>Ga0213881_10000329_pt1:30000-33562 | contig 33562 bp, 22 predicted proteins | sample BarmaccoBMER_R08_FD_160104 | JGI IMG/M metagenome (GOLD analysis project Ga0213881, IMG submission 160104) | Barbacenia macrantha exposed rock microbial communities from rupestrian grasslands, the National Park of Serra do Cipo, Brazil - ER_R08 ...
ATGAGGGTTGAGGGGGGACTCGATCGAATACCTGCTTCACCCGAAGCCGTCATCCACTTGGGGGCAAGATTGTCGGTGTCCTCAGAAGCTTCATTGCATCTCCGTACTTCCAGAATCCCGGATGGTTCGGAAATCCGTTTGGACTTCCCGAAAGTAGGGGCTTTGGCCCCGGTCGGTTTGGAGACTATGGAGGATCTCAGTCATTTTTTCCCCTCCATGTCTCTCTTCCAAGATCTCCGCGAGGCGCTCCGCCTGGAACCCCCCCGGAACGCGTGTGTGGAGTTCCCGGTGAATATCTTGAATCACATCGGCCACTGCGGCGTGGTTCTCAAGAAGCTCCTTATAAGCTTCGAGAGACGGATGGTCACCAGGAAGCTCTTGTATAGGGGGATTGTTACCCGGGGTGTGGCCTGTGGATGATTCGGCCTCAACTTTTCCTCGTTATCCGATGAGAAGTTGAGGTACTTTCGCCAACTACCCGAGTCCGATTCTGAATTTTTTATTGAAGAGGGGCCGGCATCACCCCTGTGATGCCCTTGGTTAACTGTCTCGTTTCCCCCCGTCATACCCATTATCGTTCCGTCAAAGATCCCGAAAGCGGCTAGAATCAAAACCAAAAGGAGCCATCCTTCACAGCCTAAGCCCCTACTCAACAGGACTCGACTCCCAAGAGAGAACCCCATTTTCGAAAGTAGGGACTGAAAGAATGCCAGTGAACCTATTTTCTGACAAAGAAGATACACTATCAAAACTATAGTGAAACAAAATAAGACAGGAATGGACAATCGTTTCAAATTAGTAGTAAACCGGAAAAAGATATTCATGATATGACTGAGAACCACTTTCGTACGACCAGCGCGGTTGTTCGTATTTCATTTTCTTCAAAGGCACATGCACTAGGTTACTTACGGAATCTCAAAGACTAGTCCAGGAGCACTTCGTTAGATTTGCATGTGTTAAGCATATAGGCCAAGAGCTTCTTAGCGCTTAGGCCACTACCTATAAGCTTGAAGCTCCTCTTACTGAACTTAGATGGAGGAGATAGTAAGCAAGACTTTCTACGCTACTATTTTTCTTATCTTATGATTTCTCGAGTGACAGGGGCAGACCACTAGAGTGACTGTCTCTTATATAAGAGACACCAATGATAGATGTAACACTAACCCAATCTGGAAAGTGGAGTAGAATCAATCAACTGGCATACCTTTAGGCATACCTTGAATCTAGAATCCTTCCTTTATTAGATTAAGAAATGCATAGTTAGAGGCGTGATCTATTATATTATATATACAATGATAGCACCAATGATAGAAGCAGGGGAAAGGAGCTAATCATTCTACGGCGAGACTTTGCGAACAGATCTTCATTCCGGGACTCCTAGGTCAATTTAGGATCAAATGGTCTTACCTCATAGTAGTATGCCGGAACTCTTTCTCTTAAGGTGCGGAGCGAACTGTCGGACTAGGAGCTGCGATTGCTTTTGTTTCATAAGCAGTTCTTCCTCTAAATGGATGGCGAGAATCTGTTCTTGGTGGTAGGGCAGTAGGACTAAGGGCAGTAGCCTTTTCTTCAAGCAGGGCTTTCTCGATAGCCAGAAGCTCTTCCTTCCATTAGTAATCTGGGCTTGTAGTTTCATCGAGATTTCCTTGGTCTTCTTTGACCCGAACCCGAGGGAATAGTTGATTCAGCTGTTCACTCGTCTTTCTGTGCTTTGCTTTCCCTTGTTCAAATGGTATACCTTTTTCAATTGCTCTAGTGAACAAGGATAGCCCTTCCATTTCTTTGATGCACCATATGCGTCTTCGACTTTGGAAGCTTCCATGCTTCCTACTTTCTTTGCTGCACACGACTCGGTTGGAACACTTGCTTGAGCGACAACCACAAAGCGTCCCAACCTTCTTGCTTATCGACTTTTTTTGGTGCCAAAGACCGATAACTAGTTAACCGACTCCTGGTCGACATGAGGAAGACAACCATTCTTCTGGTAAAGTGGACGAGAAGAGCGAGTCTCTGTCCAACTACTCTAACCAGGAGGGGGGATTTTAGGTGACAGGCCAATGGGAAGCTTGCTACGGTCTAGTCCGGACGAACCTGGAAAGCGCGATGGATATGATCTACTTGTTATCAGCCAATGCATCTTCTTGCTACCCGATTTTGACAATACCGATGTCGATAATCTGACCTTGGGCACAGACAAATTTCAGCTATTTGCTTGCTTCCGTGTAAACTCACTGATTCGTACTTTTTTTTGACTGTCTATTTTCGAAAAATGATGGTGAGCTCCATTCCAAGTGAGAAGACTTCCGTAGGTCGCTTTCCCAGTGAAAGAGAGCCCGCATGAAAGACGAGTCCTCTTCGTCCAACAGTTTCACCAGGGATTGCAGGCAGGCTGAGAGGCAAGTGTAGCTAGTTTTGATTGAGCTCCAGACCTTTGACTAACCTGATTCCGAAAGATTTTGGTCTCATATGCTTGCCTCGTGCACACGGCTTTTTCACAGTGTCTGCTTATCTACTCCTTGACGTGAGAACTCTGTGCCTAGTCTTCCCTAAAATAGAAATTTTATAGGCTTTCATTTTTAGTCGATAATGGTCTCCTCTTTCTTGTTTGATTGACCTTGACTTGCTTGCGAGGAAGATGACTATTCTGGTGAAATGGACAGCCCATCCGATGATCGAATCGGGCCCTCCGAGATTATTTTATTATAACCCAATGGAAGGTCAGTGAAATTTGGCCTTTCTCGCTGGGCGTGCTTGCATCCTAAAGCATTATGAGCTGGGTATTAGCCTCACTCTCTCTTTCTGCGTGCACTGCTTCTTCATCAGCAGGTAGGGAATTCGAGACTCCGGCCTCACCCGACCGCCTATGATCACTGATTGGGAGAATTTCTCTTCTGGGTTCATTTCATTCTGAACTCCAGAGAACCTGAAAAAACTTCAATGAATTCACCATTCCATTTGTGCTTTCAGCAAGTAGGCGACGCATGGTGAAGATTTTCAATCGGATACCAATTGCTTGGATGCCTTTGAAAGAAAAGTCAACTTCTGTTCTTTGAGGTCATCAAATTTCTTCTCGGTCCTTTTATTGATGGGCGAACGACGGGGATTGAACCCGCGCATGGTGGATTCACAATCCACTGCCTTGATCCACTTGGCTACATCCGCCCCTACCCCCGCGCACTGGTTTCAGTCTCTATCTACGATCAGATCCTTTCAGAACCCTCCCTATGACCGCTATCAAAGAGTTGCTTTTTCCGATAGTTGCTCATAGTTTGTTGTGTTTTTTGTTGGGAAGCTTGCAAAGCTTCCAAAAATGAGGTTGGGCTGTTCACTTCATTGATTTGAGTCCACTTTACTTACGGGCGGCAGAAGAAAGAATTGGGCTTGATCAAAGGTTTAGTAGACTGCGAGCGAGCAGCAAGCGTAGGAAAAAGGCGGAGCAAACGGAGGAGCAAGCTAGGTCTAAAAAGACGTAGCGCGCTAGGGAAAAAGGCGGAGTGTGCACTAGCGCACGTAGTCTGATAAAAAGACGTAGTTTGCTTTTTCCTACGTGCGCTAGTGCTCA
>Ga0213881_10000330_pt1 | contig 33502 bp, 30 predicted proteins | sample BarmaccoBMER_R08_FD_160104 | JGI IMG/M metagenome (GOLD analysis project Ga0213881, IMG submission 160104) | Barbacenia macrantha exposed rock microbial communities from rupestrian grasslands, the National Park of Serra do Cipo, Brazil - ER_R08 ...
GCGTGATCAAGCCGAGTTCAGGCACCCTCGAAGGCATCGGCCCATCCCACGTTCGTCACCGGCAGGTGGAAACCCAACCCCGTCAAGGTGTGATGCGCCCCCGTCCCGCTCCGTACGGTGTCCACCAGCCCCGGCATTCCGAAGCACTGTGGCGTATTGCGAGGCGCCGCCAGCGGCGATTTTACATACAGAAGGTACGGTAGATGCCAGACATGTCAACGTTATGCAAGCCATCGGTGAGTGTGCCCGAATATGTCATCACAATGGAAGAAACTCTGGAATTTGCCGAAAGAGTACACGCCGGAAAGCCGCAGCTTCCTTTAGCTCTTCGATTGATTCAGAACACCGGAGTGTGGAAGCGGCATATCGTGCAGCCTATCGAAAAAACGCTCCGCCACCCAGGCTTCGAGGAACGCAACCGCATCTTTGAGTTCGAATCCAAGAAACGGTGTCCCGATGTTATCGAACGAGCCCTGGCGAACGCCCGCCTAGTGGCACGTGATATTGACGTGATTATATACGTGTCGTGTACCGGATTTCTGATGCCGTCGCTGACTGCTTGGCTGATCAACAATATGGGATTTCGATCTAATACTCGACAGATACCTATCGCGCAGTTGGGCTGCGCGGCGGGTGGCGCGGCGATCAATCGTGCCCACGATTTCTGCATGGCCTACCCTGAGGGCAATGTTTTGATCGTCTCTTGCGAGTTGTGCTCGCTGTGTTACCAACCCGACGACGACGGTGTCGGTTCGCTGTTGTCTGACGGGTTGTTCGGTGACGCGATCGCGGCCGCCGTAGTGCGGGGCAGCGGTGGCACTGGCGTGGCGCTGGAGCGCAATGCCTCGTATCTCATTCCGAACACCGAGGACTGGATTTCCTACGCCGTGCGTGCCACCGGCTTCCACTTCCAGCTGGATCGCCGGGTGCCCAGGACGATGGAACCACTCGCCCCGGTGCTGCGTGAGCTGGCCACGGACCACGGCTGGGATATCGGCAATCTCGACTTTTACATCATTCACGCTGGCGGTCCGCGGATTTTGGGCGATCTGAGCAAATTCCTCGATGTCGATTCTAATGCGTTCCGCCACAGCTGGGAGACCTTAACCGAATACGGCAATATTGCCAGCGCAGTCGTACTCGACGCGCTGCGCAGGCTATTCGACGAAGACACGGCGATGCCAGGTGCTACCGGCGTGATCGCGGGTTTCGGTCCGGGCATCACCGCCGAGATGGCAGTGGGCAGCTGGATCGTCGATGCGCCGAGGAACATGGATCGAATCCAACGGGGTGCATCGGCACCCTACCTTAAGCGAGATTTCGCACAGACGACGAGGAGGCGAATCGTATGGACGGCCTGATCGTCCCACCCGGTCAGGGTCGGAAGCTGACTACCAAGGCACAGGAAGTTACCTTCAAGGTCACCGGTGCGCACGGCTGCTTTGTATCGTGTTTCGAGGTGGTGGTTCCGTCCGGTTTCGATGTTGGGGCGCATACCCATCACCGCTCGGAAGAGTTCTTTTACATCTTGGAAGGAGAGCTCGACGTCCTGGCGTTTGAGCCGATCAAACGTACAGAGGAACGTTGGCAAGACTGGGAATCTTCTGGTGGGGATCGAGTCGTCCGTGCGGGTGCGGGTAGCTGCATGTTCGTTCCCCCCGGATGTCCGCACGCGTTCATGAATCCCACCGACAAGCCAGCGCGCATGCTGTTTCAATCCTACCCACCACCCGATCACGAACATTACTTCGAGGAATTGTGTGACATTTTTTCAAATGGCCGAGTAGTGGATTCTCACGCCGTCCAACAGCTGCGCGACCGTTATGACGTCAGCCAGATCACGCCGCTTCGCTACGGACCAACCTCTCTCCTGAATTCCACCGGAAGTCCATTACCCTGAACTTGCCGCATGGAGACTGTCGTGACAAGCACGGAGAGCAGAGGCTGCTGGTGAAGGAAGCACCTCCGTCGTGGATCGCCCGCGAACGTTGCGGATCTGAACTACCGGCGTCGGCTGGAACGCGGGATGTTCGCGTGCCCGGCGTGCGGGCAGCACTTGCGGCTGTCGGCCGCTCAGCGCATACGGATGCTGCTGGATCCGGGGTCGGCCCAGCCGTTGACATTGGCGACCACCGTGTGCGATCCGCTGAGTTTCACCGACACCCGCAATTATCGAGAGCGACTGCGTGTCGCGCAGGACACGACAGGGCTCGAGGACGCCGTGCTGATCGCGGCGGGCACCGTCGATGGGCAGCCAGTGGTGGTGGCCCGAGCTTCCTCGCCGCCGAACGCGACACCGCAACGCTGGAAAGCATTATCGCCGAATCGAGAAACAGGCCGAATCGAGAAACAGACGGTGAGGCATAGCCGGAGGTGACCACAATGGACACGATTCCCCTGGTTCACGCAAGTTTGGGCAAGCAGGAACTGGAAGCCGTCGCGGAGGTGTTCTGCTCAGGCTGGCCGGCCGGTCAGGGCCCGAGCGGGCAGGCACTGGAGAGGGAGCTGGCTGAACGTTATGGAGTTGATGGTGCGGTCGCGGTGAGCAACTGCGGCGCCGCGCTCCATCTGGCCCTGCTCGCGCTCGGTGTCGAGCCGGGCGACGAAGTAATCGTCGCCGACTACACGTTCCCGGCTCCTGCCCACGCGGTGCGATACGTCGGCGCGGTCCCGATCTTCGCCGACGTGCGTGCCGATACCGGCACCGTAGACCCGCAATCGGTAGCCGACCTGGTCGGTCCGCGAACCGTGGGTGTGATCGCGGTGGACACCGTCGGTCTGCCCGCCGACTACGCGGAGCTGAGGTCGATCACGGACCGCTACGGACTGTTTCTCGTCGAGGACGCTGCCTGTGCGGTTGGCGCGACGTACCAGGGGTGCCAGGCGGGTGCACTGGCGCCGGTAGCCTGCCTGTCCTTCCATGGGCGCAAGGGAATCACCAGCGGTGAGGGCGGGGCTTTGCTCACCGCCGATCCGGCGCTCGCGGCGGATGCGAGGCTGCGGTCGTCCTTCGGCATCGAAAGCATCTTCAATCAGGCGCAGGTCGTCGGCCTGCCGATCCCGGTGTTCACCGAAATTGGCTACAACTACAAGCTGTCCGACATCGCCGCCGCGATCCTGCAGGTGCAGATAGGCCGGATCGACGAGCTGCTGGACCGTCGGCGCGCATGCGCAGCGCACTACGCCGAACTGCTCATCGACGACGAGCTCATCACGGTGCCGCACGTGCCGCAGGACCGTACCCACGCCTGGCAATCCTACCTGGTGACGTTGGATCCGAGCGTGGACCGTGCGGGGGTCGCCGCCGACCTCCGTGCTCAGGGCATCGGCTGCGGGCACGGTACGTGGGCGTGCCACCTGCAGCCGGTCTACGAGACGACGCAGCCGTGCCCAGTCTCGGCGGATCTCTTCCAGCGCCATCTCGCCATCCCCATGCACGCCGAGCTCAGCATAAACCAGGTCGAACGGGTCGCGGAAACCCTGCGTAGCACGCTCCGGACCCACGCGCGTCCATACAGGACCCAGGGAGGGGCGGCATGAATAGCAACCAACCGACGCCGGAGCGGATTATGCAGCTCGCCACCGGCTACTGGGCCACCGGCATCCTCGGTGCGGCGGCGAGCCACTCGCTGTTCACCCACCTCGAAGCCGGCGCGGGCACTGCCGACAAACTGGCCGCCCAAGCCGGGATCTCCGAGCGGGGCGCTCAAACCCTCCTCGATGGGCTCGTCAGCCTGGGCCTGGTCGAGCTGCGCGACGGCAATTACCGCAACACTGCCGAAGCAGCCACCTTCCTGGTTGAAGGCCAGCCCGCCTGCTTGAGCAGCTTCGCCGAATTCAAGCTGGCCGAGATGAGCAAACTGGTAGCCCTGCCCGATGTGGTCCGCACCGGGGGGCCGGTAACAGACGCAACGGTGGAGGTGGCCGACAACCCCCACTGGCAGAAGGTGGTCCAGGCCATCGCCGCGCAGTCGGTTCCGGTGGCGATGATCGCCGCCGACATACTGCGACTGGCAGAGGCCGAAGAGATCTCGATCCTTGACATAGGCGGTGGCTCGGGCATCTATTCGGCCATCTGGCTCGGGCTCAATCCCGCCGCCCGCTCGACCCAGCTCGACTGGGGACCGGTTAACGCGATGGCCCGTCGGCTGGTGGCCCAGCGAGGCGTGGCTGACCGATTCACCTGCATCGACGGCGACTTCCACACCACCGACTTCGGCACCGCCGCTTACGACATCGCGGTGTACTCCCACATCGCCCACCGAGAGGGGCCGGAGGACAACATAGCGATCTTCGTCAAGGTCCGAGGCGCCCTCAAGCCCGGCGGCGCGTTAGTCATCAATGACTACATCGTCGACGACGACCGAAGCGGCCCACCCTTCCCGCTGATCTTTGCCTCGGAAATGCTGCTCAAGAGCAAACGGGGAGGGACCTGGCGGCGGGCCGACTACCACGCCTGGCTCGCCGAAGCCGGCTTCGAACACGTCTCGTTCCATCCCACACCATCGCCCGCCACATTGGTCTTCGCCCGGTAACAAACCCACAGTGGGGATGGAGAGCGAAAACATTTGGGGGAGGCAAGGGTTGAGCCGGTCGGGGATGGTGAGTTCCGGCGAGCCGTTGGAGGATCCGGGGTTCGACTTCACGGTGCTCAGCGAGTTCCGTGCTCGGTTGGTTGCGGGGTCGATGCAGACCGAGGCGCTGGATGTCCCGCTGGTCGCGCTGGTGAGGTTGGGACTGGTGAACTCGGGCGGGCGGCAGCGCACCGACTTCATCCCGTGCTGGGGTGGCCGCGCGGCCTGAACCGGAGACCGTTCGGATCCGGGGGAGGTCAACTGCCCGAGCCGCCCTCGACATCCATAGGAGCATCCGCGTCGATATGATGTCGCGATGACTGTGGCGTTCGAAGTCTCTCCTGATGATCCCGAAGGGCTCGCGGACGCTTTCCAGCGCGCGGCCCGAGGTGCTGTGGTGCATGTTGTGCAAGGTGGCCGCACCATCGCCGACATCGTGCCACCGGCCGCTGACCGCGATCCCCAGGCCGGCCGCGTCGAGCGGGCGTTGGAGATAGAACGACGCCACGCCGAACGTTTCGGTGCGCCGACGTTGGCGGACTACCGCAAGGTGTACGCCACGGGTGGATGGCCGTGGCCCGGTGACGACGTGATCCGCCGCGTCTACATGGCGGCGGATGCCTCCTGAACACCGCAGAGCTGGCCGTCGGCGGCAAGGTGCTCGACCGCCAGTGCCGTCGCGGCCTGGACCCGAGGCAGTATCGCGTTCAGCGCGTGGATGCGGACCGCCCGCGTGCACGGTCTGACTTACTTCCTGCCGTCACAGGCCCTCGCCGAGGTACGTCTGCTGTGGCCTGACAGCGAGTCGTTGCTGGAGGACCTTGCGTCCCACCCGCACGTCATCGTCGGCGAGCTCGAACCGGCCGACGCTTCGGCAGTGGCCCGACGATTCGACGCCGGTGAGACCTTCGACGTGCTGGCTGGCTGGGTTTCCCACGCCTGTCGGACCCGGCGCTGAGCGCCGACCCCGAGCGGCTTCGCCATGTGGATCCCACCTTGGAAATCAACCTGATCTGACGAGCCGCTGCCAGCCGCTGTCAGGGCGACGCGGCAAACAGGGCATGCGGACCATCCCCGGTGGTATAGGCCAACCCGTCCAGCCAGGCAGTGAACCCCTCCACCTGGGCGGAGAACTCGATCAACCCCAGCGCGGCGCGGATCTCATCTTGATGTTCGAACCGGGTGCCGCGCCGCTCGGTATAGCGACTGAGCTGCTCGATCATGTCGATGTCCAACTGCTTGGCCAGATAGATCACGACTTCATCGGGAACGTCCAGCGGATCGAGCAGAAACATCCCAACGAAACGCACAGTAGTCAGTTGTAGGGCGAATCCGAGCCGATGATGATCGCCCCGATGGCGCCTGACCAGCGCCTTGTCGGCATCATCCAAGAAAAAGAACCGGGAACTGGAACCGTACCTGCGCAGCCATCTGTCCACCGCGCTCGCCGGCCGACACCCTGACTGGCCGCATGCCGGGCTTCTTGCGCTACGACCTGGACGCATTGCCGGTCATCGTCTTCGATCCGATACAGCTGGGTGAAGTCGTCGATTTCCGGCTCGCGCTCCCAACCGTCCGACGGTCGACAGCTCGACCCCCAGTGCCTGTGCGAGCGTCTCCTGGGTGAAGCCGAGCACCTCGCGGTGTGCGGCGAGGGCGTCTCGTCGTATCGCCATAGGCCCTGTTTTCCGGTCACAGCGGTCTCCCACGATACCGGCGAGTCATCTGCCCTGGTCAGCAGACTGATCCAGCTCTGGTCGACGCACGTTTGGCTCCGATCGGGCCGGCCGGCCGGCCGTACCAAAACGCGCCTCAACCCTCGGTGAGTGGCTCGAGGGTTACGGAGCGGTCGGTGAGTTGGATACGAAATGGGTGGTGGCACGGCGGTCTGAGCTCCACCAGTTCGAAGACGCCCATACGACGGCGCGCGACGTCGACCTCGGTGCGGTATTCGCCGAGCGCGGTAGGGGTGTCGCGGTCGAGTTCGAGTATGGCGTAGGTTTGGCGGCCGCCGGGGATGACTGGCTGTCCGTCCTGTGCGGTGAAGGTCCAGCCGAAGCTGGAGCGGCCTGCACCGAAGGAGGTGATGATCGGTCGGAGCTCTTCGTAGCGGAAGCGGCGTTCGCTGCTGATGTCGATCGAGGGGCCGTCAGCGACGCTGCCCAGCGAGAGGTCGGCTTTCACGGCGAAAGACCGTGCCTTCTCGACCTCGACCGTGGTGGTCACCGATTGTGGCCAGACGCTGTGGGCGATCGCGTGTGGGGTGTTGAGCCCGACCTCGAAGCGGGCCTTGGTGTAGCGGCGTGCTCCGGAGAGGTCGTCGAGGTCGAACTTGAACTCGACCAAGAGGAAGGCCCGCCGCTGTAGATTCGGTCGCCGTCGTACGAGTTCGGGGAACTCAGCGAGGTCGAATGAGTAGACGACCGCGATGCCGACCTGGATCCCACCCTCGCGGACCCGCCGGCGTTCGCCTGATTCGCCGAGCAGTTGTTCCTCGGAGTACAGATCCTCGTGTGTGAGGACTTCGTCGGGGGTCATTCGACGGTTGGGAATCAGCCTGACCGCTTCCACGGCGCGCTCCTCTCCGGACTCAGCGGCCGAGTCCGTACAGGGTGAACGGTATCCACAACGCCGGGTCATTGGGGTCCTGTTCGGCGATCTCCAATTGGGCGGTTCGGAACGCACGTTCCACGGTGTCTCCGGACCGCCAGCGCGTGAGGAACTCGTAGACGAGGTCTCCCGCGACCCGTTCGGTGACCTGGTACAACGTGAGGATCAACGCGCTGGCGCCGCCAATGAGGAACGCGCGGCTCAGACCATCGACGCCGTCGCCGGTGATCCGGCCGCCTGCGGTGTGGCAGGCGGACAGGATGACGACCGGGCCGGGCAGCGCGAGGCCGACCAGGTCATCGGGGCGCACCAGTCCGTCGTGCTGATCGGACGGGGCGAGCGCGACGAACGAGGCCGACATGGGATCGCCGGTGTCGATCGTTTGACCGTGGGTGGCGAGCAGGACGACCGACGGCGCCCGGTGGAGCTCCCGCAACCGTTGCACGCTCGCTTGTCTGCCTACCCAGAGATCGACCGCCGCTGGCTCGAAGAGATCAGTGATTCGGTGGATGTGCAGGCGGGTCCGGGTGAGCTGACCGAGTCCGGGGGGCATCGGTTCGGGGTCGACGAGCGCGAGCAGGGGACCGCCATGGTCGTCGGGTCGGCTTCTGGCCAGCAATGGGACGAGCGCGACAGCGGGAACCTGGGTCAGGTTGTGGAGGTGCACCAAGGCGCGCCCGTGCGGATCGGTCAGTCCGGCGATAGGCACCAGGAACAGGTGCAGATGCGGGATGATGGTGATCGTCTCGTCGGGGTCGGACGGCAGCGCTTCCATCGGCAACGGCGCCCAGAGCTGGGTGTAGAGCCAACGCAGGAGCTCGGCGAACTCGCGCTGGGTGGCTGGGGTTGGCTTGACGATGGCGGCGAGCGTGTGTAACCGCTGTACCGCGTCGGCGAGATCGTCGGCGCGCACCTGGTGACGGACACAGCGGAGCGGTCCGGTCGGGGGGACCACCCACGCCACCAGCTCGTGCTCGCGGATGAAGTACTGGACGACCGTGTTGCCCAGCTCGGCGACGGCGGTCCGCAGCATCGCCAGACTCAGCTCGGCGGCTGGGCCGGCGGTGAGCAGGTCCGCTGTGGCGCGAGCTCGGGCCAGTTCGGAAGCGACCCATGCTTGTTCCACCGCACCGCCATCGAGTAGGAGACCGACCCAGGCGTCGTGGAAACGCAGTGCCTCGTCCACCGCTTCTATCCGGTCGCGGTCTTGGTCGAGTTGGCCGCGTCGGCGCTCAACGTAGGTGCTCAGGTTCATTGACGCGGGCAGGACTTGCTGTCGTCGCTCGATCAGCGACCCGGCTGGGTCGGCCTTGCGTAGGTAATCCCGCGATTTCCGCATCTGATTGGCCGCGCTGTCCAGCGTGATCGCGGCGTTTTGCTGGAGCAGGAACAGCTGGGCGGTGTCTTGGGTCAGCTGGTCGGATCCTCGCACGGCGGCCGACAGTCGTTGCTCACGCTCGTTGATCGCGTCGAGTTCGTCGGGCCGAGGTCCGGCGCCGCCATCGACGGCGCGAACGAAAGACTCCCGCTCCCGAACGAGGTCCGGAATCGAGACGAACAGTTCCGCGTCCTCGGCGAGACATCGCGTGGCAAGCGCTGGGAGCCCGCTGTCCGGGTCGACCGCGAGTCCGATGAGGCTATCCAGCGCGTCCACTGCGGCGCGTACGTCATTCGGCTCGGAGCCCTGAGGGACCGTAGTGGCTACCGCGCTGATCTCGGCCAGGAGCGCCGCCGCGCCGTCCAACGCCGCGACCAGGGCCGCGGCAGCGCGCTCGCTAGGTGCGCCGAGTGCGCCGCTGGCCCCGATCGCCTGGTGCAGCCCATGCGCTAGGTCCCGGACCAGGTCGAGCATGCTCTGAGTTTGGCCGATGGTGTCGGCCGCCATCCGTATATAGCGGCGGTACACCGCTGCGGACGAGGTGAGCTGGGTGCGCGCGGCCATCTCGCGTTCCAGCAACCCGACTAGGTTGGGGTACGGCTGCAGCAGGTGAGTGCCTGGCATTAGCGTGTCGATCAGGATCAGCAGGCTGATCAAGTCGGATTCGTCCGACGCTCTCGGCGGGGATGCGCTGGCGCTTTCCTCCAACAGGGTAACCGCTCGGCTCAGCAACGGCAGGGCCTCAGCCGCTCGTCCCGCCATACAGAGATCCTGGACGAGGTAACGTAGGGCGTGCCGGTCAACCGAGCTGAACTCCGGTGCCAGTGTGGTCTCGGTACCTACCCGCCGCAGCGCGACGAACTCGGCGTCACCTGTGCTGACATGCAGGCCGACCAGCAGGTCCAGCGCGGTCGCGAGCCGAACGATCCCCTCCGGCTCCCTATTTGTGCCGGGCAGCGGTGTGGCCGGTGGTTCGGTTGATGAGCCGGTCGCGAGCGAGTACTTGATGGGTGGTCCGATCACTGTGACCCACCGGCCGTCGGCATTGGGGATAGCCATCCGCTCCCGCAGGCGCTGTACCGCGCGACCTTGTAGGGTCCCTTGGAAAGATGCGCCGATGATGTCGGCGGCCGCGCTCCGGCCAGTAATGCTACCGGCCACCGTATGCTGGTCGGCGTCGAAGTCGACAACCAGCCGTATCTCGTCGAGCCGTAGCTCGCGGTCGCCGCTGCGCCATCGCAGCTTGCCAACCTCGTCTCGCTGATGTCGCACCGTGATCCGGGAACCCTGGATATCGCGGGAGCAGGATCGGTGTTCGTCCGAGAAGTGGATCAAATTGTCATGGCTCAGCAGCATGATGCCGAAGCGGTCCGGCTCATAGTGGATCAGGCTGAGCTGCGCCTTGAGCTCCTCACCGCGATTGCCATCCGGTCGGATGATCAGCTCGAAGAACGGCCAGTCGACGTCCAGCGCGGCGACCGGCGCGGCATGGGGCAGCCCGACCGCGTCAAACGGCTCGGGCACCGCGAGCGGCTCCGGGTACTCGACGGACGCGGTTTCGGCTTCCAAGTACGCGATCCAGGCGATGGAGTTGTCCACATACGCCGCACGCAGGGCGCCTTCGCGCAGGAGGCCATCGAACGTCCGCCACGCTCCAGCCGGGGAGCAACGCGCCGCTGACAACCAGACGCCTGTGCCGTCCCGCCGCCAGCTGCCCACCAAAGCCAGGCATTCACCGCCGGGTCCGCAGCCAGGATGCGGATGCACAGCCAGCGCGCCGCCATCTGCCAGCCAGATTCGGGCACCCCGAAGCGAACGCTCTACAACGTCCACTAGCTCAGACCGCGCGGCCAGCCGATAGCCAACAGATTCCCCATGGATGCCGCCGTGCGGCTCGACGACCCAAACCACCGGCTGCGCTATCCGCAGAACCGCCCCGGCTCGCGGTGACATTCGGAAGGTGTCCAAGACGCCGTCAGCGTACGACCGGAAAGACCTGGGTGACAATGCTCAGCGTGCATCGCCGTCGGTTGTGGCTGGTGAGTGGCCCCGGGCAGGGGTGCCGTCGGTGAGGCGGCCTTAGCGGCGTACTTCCTCGACGTGTTGGAGATCAGTCTCGGCGACTACGGCTCCGCCGTGGGATGCCTGCACCCGGCGTACACCGATGACACGCCGCTCGTCGGGACCCAGGCACTGCCCGACCTGGTGGAGGCCGCCGTCCGCGCCGGTCGGCGAGACCTGGCAGAACGCGCGCTCCAGCGCTTGGAGGACCGCGCGACCTCGACCGGCACTCCTCTCGCCCTGGGGCTGCTCGCCCGCTCCCGGGCTCTACTGGCCGCCCCGGCCGAGGCTCGGCAGCAGTACGAGGACGCGCTCCCCTGCTCGGCCGGACCCGAGCCGCTCCCCAGCTCGCCCGTGCCCACCTCCTCTATGGCGAGTGGCTGCGCCGCCAGCGCCGGCGACGAGAGGCACGCGATCAGCTGCGCGCAGCTCTCGACATGTTCGATGGCATGGGCCTCCACGGCTTCGCCGAGCGGGCGCGCGTGGAGCTGCGGGCCACGGGTGAGCACGCCCGGAAGCGGGAGCTGGGGTGACAGCCGAGAACGCCTAGCTGGGCACGGCCCGCGGCCGTGCGGTGGGAACACCCACTCGGACCGGTGGACAAAGATTTCGGGGATTCCACGTCGTCTGCCGCGCCCTAGCGTCGTGGCACCAGGCCGTGCCGAGCGGCTGCCGCCTTGCGCCGGTCGAGGCGGTTGGGCGCCCGGGTGGTCTGACTGGGCCGTGCCTGCTCTTCTCCCTGGTTGGGTCTGACCCGCCCACATCTTTGAGCTTTCCGTCAGGAGTGAAAAACTCGCCACAAGCATTGACTGACGGAGAGTTCGTAAGTGATGATATCGTCATTCAACTCATGAAGGAGGACCTCAGATGAGCAAGCAGCCAGACCCCCACAGCAACCTGCACAGCGAGCAGGGCGGACTGGCGGGCGAGCACCCGGGACGAGCCCGCAACCCGATCGTCAAGGTCCACGACCTGGCGTGGCTGGTCTTCGAGAAGCCCGACCTCGACCAGGCCGAGCGGTTCGCCCAGGACTTCGGGTTCACGACCGCGCTGCGGACGGGCGACGAGCTTTACCTGCGGGGCACGGACGTCGGCTCGCCCTGTGTCCTGATCCGCCAGGGGACACAGTCGAGGTTCGTTGGCCCAGCCTTCCAGACGGGCGACCCGCGGGACGTGCGCCGGCTGGCGGAGGCCACCGGCCGCGCGGTCACGAAACTGCCGGAGACCCTGGGCGGGGTGGCCGTCGACCTCGTCGACCCGAGCGGGACACCGGTGCGGGTCGTCTCCGACACCCAGGATCTCGCCGGCCTGCCGGCCCAGGAGCCGCTCCCCCTCAACCTGGGTCACGACGTCCGGCGGGCCAACGCCACCCAGCGACCGCCCAGGGAGCCGGCCAGGATCCAGCGGCTCGGACACGTCGTGATGCAAAGCACGACGTACCTCGAGACGCTGAACTGGTATCTCGAGCATCTGGGCCTGATCGTCAGCGACTTCCTCTACTTCCCCGGGCAGCGGGAGCGGGGCCCGGTGATGAGCTTCATCCGCTGCGACCGGGGGGCGACGCCGACCGATCACCACACGCTGGCCCTCACCCTCGGGGCGGCCAACGGCTACGTGCACTCGGCGTACCAGGTCGCCGACCTCGACGCCCTGGCCGCCGGCGGCGAGTACCTGCTTGACCACGGTTATCGGCGGTCCTGGGGTATTGGCCGGCACATCGAGGGCAGCCAGATCTTCGACTACTGGCGCGATCCCGACGGCTTCTTGGTCGAACATTTCACCGACGGCGACATGTTCGACCGCACGATGGAGCCGGGATGGGCGCCGATGACCGTGTCGGGCCTCGCTCAGTGGGGGCCGCGGGCCACCGGCGACTTCCTCGGCATCAAGCCCGGTCCCCACGTGCTACACGACCTGTGGGGCGTCGTCAACGCCCTCCGGGCCGACAACGAGTTCGACGTCCAGCGCCTGGGCGGCTTCCTGAAAGGAGCCACGTCATGAGCACCTCCATCCTCCGTACCGCCGATGCCTGGTGGGTGGTCACACCCACGGGCGCGGCCAAGGTCACCACCACCGCCGCTACCACCGCCGAGCTGCTCGCCGACCGGGGAGCCGTCGCCGCCGCCGGCGCGGCCACCGACACCGTGCCCGTCGATAGCCTCGCCCTGGTCTCGCCGGTCACGACGCCGTGTCGCGTGGTGGCGCTGGCGACGAACTACGTCTCGCATATCAGGGATACGGGCCTCGACCCGGACACCGTCCTGTGTACGTTCTTCCGCAAGGCGTCGGGCTCGATCTGCGGGCCGTACGACGACGTGATCAAGCCCTCCCACGTCCGGCTGCTGGACTATGAGCTGGAGATCGGGCTGGTCTTTGGCCGCCAGATGCCCGTCGGCACGACCATCACCGCCGACACCCTGGCCGACTACGTCGCCGGCCTGGTCGTCACCAACGACGTCTCGGCCCGGGACATCCAGCTCCCCAAAGGGCAGTACTTCGAATCCAAGTCGTACCCGACCTTCACCCCCGTCGGCCCGGCCCTGGTGCTTCTCGACGCCGACGAGCTTCGGCGGTTCACTGACCTGAGGCTGCGGCTGTGGGTCAACGGCGAGCTCCGTCAGAACATGACAGCCGCGGACATGCTGTACCGGCCCGTCGAGGCCCTGCAGACGCTGACCGGGTTCCAGCGGCTCGACCCCGGCGACCTGCTACTGACCGGCACACCGGTGGGAACCGCGATCAGCGCGCCCTCCAAACCAGTCCAAGTCCTCGCCTCGGTGCTGCCACCGGCGGTCAAGTGGAAGTCGTTCCTCGACAGCCAGGCCCGCAACCCCAAATACCTCCACGACGGCGATGTCATCCAGGCCACCGTGGCCACCGACGACGGCGCCATCGACCTGGGCACCCAACGCACCATCGTCAGATACGTCCAGGAGCAACCACCAGCGGCGGCCAGACACACCGCTGCCACCAGCGGCAGCGCACCGATCTGACGCGTTGGCGGATCTCGGCCGGCAACCCAACCACGACCATCCCTGACCACTTGGGGAGCACATCATGAGCACACCAACGATTCCCGTAGTCATCATCGGCGCGGGCCCTACCGGACTGACCGCCGCGACACTGCTGGGCCAATACGGCATCCAGTGTGTGGTGCTTGACCGGTGGGAGTCGGTCTATCCCCTGCCCCGCGCTGTCCACCTCGACGACGAGGTCTACCGCATCCTGGCGCGCCTGGGGCTGCGTCAGCAGTTCGCCGCGATGTCCTGGCCATGCCGGGGACTGCGCCTGGTGAACCAGACCCTCCGCGTGCTGGCCGAGTTCCCCCGCGCCGCGCAGGGCCGCAACGGCTATCCCCAGGACACCATGTTCGAGCAACCACAGCTGGAGGCCCTGCTACGAGCCAACCTTGCGCACTACCCCACAGTCACCCTCCGCGGCGGCGCGCAGGTCACCGCCATGACTCAAGACGCTGACGGGGTACGAGTCGAGATCACCAACCCCACCACCGGCGAGCAAGACTCGCTCTACGCGCAGTATGCCCTGGGGTGCGACGGCGCCCACAGCCTGGCCCGAGCCGCCATCGGCACGACCATGCGCGACCTGAAATTCACCCAACGCTGGCTGATCGTCGATGTGGCCACCGAGGCTGAGCTGGGCCAGTGGCAAGGCGTACACCAGGTCTGTGACCCGCAACGCGCCGGGACCTACATGCGCGTCAGCAAGACCCACCACCGGTGGGAATTCCAACTAACACCCGGGGAAACCGTTGATGACTATCGAGACATCACCCGACTGCATCCGTTGATCTCGCCGTGGACCAAAGACCTCCCTATCGACCAACTCACCATCGTCCGAATGACCGACTACACCTTCCGCGCCCAACTCGCCAACCGCTGGCGCGACCGCCGAATGTTTTTACTGGGAGATGCCGCTCACCTCACCCCACCATTCATCGGCCAGGGCATGGGAGCGGGGCTGCGCGACGCGATGAACCTAGCCTGGAAACTCGCCGGCGTACTGGACAAAACCCTGCCCGACACCGTGCTAGACACCTACCAGACCGAACGCAAACCCCACGCCCGCGCCCTCATCCTTCGGGCCGTCCTGCTCGGCACCGCGATGACCCAACCCGGCAAGCTCGGTGACCTGCTACGCCGGGTCGTGGCACCCCGACTGCGTCTCGTGCCCGGCCTCAACAAACAGCTGCTCACCAGCCAAACCCCAGCCCTGCACCGCTCCGCCCTAGTCGCGCGGCCCGCCCTGGGCGCCAGCCTGGCGGGCACCCTGTGCCCCAACGCCATCCTCGACGACAACCACCGCTTCGACGACAACCACCGCTTCGACGACGTCGCCGCCGGCCGCTTCGCCCTCGTTACCTCCACCCAGCCCTCCACCGCGCAACGAACCCACATCCAACAACGCGGAGCGGTCCTCATCACGGCTCGACCCGGCAGCGAGTTGCACCGCTGGCTTGCCCACGGCCACGCCCAGGCCGCCCTGGTCCGCCCCGACGCCACCGTCATGCGCGCCGGCCGCCACCTGTCGCAGCTGTGCGCCACCCTACCCACCTTCACCCCGACCTTCACGCCAACTCCGCAGCCCACCGCCTCGTCGGTACCGTAATCACGCTGAGGGATGCCCTGACACGACCGCCTGGACATCGTCAGCTCACCAAGGAGGAAACGTCGATGAGCGACCAGCAGCGCGACAGCCGACTGGCGCGACTGGCGCCGCCGAACCGGCAGCGCGTGTCTGCTTCACGCAGATCTCGAAGAGGCCTGATCCTCGGCGTGGTGATCGCCGTCGCGGCATCCCTGACGGCCTGCGGGAACCCCGCCGGCTCGACATCGCCGACAGGGGACATCACGGCGGGCCAGCACGCACAGGTCGTGCGCAAGAGCGCCTCGGCGATGACGGCTGTCGAGATCGACCGTTTCGAGCGCGCCTTCTCGTACGCCGTTCACAAGGGTTATTTCGATGCCTTCAACGACGAGCATTTCAATCACCAGCGCAACCGCATGCACGGCGCGGAATTGACCGCCACCGCGCCAATAACCGCCATGCCTGGCGAGTCCATTGCGTGGGAATACCGGCTGCTGCCCTGGCACCGCTCGTTCATCCTCGAGGCGGAGCAGATGCTCCGCGCCGCCCTGCGCCAGCGCGACCACGAGGAAGGCCGAGACCCGAGTGAGGCGGATCGCCTGTTCATTCCCTACTGGGACGCCACCCACGAGCAGGCCCTGCCCGGCTGGGTGCTTGCGTTCCAGCCGCGGGGCGGCACGGCGATTGTCCCCGAGGGCGTGCCGAAGGGGCACCCGGCGTACGGTTTGCCGGTCGGCTCCCGCTATCCCATTCGCTTCGGCCGCTGGCCGGGTAACAACATTGTGTTCGACCAGCTGCCCCAGCCGGCCCAGGTATCGGGGATACTCGCGCACGACGACTTCGCCGGCTTCACCCAGGCGATCGACACTGAGGCGACGATCGTGCAGTCCGCCCTCCCCGCCGCCAAGGAGGGCATCGAGACGCTTAAGCGCAAGTTCCCGGGCAACGCCGACGTCGAGACCATCGAGACCGCCGCGGCAAGTCCTCCGCCGCAAGACATCAACGCAGCGGTCAAGCTGGTCAACGCCATCCTGGGCGTGGGATACCTGGCTACCTCCCAGACAGCGCGCCCTCACCCCGACCAGGAGGCCATCCGCGCGGTGAAGGCCGTGTACGCGGCTTTCATCTCGCCGCCGCACGCGGTGCTGCATCTGTGGGCGGGAGGGCTCGACCCCGCCAACCCGGACGTGCGCGGCACCGTGAGCTACTTCAACGAGCTGGCTGTGGACCCGGTGTTCTGGATGCTGCACACCGAGCTGGACCACTGGTGGTACACCTGGGAGCAGTCGCACACGGATGTGCCCCAGCTAACGGGCGAGGATGCCCAGTTCCAGCCCCTCACACCCCAGGAGGGCGCCTGGTATGGGGGCGGCCGCCTCTACTCCCTCACCGAACTCACTCCGACACGGGACCTGCCCTACCGCTACGGCGAGCTCTACAGGGCATGACAGCGCGCTGATTCCTGAACACCTCCGCTGCTGGTGAGGAGGCGGCTATCAAACAGTTCCCTGTCGCCACGGCACGATGGAGGCGTGAAACTGCTGCTAATGGCCGACACGCACGTCCCGCAACGCGCCCGGGATCTGCCCAAGCAGCTGTGGCGGGCCATAGCCGAGGCCGACGTCGTCGTGCACGCCGGGGATTGGGTATGCGTCGAGCTCCTGGATGCTGTGCTAGCCCGATCGGACCGGCTGATCGGGGTGGTCGGTAACAACGACGGGCCCTCGTTGTCCGCACGGCTACCGACAATCGCAACGGCCCAGTTAGACGGTGTGCGACTGGCAGTCGTACATGAGACTGGACCGGCACGCGGCCGGCAGACGCGGTGCGCCGCCCGTTTTCCCGACACCGATGTGTTGGTCTTCGGACACAGCCACATCCCGTGGGACACCCTCGCTCCTACGAATACCCCGACCGGCCTGCGGCTGCTGAACCCGGGCTCCCCGACCGACCGGCGCCGCCAACCAACCTGCAGCTGGATGACCGCCGAGATCGATGACGGACAACTCCACCGAGTACAATTACACCGACCCGATTCGCGTTAGCGGGTCAAGGTCTTTTTCCTCGAAAGAGCCAAGGCGCGTCGTCGACGTCGGTAGCAGTCGCGTCGGGCAGGCGGCCGAACGGCCAGGCAGTCGTGGGATCGACGGCCGGGAACGTCGCGCCACCAGCGGCCGGTCGGAGGTGACCGTCGACTAACATGAGCCCCAACAGCCCCGCAGTCATTAACAGTCCCACGGAGGGCGGGGGCGATCGGTTCCTGGCGGTCCTTGCGGGCTACTCTTGAAGTGAACGGTGACCGCCGTCGTAACAAGGGCGGTGGCTGGGCGATCCCAGCTCGGTAGCAATGGTGTAGGTAAGGGTATGAAGCCGACAACACAACACGAGTCATCCGGCTCGACCATCGACACTGAGCGCTGGGTGAAGCTCTGGGAGGATCGCGGGGTCTTCGAAGCGGACGGGCTGACGGAGCCGGGATCCGACCAGCGACCGGTCAAGTACGTCGTCAGCATGTTCCCCTACCCCTCCGGCGACCTGCACATGGGCCATGCCGAGGTATATTCGATCGGCGACGCCATCGCCCGTTACGCGCGGCTAAACGGCTGGAACGTCCTCCACCCAATCGGCTGGGATTCCTTCGGGCTACCCGCTGAGAACGCGGCGCTTCGCCGTGACCTCGATCCCGCGTCGTGGACCTATGCCAACATCGACGTGCAGGCCGAGGGCTTCCGCAAGCTGGGAATCTCCTTCGACTGGCGTACGCGTCTGCACACATCCGACCCCGAGTACTATCGCTGGACCCAGTGGCTGTTCACAGAAATGTTCCGCCGCGGCTTGGCCTACCGCAAGGCCGCACCGGTCAACTGGTGCCCGGTCGATAGCACCGTGCTGGCCAATGAGCAGGTGATCCAGGGCCGCTGTGAGCGCTGCGGTTCCATCGTTGAGCGCCGTAACCTGTCCCAGTGGTTCCTGCGCATCACCGACTTCGCGCAGCGGCTGCTGGACGACATGGAGCAGCTCACCCAATGGCCCGACGACGTACTACGGATGCAGCAAAATTGGATCGGACGCTCGATCGGGGCGACTATCAACTTTACCGTCGAGGGACACGCTGAGCCACTACGCGTCTTCACTTCGCGCCCCGACACCCTGTTCGGTGCGACGTTCGTCGTCGTCGCGGCCGACGCCGAACTCGCCGACGAGCTGTGCAATGATGAGCGACACGCTGACTTCCTCGCCTACCGCGCGACCACGCAGGCCGCCACCGACATTGAGCGGCTCGCGACCGACCGGCCCAAGACGGGCGTTTTCCTCGGCCGCTACGTGATTAACCCCGTCAACGGTGAGCGGCTGCCGCTCTACGCATCGGACTACGTGCTGGCCGACTACGGCTCTGGGGCAATCATGGCGGTCCCCGCACACGACCAGCGCGACCTCGACTTCGCCATGGCGATGGGCCTCCCAGTCCGCATGGTCGTCGATACCGGCGAGCCGGACCCGGCCACGACCACAATCGCGACGACCAGCGACGGTGTGCTCGTGGCCTCGGGGAACTACTCAGGGTTGCCGAACAAGGAGGCCGGCACGGCTATCGTGGCCGACCTCGCGGCGCGCGGGCTGGGCGAGGCTACAGTTAATTACCGACTGCGTGACTGGCTCGTCTCGCGCCAGCGCTACTGGGGCACCCCGATCCCGATCATTCACTGCGATCGGTGCGGCGAGGTCCCGGTACCAGATGAGGACCTGCCAGTCCGGCTGCCGGAATCGGGCTACACGCTGCGCCCGGCCGACGGCAGGTCGCCGCTTGCCAGCGCGACCGACTGGGTGAAGGTAGACTGCCCCACCTGCGGTAGTGAGGCGCGTCGCGACACCGACACGCTAGACACTTTCGTCGACTCATCGTGGTATTTCCTGCGCTTTCCGAACCCGGAGTTCGACAATGGTCCGTTCGATCCGGCGGGCGTGCAGCGGTGGATGCCTACGGCGGTGTATATCGGCGGCAAGGAGCACGCGATCCTCCATCTGCTATACGCGCGGTTCCTCACTAAGGTCCTCCACGACGCCGGCATGGTCGGATTTGTCGAGCCGTTCACTCGCCTAGTCAACCAGGGCCAGGTGATCATGCACGGCAAGTCGATGAGCAAGAGCCTCGGCAATCTGGTCAACCTGCAGGAGCAGATTGCCGCAAACGGTTCCGACGCCGTCCGCGTCACGATGCTGTTTGCGGGGCCGCCCGAGGACGACATTGACTGGGCGGATGTATCACCCAGCGGGTCCGCGCGCTGGCTTGGGAGGGTGCTTCGGTTGGCCGAGGACGTGGCCGAACGACCCAGCGACGCCGCCGAGGCCGACACGGCACTCCGAAAGGAAGTGCACAAGCTCATTGCCGCCGTCACGGCGCAGATGGAGGACCGCAGGCTGAACGTAGCGATCGCGCGGTTGATGGAGCTGACCTCGGTGCTGCGCAAGGCGATCGACAGCGGCGCCGGACCGGCCATGCCCGCTGTGCGGGAAGGTGTCGAGGCGCTCGCCCGCATGCTGTCATGTTTCGCGCCATTCACGGCGGAGGAGGCGTGGGAGCGGCTAGGCCGTCCGGCATCGGTGTCCGAGCACGGGTGGCCGCGGGCCGATCCGGCGCTGCTGGTGGAGGAGTTGGTGACCTGCGTGGTGCAGGTCGACGGCAAAGTCAGGGACCGGCTGGAGGTGCCCCCCGACATCGATCCCGCGGAGCTGCAGCGCCGCGTGCTGTCCGCGGAGCGGATCTCTGACCTCGTCCGCGATCGCACCATCCGGACTGTCATCGTCCGGGCGCCGCGATTAGTGAACGTCGTCCTGGCGCCATAGGGCGTGTGCGCCCTCCTTTCGTGTGGTGCCCGGCGGCCCACGGCTTCCAGTTGAGTCGCAATTGTCAGCCTGGGCACAGGGTGGGTCGTCCCGTGGGAGTTGTTGGCGATAGGCGATCCCCTGCAACTTCACGCGCTCCGCAGCCACGGGGGCCGACCGCGCGCCGCGTCCAATGTGCCCCGCGTGTCCGCTGGCCCTGCCAAGGCGCCGCGCGCCCTCAGCTGTGGGTGGCCAGATGCTCAGCGAACCTACGCAAGGTGTCGGGCCAGCCGCCGTCGGATTCGACGGCGCGGCGAATCTGCTCCCAGCCCTCGCCGTGACGCTCCAAGTGACGGTGTTCCAGCTCCACCCGGGTCCGGTTGTCCCCGTCAGGGATGAAGCGCACCTCGACCTCGCTAGTGCGGGCGGGGTCGGTCTCGATCTGCCACTGGGTGTTGATGTCCCAGCTGAACACCACCCGGCGCGGGGGCTCGAGCACGCGCACCGTCGCCCAGCGGCATTCGCTGCCGTCCACCCCTCGGTCGACGATGCCGCCGCCCACTCGGGGCTCGAAGACCATCTCGGCCAGCTCGCACTGCAGGATGTGGTGGTCCGGCGGCCACCATGTCCCGATACCGGAGGTGAACACGTCGAATGCTCGCTGTTGCGACGCGTCGACGACGATCGCGTGGCGCACGGACGTGCTGGTGGTTTGGTTGGTCATGGGTTCTCCCGGGAGTCGATGCCCCACAGCGCCCTTGTACGCCGCGAGGGACTGGGTCCAGAACCGGTCGAAGTAGGCGCGCAGGGCGGCCACCCCGTCCGGGTTGAGCTGGTAGAGCCGCCGAGCGCCCTCCTGGTGGTCGATCACCAGGCCGGCGTCCTTGAGCACCTTGAGGTGCTGGGACACCGCCGGTCTGCTCACCGGCAGCTCTCGGGCGAGTTCCCCGACGGGCCGGGGTCCTTCGGCCAGCAGTTCGAAGATCGCCCGTCGGGTCGGGTCGCCCAGGGCACTCATACCGGCTCCTTGGTAAGTGCCCACAAACCGTTAGTTAATACTTACCGAGTATCAGCGTCAAGACCGCGCCCAGCGCATGCATGGTTCCGCTGTGCCGTCATAGCGTCGAGATGGCCTAGACGCGAGTGGGCGAGCGGCTCAAGCCATTCATCAACGCAGCTGATGTCGGCTTCTGACCAGCCACGGGCCTGGGCACCGGTCAGGTCAGGGCGGCCCGGGCGGCGGCCACTGTTTCAGCCAAGCATCCATCGTCGAAAGGGCTACGCAGACCCGCTGTGCGGAGGAGCTCGCCGAAGGAGGCAGATCCGCCTTGGCGGCACAGGGTGACGTAGTCGCTTAGGGCGCCGTCGGGGTTCCGGCAGGAACGTACCCAGAACTGCAGAGCGCAGGTCTGGGCCAGGACGTAGTCGATGTAGTAAAAAGGCAAGGCGTAAATGTGGCCCTGGCGCTGCCAGGCGGCGCCCAAGGCTGGGTGGGCGAGATCCCCCCAGTCGCGCCAGGGCAGATAGATGCCTTCCAGGCCCCGCCACAGCTCATGGCGTTCGGCGGGGGTGAGGCGCGGCCGAGAGTACACCTCGTGCTGGAAGTGATCGACGGCGCAACCATACGGGAGAAAAAGCAGCGCGTCGGCGAGATGGGCGCGGCGGTACCGGTCGGCGTCCTCGCCAAAGAAGCGCTCCATGTGCGGCCAGGTCAGGAACTCCAAGCTCATGGAGTGGATCTCGGCTGACTCGTAGGTAGGCACCAGATAGTCACTCACCGGCAGATGACGGCTCTGAAACATCTGGAAGGCGTGCCCCATCTCGTGGGTGAAGACGTAGACGTCGGCCTTGGTGCCGTTAAAGTTGGCGAACACGAAGGGCATCCCGACGGTGGGGAAACTGGTGCAGAACCCTCCGCCCGCTTTCCCTTTGCGGGCGGGTAAGTCGAGGAAGCCGCCCTCGTCCATCCGGCGGAAGAACGGCCCGAACGGGCCCATGACGTCGAACATCTCTCGCGCCTGCGCCAACAGCCAGTCCGGCCCGCCTCCGGGAATCGGGCTGCCCTCTGGGTCGTACACCTGCTCGTCCCACGCGGCCACCGTGTCCAGGCCAAGGGTGGCGGCCTGATGGCGGCGAAGCTCGGAGGCGAAGGGAACGACGTGCTTCCAGACCGCCGCGCGCAAGCTCTCGACGTCGGCCTGGCCGTAGCCGACTCGGCACATTCGCCGATACCCGAGGCCAACAAAGTCGTCGAGGCCAAGTTGGGCCGCCATCTCGGTGCGAACCCCGACGAGCTCATCGTAGATCCGGTCAAGAGCCGCGGCGTTGGCCGCGAACCACGCCCATTGGACCCGCTCGGCGCCGTGGCGGAGCCCTCGGTCAGCGTGCTGGCGGTACTTAGCCAGGGACGAAAGGTTGAGTTCCTCCCCGTTGTAGGCGACTTCAGCGGAGGCCAACAGCTCGACATACTCGGCGACCAACTTCGCCTCTGCCACCAGACCAGGCTTGATAGCCGGGTCGAACGACACAACCGCCGACTTCCACAACGCGAAGGCTTGGGTACCCAAAGCCCGCTCTAGTTCGAGGCGACGAGGATGGGCGAGCAGAGCCTGTTGCACAGTCACCCCGAGCTCGGTCCACCGAGGCTTTGCCTCGTCCCACGCCTCCCGCTCCGCTTTGCGGGCCGGGTCAACCGTGTCCTGATGGAAGCGCAGCCGGACCAGCGCATCATACGTCCGCACCTCACGGCGCAACGTGTCCCAGGCTCGCACCGCCGCCAGGCACTCCTCAACACTGGCGTCGGGGCCGAGCGCGCCAGTCAACGCCACGATCCGCTCGGCTAAGGCGTCCAGGTCAGGGACGGGCGCGACGATCTCGCTGAAGCGCGGTGTCTGGGTCACGGGAACCACTGTTGACTAGGGTGACCCCACCCGCAACCAGGTTTCGATCGCCGCCCCGGTCTTGGCTACGAACACCCACCGGCCCGATCGACAGATGCCGAAGAATGCGTCCGGATCACTGAAGCAGGTTCATGTCAGCGGATGCCAGTGACGTGTCGTTCGATGGTGTCGAAGATATCGGCGTCGGTCTGCTGTTGCCAGGCTGGTAGGCCGTCCCAGTCGGCGACGTAACTGGGTTTGGGGTCGGGGATGTGCTTGTAGATTTGGGCGATCCAGCAGGTGGCGACGAACCTGCCTCGCTGTTCTCGGGTGAGTTTGGCAGTGTTGCCGTCGGAGGTTTCGATAAAGCTTTTTACCTGGTCGTAGACGGCGGCGGCGCTGGCGCGTTCCCAGTCTGGGGTATTCTCCCATGGTGTGATGTAACGGGTTTGGGTTCGCCGGGGTAGTGTTTGGTGACACCGGCGATCCAGGCTTCGCGGCCGCGCTGGCGTGCCCTTCGCCCGTCGCGCGCAGCAGCGGCGTGGCCAGGGATGACCCCGGCGACACCGATGCTGCGCAGCAGCTCACGACGGTTCATGTCCTCGATTTCGGCACGACCGAGCTGAGCCTGGGTGTCCGCGGTCGCCCCACCGCCCCACCGGTGTCCGTGGGCGTGGTGCCGGTGTTCTGACCTACATCCGACCTCCTTCCGCGCTCGTGGCGCGTGATCGTGATCCTCATATTGAATGAGTGAATTGACCACCATTACGAGACGGTAGACCTCCCCCCTTTGAGGTCTACTGTCGTAGAATCACCACTCCGTAGAGCTTTGTTGTAGGTTAAAATCGTGCGGAACCCCACCATACGAGGGGGACCTCTGGGAGTCAACTGATATCAAAGTATCACTCGTTCGTGTCTTTACACTGGTGTGAAGGCGCTGGGAGGCCAGGGTGCGGAAGTCGGAAGAGCTGAGCTTGGCCGAGAAGATCAATTACCTGTTCGCGACGGTTCGTCCGGACGGTGGGCAGCGTGAGTTCAGCAACGAGCACGTGGCTGCGGAGATCGCACGATCCAGCGGTGTGACGATCTCGCAGAGCTACATCTGGCAGCTGCGGAAGGGGAAGAAGGACAACCCGACGCTGAAGCATCTGCAAGCCCTTGCCGACTTCTTCGGGGTGCCGGCCGCCTATTTCTTCGACAGCGAAGTCAACGCACGTGTAAATGAGCAGCTTCAGGTCCTGCGTACTGAACAAGCTCGTCGCGAACTTAATGCCGATCATGATCAGGTGGCCTTGATGGCGATGCGAGCGGGCGAGCTTTCTCCCGAGCACCGCAGACAGGTGATGGATTTGCTGGACGTAGTCTACCGCCTTCAACAGGCTGAACAGCGATCGCGGGACGCACTGAAGTCCGACCCCAACTAACCTGACCATGGGGGGCACCTACGCAGGAACCGGATCTCAAGCCCTACCTACCGCTAGTTGGCTGCCGCGGGAACGAACGGAGGCATTGATGTGTCAAATGGTCATCTCGTCGGCTTTGTCCTCTTTCGAGTACGTCCGAGCTGACCACGAATCGACCTTGACGGTGAACGGCGTAGACGGGCGTAGCGAATGAACGAGTGGTCCTTGCGTAGGAGATGTAAGCGCGAGCTTCGGTCGATGAACATTGAGCCGCCGCTGCGTGTCGATCTGCTGTGTGAGCGGCTGGGAGAGCGACGAGGTCGTCCACTCCGTCTCATTCCCTATCCGCTGCCAGTACCCGGACCCTTCGGACTGTGGTTGGCGACCCAGCAAAGCGATTATATTGTGTTCCAAAGGGAGACTTCACGACCTCATCAAGATCATATAATTCTACATGAGATCGGACATATTCTATCCGACCACGGTAGTGACGACGCCGATGACAAGTATTGGAGGAAAGCACTTCCTGACCTGTCACCAGAAATGATCAGAAAAGCACTGCATCGCACGACCTACACTTGCAGGCAGGAGCGTGAGGCCGAAACCATTGCTACGATCATCTTAGAGTGGGCCGCCCGCTTGGTGGGCTACAGAGAACCAGAAATCGATTGTCGCGTACCCCGGCTCGTCGATCAGGACTCGGTCGATCGGCTTGAGCGGGTGCTTTCGGACCATCAAGGTTGGCTGTGAGGTCCAAACAGCACGGCACCTGTCACTTAAAGATCGGGTCGGAGGGATGACGGGATCATGGCTTGGTCGGCCGCTAAATACTTCCTAGAATTATTGCTACCGGCCATGGTCTCGCTCGGAGCGCTTTTGTGGGTGTCCGTCCAAGTCAGCCGCTCTGCATACGATCGCCAGCTATGGCTAGTACTCGGTTGCGCCGGTGCTGGCGCAACCGAGTACATGTTGGCCTGGCTCGAGCACGGGTCCGGATCCAAGCCGGTTGTTCTCCTCGCCCAAAACCTATCGATGATCACCTTTCAGTTTCTTCTTCTCTGCTTTCTTCTTTATCCCACTTCAGCGCGTAGCTGGACCCCGATTCGACGCCAGTTTGCAGTCTTCCTAGTCGCTTCGGTACTGCTCACCGTCTTCTGGGCAACCACTGAGCGACCACTTCGGGGTTCCGCCTATACCGCCACGTTCTCCGCCGACTTTCCTTCGCCCAGTATGCGACTCTTTCAGCTGACCGGTTACCTCTACGCCTGGTACGCGGTATTAATCGCGTTACGAGCGGCATGGAAATACGCGAGGATTTCTCGACGACGCTCCTCATCCTTCGGATTGCGCATTATTTCCGTTGCGCTCGGCGGCAAATGCATCGGTGCCGCTGGCCGCACATTTTCGATCGTTGCTGGTTGGCTCCATTACCCGACGTCAGAGCTGTTCAACACCATCGCCGGATCCGTTCTCTGGATTTCCCAGACCGGATTTCTCGTGGGCGTGGTATACCCGTCCATCGCCGACAGAGTACGTGCTACCCGCAGATGGTTTGAACATCAGTGCGCCTACCATCGGTTAGAGCCGTTGTGGACCGCGCTGCACAACGTTTATCCGCAGACGATGCTGCACCAAGTACCGCGCAGTAAGATGCGCCACTTGTTGTTCTGGCAGAGCATGCACCGGCGTTACTACCGCCGTGTGATCGAATGTCGGGATGGTTTGGTCTACATCAGCCCTTACCTACCGCGTCCGTCACAAGGCGCTAACGAGCCCGTTGTCCGTACAGCCGAGCAGTGGGCCGTGGCGTTACATGCCGCATTGTCCGCCGTGAGCAACCATTACCCTCCAGTGGGTGGCGCTATGCCGGTAGCAAGCCCCGCCAGCCCTGACCTGGATTCCGACGCCGCTGAGCTTGTTGCTCTGTCACGAGCCTTGGCGCACATCGACGAAAGCAGAGACCAGATACGCCCGAGATCGTGAAGCGGCCACCAGGAACAGCCATAGGGAAGAAGCGGAACGACAGACCGAGGTAACCGCTCCCGTCTGGGGCTGACTACCACGCTGAAACGATGATCAACAGCACGTCATAGTGGTTGGAGCTTGATCAAAGCAGCGTGACGTGCTGTTGATCACCGGTAGACAACGTGACGTACTGTTGATCACCGGTAGAGTGTGGTAGCACTACCGCGCTGAGTAGGAATCGGCGCGGCGTTGTTTATGGGTAATCGTTGCTGGCCGGAAAGTGGTGGAGCTACCGCTGTTAGTAGTAGTCGAAATGAAATAACATGCGCATCGCATGGATGACGAGTTCGTCCCCATCGTAATACGAAACCTACGGGGCAACGAAGCATCGTCGGGCTCGCCGCCGGCGGGGAGCGAGCCCAGCACGTGTGATCCCATGAACGACCATCGGGCCGGACATCCCGGATAAAACTGCTGGTCAGGCTGGTGGGCGCGGCAGGGTTCGAACCTGCGACCGCTCGGGTGTAAACCGAGTGCTCTCCCACTGAGCTACGCGCCCAGGCCTGGGCCAGATTCCCCGGCCCAGGGTCACGCTACCGTCAGACCGCAGCCAACGCTTTCTTCCAGGCGCCCTGGTCGCGGGGCTCGCCGGGACCGTTGACCTCCGCGAACCGGACCACGCCAGATTTGTCGACCAAGAATGTACCCCGGACCGCCATGCCACGGTCTTCCAGGAACACCCCGTAAGCTCGCGCCACCTCACCGTGCGGCCAGAAGTCCGACAGCAGCGGGAAGTCGTAGTTCTGCGCCCGCGCCCAGGCCTTCAGCGCGTACGGGTGGTCCACCGACACCGCCAGCACCTGGACATCGTCGTTCTGGAAGCCGCCGAGATCGTCACGCACCGCACTGAGCTCACCGGTACAGATGCTGGAGAAGGCGAACGGGTAGAACACGACAAGCACGTTGCGCTTGCCCCGGAAGGACGACAACGTGACTTCCTCGTTGTTCTGGTTACGCAGCGTAAAATCAGGTGCCTCGGACCCGACTTGGGGTGACATCTGCCATCTCCTCGTGTCGACCTGGTCTGGCCACGCCGGGCCGCGCGGCCAGACCGCAGACTAACGCCGGGACTTCACCGCCCTCGGCGCAACCAGCCGAGCGCCAATCCAGTCCTCGCTCACGCTCACGTTGGAAGTCTGAGAAAGCCCGGCGGTCGGCGCCGCTTCGGCGATCTCGCTGGGCTCGACGTGCCCAGGCCGACCGGTCTTGGGGGTAAGCACCCAAACCACACCGTTGTCAGCCAATGCGGTGCCCGCGTCGACCAGCGCGTCTACGAGATCACCGTCACCGTCGCGCCACCACAGCAACACCACTTCGACCACTCCGTCGAAGTCATCGTCGACGAGGTCGTCCCCACATCGCTCTTCGACCGCGTTACGGACTTCATCATCGACGTCGGAGTCCCAACCGAGCTCCTGGACCACCATGCCCGGCGTAATACCGAGCTTTCCGGCGACGTCGGTCTTCCCGGCGTCTCCCGCGGCGGCGACCACGTTTTCCACTCTCCTCACTATGCAGTGTGCTCTGCGTTCGCCACGGAAGGTGCGACGCGGACCACTTGTCGGATGCGGAATCCGAACACGACAGCTCCCCTCATCGCAACCGGGCACACCGAGATCGTCGCCCTGAATTGTGCAGGTAGACCTGCGCGAGCGCACGAGGTGGGGGCACGATGGGATTAGTCAGGCGCCGCGCGCCCGTGAGTGGCGAGTATGGCTTTAGCCATACTCGCCACTCACGGGCGCGCATAGCGCCTATGAGACAACGCAGGGAGACCCCCGTGACCGGCCAGAACACCGAGTGGAGCGCCAGCGGAACGAGAGTTGGCACCGCGCTCAGCGCGACCAGCGCAGGCGCGGCGTGGAGCGCTAACCGAACGCGAGCTAGCAGAGTGCATGTCATCCGCGATGGGTTGGCGGCCTACTTGCCGGACGTCGATCCGGACGAGACCGACGAGTGGCTGGACTCGTTCGACGCCATGATGGACGCCGCCGGCCAGCAGCGAGCCCGCTACCTGATGCTGAGGCTGCTGCAGCGGGCCCGTGAGCGCCACGTCGGAGTGCCCGCGCTGACCAGCACCGACTACGTCAACACCATCCCCACCGAGCGCGAACCCTGGTTTCCCGGCGACGAGGAAACCGAACGGGCCTACCGCCGCTGGATCCGCTGGAACGCCGCGATCATGGTGCACCGGGCGCAGCGCCCGGGAGTTGGTGTGGGCGGGCACATCTCCACGTACGCCTCGTCGGCCACGCTCTACGAGGTTGGCTTCAACCACTTCTTCCGAGGCAGAAACCACCCAGGTGCGGGCGATCAGGTCTACATCCAGGGTCACGCCTCCCCCGGGATCTACGCCAGGGCTTTCCTGGAAGGACGACTGAGCACTGATCAACTTGACGGGTTCCGCCAGGAACTGTCCCACGGTGGCCGAGGGCACGGGCTGCCGTCCTATCCACACCCGAGGCTGATGCCCGACTTCTGGGAGTTCCCCACGGTCTCCATGGGTCTCGGCCCACTCAACGCGATCATGCAGGCCCGGTTCAACCGCTACCTGCGCGACCGGGGCATCAAGGACACCTCCGAACAGCACGTCTGGGCGTTCCTCGGCGACGGCGAGATGGACGAGCCGGAGTCGCGGGGCTTGGTGCACATCGCGGCCACCGAGGGCCTGGACAACCTCACCTTCGTGGTCAACTGCAACCTGCAGCGGCTGGACGGCCCGGTGCGCGGCAACGGCAAGATCATCCAGGAGCTGGAGGCGTTCTTCCGGGGCGCCGGCTGGAACGTGATCAAAGTGATCTGGGGCCGGGAATGGGACGCGCTGCTGCACGCCGATCGGGACGGCGCGCTGGTTAACCTGATGAACATCACCCCAGACGGGGACTACCAGACCTACAAGGCCAACGACGGCGGCTACGTCCGCGACCACTTCTTCGGCCGCGACCCACGGACCAAGGCCCTGGTCGCGAACATGTCCGACCAGCAGATCTGGAACCTCAAACGGGGTGGGCACGACTACCGCAAGGTGTACGCCGCCTACGCCGCCGCGTGCGAGCACCACGGCCAGCCGACCGTCATCCTGGCCAAGACGATCAAGGGTTACGGCCTGGGCACGCACTTCCAGGGCCGCAACGCCACCCACCAGATGAAGAAGATGACCCTGGCGGACCTCAAGGAATTCCGCAACGAACAGCGCATCCCGATCTCCGACGCCGCGCTGGAGCGCGACCCGTACCTGCCGCCGTACTACCACCCCGGCCCGGACAGTGTGGAACTGCACTACCTGCATGAGCGCCGCCGGTTGCTCGGCGGCGCGGTCCCGGAGCGGCGGGCACCGGAAAAACCGCTAGTGCTGCCCGGGGACAAGGTCTACGAGGTGGTGCGGCGAGGCAGCGGGCGGCAGGAGGTGGCCACCACGATGGCGTTCGTCCGGCTGCTCCGCGACCTGATCAAGGACCGCGAGATCGGACACAGGTTCGTGCCGATCATCCCGGACGAGGCGCGCACGTTCGGCATGGACTCGATGTTCCCCACCCAGAAGATTTACAACCCGCAGGGCCAGCTGTACACGTCGGTGGACGCCGAACTGATGCTCGCCTATCGGGAGAGCGAGCAGGGCCAACTGCTGCACGAGGGCATCAACGAGGCCGGCTCGATCGGTTCGTTCACCGCCGCCGGCACCTCGTACGCCACTCACGGCGAGCCCATGATTCCGATCTACATCTTCTACTCGATGTTCGGCTTCCAGCGCACCGGCGACGGCATCTGGGCGGCCGCCGACCAGATGGCTCGCGGGTTCCTGCTGGGCGCCACGGCTGGGCGCACCACGCTGACCGGCGAAGGCCTGCAGCACAACGACGGGCACTCACTGCTGCTGGCCAATAGCAACCCCGCCGTGTTGGCCTACGACCCGGCGTTCTCCTTCGAGATCGGGCACATCGTGCGCGACGCGTTGGCTCGCATGTACGGCGACGAAGCCGCCCGCGCCGGTCGGGAGCCGAACGTCTTCTACTACCTGACGCTGTACAACGAGCCCTACCCTCAGCCCGCCGAGCCGCCGGACCTGGACGTGGACGGCCTGTTACGCGGGCTCTACCGGTACCAAGCGGCACCCGAGGGGCACGAGCACCGGGTGCGCCTACTGGCCTCTGGAGTGGCGCTGCCGTGGGCACTGCGGGCCCAGGAGCTACTGTCTGAGGACTGGGGAGTGGCCGCCGAAGTCTGGTCGGTCACGTCCTGGGGTGAGCTGCGCCGCGACGGCGTGGAATGCGACTGGCACAACCTCATCCACGCCGACGCCGAACCCCGGGTGCCCTATCTGCGGCGGGTGCTGGCCGACCCCGGGTCCGACATGGCCACGGCGCCGGTGATCGCGGTGTCGGACTGGATGCGGGCGGTTCCTGACCTGATCCGCCCCTGGGTTCCCCGCGAGTTCCATTCGCTGGGCACGGATGGGTTCGGGGTGTCCGACACTCGCCCGGCCGCTCGCCGGCACTTCGCGGTGGATGCCGAGTCGATCACTGTGCAGGCTCTGGCCGCTCTGGTGGGCCGAGGCGAGCTGAACCGCTCGGCGCTGCTCTCGGCCGCCGTGAAGTACCGCATTGACGATCCCCAGGCGGCCGGGCCACAAACCTCGGATCCGGGAGTGGCGTAAGCCTGCTGAGAGGTTCTAATCTGTGGGACCAACATCAAAAACACCGTTGTTGGCCTCACGGACCACGGCCTGGAGCAAACCTCCCGCAACAGAAACGCGAGCACCAACCTGAAGCGATCACCCCACTCGTTGACAGGCCTCCCCCATTCGGGCCAGGCGCGGTAGTCTGCCGCCGTTGCTTTCCTCGCCCGATGCGTTCTTCGGCCGAGGTGGCATCCCGCCCCGCGTCGTAACGCTGCGGGACGGCGCGTACCGGGGCGAGCGCCCGGAATTTCAGTACGAGGAGAGCAGGAATGGCACAAGGCACCGTCAAGTGGTTCAACAGCGAGAAGGGCTACGGCTTCCTCGCTCCCGACGGTGGTGGCGCGGACGTGTTCGTGCACTACTCCTCCATCCAGACCAGTGGATACCGCACGCTGGATGAAGGTCAGCGCGTCTCGTTTGATATCGAGCAGGGCACGAAGGGCCCGCAGGCGACCAAGGTCACGCCCCTGAAGAGCTGATCGGGTACGCCTTTCGGCCCGGAGACAAAGCTCTCCGGCGCGCCTGGGCGGTATCGGCGCGGGTGGTGGCCAGTTCGTCCTGACTGGTGGCGGGCTTCCCACAGCCGCTGCCGGGCCGACGGCGGCATGTCATGTCGGTGTTTCGTGTCATGCTGCCGCACGTGAGCACTGCGCGATTCCAACTCCAGCCGACCGTGTCCGCACGAACGCGTCGTCGGCTGGAGCAGGCGTCCGGAGGGCTGGCTACCGCGAGCCTGACCGTGATGTCCGAACGGTTTCCCTGGTTCCGCCGGCTGTCGGCCGACCAGCGCGCGGGCGTCCTGCTGGTCACCCAAACCGGCGTCGCGAACTTCGTGGTTTGGCTCGGTGAACCGAAGGAAACCATCCGGCTCACGGCGGAGGCGTTCCGCAACGCACCGAAAGACCTGGCCCGTCGGATAAGCCTGCGTCAGACGGTCGAGCTGGTCCGGGTGGCGATCGAGGTTTTCGAGCAGCAGCTTCCCACGCTGGCCGCCGACGAACGAGAGCGCCGGCTTCTCGTGGAAGCCATCTTGCGCTTCGGCAGGGAAATCGCCTTCGCGGCCGCAACGGTATACGCGGGGGCGGCCGAGTCGCGCGGTGCGTGGGACGCCCGGCTCGAGGCCCTGGTGGTCGACGGCGTGGTTCGCGGCGAGCCGACGGACGTCTTGGTGTCTCGATCGTCCGCGTTGGGTTGGGATGCTCAGCGACCGGTCACCGTGTTGGTCGGCCGGGCACCGCCTGGCAACCAGCCCGAATCGCTGGCCGCCATCCGCCGGGTCGCCAGCCAGCTCGGACGCGCGGTGCTGCTGGGCGTCCAGGGTCCGCGGTTGGTGGCGCTGTTCAGCCCAAGCGAGAACGACGCGCGATCCTCAGTTTTGATCGCCGAGTCGTTCGCGCCGGGGCCGGTGGTGATCGGACCCACCGCAACCGGTCTGACTAGCGCGCACATCAGTGCGCGAGACGCCCTGGCCGGCCTGCGCGCCGCGCCCGGCTGGCTCGATGCGCCGCGCCCGGTGCTGGCCGCCGACCTGCTACCGGAACGGGTGCTGGCCGGCGACCCACACGCCAGGCGTCAACTGATCGCCGAAGTGGCTGAGCCGCTGAGCGCGGCCGGCGGTGAGCTAGCGCACACGCTTGCCTGTTACCTCGACGGCGGCGGCGCGCTGGAGGCTTGCGCGCGATCTCTGTTCGTGCACCCGAACACAGTGCGGTACCGGCTACGTAGGGTGACCGAAGTCACCGGCCGAAACCCCACCGACTCGAGGGACGCTTTGGCTTTGCGGATAGCCCTGATCGTGAACCGGCTTGACCTCACCGACGAATCCTCCCGATGAGGTGGAACCCTGGAGCCCGCGCCATCGCTGCCCGAGACCGCCCCACACGTAGGGAAGTGCTACAAATTCTGACAGGGATTGCTAGCGGAGTGCTACAGATACTTGGAGAAACATCCAACAATCGACCGTGGAGTTGGTGCGTGCCGACATCACGACCGACTCCGTCAAGCGTGTTTGCTAGGGCCAATGATTGCTTTACTCGCCCCTGGACAGGGCTCCCAGAAACCCGGCATGCTCGGCCAATGGCTCACCGGGCCCCGCGCCGAGCAGACTGAAGCGGCCGAAACCATCGCGCGCTGGTCGGAGGCGGCGGAGCTGGATCTCGCCCAGTTGGGCACCACGGCGACCGCTGACGAGATCAAGGACACCGCGGTGACCCAGCCGCTGGTGGTAGCCACGTCGTTGTTGGCCTACCGACAACTCCTCCTCGCGCTGGGCAACGCCCCGCTGCCCGCCACTTTGCCGGCCGGCGCACCCGCCGCGGGGCACTCGGTCGGGGAACTGGTCGCGGCGGCCGTGGCGGGCGCGCTGACCGCTGACGCCGCCGTCGAACTGGCCGCCGTACGTGGCCGGGAGATGGCGGCCGCCTGCGCCATGGTGGAAACCGGCATGGTCGTCGTACTCGGTGGGG
>Ga0213881_10000331_pt1 | contig 33406 bp, 23 predicted proteins | sample BarmaccoBMER_R08_FD_160104 | JGI IMG/M metagenome (GOLD analysis project Ga0213881, IMG submission 160104) | Barbacenia macrantha exposed rock microbial communities from rupestrian grasslands, the National Park of Serra do Cipo, Brazil - ER_R08 ...
TGAAGGGCTGGGAAGGCAACACGATCGCCCCGGTGAATCGCGCCACCTATGAGGTAACCGCTCTTCGCGACGACGGTGGACTGACGGTGGCGCCGATTCTGGCGCACGGACAAACGGGCCGGGAACTAGGCCCGGAATTGCAGCTGCCGGCAACTTATGTGGATAAGCATCTGACGCTGGGATATGCGTCGACGGTGTATGCCGCGGAGGGCCGCACCGTGAAAACCTGCCATGGGTTGCTGACTCCGGGAATGGATGCGGCGGCGGCGTATGTGGCGGCGACCCGGGGCACGGAGCAGAACACGCTGTGGGGAGTGACCCGGCAGGCCCCGGCGAAGGACTCGGTTACCGGTGAGGTCGCGCAGGTGGTCGAGCGCAGCACGGAGGGAATGCTCTGCGACATCCTGGACCGGCGCGAGATCGAGCAGACCGCGCTAGCGGAGGCGGAGCAGGCAGCCCGGGATGCGCAGTCGGCACTGACCAACGGTGGCCGCCTGATCGACAGTGTCGGGATGCTGTTGGCCCACCGCACCAGTCAGGCGCTGGATGCGCTGGTCGCCGAGGGTGTGCTGGCTGAACACGACCGGGCGCGGTTTTGCAACGACGACGCCATGTGGTCGGTGGACACGATGCTGCGGCGCGCGGAGCTGGCCGGGCACGACCCGCTGGAGGTGCTGCGCGACGCGGTGTCCCAGCGTGATTTCGATGGGGCGGACTCCGCGGCACAGGTGTTGCACGGCCGGCTGGACAAGATGCTAGACGGCAAGCTGACGCCGCAGGTGGAGCGGTTTAGCGATTTGATCCCGGCGCAGGTCCCGGAGACGTGGAACTCGTGGCTGGGTCGCCATGCTGACGCGGCGGATGACCGGCGGACGATGCTGGGTGAGGAGATCGCGCGGGAGCGTCCGCAGTGGGCGATCGAGGCCCTGGGCCCGGTCCCAGAGGACCCAGTGGAGCGCCTGGAGTGGGAAGACAAGGCCGGCGCTGCCGGGGTGGCGCGAGAGCTGCTGGGCCACGACGACCCGACGGATGCGCTGGGTGCCGCGCCACCGGCGAACCTGCCGGATAAGCACGCCATGTGGTACGCGGGACACGCAGCACTGGGCTTGCCCGATGCCGGGCCGGATGATCGGGCGGCGTCAGATGGGCAACTGTTCGCGCGGATCGCGGCCTATGAGCGGGAGCTGAACTGGGCTCCGGCGTATGTCGCCGACGAGCTGGAGGCGGTCGCGAAGGCAGCCGATGATGCCGGGTCGGCAGCGACGGTGCTGGCGGCGAAGGCCGCGGCGGAGCCCGATGCGCAGCGCGCGGAGATGTTGCGCAATGAGGCGCAACAAGCCCAGGCCCAGGCCGCGATCCTCGAGGAACAGCGGGCCGGGTTGGAGCGCGGTGATCTGAATCGGGCGTTGTGGTCGGCATCCACGGCGGTGACGAAGGATCGCGCCGAAGCGGCGAAGGTGACGTTGGCCGCGCGAGGGATCGATGTGGCCAACCCGCCGGATAAGACGACCGCGACAGAGTGGGTCGAGGCGCATCGGGCCGAGCAGGCCGAAGCGGAAGCTGCGATGGTCGACGTTGCCGAGGCAGACATCGCCGACGAAGGCCATGACGCGGAGATGGCCGAGGCAGATGCGATGGCGCCGGTGTCCGGGCCAATCGAGGAGACCGGGCTAGCGGAGACCGCAATAGCCGACATCCGGGAGACCACAGCACCGGATCCGTTCGAGCGATCCGACGAAGCTGACCGGGGTCGAGTGCCTACGCCGTCAGAAACACATAAGGCGGTGGTGCGCGCCTCGGAAGCGGTCGCGGAAATGCAAGCCCGGGAAGCCCTAGATGAGCTGGCCGATCAAGAGCCCGATGTGGCCGACGTCGCCAGGTGGGGCGACGGCACCGAAGACACCCAGGCGGATGACCTGGTGAGCGATGACGAGCCCGTAGTGACATATGACGGCCCAGCGGACCCAGTGATCGAGCAGCCCCGGCCAGGCGAACGGGTCGACGCTGCGCCGTACGCCGGCTAAGCGGGGCAGGTGTCAGGCGAATGCTGAATCTCGACGATCACACCGCTCACGTGCAGGTACTGCTCTGGTCAGCTAACAGCTGCGGCGTCCCAACCGAGGTCGCGCTGTATCCGTCTGATCTGCTCGTCGTAGTACTGGTACTTGGCGGCGGTGGCCTCAGCCTTAATCCGTTCCGCAGCCCGCTGTTCAGGCGACAGGCGCCCGTCCCGAATGATCTCGGCGTACAGGTCGTCGGCGGTGTAGAGCCGGCCGTCGGGGTGGCGGCGGGGCACGGGAATGGGTACCCGTACCCCGTAGCCTTCTGGTTGGAGCAGCCAGCACAGGGCGTTCCAGACACCAACGCAATAGTTCGTGTCGAGATCGACCGGGAGCGGGTAGGGCGCGACTTTAAGCTCCTCGTAAATGAGGCCCAGCGGCGGGGGCCCGGAGGGCTCCCGGGCGGCTTCGGCGGCCCAGCGTTCGGATTCGGCGAGGTTGCGGGTGACGGGCTGTTCGGGCCGTCCGGTGACAGGGGCGACACGGCCGCCGCGGATCCAAGCGATGGTGCAGGCGACTCCTGCTGGCCAGGGGCGGCGGGTTTCCATCAACAGTCCGTAAGCCAGCCAGTGCAGATCAGCGATTTGGCTGGCCGGGGGCATAACCCAGTCAGGGGTACGGGGGGTCCACTGTCCGCCCATAGAGCCCAGTATGCAGGGGAAGCCGACAGTTTCCGGTGCTCCTCAAGGCCGGGCGGCCAAGCCCTTATGCGGACGCGCCTGCGGCGCGCGCTTCTGCTGGCCCCGAGCTTTGCACCGCCGTTCCTCATCACCAAGGGCCGCAAAGCATCTTGTCGCCCTCCGGGCCGCTGCGCTCGCCAAGATCCTTTGCTTTCCCCCTTGGTGATGAGCCTCTACGGCGGCGCCGGGCGCTCGTTGCGGCGAGGTGGAGCACCTCGCCCGCTGATCGGGGCCAGCAACCGCACCCCAACCCCGCCGAGGAGCCTCCGATGACCACCACCGCGACCACCGCAACAACCCATGATGAGCCGTGCCCGGGCTGCGATCAGGCCGACGGCACTCACTGGGTGGACAGCACCCCCGACACCGACGAGTGGGCGTGCCGGCACTGCGGCACCGAGTGGACCATCACCGTTCACGTGCCCGGGGTGGGGTGATGCGCCGCGTGCTGGTCACCGGATCCCGCACCTGGTCCGACTTGGCCACGATCCGTCAGGCGCTACGTGAGCAGTGGGGCGACGGCAGCGCCGTGCTGGTGTCCGGGGCCTGTCCTCGCGGCGCCGACCAGCTCGCCGAGGCGATCTGGGCCCAGTGGGGTGGCCGGGTCGAGCGACACCCCGCCGACTGGCACCGTTACGGCCGCTCCGCCGGGTTCCGCCGCAACGCGGCCATGGTCGATCTGGGCGCCGACGTCTGCCTGGCATTCATCCGCGACGGCTCGGCCGGGGCCAGCCACACCGCCGCATTAGCTGAGGCCGCCGGCATCCCCACCCGTCGACACGAGCGCAGGGGACGTCATGACTTCCCTCGATGAGTGCTTGTTCACCACTGCCGACGTACCCAGCACCGGCAAGAGCAGGGCGCACCGGATCCTCGCCGCGATCGAGCCGGTGACCGAGCTGCCGGCGCTGGTGCGACGCGGTGAGCAACCCCAACCGATCAGTGTGGACCGGGCAACCCGGGGACTACGAGGGCTGATCGAGCGGTCCGGTGCGCTCACGGTGGACGTTGAGACCAGTGGCTACCCGGTGGGGCACCAGCACTACCAGCTCCGCACCGTCCAACTTGGCAACGAAGCCGCGGCGGTGGTGTTCGACGCCACCGCCCCCAACCACACCGCGGTGGTCCGTGAGCTGCTGGCCGCCGCGTCCCGCCTGCACGCGCATTCCGCCACCGCCGACCTCGTGCCGTTGGCCCACGCCGGGCTGATCGACTACGAGCAGGCCTGGGCACGGATGCACGACACGGTGATTCCGGCCAAGCTCGCGGATCCGGCCAGCACCGGCAGTGACCCCGGGTTGAAGAAACTCGCGGGCGAGGTGCTCAAGGGCCGGGCGGTCACGCCCGCGGCCGAGGAAGCCCGAGCTCGGCTGTTCAAGCTGGGTGGCTGGCTGACCGACACTGAGGCCACCACCCCACCAGCTCGCTCCGGGTGGGCGCAGGTCGATTCCCGCTGGGCAACCATGGTCGCCTACGCGGCCAGTGACGTGTTGGACACCGCCGCACTCGCCCGACAGCTTCCGACCGTCCCGCCGACGCTGCTGGAACGTGAGCGCACCGTGCAGCAACTGACTGCCCGGGTGGCGTTCACCGGGCTACCTCTAGACCACAGGCAGGTGACTGCGCTGCTGGGAAAGCACCACCAAGCCCGGGTCGAGGCAGGCCGGCGAGTCCGGGCGTTCGGGGTCGACAACCCGGGCAGCGATCCGCAGGTCGCCGAGGCGCTATGCAGGGCGGGTGCGCAGCTGCCGCTGACCGACGCCGGTAACCCCTCCGTGGCCGCGGAGGTGCTCGCGCCACTGCGGAACAAACCCGGCACGGTCGGCGAGCTGGTCACCGCGGTGCTGGATTACCGCGGCCATGACACGGTGCTCACCAGCTTCTTAGAGCCCTACGACGCGCTGGTGGGTTACGGCGACGGCCGGGTCCGGCCCACGGTCTACACGCTGGGTGCGCGCACCGGCCGCATGAGCTGCGTCCGCCCGAACTGCCAGAACGTGCCGCGCACCGGAGGGGTCCGGGGCTGCATCATCGCCGACCCCGGCCACGTGCTGATCTCAGCGGACTTCGCGGGGATCGAGCTGCGGGTAGCCGCGGCCCTGTCGGGTGACGCTCAGCTGGCCCGGATCATCGCCGAGGATGACGCCGCGAAAGCCCAGGACCCCAACGCGAAGACCGACATCCACTGGAAGATCGCGCGAGAGGTGTTCGGGCCCACCGCGACCAAGGCGGACCGGTACGCGGTCAAGCCCATGGTGTACGGCAAGCTCTATGGCGCCGGAATCACCACCTTGGCCGCTCAGGTCGGCTGCGGCATCGACGTCGCCGAAGCGGTGGTTAACACCCTCGATGCGATCACTCCCACGCTGGCGCAGTGGTCAGCGAAGCTCCGGGCCTGCGTCCAGGCCGGGCTGGGGAAGTTCCCGGTCTATTCCGGCGGCACCCTGCACCTACCCCGGGAGCGGCCTCACGCTGCCCCGAACTACGCCATCCAGCGCACGGCGCGGGAGATCCTGGTCGACGCGATGCTGCGCTGGCGTGACACCCGGTGGGGTAATGCGGTGCTGCTGCCGGTGCACGACGAGATCATCGCCATGGTGCCCGAGCGAGACGGGCCGGCAGCGACCGCGGCGCTGGTCAGCTGCATGCAAACGGAGTTCCAGGGCGTGCCGATTGCCGTCAAGGCCGACGAACCAAGCCGGCACTGGGCGGATGCGGCGTGAGCTCGGACGAGGTCAGCTGGAGACGATCGCAAAGACAGCAGTTCAATTAGCCAACCAGTCGGAAACCAGCCATCTTGCAGTGGGAGAGTCAGCGCACGGATACCTCGCGTCGGCCACAATGCATTGGCTGTCCGTCGTGAGGTTTTTTGCAATCCGCTGACCGACTGGTGGACTACTCCGGTTTACCTCCCGAGCGCAGCCTCCCCGAATGTCATCGGCCCCGGTAAACACTTGCCCCAAGCCCTTCGCGGAACCTTTTGGACTGCGGAGACAACCTTCATCGGCTAGCACGATTGGCGCCAGAGTCGGTCGACCTCATCTACCTCGACCCACCGTTTTTTCGACTGGGTCGACGACTTCGATGCGATGGCGGACGCGCCGAGGGCTCCCACATCACGCGTCTATCTCCGCGGAGGAATTGGTCAACAAACAGATACGCGATGGTGCGATATTGCGATACATCGGGTGCTACCTGCGGGCGGCACCGCCGCAGCACAGGCCGCGGAATTGTCGTCCGGGTCTGTAAACACGATGGAGCACACAGCAAGACCTCCGGAGGATCGGCATGACGGGCGTTGGGGCCGGCAGGGCAAGGTCCGCGCAGGAGTACCTATCCGATCTTGACATCGACTGGCGACGACGGCTGAGCCTCGTTTCGCTGGTCGCCGAGGTGCTCGATTCGATCCCATCGCGCGACTGCGCGACAGCGCTGGACCTGATCGGCAGTCGCTACCCGAGCCTGGCCGGCCCGGACCGCGAGCGGCTCCTTCGGCGATGGCCGGCCGTGCACGTCGTGATCACCGCGTTCGTCGCGGCACAGCAGTATGACCACGCGGGACTTTGGCCTCACCTCAGATCGTTCGTCAAGCGCGATATCGGCCAGGCGTTCAACGACGAATGGGGTGGAGCGTTCCTTACTAACCTCGAGCGGCTCAGGATGCCGACCTTCGCGGCGCACGGTGACGAGGCGGGGCAGAAGTACGTGGGCCGCATGCTCCTGCACAGCGGTATTCCGACCAACTGCCTGGAGAACTACTACAAGCTGATCACTGAGCGTCGGAACGCATCGCCGCGGTTAACTGCGGCTGAGCTACAAACCTGGGTTACTTCTCGGGCTGCTGACCATCGTCTGCACAATGTTGACAAGCCGGTCGAGCGCTTCCTGCGCTACGGAGGTGAGTTCGCAGCCGATGTCACCGATCGCGCCTTCGATCTGCTTGATGCGGTGTCGACGGGCGGTGACGGCGCTGACGCGCAGCTTCCGGAGAGATTCCGTCTCAAGGCCATCACGCTGCACGAGCACGGGGAGATCGCACCCGAGCACAAGGGCGGGCCGAAGGCTCCCGAGGTGCAACCGCATCTCGTTATCGACCCCTTCGGCCGCGGGGTGTTGGTTCGACTTCCAGCTGTTGGTGACGCACCGGACGGAACCGCCGTCTGGACCGTAGGGTTGGACGCAGACGTCCAGAAGGTCGCAACGAAGGCGCTGTGGCCGGGCGCGCACGAGCCGGCGCCGCAGACCGATGTCGTCATCCCTGGTCCGATTCGTTTGGCTACCGCGGCTCTGTTGGGAAAAGAACACCTGCAGGCCGCCGTTCCCGTGGTGGACGACGTCGACCCGATTCTCTGCTTCGGGGAGGACGGCGATCACCTCGCGGCCACTCAGCCCCTACCTGCCGCGCCGGTGTGGGTGCTGTTCCCGAGCGATGATCCGGACAAGCTCGAGGTCAGCGGTGACGCCTCCCGACTTTCCGAAAGTCCGCTTCCGCCGGGGTGGTCGGGGTGGTGCCTGCTGCTGCTCGATCTCACGCGGGCACGAAGCGTCCAGCTCGGCGGATACGGCACCGTCCACACGGTTCGAAGGCATGCTGCCGCCCGGGTGGTGACGACAGACCTGCTGCTCGGAGTCCGGACAACGACGGGTATGCCAGTGAACGCCGCACTTCCGTCGATTGAGTTGCCCGAGGAGCTGAGCGAAGCCGGTTGGCGAGTCGACGTCCTCGACAGCGACGGCGAGACCCTTGCCCGTTGGAGTAGGGAGGAAGGCGGCGACCCGAACGAGATCTGGGCTCGACTGCCTCGACCTTTCCTGGGCACCGTCACAGTGCGCGTTCGCGGGCCGTGGGGACGCGGAGTGACGCGCACGATCGCAGTCGCCGAGGGTCTGTCGGTCGGGTTCGATCCGGGCTGGCGCCGATTCAGCGCCGCGGGGCTACAGCCAGTGACGGTAACGGTGGTCGCAGCTCCGGGCATCGCGGTGAGCAATTCGCGCGTTGAACTGGGCGACAGGCAGCGCGGTGTCACCGTCCGGCTGTCTGCGGGAACGGCCACTTGTCGCCTTCAGTTGACGCCGCCACACATGTCGGTCGCCTACGAATCGACCGCCGGTGCGCCGGCGGCGTCGATACGGCCTCTGACGCTGTTCCACGAGGATGTCCGCGACGATCCCGGCACGTTCATCCTGAACGTGGGCGTCTCGGCCGACCCGACATTGCACGTTCTCGGTACGACGGGTCCGCTTCAAACGCTCGCCCCGAGCGCAGGTCGCAACGGTGTCTACAGGTTCAATCTCGCCCAGATCGTCGACACGCTGGGCGCGCATCCCCAGGTCCAACTCTGTCTGCGCACGGACGGTGCGCTGCCCGTCGCAACCATCCGTCCCAGGCGTCTCTACCGCGAAATCACTGCCCATGACGGCTCGCTCGTGCTGAGTCAGTCCGTCGAAGTCGAAGGCCTCACCGCCCTCGTCTACTCATTGCGGGCCCCGTGGCGTGATGCGGAAATCCTTCCCGTTGCGGGCGGCCGAGCTCGACTTCCGCGCTGGCTGTGCGACGCGGGGCCGATGATCGTCACGGTGCGGATCGAAGATCCGTGGGTGCCCGAGCCCGTGCCGGATTGGCCGGCCCGAGGAAGTGCATGGTTCGTCGACGCCGACGGCTGGCTCGCAGAGGACGACCCGGAAGAGAACGCTCTGTCGGCGTTCCTGGCCGGCATGCGACCGTTCCCCGAGCAGATCACGGACTTCAGCCGGTTGTGGTCGGTACGCGGGCTCATCGGCGCCTTGCACCTGGGTGATCGCCTCTCTGCGGTCAGCGATGCCATCGACGACGCCGTCCACGCCGCCCCTCGCGATGCGCTCCTCGGGATTACCGCGTCGAAAGCGCCGGGCTCATCAATCCCGTCACTACTTATCGAGTCCGGCGTGGTCTGGGCGAATCTCATAGCGGCCCACGACGACCATGCTCCGGAATGGTCGGTCCGTGGGGCACTGCCCGCCGCCCTGCTCTCAGCTGCTGACGCGAAGTGGTCTCAAGACGAGATCGACGCCGCTGTCGCTGTGTGCGGACGTCAGGTGACCGAAATTCTCGCGGGCAAGAATCGTTTCGCGACCGCGGGACGGCTGGACGCTGCTGCAGATCTGTTCGACGATGCGCCGGACATGCGCGAAGCCTTCGTCCGACAGGCAGGGCTCGTACCGCAGGGATTGCTCAGCGGCGACTCGCGGGTGATCGCAGCAATGGACCTCGTAAAGAAGCGCAGGGATCCACGGCTGCAGTGGCTGATGGTCAACTCGCGAAAGATCTTCGAAGAGACGACTCGGCTGCTGCGGATAATCAACGATTCCACCACCATGGCGGCCTTCGAGGCACGCCGCCACCACACCGCATTGTCGGGCTGGCGCGTCGTCCCCTCCTTGTCATTGGGGTGTGCGCTCGCCGCCCGGCATGCCGCCCGGGGAAACCAGATCGCGTCAGGGTGGCTGGAACGGCAACGGCGCTGGTGGAGCGATCTGGGCGAGGTCGTCCCCCAACTAGTTGCGACAGACATCACCCTTGCCGAGCTACTTGTCGCTAGTGTCTCCGCCCGAAATATCCAGGCAGCCGAATGACGCACAGCATCGACGCGGTCGCAACCTCAGAGCAGATCAAGGCGACGTATCGCCGCTACCTACAGTCACTTCTGGCTGTCCGGGACCCGGTGCTCGATCAAGCGCTTCGTCGGGCGATCGATACGACTCCCATCTTGGACAAGGGACCGTATCTCGAAGCGACACCTCCGTACGCGGCCGGCGCGACCGCTACCGAGTTGATCCAGGAAGGGATCCTTTCACCGGGCTTCGAGCGCCTGGCCAGCAGCGCGATGCCGATGGATCGGGCCCTGTACGTCCACCAAGAACGTGCGATCCGCAAAGTCGCGGCTGGACGCAACGTCGTCGTGGCGACGGGGACCGGCTCCGGGAAGACGGAGTCGTTCCTCCTGCCGATCCTGAACCGGTTGGTGCAGGAAGACGCCGATGGAACGTTGGGTCCGGGCGTTCGTGCGCTGCTGCTGTACCCGATGAATGCCCTGGCGAACGACCAGATGAAGCGCCTGCGCCAGCTGCTGGCGAGCTGCCCGAGGATCACATTCGGGCGCTACACCGGCGACACCGAGCACGACCCGGTGAAGGCGCGCGAACGGTTCGGCGAACTCAACATCGGGGAGCCCATTCTCCCGAACGAGCTGTTGAGCCGCGCGGAGATGCGCGCGACGCCGCCCAACCTGCTCCTCACGAACTACGCGATGTTGGAGTACCTGCTTCTTCGGCCGGGCGATATGGAGCTGTTCGCATCCGGCACCAACTCCACGTGGCGGTTCATCGTGGTCGACGAGGCGCACGTCTACGACGGCACCCAAGGTGCTGAGATCGCGATGCTCCTCCGCCGGGTACGCGACCGAGTCGCTCCCGGCTCCGCCATCCAATGCATCGCAACATCGGCGACGGTCGGCGGCGATTCGGACCCTTCAGCCGTAACCAGATTCGCGTCAAGCCTTTTCGATCAGCCGTTTGAGTGGGTCGACACCGACCCGTCGAGACAAGACTTGATCACCGCCGAACGGGTTCAGGCGCCTGAAGGCCCTTACTGGGGACCTCTGACGGCAGCCCAGTACATCCGGCTCTTGGACAAAGCGGACCACGGATCCGCGATCGAGGCACTCGCAACCAACTCGGGGTGGTCGGCCAGCGGCCAGAGCGCGGGGATCATCCTCAGTCACGAACAAGCTCTCGTGACACTGCGCTCCACGCTGGCGAACGGCCCCAAGGCCTTTGATTCGGTCGTCGAAGCCGTCTTCGGCGATGATCCCGACGGCCGAGCCGGTCTCGCAGCTGCCGTCAAGATTGCGAACGGCCTTAAGAATCCGGACGGCACGTCGGCCCTGTCCGCCAGGTACCACCTTTTCCTGCGGGCGACCGAAGGCGCCTTCACCTGCCTGAGCGCCGCCGGTCCCCACGTGCACCTCGCGCGGCACGACCAATGTCCCAAGTGCGACACGCGCGTGTTCGAGCTCGGATCATGCAAGCGATGCGGCGCCGTGCATGTCGTGGGTTCACCCGAGTCGGCGGGCGGTGTCATCCGCCTCCGTCCACGAAAGGCCACCGAGAAAGGAACCTGGCTCGTTCTTGGTGATCAGCCCGAACTACTCGATGAGGACGAAGAAGCCGTCGCTGAGGAGGGCAGCGGCGTCACGGGAAACCACGCCAAACTTTGCGCACGCTGCGGCTCCCTCAACGACTCGAACGCGTCGGTGTGCGCCGACCCGAGCTGCGGATCCACAGACGTCAAGCCGGTCAGGCGTCTCAATCAGAAAGGCGACGAAATCGCCGGCTGCTTGGTTTGCGGAGCCCGAGGCACCGGCACGGTGCGCGTGTTCGAAACCGGCGCGGATGCCAGCGGAGCCGTTATCACGACGTCGCTCTACCAGAGCCTCCCCCGGGGATCGGACGCAACCGACGCGGAGCTCCCGGGCGAGGGCCGCAAGTTGCTCGCGTTCAGCGACAGTCGACAGGCTGCCGCGTACTTCGCGCCCTATCTCGAGGATTCCTACGCCCGACTCCAACGCAGACGCCTCATTTCCCAGGGCCTGATGTCCTCAGGCGCGGACGAGGACCCTGTCGGGGTCGAGGACCTGACGTTCGAGACGCGGAAGGCCGCCAAGAAGGTCAAGGTGTTCCCGGGCCGGATGACCGCCCAACAGGAACTCCGCCAGGTTGCTCCGTGGATCATGGCGGAGGTTCTCGCGACAGATGATCGTCAGTCGCTTGAGGGGCTCGGCCTCGCGAGCATCGCTCTGTATCGCGACCCGTCCTGGCAGGTTCCGAGGCCGCTACTGGAACTCGGCCTCGGTGTTGACGAGGCTTGGTCCTTCTTGCAGGAACTCGTGCGAACCCTCCGTCAACAGGGCGCAGTCAGCATGCCCGAAGACGTGCCACCGAATCACGAGATCTTCGCGCCGAGGCTCGGCCCGATCCGCGCGCGAGTCTCTGGGCCCGAGGCGATCCGCAAGGTGCTTTCTTGGCTGCCCGGTAAGGGAACGAACCGTCGTGTCGACTACACGCAACGCGTGCTTCGCGCGCTCGGAACCGAGACTGACGCCACCGCGCTGCTGAAGAACGTGTGGGGGTTCCTGACCAATCCGAATTCACCGATCGACTGGCTGCGGTCTTCGATGGAGCAACGGCTGGGCGTCACTTATCAGGTGGACCATGAGCTCCTGCGGATCTCGTGGGTGTCGGACGGGAATCCCGTACACCAATGCACCACCTGTCGCCGCATGTCGCCGTTCTCGGTGCGAGGTGTGTGCCCCGCGCTCGGCTGTGACGGGACGCTGACTCAGTTCATCCCACGGGACCTACCGCATGACGGTGACCACTACCGGTCCATCTATCGCTCGATGAACGCGGTGTCACTCTCGGCCAAGGAGCACACCGCACAGTGGTCGAACGTGGAGGCAGCCTCCATCCAGCAGCAGTTCATCCGCGGTCAGGTCAATGCGTTGTCATGCTCGACCACGTTCGAGTTGGGCGTCGACGTCGGCGACCTACAGGCGGTGATGCTTCGGAACATGCCGCCGACCACCGCGAACTACGTCCAACGTGCAGGCCGGGCAGGTAGACGCGCCGGCGCGGCCGCTCTGGTCGTGACGTACGCGAATCGTCGTAGCCACGACCTCACCCGCTTCGCCGAACCCGAAGTCATGATATCCGGCGCGGTGCGAGCTCCGTACGTCCCCCTCGTCAATGCCCGGATCAACCGCAGGCACGCTCACTCCGTGGCGCTTGCCGCGTTCTTCCGCTGGTACTTCGAGTCAACGCACAAGATCGAGCGCACTGCGGGCGGCTTCTTCTTGCCCGACAAGGACAACGAACCGGTGGTTGGTCTGGTCAAGGGCTTCCTCTCCCCGGTGCCCGCTGAGATCACCGACTCGCTTCTGCGTGTCCTGCCACCGCCGATTGCGCTCGAGTTGGGTGTCGAGAGCGGAAGCTGGGCCGAGCACTTGATCGACCTCCTCGAAAACGTTCGTCGAGAGCTTGCGACTGACGTGTCAATGCTCGATCAGCTGCGCGACCTGGCATCGGAGGCCAAGAACTTCAGATTGGCCGAGCGCTACCAGCAGGTCGGCAACACGCTCCGCCGGCGCGACCTGCTCGGCTTCTTGGCAAACCGCAACGTCCTTCCCAAGTACGGCTTCCCCACTGACAGCGTGGAACTCCGGACCAGCTTCGGACTCGGCAAGCACCTCGGCTCCAGCCTCGACCTGACTCGCAACCTTTCGGACGCCATCCACGAGTACGCACCTGACGCGACCCTCGTGGCGGGAGGCAAACTCTGGACATCTCGCGGCATCTACCGCCTCCCGGGGCGGGATCTCGAAGAGTTCAACTACTACGTCTGCAAACGATGCGGCGGATTCCGGCAGGCGGTGACGGACGTGGACGCGAATTGTCCGTACTGCGGCGAGATCGCCGATACGGCTCCCCGCAAGCTCACCATCCCGGAGTTCGGGTTCGTCGCCGACAGGGAGCCGAAGAACCCCGGCCCCCGACCCCCCATGAGATCTTGGAGCGGAGCGACCCACATCCTCAGGCAACCACCCGAAGTCATTGCCCGGCGAGTGCCGCTTCCCGGTGGGTCCGCGGAAGTGCGAGTCGGCCCACGCGGCCGGCTTATCGCCGTCGCCGACGGCCCCGGAGGCCGTGGCTTCTGGATCTGCGACTGGTGCGGTTACGGCTCCGCTCGCGTCGGTAGCCCCCAGAAGGGTCCCGCACACAAGCACCTCCTCCGGGACATCGACTGCAAGGGATCCCAGCGCCCGCTCGACCTCGCCCACTCCTACGAGACGGACCTGTTGACTCTCGACATCCGGGTCGACGGCTTCATCGTTAATCAGGACGCCTGGCGTTCCGTGCTCTACGCGATCCTCGAGGCAGCGTGCGAAACCCTTGAGATCAGCCGGGATGACATCGGCGGCTCACTCACGCCTACGGGCGCAGATCGCTGGGAGATAGTGCTCTTTGACGCCGTGCCGGGCGGAGCGGGCCACGTTCTCATGATCGAGCAACGCCTCGAAAGTGTGCTGAAGGCGGCACTCCGACGCGTCAGCGATTGCGACTGTGGACCGGAAACCTCCTGCTATGGCTGCCTGCGCAGTTACAGCAACCAGCGGGAGCACGACCTCCTGTCACGGGGAGCCGCGGAGCAAATACTTCGCCGGTTGATCGAGAACGCCGGTCAGATCGACGCCGTATTCGCCCTCAGTCCGGCATAGACGAGTCCATGAACGACGATGGCGATCAGCACAACCAGGTGCCTCCGATCCACCGGAGGACAAGTTCGTGGAAGCGGTACGGACCGGAAGGCGCGGACACGTTATGGCGTCACAGACGTCGGGTCGGTCGGCACATCGGCCTGCTCCTGCTATTCGGTTTATCAGCACCGCTGGACACAGCACCTCAAGACCAACGTGCGACCCTTGGACGGAGCCACGCATGACTACGACATTCGACCGGGTGCTTTATGCCACGAGTCGCCGGTCGATCCCAGGAAAATTCGTGTCTGGTGAGAGAAACTTCGACTCAAGCCTGTTCTCCGCCCGGGAGTTCATCGAGTTGAATCAGCCGTTCGATGTGAGTGGGCGGAATCGGAGCGGAGTAAAAGATATCTCCGCCGACATCAGTGAGTCCAAGGGTTTTACCAACGAACGCATTGGCGAGGCTGGGGAATACAAGCAGTTTGGTCGGAACGGTGAAGTCAAGCTGGGCAACGACAATGGTTGGGTGGCCTAAAGACCGCAACTTGTCCCGGAGAGGGTTGTCGCTATGAGCATGCTGCCGGTAGAGCCCTTCTCCTCCCCAGGTGCTGAGTAGAAGATGGAGGCCAGTGGCATCCCTGATGATCGTGGTTGTCGAGAGGAAGAAGCAGACCTGACCAAGTCGGTCGCTGCTAAGTGCCTTGCCTGCGAGCAGCTTGTCATGCTCAACATCGGTGATGTAACCGAGCTGATATGCGGTGGCTAAGCGGTCTTTGACCAGTTCAGTAGTAAGCATGCGCAGCCCCTGCGCGCGCACAGCATCGGCTTCATGCGGAAGCAGGCGGGTAGCGTGATAGGCCCGGAGCAGGCAACCATTGAGCAGTTGGCGGATTCCTGCTTCGTGGCCCCAGAGCGGAAGGTCGCTGCATGAAAGCTCAGAGAGATCAGGCGTGGTCATGCGGATCTGGTCGGCTAATTCGTTGACTTGAGCTGCGAGTTCTTCCGGCCAGGTGCTGGGATCGTCGATATCGGCGACAGGGCTTAGACTGTCAGTCACGCTGAGATCCTAGGCTGGTGAAGTGCTCCGGCATCGAGGCGACTAACCGCTCCTTGACCGTACGCAGCATCGGCTTCAGCGACTCCGACAACGACCGCGCCGCCTTCGCTGCTGGCGCCCCCGCTCTAACGACGCCAGTGTCAAACGATCCGGGATGTCCGCCCGATCGGCCTCCACCAGTACCACGGTGCCATCCTCAACCAGGACCTCCAACAACACGGCCAGCCGCCACTCCCTTCCAGGACAATCGCAAGATCATCTTAGTTGGTTCCAAAGCGTGTTGATCAAGTGGTGCATCTTGTTGGCAATGTCTCGCATTGTCATGGGCGGCAGTGTTTTATTGACAAACGTCTACGGCACCTACCAGGCATCTCAGTGGTAAACCGTCCACTGTAGACCAGATGTCACCGAGTCTGTCACCGAAACTCTGCCGCCGCTGTGCACACAGAGCACTACAGACAACCCTGAGTGCAGGTTCACCAGCCGCGGACGGCTCAGCCGGTACCGGGCCGCGCTCTGGCAGCGCGGGGTCATAGGTTTGAGCGCCGGCGGGAATTGAAGCCCAGCGAATCCAGACCGATGCATAGGCACGCGACGAGTACAGCGATGCATCTGCACAGTCTGCCGGATCCGGTTGTTCGTCAACGCAACTGGTGCCCGCTGGCGAGGTGGCCGTCGGAGCGTTCGATGGTGAGCTCGCCGACCCCGGTGCGCGGCGCCCTGTGAGGCGTCCCCGCATACCGGAAGATGCGCCCATCGTTATGGAGCTGGTAAAGGGAATCACAGGACGCCGCGATCTAGGTGGTCGCCGGATTATTGTCCAGCATTTTCCAGCCGGTGAGTGGCGTCCCGGTGTACCGGGAGGGGTCCGCGCGGATCCGCGGCGCTGTGGTCCACGTCGAAGTTCTCGACGATGCGTCCGGCGGAATCCAAGACAAGCACCGCGTGATCTGGTGGTGGCGTGTTGCTGCGAGGGCTGCCTCAGCTCTTTTTCGATGTCGTGTTTTGAGCGGAGTTCTGTACCGCGGAGGCAGCGCTCGTCGCAGCCGCCGCGGCGGCAGCTACAAACTTCTTGGTGAACTCCCGCTGAGCCTCCAGTACTCGCGCGGCGGCGTCGAAACAGTTGTCGACGATTTGGTCGAGCGACTTCGCATCCAGTGTCGACAGCGAGCCGATCCACTTTTGAACGTTGTCGGCCCAGACCCGCATGGGTTCGGCGGAGCTCTGCTGGCCGCGGCGGGTGTTGCTGGTGGTGTCGTGCGATGTGGTCATTACATCCCCTCCGAACTCCAAGGCGCCAATCGAGCACTAAAATTTGTTGGTGCGCGCCCTCGACCCGATGACCCAGGACTGCGCGACACTTTCGGTATACGAGGCCAGTGGCCTGTCAGGGATCCTTTGGAGCCGTACAGTGCCGATGATCGGGGGACGACACTACTACGGGTGGGGTCTCATGAGGTGTGCGGTACTGCGTGGTATCCCGTCGCGGATGCTTGTCTCGTGCCTGATGGCGCTCGTATGGGGGACGGTGATCTCGCCGCTTTCTCCCGCCTTGGCCCTCACCTATCCCGGTCCATCCAAGTCCGGGTTATCTGAATCTTCCTCCACGCCTGCAAACCTACCGGTGACGCTCAGGGGCATCACGGTGGTACTTGATCCGGGTCACAACGGAGCTAATGCCTCGCATCCAGCAACCATCGGCCGTCCGGTCCCCAACGGTCGCGATGGCACGAAAGCATGTGACACTACCGGCACTTCTACTGACGGCGGTTACGCCGAGCATGCCTTCAATTGGGATCTCGCGCGCCGGGTCCGTGATGCGCTGACCGCGCATGGTGCGCGGGTGGTGTTGACCCGGCCGGATGACGCCGGTGTCGGTCCGTGTGTCAATGACCGTGCTGCGATCGCGAATCGAGCGGCCGCTACGGCGATGATCTCGATCCACGCCGACGGGGCTGCGTCGTCTGGGCACGGTTTCCATGTCTCTTACTCCAACCCGCCGTTAAACGACAGCCAAGCTCAACCGTCGGTTTCTCTTGCTCAGGCTCTGGCCAAAGCGTTGCGTGGCGGCGGTTTCACTGCTGCGAACTACATTGGTTCTAACGGCTTGTATCCCCGCTCCGACCTTGCTGGGCTTAGCCTGGCCAAGGTTCCTGCGGCGCTCGTCGAGTGCGCCAACATGCGTAACCCGCAGGAGTCCGCACTGATTTCCACACCACAGGGACGAGCTCGATACGCAACTGCCATCTCCGACGGGATCATGGCGTGGCTGGCCACACGATCCCCGCAGCACCGTCCGCCGGTTTCCCCAGCCTCCCGAGCACACCGGGCCAGCTTCACCACACCATGATGACGAGACGCCGCGGGCGTCGGCCGTGGGAGGCACCTCGACTCATTCGCCGTTGGGTAGCCAACGCCTGCGAAATCTTGCCCAGTACCGAGATTGAATACGCGGCGTCAAAAAGTCCAAGCCTAGGGCCATGGTCAGCACGGTAACTACAGCCACACAGCAGCCGGCGACGGTGTCGGTGGCGTAATGGACGTGCTGGGCAACGAGTGCGATGGCGACGCTGGCCGCGACGACGATTGCGGCGAGGCTGGCGCACAGCCGCAGCGCCATACCGCGGGGTCGTTGCGGGCCGAGGAGCAGGATGGCGGTCGCGGTCGCGATCGCGGCCATGGCGGTGGTATGGCCACTGGGGAAGGTTAGGTGTCCGTATCTGAGCCGGCCGATAAGTGGTTTGAGGATCACCTCGCTGATCATGACGGCGGTGGGCGTGCCGCCGAGGAGGAGCATCACGCCGGACCAACGCCGGGCAAGGGCGGCTGCGCCGGCTAGTGCGGCGAGGAGGATCGCGGCGTGTGGTGGGTCGGCGAGGCTGATCAAGGCCCGGGTCAGGCTTTGCTCGCGGTGGAGGTGGGTTCTGATGTAGATGTCCAGCGTCCGGTCCAGTCGGCCTGCCGCTTCTTGATGGGCATAACGCAGAGCCAAAATTGCTAGCACCAGGATTGCCAGCAGGATCACGACGACCGCTGCGCGACGCAGGTGAACGGGCAGCAGAGGTCGGTAAGCATGCGGCGCGGCGGCTAGAACTTCGGAGGTAGCCAACGCAGGGACGACGCTGTCCTTTCCTGCTTTTAGCTGAGAGATCTCTAGATCAGCCACCACACCAACACCAACACGCTAATGATCGCGGTGAACACGACTAGTAGCACCCCACCCACCATGGGCGTGGAGTCCGATTCGCCGGGTCGTATACCCAGATCCCTGCCAGCGCTGCCAACGTTGTCGCTTTGGTTCGGGCGCGGTGGACCGTTGCCGTGGTCGCGGCCAGACACGGGGATGAGATGGACCATGGCGCAGACACTACGCAGCAGAGCGTAACCGCTCAGGCCAAGATCGGTTAGCCGCGGGTAAAATCCCATCGCTAGACGGAAGGCGTGGTGTGCCCCACGCACCAACTGACCGTAGATCACGGCCCCGGCGTATGAGGAGCGCGGTCAGTACTACGGCGTCCGGTTACTCGCCGGCATCGGCTACGTGACGACTTGCCTGGCACCGCAACAGCGGGAGGGTCAACGCGGGCGGGAACCCGACGATGTGGACTAACAGAAGCGATTTCTATTACTGAATTCAGGAACACTTCGGTCGGTGATGGAGTCGCTACATGGTTCATGTACCGGACTTATGGTGGTGCGGGCTGGTAGTCGTGGTCGGCGGCGCGGTCGTGGTGGGAGGCGCAGTTGTGGGGGCGGGGGAGGCTTTGGTGGTGTGCGGTGGGGAAACCGTGGTAGTCGCAAGGGCTGGTTGCGAAGAAGGGGCGTTGGAGAAGATGGTGGATCCGCTGTCGCTGGTGCTGCCGGTGGGCTGAGGCGCCGGCGCCCCAGCTCCGGCGTTGGCGGTCCTCCCGGTGGCATTGTTCGGTGCAGCTGCCTGTGGTGGACCGACGGGCTGGCTGGTGTCCTCGCCGCCCGAGCTGGTGTCGCTGCTGTTTCCGGCGTTCGGTGCAGGGATGGTCGTCCCGGGAGTCGCGGATGCTGGGGCGATTGCGGGCGCCGGGGTGGTGGAGCCGCTGCGTGAACTCAGCAACGACACCGATGCTGCGCCCCCGACGAGGACGGTGGTCAGGAGCCCCGCTGCGGCAACCCATTGGAGTCGCCCTGATTTGACCCAGCGCCACAGCGACGGGGTGGGGTCGACGCCTAACGAGACCCTGGTCAGAGAGGGCCGCTGAGGGACCTTTATCGGAGCTGGTTCTGGGATGTCAGACCCGGCGAACCCGGCTGCTGACGTGGCCTGGTCCGCTGCGGGGATTAGCGCGTTGGGTGGGACACCCGCGCCGAGGGGATCGGCAGTGTGGGCGGTGTCGGCCGGGAGCGCGCAGAGGACGGCGCCGAGCGCGATCGCGGCCATGGGCTCAGCATCGACGGCGACCGGGCGACCGAGTTCGGCAGAGACGAGCTGCGCGACGAGCGGCACCCGGGAGGAGCCACCGACCAGCAGTATCGTGTCGAGGTCTTGCGGATCGACTCCGGCAGATCGCAGCGCCCGGCGCAGTGCCTCGACGGTTTGAGCAAGCTGGGGGCGAATCATCTGTTCGAATTCGGCCCGGACGAGCCTGACCTGGGAGCGGACTTCGGGGGTGAGCACCGGGATCGTCACCTCGGTATCTGCCGAGAGGGCCTCTTTGGCCGCAGTGCACTCCCGCCGCAGCGCAGCAGTCGCGGCGAGGGTGGCAGGGTCGTCTGGGTCCAACTCGCTCAGCGCGGGGACTGCGGCCACGACATGGCCGAACACAGCGTCGTCGAAATCCACGCCGCCCAGTTGTTCGATTCCCTGCGGCTCACCGAGCACGGAGAAAGTGGTGGCACTGGTCTTGCGGACCACGGCGGCGTCAAAGGTTCCGCCACCGAGGTCATAGACCGCGATGGTGCTTCCGATGTCGACCCGCTCTGCGAGCGCATAGCCGGCTGCCGCCGCCTCCGGCTCAGTGCGGAACATGATCTCCGGTAGGCCGGTCGCGCGCAGGGCATCCGCCATGGTCTGGATCTTGTAGGTGCCCCAGCTAGCCGGATGGGTAATCACGATGCCGGCGGCGGGTCCGCCCTCGCGTTGCGCGACCCGGTCGACGACCCAGCGGACCACCTTGGCGGCAATCTCGGGGGCGGAGTGCGGCAGGCCACCGATCACCATCGGGACCTCATCACCAATGCGCCGCTTGAACTCGCGGACCACCCGATCCGGGTCAGTCACGGCGCGGCGCTCGGCGGCCTCCCCGACGACTACCTGGCCATCCTCGCCCAGATAGACAACCGAACTCACCGCAGTAAACCGGGTACCCAGCGGGATCACCTCGGGCAGCGCCCGTCGCCCGGGCTCCTGCCGGCACAGGGCCGCGGCGGTGAAAGTGGTGCCCACGTCGATCCCCAGCCAGTAGCTCATCCTCGTGAGCCTCCCTCCTCATCGTGACGATTCCGCCGACCCCGACAGCGGCGCTCAGCCGGATCCGGCACGGTACCCGGCCCATCCAGCGTCACGATGACCCCTCCGTACGCCACCACGAAACGCCCCGTCAGCAACGTGCCGAGCAGCAGCGCCAGCGATGTGTTCTGCCCGGATCTGATGTGTTGAGGGATAGAGGCTCATCGCCTACGACCAACGGGGCAGCACCCAGCTCCCCGGAACCGATCACCAAGAGCAGGCCTCAAGCGAGTCCGCGGTACCTGACCCCACTGATCGCCACCAACCCCACGAGCCCCGAGGGCCAACCCGAGCACGGGAGGGAGCAGCAGGCATCGGGGTGCCTGATGATGGCCCAGGTCCTTAACCCCCGCGGTGGGCTGGCGGTCAATCCCCTAATTCGAGTGACCCACATTAGGGGACGATCCCCGATGACGGGGCGCGCACGGGCATCTAGCCTTGCGCCCTCATCGCCGGGCAGCCCCCTGCCGGGCCCCGCACCTCGATCAAGGGAGCGTGAGTGTCATGACCATGCAGCAGAGTCTGCTGAACTTCATCCTAAATCTGCTGAGCGACAGCGACGCCAAGGCCGCCTTTGTCGCCAACCCCGACCAGGCGCTAGCCAACGCCGGGCTAAGCGACGTGTGCAGCCAGGACATCTCCGATGCGATGTCCTACGTGTCCGAGTATCACCCGGTGTCCTATATCGGCGACCGCGACTACAGCGTCGGTGACACCAACTACAACACCGACAACCACTGGCGGCCCGACAACCCTCGGCCCGACCATGACTGGCGACCTGACCCCGACCCGCACGTCGCCGCGATCCAGCAGCTGGAATACATCTCCAACAACTATTCCTACACCGACAGCCACGACACCCTGATCGACAAGTCGGTGAATCAGAGCATCTGGAACGACGGCAGCCTGACTCAGCGTTTCGATGATCACTCGGTGACAGCGACGGATCACTCGGTGGCCGTGGGCCGCGACCTCAACGGCGACGTGGCCAATGGCGATCACAACGTTGTGGGCGATAACAACAGCGTGGGCAACACCTCTTATCGTGACGACCACTCGATCCGCGACTCGTTCAACGGCAACAACGTCGCCGACCACGGTGGTATCGCGGGGACCGGCAACGACGGCAACGTCACCAACCCTGTCCACAGCGACGTGGCCACGAATGGCGGCACGGTGGACGCATCACGGTATGACTCGCACAACACCACCGCCATTGATTCCTTCAATGACTCGCACAACCAAGACGTGCACAAAACCACAACCATCGACTCCAACAACCACGACCCGCACTACACCACGATCGACTCCAACAACCACCAATCCTTCAACAACGAGTCCTACAATCAAGATGCCAACAACCACGACTCCTACAACCAGGATTCCGCGGTCAGCCACACCGACCAACACGGCCTGCTCAACGCCAACGTCAGCCCCGCGGTCAACGTCCCGGTGGACCACAACGATGTGCACGTGCTCAGTCCCGAGCACCACATCTAGCGACCTGCCTGAGTTGGAGAGCTCCCCGGCGCGGTGAACATCACACTAGCTCCGCCCCCACCCAGGGCCCCGACATAGTTGATCTGCCATTTATGTGAGCAGGTCAGCGGCCCGAAGGGGATGGCGGCTGGTGTATCGGCAGGCGGCGGCGATGTTGGTGTGGCCGTTGAGGCGGTGACGGCTGAGGCCGGAGTTGCGCAGCGTAGCCATGACCGCGGGTCCGTTGCCAGTGCATATCTGGGAATGGTCCTCGGCGAAGGTCACGTCTCGGATCCAGTACAGCTTGTTGTCGGATAGGGGGGGTGCCGTTTTCGGCACCCCCTCCTCAGAACCGTGCGGGCTACTCGTCGCGGCACACGGCTCAAGCAGCCCGCGTGGGCGGGCAGGCATCTGCTGTTGTGATCCGTGCTTTACGTCCGCCGTCTGGATGGCGACGGACGCAGTGAGCGTGTACGAGGCAGTGTTTCGTACCAACAACAGCCGCTTAGGCATGTGCTTGCTGGCCAAAACAACCATAGCGAGGAGCCGCGCAAGCATCTCGGTGTCGACGAAAAGTCATGCTGCTAGATGATCGTCCACTGTAGACGAAAATCCTCGCCATTGGATATCGTCGGCCTCTGCGAAAACTCGCCCTCTGCCTCGCCGCGGTTGCCGCACTCGAATTCTACCGACTCAATTGGGTCGGTTCTGAATAATGCTCTTACTTCGTTTACTTTCTCCGCAAGATTGACAACTCCATGATTCGACGGGTCGCCGATACTGTCAGTGCTGTCTTTACCGAGGAAGGCAATGAGCTATTGCGAGGACATTTTTGACTTCTGAGGTCACTCCCGGTCACCCCAGCACCGCGTCAGCGATCATTGGCCGCGGTTACCTCCCAGCCAACTGTGACGTTGTCTGCAGCTTGCTTGCACCTGGCCAGCCCATAACGGAAAGCACAGCCTTACTACGGCACAGTGTGGTGTACCTGATCAAGGAGGAGAGACCAATGACCAGCGCTGCAAGGCGGGATCGTGCAGGGATGGGAAAGAAGGTGGCGATCGGGGTGATCAGCGCCTCGCTGGCGATCGGCGTGGCGGCGTGCTCGGGTGGGTCGAGCAACTCGAGCACCACCTCAAATACGACAGCGTCACCTACAGCAACCGCGCCACCGACGGCGGCCGCGCCAGGCAGGATGGGCCACGGCCGTGGGTTGATCGGCACGATCAGCGCAGAAAACGACTCCACGTGGACGGTCAACGCAAAGAACGGCACCGTATACACGGTGACTATCACGCCTCAGACACAGTTCGGAAGCAGACGCACACCTGGAACCGCGCAGCAGTTCCCAGTCGGTAGCACCGTGCGGGTCGTGGGGGCCGTCAACGGAACCACAGTCACTGCAACCCGGATCACAGTGGCCACGCCGAGAAACCCGACGAGCACACCACCCACCTCTCCACCGAGCTGATCGGTGTGCTGTGTTCAGCGGATCAAGTGGAAGCAACAAGCTGATCGTAAGCGGGTCGTTTCGGTGCCAGGACAGGGTGGCCGATATTCGGTCTATTGCTCGCCAGTCGTCGTCTGGATCGAGGTAGGTGAAAGCTATGCGTCTTGTTACGGTGTGACTGTTAGCCATCGTGTCTCGCTACGTCAAATGCTGCTGAATATGGCCGCGGCAGGCGATCCGGACCGCGAGCTGGTGGGGATTTTATTCTCTGATGTCGCCGCAGGTGATCGGCGCGAATAGCAGCGTGGGTTTATTGTCGTGGAGGATCTGACTGGTCGAGCCCATGTGTATGTTGAGGTACCACCCGGTGGCTGGTGGTGCGGAGTTGATGTTGTCGAGGGTGGTGGTCACCGACGCATTGCCCGTGGTGTCGGCGTGCAGGTCTGGCAGTGGGTAGACCACAGCACCTTGGGTCAGGCACGACCCGGAGTGGATGTGCGCGGCGTGGGCGCTATTGGGTGCCAGCCCGCTGGCCTTGAGCTGGACTTGCAGCGCGTGCAGGGTGCTGTTGTAGGCCAGCGTGGCCGTGGCTTTGGGGATCTGCCCGTGCTGTGGCGGCTGCAGGTTCGACCCCTGCTGCGCCCACCATTCACCTGCTGAACTGCTGTTACTGGTCGAATATCCGTGGACCGTGCGGTCTGCGAGATTCAGGCGACCTGTCTCCCTGTCGCATGATGCCCTTGTTGCGCGCCTGCTGAGTGGAGATCGTTTAGTGAGCCGCTAACTGAGGATCGATGCTCACCCGTTACGGGGGATCCGCCGGTGAGGACAGCGTTGGAGGCGTGACTGCTGACAACCGTGGTCTTGCTGGGAGCCGGCCGTTGTTACTGCGGCCGGGATTGCGGCCCCGCGCAGTTCCGGGTTGCCGTTGCCATCTTTGTCGTTTTTTCGTGAGAGCGTCGCCGAACTCGATCGGCGACCCACAACCAGCAGCGCGCTGCTCTACTTCTACGGCGAAGAAACAAACCAATGACCGCGCCGGGCTGGACGTGGTGCGGAGTGCGGGGACGGCTGTGGTAGGCACCGGTGACGCTGTTGCCCTGCTGCTGGCTGCCCACCACCAACGATCCACCTGGAGGCGGAGGCGCCGGGTGGTCCCGGTGTGGAGGACGTTGTCTGGGATGAGGAGGAGTCCCAGGCGCTGCGCCAAGCCCGCAAGGACGCCGAACTCGCGATCTCGGCTGATTCGGTGCGGGAGTATCTCAAGCGGATCGGCAAGGTGGCCCTGCTCAACGCTGAGGAGGAGGTGGAGCTGGCCAAGCGTATCGAGGCCGGGCTTTACGCCGCCGAGCGAGTCCGCTGGTCCGACGACGCGACCGAGCAGCTTTCCCCCCAGTTGCGTCGGGATCTGCGTTGGATTGTCCGCGACGGCGAGCGCGCCAAGCATCATCTGCTGGAGGCCAACCTGCGGTTGGTCGTGTCGTTGGCGAAGCGCTACACCGGTCACGGCATGCCGTTCCTGGACCTGATCCAGGAGGGCAACCTGGGGTTGATCCGCGCGGTGGAGAAGTTCGACTACGCCAAGGGTTACAAGTTCTCCACTTACGCCACGTGGTGGATCCGGCAAGCCATCAGCCGAGCGATGGCCGATCAGGCCCGCACCATCCGGATCCCGGTGCACATGACCGAAATAATCAACAAGCTGACTCGGATCCGGCGCGAGCTGCTCCAGGACCTGGGCCGCGAACCCACCCCCGGAGAGCTGGCCACAGCGATGGACACCACCCCGGCGAAGGTGCTGGAGATCCAGCAGTACGCCCGGGAACCGATCTCGCTGGATCAGACCATCGGTGAGGAGGGCGCCGCCCAGCTCGGTGACCTCATCGAAGACTCCCAGGCTACGGTCGCAGTCGACGCGGTCTTCTTCACGCTGCTACAGGCCCAGCTGCACGCCGTATTGGGCACGCTCTCCGAGCGGGAAGCCAGCATTGTCCGGCTGCGATACGGGCTTATCGACGGCCGACCACGCACCCTCGATGAAATCGGCCACGTCCACGGAGTCACCCGAGAACGCATCCGACAAATCGAAGTCAAGACGATGGCCAAGCTGCGTCACCCCTCCCGTTCCCAGGCCCTCCGCGACTACCTGGACTGACCGACTCCCCGAGCGTCGCGAGCCCGTCAATTCAGACATCGAACGACGAACAACTCTCAGTGCCCGCCGAGCAGCCCACACCCCCGGGGCTGGTCAACAGCCGCTGACCCAGACGGTGGGAGAACAAGCCTCGGCGGCCGTCGGCCTATCTCGAAACAAGCACGCTGATCGCGCAGATCTCCCCGGGGCGCACCGCTCACGCGAGGGGCTCGCCTCAGCTTGTCGAGCGAGGAACGGGAGGTTCCCGAGGGGGACTGAGAACGAGCCGGTCGGGACGACCTCGAAGTCATGGGCTAGATACCTCGTGATCTTGCCGGGTCTCAGTTTGGGTCTCAGTTCGCCCCGGTTCGGAGGCACACCGGACGCTGCTGTCGTTGCTCAACCCGCACTCAACCCGCACCTCAGGGTGGTCATCGGTCCTCCCCGGCGGGGTAGTGGGGTGCGGTTGCTGGCCCCGAAGGGCGGGCGCCAGACCTGCTGTCAGTCAGCGATCCGCCCGCGGAGACGACACCACGCTGGTGCCCGCTCAGCCGCGCATCACTGCCGAGTGATGCACCGTGCTTGTACCCTGCCCGCAGCCAGAGATCGAGCCAGTGCCCGTGCCAGATGCGGTGGCGACCGACGCAGCACAGCGGGAGCCACGGACACCAATTCGCACCCCCCACGAAGACCTCAATCTTCGATCGCAGGCCACACCCTATTCGCACTGGATGGCGGGTCAAAAGATTCGAACCTTGGAAGGCATCAGCCGACAGATTTTGTGCGCGTTGGCGGACTCGTCGCTACGAGCCGCGACGCGGTTACCCAAATCGGAGATCGCACCTGTCATGATGTCTGCGGGATTTTTCTTCAGGAGCTGACTGATGAGTCGACCCGAGGACAGTGTTGCCGGTGGGGTGCGGGCCAAGCTTGATCGATTGGACTCTTATCAGCAACGACACCCGGCGCTGGGCGTGCCGATCGCCGTGGCCCGTAAGTTTTTCGAGGACGAGTCGATCAATCTCGCCGCGGTGATCGCGTTTTGGGCGTTCTTCTCGATCTTTCCGCTGCTGCTCATCTTTGTCACCCTGCTCGGCTACTTCCTACCACCCAACCTGCAAGGCGACGTGCTGCGCAGCGCAGCCAGCTTTTTCCCGCTGCTGAGCACGGACTCGATGGGGCGCCTCAGCGGCCAGTGGTGGACACTGGTGGTGGGCATCCTTAGCGCGGTGTGGAGCGGTTCATTCGTGGTCATCGCGATCCAGTCGGCGTTCAACTCGGTATGGGAAATCCCTCATGCCCAGCGGCCCAGCATCGGTGCGCAGATCAAACGCGGCCTGTTGGCGCTGGGCGCCATCGCGCTCGGCCTGGTCGTCAGCACAGTGATCAGCAGCTACCTCACCGCTACCGGTCTCGGCGTGGTCGCTCGCCTCGCCGGCTACCTCATCGCCGTCACGCTAGACGTGGGGCTGTTCATCGTGGCCTTCCGCCTGCTCACCGACCGTGACGTTTCGACCCGCGACGTGCTGCCGGGTGCATTGCTGTCAGGTATCGTCTTCTGGCTGCTCCAGCAGCTGTCTTCGCTGATCATCTTTCGATACCTGCACAACGCCGAGCGGGTCTACGGCAGTTACGCCACCGTCATCACCATATTGACGTGGTTCTACTCGCAAAGCGTCGTCACCTTGGTTGGTGCGCAACTCAACGTGGTACTCAAGGAACGGCTACACCCCCGCCGACTGATCCCCGCCCCCGCCACCGAAGCCGATCACCGAGCCTACGACGCCTACGCCAAGGAACGCACCTACCACCACGACCAACGAGTCCACACCGAGATCCAACAGTATGACTCCGACGAGAAATAAAGCCCCGAACTGGGCTCCCACGGCGCAATTCTGGTTGCATTCGCCCACGCTCGCCGGGGACCGTTCCTGCCAATCGACCTACTGGAACACTGGGGAGCCGGAGCTGGATAGCTGGCCGTGCAAAGGATGCGAGTCTGTCTGCGGAGGTGGTGGGCGCCGGGGCCTCGAATCCCGGTGGCTGCCAGTCGCCCCGGTGGAGCCGATCAGAACGGTGGCTCGTGGTCTGCGGTCTGGTCAGAGGTGGGAGCTTGGGCGGTGACGCGGTCGATGTTGGTGAGTTTGAGGGTGGTGAACTTCAGTGACGCGCCGATCTCGTCGACATTGAGCTCGATCGTGGTGCGTTTGTCGCCTTCGCGGGTCTGGAATGATCGTTGCCGTAGGCGCCCGGTGATGATTACCCGGTCTCCGCGGCGCAGGGACTCGACGAGGTTCTCGGCGGCCTGACGCCACAGGGTGCACCGCAGGAACAGTGCCTCACCGTCGCGCCACTGGTTGGTGGTCGTGTCGAGCGGGCTGTCGGAGCATACGCCCGGGCCCGCGACTATCACACCCAAAGCCTTGACCCTTGCGCGCCACCTTGGCGACCGATTCAGCGAAGCCGAGGCACTGTGGGGATTGGGCCACGTCGCCATCGGTACCGAAGAACGGAACCAAGCCTGTCAACTCTGGAGGAAGGCGCTTGAGATTTATGAAGAACTCGGTGTCCAGTTCGCCAAAACCGTTCGCGTGACAATGTGCCAACTCCAATGCTGACCCACAGCACCCCTGGATCTTCCGGGTTGCTGCAGGATTCGTAAGGCAGACGCTTTCAGTCTGTTTTCTTCGGATGTCCGGTGCCGGCTTCGGTGATCCACACCGTGCGTCGGTTTGCATCGATCAGGTACCAGATTCGACCACCGCCGGTGACCTCGATTTGCCAGCAGGCCAATCGTTTGCCGTTGTGTTCGGCGAACGCCAGAGTGCCCTTGAGCTGGTGGTGGCGGGGCGTCGGCGGCGCAGGAGCGGGATTGGTCCGCATCTGTTGCCAGGCGTCGCGGGTGTTGCCGGGAGCTTGCTGACAGAGGCTTTCCCAGCCCTTGGCCGCGGTGGTGTTGCCGAAGCGGACCTCCCACTCATCAGCGCCGGCCGGGGGAGCGACCCGCTCGCCGCGTTTTGGACTCACGCGACGGGTTCAGAAACCGGTCCGAAGTCGCCCTCAAGTAAATGGATCCTTGTGGCCAGGCCTGGGTCGGCGTGGACTTCGGCGGTGTGTTGCCAGGCGGTGATGACCTGGACGACGGGCGCCGGGTTGTCGAGGGCCTCGGCCGCCTGCAGCGTCTCCACCAACTCCTGCACGAATGCACGGACGTCCTGGACCGGCAGGAAGCGAACCCACGGAAAGGCTTCTGGAACAACGTCGATCAGCAGCGATCTAGCCGCTTCGTCACGTTGCATTAGGGCGACAAACATCCGTGTGGTTGCCGAGACGACGGTGTGTTCCTGCTCGGCCCGGGTGGCCGTCGTCAGGGTGAGGTCCTCGGCGCCGCGGCGTCGAAGGCGCAGGGTCTGACCGCGCGTCATCGTAAGCCGTGCGACGGTGTCGGTGGGCTTTTGGACAAGCTCGGAGAACGGGATCTCGGGCGCGGACATACTTCAACGGTACTTCAAAGGTTGTGCGGAGTCGAGGAATGCCGAGAGGGTGGGATCCGGTCACCTGGTGGCATACCAGCCTAGCTGGTCGCTGGCTCCTAGCCGGGGGTCTCGGTGTTTAGGTAACGCCGGGACCCACGGAGGCTGGTTACCACGGTCTAGGAGCGAGTTCAGCTCGTTTTGGCGGCCGCGTTCTTGGCTGTGTCCTGGGCCGCGGAATGAGTGTCGTGGACAGCTGAGGTGGTCGCGGTCAGCATGCTTTGGGCGAATTTGCGCTGGGTGGCCAGCACCTGCTCGGCAACGTTGAAGTAGTTGTCTACGACTTCGTGAAGCAGCTTGGGCTCGGGGGTTGGCAGCGAGCTGAGAACCTTTTGGACACTGTCGGCCCACAGGTGCACGGCCTTGGCGTAGGTTTCTTCACCGCGACGGGCGGTGTCGCGGGTGGTGTCTTGCCACGTGGTCGTGGTCGTGGTCATGGTTGTCCCTTTCCTTGTGCACTTCGTACGATTACCAAAGTACGCAGGACTGATAAGTATGTCGAGCGATGGGGGTCTATGAGCGGGCGGTGATCGTCGCCTGCTCCTGCGAACGGGCCTGCTTCTGCGAACGCGCCTGCCCCTATGAATGCGCCTGCTTCCGCGAACGTACCTGCTCCAGCGGGTGCGCCTGGCCCCGTCGCTGGACCTACTGGCGCGCCAGAGCGCGACCGCCGCGACCAGCGCGGCCTGAACTGGCGCTTACAGGATCAGCATCCACAGGATCAGCAGGCACAGCCGGTAGCACCTGCGAACCGCAACAACGTTGTCCCGTCCCAGCGCTGCCAGCAGAATCCCCACCTGGCAGGGTGCGAGCCCATCCCTGCACCCGCGCACTACTAGTTGCGCTGACTTGTCCAACTGTGGCTGGCCGCAGGCATCCTGGGGTGGCGCGCCAGACAGAGCTTCGATCGCATGTCTGGTTCTCGTTGTCTGGTTCTTTGTCGACCTTCGTGTCGACTTTTGGTGACCTTCGGTGAGCAACTTGTGCGGAGTGTTGCTGTGGGCTAATGGCAGAGTCGGATATCAGAACTGGCCGAATGTCGTTGTGATCGCGTGATGCTGGTCTGGTCCAGGTGCGGGAATTAGGTCCGGTCGCTGTTGACGAATGCCACGATCGTGGCGTTTGTGTCCCTGCATGAGGGATTGATACCACCACCAGCGCTGGGCGGTTGGTCTTCTACATTTTCGACAAGACGCGATCGTTGAGCAGCTCATCGATCCGGGCCAGCTGCTCAGGCCACACCACCAACTCCGGCGGCGGCAGTATCGCCTCCCGCAGCTCCGGCTGATCGTCTACAGTGCGCAACACGATGACCTCGATCCCTTGTAGTTGAAGGGGTCGAGGTCATCGACTCGCCAGCGCAGATACACAGCGTGATCAACACGCTGACTTTAATTGACATCGAGCCCATGGCATCCAGTTGCCACAACTGCATCGGAGCCGAGCGTTCCCAACGCCGGTAATCCTGCCGGTTGGTGGTGCACGAACTGTGTTGAGAGTCCTGCTGGTTGGGAATGGGTTGTCCTCGTTACCGCAATGTCGTTGGCCGCGGTGTTTGGGCCGATGGCGTTTGTGGTAGCGAGGACGGCGTTGCCGGTTGACTGGCGCGGATTAGGGGATGGTGATGGGGGGAATCGGGGGGAGGGTTGGGATCGGTGGGATGGTGGGAATCGGGATCGGGATCGGGGGGAGGGTTGGGATTGGTGGAATGGTTGGAATCGGAGGAATCACTATGCCCTGGCTGGGGGTGAGTGAAACGCCGCGCAGGACTTCTCCGGCTTGGGCGTTGCGCAAACCGGTGAACGCTTCGTTCACACCGGGTGAGGTTGCGGCTGGCTGGTCGGTGACGGCGACGAGTTTGTTGGGGTCGGCACCGTTGTCGCCGCTGCCGCTGATCGCGGCGGTCACCGCATAGAGGGTCACGGAGCCATCGGGGTTGTGTCGGCCGGTGAAGGCGCGCAGGCCGTCGGTGGCCGGGGCCCACGGTTGGCCGGTGGCCGGATTGTTGCCGGCGGGGTATCCGGGCACGGTGTACGGGGTTCCGAGGTTGAGTCCGGCCTGCACGGTGTAGGCCAGTGTCCAGCTGCCGTCGGCCTGGCGAGTCCACTTTTGCAATCCACCGGTGTGTTGCTTTTTGGTGTTGGTAACGGCCAGGCCATCGCCTTGCTGGGTGACGTAGAGAGTGTTGTCATCGGCGAACCACAGGCCCGACGGGAAGAACGTCGTGGTCTTCAGGGCAGTGGGGAAGCCCTTGAGGATGCACATGTTGTACGGCGTGACGCCCTGGGTCTGGAGCTTGTTGGGGTCATAGGCGATGCCCGAGGTGGGCAACGCTGCGTTGGTTGCGGGCACTCCGACGCCTTGGGGGCAGGCGGTCCCGGTGGTGTCGAGGAAATAGACGGTGTTGACGCCGTTGCCGCCGCTGCCCTTGGTGTAATACAGGACGTTGTTGTGGATGGCCAGGGCGTTGAAGTTGGTGTCCTTGCCGATCTTGTCGGGCGGGTCGCCGAGTTGGGTGATGTTGAAGCTGCCGACCGGGGTGGGCGTGCCGGGGGTCTGGACAAACTCGGGGACGATCTGCGGGTTGAGAATTTGTGCACCGGTGCCAATGATGATCGAATTAGGCTGGGGGTTGCCGCCGTTGCCGGCGTTACCGGCCGCGTAGATCACCGGGTGCTGCCCGCTGGTGTTCAGGATCGCGGCCCGCGCATTATTGCCGCTGTAGGCGTTGGTCTCGGTGAACGAGAAGTGTCCGGGGAAGTTCATGACCGCCACCGCCCGGTAGTGGCTTGCGGTGACGGGGTTGGTGGGATCGACGGCGCCGGGGGTGTTGGAGTTGCTGACGTCGATGGCGTTGACCGGGGCCACGTAGCCGGTGAAGGTCAAGGAGCGGCCGTCGGGGGACAGGTTCAGGGCCAGCTCGGATTTGGAGGAAAAGCTCCCCACGAGGTGATCGGTGAGCCCGCCGTTGCCGGTGCCGTTGTCGCCGGCGGGGACGGTGATGGTGCCCACGACGTTGCCCGTGGTGGTCATTTCATCGAGGCTGATCGGCGCGGTGACCCCGAAGCTGGGGTCGACGAGGGCATTGTTGAACACCTGTGGATACGTGCCGTCGGAGACCGCGGTAGCACATCCACTGGTACAGCCGGGCGGCAAGACAGTCTGGCCGGGGGTCAACAGCCCGGGCGCACCGACGTAGACCAGCCTGCTCACCAGCAGGTCATCGGCGTTGAGCGGGAGTATCTGGGGGGTGGCGCTCGGCGCAGCATTGGCCTGCGCGCCGATCAACGAGGCCAACGCCACGCCGCTCGCCACGGCAACGATCTTCGTGCGACGAGCAGTGTTCGACCACATCGTGACTCCTACATCAGAGGGGAAGACATCCAATGCCAACCGCTGCGACACCTCGGTGGCATCGCGCCGACAGCCTCGCTCGCCCGCCAGTCCCCGCAGTGAACTGCTCGGGAACACCCCCCTGGCTGGGGACAGCCAAGCAGTGAGCAGGACATCTGGCTGGACCAAACGCCCCGGTCACTGCACCGAATGCCCTATCACCGACCCTTGTGGGTGCCGAACTGGCCATCCACGGCGGTGACCTGCAGCATCCCTAGACAGCGGCCATCGGGCATGATCGTCGACCGTGGCGTGTGGTGCCGAACTGGTCATTCACGTCATGCGACCGGACAGACCCTGGAGTCCGACTCGCCGGGCCGTACACCCAGATCACTGGCAGAGATGCCAGTGATGTTGGTTCGGTTCTGGCCCTGCGGGATGTTGCTGTTCTCTGCGCCAGAGGTGGGGATGAGGTGGACCATGGCATGGACGCTATGGAGCGGGGAGTAACCGCTTGGCCCAAGATCGGTTTGCCGTAGGTAAATTCCGATCGCTGAGTCGGCAGGCGTGGTGCCGCCACGCGTCAACTGAGCGTAGATCGTTTAGTGAGCCGCTAACTGAGCCACCCACGCTCGCCAGTCACTTGGATATTCGCCGGTCAGCACAGCGCTAGAGGCGTGTCTGCTTACAAGCGAGAGGTCGCAGGTTCGACCCCTGCTGCGCCCACCAGTACATGGTGTCTGGGCTTCTCCATGGAGCTCACGGTAATGTCGAGGCGGGCGTGTCGAGCGATCCGCTGGACGACATTCGCCCTGGAGCGCTTGGAGTAGGAAGGCTTGTCACCGCGCGGGAAGCCGTGTAGCGAGTAGCCAAGCCCACGCAGAATGGTTACCCATTGCTCATT
>Ga0213881_10000332_pt1 | contig 33401 bp, 26 predicted proteins | sample BarmaccoBMER_R08_FD_160104 | JGI IMG/M metagenome (GOLD analysis project Ga0213881, IMG submission 160104) | Barbacenia macrantha exposed rock microbial communities from rupestrian grasslands, the National Park of Serra do Cipo, Brazil - ER_R08 ...
CGGTCCGCGTCCCGGCCCGCGGCCAGGTGGGTCTGACTCGGCCCGGCCCGGTGGTCCGCGTCCCGGCGGTCCCCGGCCCAGCCCGATGAACATGCCGTCCCGGCCCGCGCCGTCCGGCGGTCGCGGTGGTCCTGGCGGCTCTGGCGGCTCCGGTGGCCCAGGCGGTCGCGGTGGTCCCGGCGCCGGAACCAGGCCAGGTGGTGGCGGCCGCGGTCCCGGTACCGGCTCGCGCCCAGGTGGCGGCGGGGGCGGCTTCAGCGGCCCGCGTCCGGGTGGCGGCGGTCCGGGTGGTCCCGGCGGCGGTGGTGGCGGCGGCCCGCGTCCAGGTGGCGGCGGCCGTGGCCGTAGCGGCACCCAGGGTGCCTTCGGCCGTCCCGGCGGACGCCCGCGCGGCGGCGCACGGAAGTCGAAGAAGCAGCGGCGCCAGGAGTTCGACAACATGCAGGCGCCGACCATCGGCGGCGTGCAGGTCCCGCGCGGTAACGGCCAGACGATCCGCCTCAGCAGGGGCGCCTCCCTGTCCGACTTCGCGGACAAGATCGGTGCCAACCCGGCGAGCCTGGTGCAGGTGCTGTTCCACCTCGGCGAGATGGTGACGGCCACCCAGTCGGTGAACGACGAGACCCTCCAGCTGCTCGGGGCCGAGCTCAACTACAACATTCAGGTTGTCTCGCCCGAGGAGGAGGACCGCGAGCTGCTCGAGTCCTTCGACATCGAGTTCGGTGAGGACGAGGGCGGCGACGAGGCCCTCGTGGCGCGTCCGCCGGTCGTGACCGTGATGGGCCATGTCGACCACGGCAAGACCAAGCTGCTCGACGCGATCCGGCACACCAATGTGGTGGCACGCGAGGCGGGCGGCATCACCCAGCACATCGGTGCCTACCAGGTGACGACCGAGGTCGACGGAGACGAGCGAAAGATCACCTTCATCGACACCCCGGGTCACGAGGCGTTCACCGCCATGCGTGCTCGCGGCGCCGAGACCACCGACCTGGTGGTGCTCGTCGTCGCGGCGGACGACGGCGTGAAGCCGCAGACCACCGAGGCGCTCAACCACGCCCAGGCGGCCGGAGTCCCGATCGTCGTCGCGGTCAACAAGATCGACAAGGAAGGTGCCGACCCGTCGCGAGTAAGGGCCCAGCTCACCGAGTACGGGCTCGTCGCCGAGGAGTTCGGCGGCCAGACCCAGTTCGTGGACGTGTCCGCGACGAAGGGCATCGGCATCGACACCCTGCTCGAGGCGGTCATCCTGACCGCGGACGCCGAACTGGATCTGCGTGCCAACCCGGACCAGGACCCGCAGGGTGTCGTGATCGAAGCCCAGCTCGACAAGGGCCGCGGCCCGGTGGCGACCATGCTTATCCAGCGTGGCACGCTGCATGTCGGCGAATCGATCGTGGCCGGTGAGGCCTACGGCCGGGTCCGGGCCATGCTCGACGAGAACGGCGATCCGGTCGACGAGGCTCCGCCGTCCCGTCCGGTTCAGGTGCTCGGCCTCACGGCGGTCCCCGACGCGGGCGACAACTTCCTCGTGGTCGGCGACGACCGCGTGGCCAGGCAGATCGCCGAGCGTCGCGAGGCTCGCGAACGCACAGCCCAGTTCGCCCAGCGTCCGCGCCGGGTGACCCTGGAGGACCTGGACAGCACCTTGAAGGCCGGTGAGCGCGAAGAGCTCCTGCTGATCATCAAGGGCGACGTGTCCGGTTCGGTGGAGGCGCTGGAGGACGCGCTGCTCAAGATCGACGTGGGCGACGAGGTCAGCCTGCGGGTGATCGGCCGCGGCGTCGGTGCGATCAAGCCGGACGACGTCAACCTGGCCATCGCGTCCGACGCGGTGATCATCGGCTTCAACGTCAGGCCCGAGAGCCGGGCGCGTGAGCTGGCTCAGCGCGAGGGCGTCGACATCCGCTACTACTCGATCATCTACCAGGCGATCGAGGAGGTTGAGGCCGCGCTCAAGGGCATGCTCAAGCCCGAGTTCGAAGAGGTCCAGCTCGGCACGGCGGAGGTCCGAGAGGTCTTCCGGGTGCCGCGGGTCGGCAACGTCGCCGGCTGCATCGTCCGCTCCGGGACGATCAACCGCAACAGCAAGGCGCGGCTGATCCGGGACGGCGTGGTGATCTCCGACAACCTGACGGTGGAGTCGCTGCGACGCTTCAAGGACGACGTGACCGAAGTGCGTGAGGGCTTCGAGTGCGGTATCGGCATCGGCTACAACGACGTCAGGGTCGAGGACACGATCGAGACGTTCGAGATGCGGGAGAAGCCCCGGACCTAGCCCAGCGTGGTCGTAGCTCGCCCATGTATTTTGGAACACTGTCGCTGGACGTGCTGCTGGGCGACGTGCGTTCGCTGAAACAAAAGCGCGCCGTCGTCCGGCCGCTCGTCGCCGCGCTGCGCCGGGCGTATCCGAGCGTGGCGGTCGCCGAGGCCGGGCATCTTGACCTGCACCGCAGGGCCGAGATCGGCGTTGCCGTGGTCTCGGCGACCGCCGATAACGCCATTCATGTGCTAACCCAATGCGAACAGCTCGTGGCCAAGCGCCCCGAGATCGAACTGCTGTCGGCCAGGCAGCGGTTGTTCGCGGACTCTGATTGAAACAGACAGGAGTGACGGAGCATGGACGCCGCCGCCCGAGCACACAAGCTCGCCGACCGGATCAGTCAGATCGTCGCCGAACTGCTGGAGCGTCGGATCAAGGATCCCCGGCTGGGTTTCGTCACCGTCACCGAGGCCAGGCTGACCAACGACCTGCGTGAAGCGACGGTCTTCTACACGGTTTACGGTGATGAACACGAGCGGGCCGAGACCGCCGCGGCTCTGCAGAGCGCGACCGGCATCATCCGGTCCGAGGTCGGCAAGCAGATCGGGCTGCGGCACTCGCCGAGCATCGCGTTCGTGGCCGACGTCCTGCCGGACAGCGCCAAGCGGATCGAGGACCTCGTCGAGGTGGCCAAGCAGGCCGACGCCGAACTGGCCCGCAGCCGGGAGGGCGCGCAACCCGCCGGCGACCCCGACCCGTACCGCAAGCCGGCCACGATCACCGACGATGATGACGAAGACGACGAGCCCTAGCGGCCTCGTCATCGTCGACAAGCCCGCCGGTATCACTTCGCATGACGTGGTGGCCCGGCTGCGCCGGATCGCCGGTACCCGGAAGGTGGGCCACGCCGGCACCCTCGACCCCATGGCCACCGGCGTGCTGGTCATCGGGCTGGAGAAGGCGACGAGGCTGCTCGGCTACCTGACCTTGACCGAGAAGGAGTACCGGGCCACCATCCGTCTGGGGCAGTCGACCACCACCGACGACGCCGAAGGGGAAGTCACTGGCGGTGCTCCTCGCCTCGTCTCCGACGACGAACTGTACGCCGCGGTCGAGGCCCTGACCGGTGAGATTCAGCAGGTCCCGCCGCACGTCAGCGCCATCAAGGTCAATGGCCAGCGCGCCTACAAGCTGACCCGGGCCGGCGCGGCCCCCGAACTGGCTGCCCGCCCCGTCACCGTCCGTGAGTTCGTCATCGAGCAGACCCGTCCAGCTGACGATTTCCTGGACGTCGACGCCACGATCCGCTGCTCCAGCGGCACCTACATCCGCTCCCTGGCGCGCGATCTCGGCACCGCCCTCGGCACCGGCGGGCATCTGACCGCCCTCCGCCGTACCAAGGTAGGCCCGTACGCGGAGGCTGACGCCCGCTCTCTGGACATTTTGAACGAACGGTTGGTGGTTCAACCTCTGGCCACCGCCGCCGCCCAGAACTTCCCGCGTCGCGATCTGACCGAGGACCAGGCCCGCGTGCTCGCCCACGGCGGCCGCCTTCCCGTCGTCGGCGCCCAGGGGACGGTTGCCGCGTTCGCTCCGGACGGCACGCTGGTCGCTCTGATCGCCGAAGAGGAGTCCCGCGCCCGTCCGCTGGTGGTCTTCGCCTTACTCTTATGAGTCGGGACGCCTAAACCGAGGGAGGATCGTGTACCGCTGGAACGGCCTGGACGACGTGCCGTCCGACTGGGGGCAGTGCGTCGCGACCATTGGCGTTTTCGACGGCGTACACCGCGGCCACCAGCGCATAATCGCGCGGGCCGCGGAGATCGCTTCCGAGCGGGGCTTGCCCGTGGTGGTCGTCACGTTCGAACCGCACCCTGACGAGGTGGTCCGGCCCGGCTCCCATCCGCCGCTGCTCACCACGGTACGCCGCCTCGGTGAGCTTTTCGCCGGCCGGGGGGTCGACGCACTGCTCGTTCTCCCATTTGACCTTGAATTTTCCAGGCTGAGCCCGGACGAGTTCGTGCGCGTCGTGCTGTCGGAGAGGTTGCACGCGGCCGCGGTCGTGGTGGGGGAGAACTTCCGGTTCGGCCACAAGGCGGTCGGCGACGTGGCGCTGCTCGGCAAGCTCGGCGAGAAGTATGACTTCACCGCGGAGGGCGTGCCGCTACAGGCCGCTAACGGCGTCACGATCAGTTCCAGTTTCATCAGGGAGCGGCTGGCCGCCGGGGATGTCCGCGGCGCGGCGCTGGCTCTGGGCCGCCCGCACCGGGTGGAGGGGGTGGTGGTCCGCGGCCATCAGCGTGGCCGGGCCCTGGGGTTCCCGACCGCCAACCTGGAAAGCCCGCCGCACATGGCGATACCCGCCGATGGCGTGTACGCCGGCTGGCTGCTGACGCTGGGCCTGGATGGCGCGGAGACCGATAGGTGGCCCGCCGCGATCTCGGTTGGCACCAACCCGACGTTCGGTGGCGAGGACCGTTCGGTGGAGGCGTACGCACTGGATCGCGACGATCTTGACCTGTACGGCGTCCATGCCGCGATCGAATTCACCGACCGGCTCCGCGGCACCGTCCGTTTCGACTCTGTGGAGGCGCTGATCGAGCAGATGCGCACCGACGTCGAGCAGGTGCGCGTTCTGATGATTCGCTGAGAAAACCCTTCACGTGGTTTTAAGGTTCTACCTCTACCTTGCCGTCCGTGGAAGGCAACGCCCGTCTCACCGCCGCGAACGCCGCGGTGCTCTTGGTCGTCCTGGCGGCCGAAGGTTTCACGCTGCTCGGTGTCCGGCAGATGCTCACGCCGCACGTGTTCATCGGCATGGTGCTGATCCCGCCGGTGCTGCTGAAAGTGGGCAGTACCTGCTGGCGGTTCGCGCGTTACTACGGCGGTGCGCCCGCCTACCGGCGTAAGGGACCGCCTCCGGTGGTGCTGCGGCTGCTCGGTCCGGTCGTCGTGGTCCTTACCGTTGTCCTCCTGGCCAGTGGTGTCGCGCTATTGTTCGTTCGTGGGTCAGACCTGTCGCTGCTGCTCAAGGCACACAAGGCCAGCTTCGTCCTGTGGTTCGGCGCCATGACCATCCATGTGCTCGGCCACCTGGTGGAGGTGGCCAGGCTCGCGCCGCGGGACTGGTTGCGGCACGCTCGCCGCGATGTCGGCGGAGCGGGGACCCGCCAATGGCTGATCGCCGCCAGCCTCGCCATCGGAGCGCTGCTCGGTGTCCTGACGCTCAGCCGGATCGGGCCCTGGCTTGTGGTGGGCGGCCAATGAGCCGGTCGCGTTCGCAGCGCGGGCCTTCGCGGGCGCCCGCGCCCCCGCCGCCTCCACCCGAGCCGCCCCCTGGTTCACTGAGCCCTGAGGTGCTGAGCCGGGCGCTACTTCCGTTGCGGGCCTTCCTCGGCTTCACGTTCTGCTTCGCCGGGCTTCAGAAGCTGGCCAATCCCGGGTTCTTCCAGGCCAGTAATCCCGGGTCGATCCAGGCGCAGCTGGCCGGCTCGGTACGGCGCAGCCCCATTCACCCGTTGATCTCGCCGCTTACGCACGTGGCGGTCCTGCTCGGCTTGGTGATCGCGATCGCTGAGCTCGCCATCGGACTCGGCACTCTGCTCGGGCTGTGGCAGCGGCTGGCCGCCGTCGGCGGCGTCGCACTGTCGCTGATGCTGTTCCTGACAGTCAGCTTCCATTCTTCGCCGTACTACACCGGCGCGGACATCGTGTTCGTGTTCGCCTGGACGCCGCTGCTGCTGGCGGGCGCCGGTCCGCTTCTGTCCGCCGACGCGATGATCGAGGCCCGGGCACGGACGCCTCGTGGCGGGCGGCCGTCGAAGCGGTTGAGCCCCGAGGAAGCCAGCCGCCGGGAGGTGGTGCTGAAGGGGACTGCGACGGCCGTGGCGGCCGTCGCGGGCCTGGTCCTGGGCGGTGTGGTGGCCGGCCTGGGCCGGCTGGCCGGCGGTACGAAGAACAGCTCCGTGACAGCGCCGCTGCCGGAGGCTCAGGCCAATTCAACGCTGTCGTCGTCCCCGGCTCAGTCAGCGTCCGCACCCAAGGTGTCGCCGAGCGCCAGCGGTTCCAGTGGGTCCGGCGGCGGTCATCCGGCTGGCACAGCGATCGGGGCCGCCAAGGATGTGCCGGTCGGCGGCGCCGCGTCGTTCACCGCTCCCGGTACCGGGGACCCGTCGATCGTGATCCACGCCACGGCCGGGAAGTTCGTGGCCTTCGACGCGGTGTGCCCGCACGCCGGCTGCACGGTCCAGTACGACCAGTCCCAAGCTCTCATCGTCTGCCCGTGTCACGGTTCGCAGTTCAACGCCGCCACTGGCGCGGTCGAGGTCGGCCCGGCCGCCACCGGCCTCACCGCCATCAAGGTCACCGAAGGCAACGACGGCCAGCTCTACGCCACCTGACTCCGGCCTGTTCCGTTACCGGCCGGCCAGGATGGACTCGAGCGTGGCCCGCAGCGGAGCGAGCCGCGACGTGGCGGCCTGGCGCGCCGCGGCCAGCGGCCGCCCGTCGGGCGGTTCAACTACCTCGAGGTAGCACTTGATCTTCGGTTCGGTCCCGCTCGGTCTGAGCACCACCCGGTCCCCCTCGATATGGAAGACCAGCACATCGGCTGGCGGCAGCCCCGCGCCCCCGCGGCCCCCAGTCCCTGCGGCCCTCTGGCTGAGGTCGGCCATACTCGTGACAGGCCGGCCGCCAAGGTCGGCCGGCGGGGCCGACCTGAGTTCGGTCATGACCTTCGCCGGTTCGGCGGTCCGCAGCGTTACCTGGGACGTCAGATGCACCCCGTGTACCGCCTCCAGATCGTCGTACAGGTCCAGCAGCGAGCTGCCCGCGGCCTTGGCCTCGCCAGCCAGCCGGAGCGCCGCCAGCGCCGCGCTCATGCCGTCCTTGTCCCGCACCACATCGCCCACCGCATAGCCGAGCGCCTCCTCATAGCCGAAGACGAATCGCGTTCCGGGCATGCTGTCGGCGGCTCGGGCGATCCACTTGAACCCGGTCAGGGTCTCCGCGTACCGCACGCCCTCGGCGGCGGCGATCGCGCCGAGCATGGTGGCGGAGACGATCGTGGTCGCCGCCAGCCTTGCCCCTTGCTCGCCGGCGGTCCAGCGCAGCCGGGCCGCGCCGAGCAGCGCACCGAGCTGGTCCCCGGTGAGTCCCTGCCAGCCGCCGGGGACCGGGACAGCGACCGCGAGCCTGTCCCCGTCGGGGTCGTTGGCCAGGATCAGGTCCGCGCTCAGCCGCCGGGCGTCGGCCAGCGCGAGGTCAAGCGCGCCTGGCTCTTCCGGGTTGGGGAATGCCACGGTGGGGAAGTCCGGATCCGGCTCCGCCTGCGCGGCCACCACGTGCGGCGCCGCGAAACCGGCACGCGCGATGGCCCGCAGCATGAGCTTCCCGGCCACCCCGTGCATCGGCGTGTAGACGACACTTAGCTCGGCGGGAGTCTCCTTGCCGCCGACTTCGCCGATGATCGCGTCGAGGTAGGCATCCGCCACCTCGTCGCCGTGCCGGGTGATCAGCGGGCTGCCCGCGTCCGCTACGGGTATCTCGGGCAGCGGTCCAAGCTCTCCGATCCGCGTCTCGATCTCGCGGTCGATGGGCGGAATCACTTGCGCGCCGTCCCTGAGGTACAGCTTGTACCCGTTGTCGGCGGGCGGATTGTGACTAGCGGTGATCATGATGCCGGCCGACGCGGCCAGGTGCCGGACGGCGAACGCCAGCAGGGGAGTGGGACACGGCAGCGGCAGCACATGAACCGCGATCCCCGACCCCGCCAGCACCCGCGCCGCCTCATCCGCGAACTCCGCCGACCGATGCCGCGCGTCGCACCCCACCACCACGCCGCCCCCCGCCGCGCTGCCGCTCCCCGCCGCGCTGCCGCTCCCCGCCGTGCCGCCGATTCCGGCCGTGCTGCCGCTCCCCGCGGTGCTGGTGTCGCGCAGCCAGCCGGCGACGGCGGCCGTAGCGGCCCGGACGACCGCGCGGTTCATCCGATTGGGCCCGGCGGCGACGGCGCCCCGCAGCCCCGCCGTCCCGAACGTCAGCCGTCCAGCGAACCGATCGCGCAGTTCGGCTTCGTCCCCGGCATCGAGCAGCGCCCACAGCTCAGCCCGGTCGCGCGGATCGGGATCACCCGCTATCCACGCCTCGACCGCGCCTCGAAGCTCATCCTCAATCGTCACTATCGTCACTCATCTCACTCGATGCCCGCCAGCCGCGGGCCATCGCAGACGCGCGCCGACTCCTTGTCCGTTTTGCCTTAAACGTCCCGGAACTTTAGAGCCTCGCGGAAACTTGGGCGCCGGTTTCCGACGCCCAAAGTTCCAGGAGGCTCCAATTTTCCACGTCGTTGCCCCCTCGGCCAACCGCAGCAACCCTCAAAAGGTACACATCCTGAAATGTCGCCCAGTGCTAGCGGCATCCAGGTCGGCGATGGGCTACGGGGCGTAGGTCGCAAGCCGCAGCAGGTGGATCGGGGAAGCAGGTCCGTGCGGGAGGCAGGTCGGTGCGGGGAGCAGGTCCACACGGGAAGCAGGTCCACACGGGAAGCAGGTCCACACGGGAAGCAGGTCCACACGGGAAGCAGGTCCACACGGGAAGCAGGTCCACACGGGAAGCAGGTCCGTGCGGGAGGCAGGTCCACACGGGGAGCAGGTCCGTGGGGGAAGCAGGTCAAGTGGGCCAGCAGGTCCGTGAGCCGAAGCAGGTCAAGTGGGGCAGCTGGCCCGTGCAGGGAGCGGCAGAGTCGCGCCGCGGCGAATGGTCATGACTTTATGTACGGGACGCCTTCGGCCTTGGGGGCGCGCACTTTGCCGACCAGTCCCGCCACGACGATGATCGTCACGATGTACGGGGTCATCAGCAGCAGGTTCGACGAGATCGGCACACCCAGGCTCGACAGGATCGACTGCAACTGGGTGGTGAACCCGAACAGCAGCGCCGCGCCTACCGCGCCGAACGGCGTGTACCGCCCGAAGATCATCGCGGCCAGCGCGATGTAGCCCTCCCCGGAGGACATGCCCTTGGCGAACGCGCCGACCGATCCGATGGTCAGGTAGGCCCCGCCGATCCCGGCCAGCACCCCGGCCATGATCACGTTCCGGTAACGCAACGCGAGGACGCTGATGCCGACGGTGTCGGCCGCCACCGGATGCTCGCCGATGGCCCGCGTGCGCAGCCCCCACCGCGTCGAGAACAGCCCCACCTGCACGGCGGCCAGCGCCAGGTACGTGATGTACAGGAAGATCGTCGAGTCGAACAGCACCGGCCCCAGGATCGGGATGTCGCCCAGCAGCGGGATCTTGTACGCGGAGAACGTAGCGGGGGAGTTCAGCGTGTTGGCGTTGGGCACCATGAGCTGGTCGTACAGATACCCGGTCAACCCCAGCACCAGCGTGTTCAGGACCACGCCGAGGATGATCTGGTCGACCGCGTACCCGATGGCGAACGCGGCGAGCAGCGCGCCGACCAGGCATCCGGCCAGGGCGCCGCACACCAGGCCGAGCCACAGCGAGTGGGTTCCGCTGGTCACCATCGCGGCGACGAACGCGCCGAGCAGCAACTGGCCCTCGATGCCGATGTTGACCACGCCGGACCGCGAGCAGATCACGCCGGTCAGCGCGCCCAGCATGATCGGGATCGAGGTGTTCAGTGTGCCCTGGAGCAGGTTCACTACATTGAACGAAGTGCCGTTGCCAGCGTCCGACCAGCAAAGCAGCGCCACGATGAACAGGAACACCACAACGGCGATCATCACCCGCCGCCGCAGCACCCCGGTCGGCACGAACGCGCGAACGGCCGCCAGCACCAACGTCAGCGCGCCGCACGCGTAGCAGGTCTCAGCGGCGGGCAGCCTCAGGTTCGGCACGGTCACCTTGGCGAACGGCTGGGAAAACGCGAACGTGGCGTCGCCGTGATGCGAGTACAGCCCGAGGACCAAGATGTCGACCAGCCCGAACACGGCGAAGGTGACCGGCCCCAGCCACCGTCGCCAGGTTTCGACCGGCGCCTCGACGGTCACCACCGGCGCCGGCTCTACGACAAGGCTCACGCGTTCCACCCCTTGGACATGACCTGGCCGACTCCCGCGGCGCGGGTAGCTCGCAGCCGGTAAATGGCCCGGATCAATGGCGGCGCGGCGACGAACAACACGATCAGCGCCTGCAGCACCTCGACGATGTCGACCGGGATGGACGTCTGCGCCTGCATCAGCGGCGCGCCCGCGTGCAGCGCGCCGAACAGCAACGCGGCCAGCACCACGCCGCCGGGCCGCCCACGCCCGAGCAGCGCCACCGTGATGGCGTCGATGCCGTAGGTTCCGAAGCTCTGGAAGTTGATGCTGAAATCAGTGCCCTGGATGACGGTCGAGCCGGCCAGCCCGGCCAGGCCGCCGGCGATCAGCATGACCAGGACCCAGTTCCGTTCCACGCTCATGCCGGCCACCCGCGCGGCGCTCTGGTTCTTCCCGACCGTGCGTAGCTCGAACCCGATCGTGGTCCGGTTCAGCAGCCACCAGACGCCGAACGCGCAGGCCAGCGCGATTCCGAACCCGGCGTTGACGCGCAGCGTGGACCCGAACAGGTGCGGCAGCACCGCGTTTCCGGCGATGATCGGGCTGATCAGGTCGGTCCGGCCGGGCCGCTGCATGACGTTGCCGAGCAGGAACGCCAGCAGGTACGCCATCACGTAGTTGAGCATGATCGTGACGATGACCTCGTGCGCGCCGGTCACCGCCTTGAGCTGGCCGACCAGCCAGCCGACGACCGCCCCGCCGGCGAAGCCGCCGAGGACGCAGACGACCACGTGGATGAACGGCGGCAGCGAAACCCCGTATCCGAGATAGGTCGCCACGATCGCGCCGCCGATGAATTGCGACTGGCCGCCGATGTTGAACAGGCCCGCCTGGTAGGCCAGCGCCACGGAGAGCCCGGCCAGCAGCAGCGGCGTCGCCTGTACGCACGTCTCGGACAGCGGCCCGAACACCGCGCCGAGGTATCCGTTGTGGATCGCGGTGCCGATCGACGCCTGCGAGAACATCGCGGACACCGTGTGCGGGTTGAAGATCGATCCCTCGAACAGCGCCACGTACGCGCCGATCGCGGTGTGCCACCGGGCGCCGAGCGTGCCGGACGCGGTGGCCAGGATGAGCACCCCGCCGACGATGATGGCCGTGATGATGGCCAGGATCGTCACGGTGATGGGATTTCCTTCCATCACCGCGTCAAAGGTATTTTTCACGAACGAACGGTTGTCTCCCGGCCCGCTCTCCTCCTTGGGCACGGTGGCCGTCGGCTCGCTCATTCCCCTGCTCCCGTCGCGACCGCTTCCTCGTCGGCGCCGCCCGCCATGAGCCGGCCCAGTTCTTCCACCGGCACGGTCGGCGGCCGGAATCCGGTGATCCGCCCCTCGTACATCACCGCTATCCGGTCGGCGAGCGCGTAGATCTCGTCCAGTTCGGACGAGACGATCAGCACCGCGACGCCACGGTCACGCTGCTGGACGATCCGCTTGTGCACGAATTCGATCGAACCGACGTCCAGCCCGCGCGTGGGCTGGCTGGCGATCAGCAGTCTGTGCTCGCGGCCGAGTTCCCTGGCCAGGATGACCTTCTGCTGGTTCCCGCCGGACAGCGTGCCGACCGGCGTGTCCGGGGACTGGGTGCGGACGTCGAACTCGACGATCCGGTCGGTGGCGTTCTTCTCGATCGCGCTGAGGTTAAGGTTGATTCCGGACGCGTACGGCTTCTTGTAGTACATGTCGAGAACAGCGTTCTCAGATACTGAGAAATCTCCGACTAGCCCGTCCTCGGTCCGGTCCTCGGGGACGTAGGCCACGCCAGCCCGCAGGCGCTGGCGCGGGGTGGCGTGGGTCAGATCCTGCCCGTTCAGCGACACGTGCCCGGCCGCGGTCGGACGCAGGCCCATCAACGCCTCGCACAACTCGGTCTGACCGTTTCCCTGGACGCCGGCCACGCCGAGGATCTCGCCGGCCCGGACCGAGAAAACAACGTCGTTCACCCAGATGCGACCGTCGAGATCGGTGACGGTCATCCCGTCCACCTCGAGCACCACCTCGCCGGGCTTCGCCGGGTCTTTGCTGACGACCAGTTGCACATCCCGGCCTACCATGAGGGCGGCGAGCTGGTCCTCGGTCGCGGACGGCGAAGTCTGCCCCACCACCTGCCCGCGGCGCAGCACGGTGATCGTGTCCGCTATCGCCTGTACTTCCTTGAGCTTGTGGGAGATGAAGATGATCGAGGTGCCGCCGGCCTTCAGTTCCTTGATGATGCGGAACAGGTCTTCGGTCTCGGCCGGGGTGAGCACCGAGGTCGGCTCGTCGAGGATGAGCACTTTCGCGTTCCGCACCAGCGCCTTGATGATCTCGACACGCTGCTGGATGCCGACCGGCAGGTTCTCGATCAGCGCGTCCGGGTCGACATCGAGCCCGTACCGGCGGGAGATCTCTCTCACGCTATTCTGGATCCTCCGGCGCTCCAGAAGCCCAAATTGGCGGGTCTCCTCGATGCCGAGGATGACGTTCTCGGCGACGGTGAACACCGGAACGAGCATGAAGTGCTGGTGCACCATGCCGATGCCCGTGTTGATGGCGTCTTTCGGTGTCTGGAACCGGGTCTGCCTGCCGTCGATCAGGATCTGTCCCTCGTCGGGCTGGAGCAGCCCGTAAAGGACGTTCATCAGGGTGGACTTACCGGCTCCGTTCTCGCCGAGCAACGCGTGCACCTGGCCGGGAGCCACGGTGAGGTCGATGTGGTCGTTGGCCACCAGCGAGCCGAACCGCTTGGTGATGCCCTTCAGCTCAAGTTCCACAGTCGCTCATTCCGTCTACAGGGTGAATGTGCCATCCCACCCCCGCTACGGGGGAGGATGGCACATTCACCTCGTTCTGACCTAGACCGGGCTCTTGGTCGGCGTCTGGATGCTGCCGCTGATGATGCCCTGCTTGACCGTGTTCAGCTCGTTCTGCAGCGACGACGGCACCTGGCTGGCGAAGTCATGGAACGGCGCGAGCCCTACCCCGCCGTTGGCCAGCGTGCCGATGTAGTTGCCGCCCTTGAACGTGCCGTTCGCGGCTCCTTCGACCGCGTTGCTGACCGCGGTCACGATGCCCTTCTCCACACTGGTGATGAAGTACTTGCAGTAGGTCGCCGCGCTGACGCATCCGTCGGTGTCCACCCACATCATGTTCACCTTCTGGCTGCCGGCCGCGTTGTCCGCGTCCTGGACCGCCTTGGCGGCGCCCAGGCCCACGTTCCCGGCCACCGGGAAGACGATGTCAGCACCCTCGCTGATGAACGTCTGGGTCGTCGTCTGGCCCTTGGTCTGGTTGGTGAAGTCACCGGTGAACGAGCCCTTCTGGGTCTGCTCGTTCCAGCCCAGCACCTGCACATGCGTGCCGTGCTTGGAGTTGTAGTACTGCACGCCGTCCCAGAAGCCGTCCATGTAGATGGTCACGGTCGGGAGCTGCTGGCCGCCGAACGTCGCGACCTTGCCGGTCTTGGTCATGCCGGCCGCGAGGTAGCCGCCGAGGAAGCCGTCCTGCACGGTGTTGAACAGCAGTGCGTCCACGTTGGCCAGTGGAGGCGTGTAGTTGAAGTCCACGATGGCGAACTTCTGGTTCGGGTTCGACTTGGCCGCGGTCTGCGTGGCGTCGCCCATGAGGAACCCGACGGTGACGATGATGCCGCACTTGCGCTGGACGAACGTGCTGATGTTCGGCACGTAGTCGCTTTCCGTCGTCGACTGCAGGTAGTTGACCGAGCCCACCTTGGAGTCGGCTGCCTTCCCGGCCTGCATGCCAGCCCACGACGAGGCGTTGAAGGACCGGTCGTCGATGCCGCCGGTGTCGGTGACCATGCAGCCTTGGAAGCCGGTGGTCGCCGCCGAGCCAGACGAGGTGCTTGATGACGATGAGCTCGACGTGCCGCTCGACGCGCCGCTGGACGGTGCCGAACTGCTGCTGCTGCCGCACGCGGCGACGACCAGCGTCGCGGATACCGCCAGCGCCGCCGGGGCCCATGCGCTGAGTTTCACGTTACCTCCATTGGGCCGAACGGCATCGCGCCGCCGGCCTGCATTCAACCTGGGTTGTCCCGCAGGTTATGCCCGGGTGTGCCGCCCGGGAAAGGGACACGCGCGTGTTTGCCCTGCTCGTTGCCGAATCGGAACCCGGCAATGATCACACTCCTGGCCTGCCAGACATACACCAGCGGGTTTCGCCGCGCGGGGTTGGTTATTCCTACAGCGCCGTCGCCACCGGCCGCTGGGCGGTGGCCGCCGGCCTAGCCGGCTCCTCCGATGTCGGCGGCCCCGGGAAGTCCAAGGTCACGGTGAGCCCGCCGCCGGGCGTCTGCGCCAGCTGCGCGGTGCCGCCGTTGGACGTGGTCAGCCGGTGCACGATGGCGAGGCCGAGGCCGGTGCCGCCCGGGCTGTTGGAGGTGAACCGGAGGAACGCCCGCTCACGATCCTCCTCGCTCATGCCCGGCCCGTTGTCGGCGACGGTGATCCGGGCGCCGTCATCGGTGTGGCACACCGTTACCGAGATCCGGTTGTCGGGGCTGAGCGCGTCGAGCGCGTTGGCGATCAGGTTGTCCAGGACCTGCTCCAGGTGTCCCTCACCCAGCCAGCCGACCACCTCGGACCCGGTCACGGTCAGCTCGATACCTCGATCTTCGGCCACCGGCAGCCAGGCGTGCACCCGCTCGGTCGCGACATCGGCGACATCGATGGCCCGCGGCTGCGGAAGCACATTCTCGGCCCGGGCGACCGCCAGCAGGCCGTCCACCATCCGGGACAGCCGGGCCACCTCGTCTTGCGCGCCGGCCAGTTCCGCGGCCATCTCAGGATCGGTTTCCGCCGCGTCCGCGGCCAGCAGGTCCAGCCGGAGCCGGAGCGCGGCCAGCGGAGTCCGTAGCTGATGCGACACGTCGGCGACGACGGCGCGGCTGCCGTGCACCAGCGCCTCTAGCCTGCCCGCCATGGTGTTGAAGGTGAGGGCGAGCCTTCGCAGCTCCGGCGGCCCGGTCCCGGTTCTGGCTCGTATCTCCAGGTCGCCGTCGGCCAGCCGGCGCGCTGTGGCGTCCAGTCCGAGCAACGGCTTGCTCACCCAGCGGGCGAGCCAGACCGCCATCAGCGTGGCGCCCAGGAGCGCCGCGACACCAACCGAGCCGAGGATCAGCCACAGTGTCTGGACTTCGTTGTTCAGCGGCACCATGGATTTGGCCAGGACGACGGCCCCGATCGGCCCGCTCAGCTTGCCGACCGGATAGACCGGGAACGCCACGATCATCCACGAATTCCACGTCACGGAGATCGGTTCAGCGGCCGCCGCCAGCTTCTCTGCCTCCGCCGCCGCGGCGATCTGGCCCCACGCGCCGGGTGGCATGCCGATCACGACCCGCGGATACTGCCGGCCGACCTGCATGACCTCCAGCCGGTCGCCGGCCAGGCGCACCTCCTTGAACAGCCGGTTCAGCGCGAGGTTGTTGGTGCCGCTGGTCGTAAGTGTCGGAGCGAAGATCGCGGCGTACGTGCGGGCCGTCGAGTTCGTCCCATCGTCGAACGACTGGTGATCGTGTCCGGTCGCGTCGAGCCCCAGCGGAACCATGGCGCCCACGACCAAGGCGACGATGAGGGCCAGCAGCGCGAGCAGTATCCGCCTGGTCATCGAGTGGGCTCCGGGTCCTTCGGGTCCTTCGGGTCCTTTGGGTCCGCCAGGCGGAAACCATGCCCGTACACGGTCTCGATCAGCCCTGGCCGGCCGAGCTTACGCCGAAGCGCGGCCATGTGCACATCCAGTACCTTCGTCGGGCCGTACCAATGCTCGTCCCAGGCCCGTTCGAGCACCTCCTGGCGGCTCACTGTCCGGCCGGGATCGCTGGCCAGGCACTCGAGGATGGCGAATTCCTTGGGGGTGAGCGCGACGTTGTTCCCGTTGACCGAGACCTTGCGGGTCCGAAGGTCCACGGTGAGCACGCCGTGATGGATGACCTGGCTGGCCTGATGATGGCTGCGGCGCGTCACCGCCCGGATCCGGGCCAGCAGCTCGTTCAGCCCGAACGGCTTGATCAGGTAGTCGTCGGCGCCCTCGTCGAGGGCCAGCACGCGGTCGGATTCCTCACCGCGCGCGGTCACAACGATGATCGCGGCGTCGCAGGACTCCCGCAGGCGCCGGCACACCTCTATCCCGTCGATGTCGGGCAGGCCGAGGTCGAGTAGCACCACGTCTGGCACCGGCCACTCCAGTGCCGCCTTTCCAGTGGTGACGCTGCCCGTTTCATAGCCGGCCCGAGTCAGGCCGCGGACCAGCATGGTGGCAATGCCGGGATCGTCCTCGACGACCAGCACCCGGCCTAGACGCGCGCTCACGGTGTCCACGCTAGGGACCAAACCGTTCCTTGCCGAATCAGACGCATATCTTAACTAAACCTGAACCACTTCGAGGGTGAGTCCTTGCAAGTCGAAGGGCATGCTGTATAGAGAACTTCCTGATCTCGAACCCTGATCATAGGGCTCTTGAGCTGGATCATCGCCCCGTGAAGTGCGAGCACGGGGCGGCGGTCGGGAAGCGGACATGACCCGGGTCCGCGCGGTGGAGGCAACCCTGCAGCCCCCACCACGCGGACCCACTCATTCCCCCACCCTCCCCGTCCAGCCGGCACCCCGTCCGTTTTCCCACTTTTGCCCCGCCCCACCCTCGGTCCAATCCCGCGCCGCCCCGTCCGGCCCCGGTCCCACGCCCCACCGAGCCCGCCCACATATCCGACATTCACGATTTGTCAACATAAGTGGGGTCCTATCTCATGGAGGTTTGGAGCCCTATGGAAGAAAGGGCGCCGGAAACCAGCGCCCCTTCTTCCGCGAGGCTCTTATCCTCCACGTCTGCGTTCCCACCTGCCGTTTCCCGGTCCGTACCCCGCCCCATCTCGTCCGGCATTCACCCGCTTCCCGGTCCGTCCCCCGTCCCGCCACGCGGCCCCCCTCGTCTGCGTTCACCCGTCCTGCCACGCGGCCCCCTCGTCTGCGTTCACCGTCCCGCCACGCGGCCCCCCTCGTCCGGCTCCGGCTCCGGCCCGGTATCCGCTTGCCCACATACCCGACATTTCAGGATTTGCGGCAGTGGTTAAGCGGGGTACCCAAGATCGTTTGATCCTTTGCGATGCTATGGCAACCGAAACTGTCAAACGATCTTCGTCTGTCCCAGGTCCGCTCGCCGCTTTGCCCGACATTTCCTGACACGTCCCAGCGCTGCTTAACACTACAACTGTCTTTGTGTGGCGGAACGCCCCACAAACGCGACATTTCGAACTCAAAACCGGCTCTCCGCCACACGAACATGTGTAGCCTTATCGCGGCGGGAGGGAAGTCCGGCGCAAGGGCGGCGGAGGGGCTTCGCGCGACCCGGCGGACGGGAGTCCAGCGTGAAATCGCCAGACGGGGTGGAGCCGCCGAGCTAGGCGGACCCGCGGGCGGGGCGGACCCGTCGGACGGTGGATCGGGTGGACGGGAAGCGGGGAGTCTAGGGTGAAGCCGCTGGACAGGCGGATCGGGCGGACCCGCCGGACGGGGGGACCCGCCGGACGGGGTGGAGCCGGCGGACGGGGTGGAGCCGCTGGACGGGGCGGGAGACCGGGGAGGAGCTTGGCGGGGGCGTGGGACGTGCGACGATGGGGCGGACGATCCAGGAGGTAGACGATCCAGGAGGTGTCTGCGGTGGAAGTCGACTGGCCGGGTCTCAGGGAGATAGCGACCGAAGTCGCGGCGAGAGCTTACGCTCCGTATTCCGGGCTCCGGGTCGGCGCCGCGGGGCTGACCGGCTCCGGCCAGATCATAACCGGGTGCAATGTCGAGAACGCCTCCTACGGCCTGACGCTGTGCGCCGAATGCGGCCTGGTCAACGCCCTGCACGCCCGGGCCAGCACCGGGTCCGAAAGCGAGAAGTCCCTTGTCGCGGTGGCGGTCGTCGCGGGCGACGGGGATCCCCTCCTGCCCTGCGGGCGCTGCCGTCAGCTCCTGCTCGAGGCCGGCGGCCCCCGCCTCCTGGTGGACACCGCCCAGGGCCCGGTCGAGCTCGGAAACCTCCTCCCGGCCGCGTTCACCGGCACGGACCTGTCGATGCGAAGGGACGGCCAATGACCGACGCGGTATCCCTCATCCAGGCCAAGCGTGACGGAAAGCAGCTCACAGACGACGACATCAGGTGGCTCTTCGACGCCTACGCCAAGAACGAGGTCGCCGACGAGCAGATGTCCGCGCTGCTGATGGCGATCTACTTCCAGGGGCTCAGCCAAGACGAGCTGCGCACCTGGACCGCCGCGATGATCGATTCCGGCGACCGACTCGACCTGGGCCAGCTCACCCGGCCGACCGTCGACAAGCACTCGACCGGCGGCGTGGGCGACAAGGTCAGCCTGATCCTCGCGCCCCTGGTGGCCGCGTGCGGCGCCGCGGTCCCGCAGTTGTCCGGTCGCGGCCTCGGTCACACCGGCGGCACCCTGGACAAGCTCGAAGCGATCCCCGGCTTCACCGCCAGCCTGACCCCGCGGCAGACCATCGATGTCCTCAACGAAACAGGCTGTGTCATCGCCGCGGCGGGCGCCGGGCTGGCCCCGGCCGATCGCAGGCTCTACGCCCTCCGCGACGTGACCGGCACGGTCGAATCCATCCCGCTGATCGCCAGCTCCATCATGTCCAAGAAGATCGCCGAGGGAACGAGCGCCCTGGTCCTGGACGTAAAGGTCGGAACCGGCGCTTTCATGAAAAGTCTGGATAAAGCGCGGGCACTGGCCCAGACCATGGTCGCCCTCGGCGAAGAGCATGACGTCCGCACCGCGGCGCTGCTCACCAGCATGGACACCCCGCTGGGCCGCGCGGTCGGCAACGCGGTGGAGGTCGAGGAGTCCGTCCAGGCCTTGCAGGGCAACGGCCCCGAAGATCTCATGCGGGTCACCTACGCCCTGGCGCGGGAGATGCTCGCCCTAGTAGGCATCGACACAGACCCCGAGGACGCCATCGCCAGCGGCCGTGCCTACGAGACGTACAAGAAAATGATCCGCGCCCAGGGCGGCGACCCCGACGCGCCGCTCCCGCGCGCCGAGCACGTTAAACCGGCCCTCCTGGCACCCAGAGAAGGCTGGCTCACCAGGCTGGACGCCCTCGCGGTCGGCGTGGCCGCCTGGCGCCTGGGCGCCGGCCGGGCCCGTAAGGAAGATCCGGTCAGCGCCGCCGCCGGTGTCATCTGCCTGGCCAAGCCCGGCGACCACATCTCCGAAGGGCAGCCCCTCCTCGAGCTCAGAGCCGACGACGAAAGCCGCTTTGACCAGGCCATCCAGGCGCTGGATGGCGCGATGACGATCATCGATCACGAGCCCCCGCCGGAACAAGACCCGATTATCGAGCGCATCATAGGCTCATGCTGACACTCGCCGAGATCCGCCAGGTCCCCAAGGTCCTGCTGCATGACCACCTCGATGGCGGTCTGCGCCCGCAGACCGTGCTGGAGCTTGCCCGCGAGACCGGCTACCGGGACCTGCCCGCCGGCAACGCCGAAGAGCTTGCCCTGCGGCTGACCGAGGGCGCCAGCCGGGGGCACCTCGAGATCTACCTGGACGCCTTCCGGCACACGGTCGGCGTCATGCAGACCGCCGAGGCGCTGAGCCGGGTCGCCCAGGAGTGCGCGGAGGACCTGGCCGCCGACGGCGTGGTCTACGCCGAGGTCAGGTTCGCTCCCGAGCTGCACACCGAGAAGGGCCTCACCCTCGACCAGGTGGTCCAGGCGGTCACCGACGGCTTCCGCAAGGGCAGCCAAGGCCAGCCGATCAGGGTGTATGCCCTGCTCACCGCCATGCGAACCGCCGCGCGATCGCTCGAGATCGCCGAGCTTGCCGTGCGTCACCGCGACAGCGGAGTGGTCGGGTTCGACATCGCCGGGGCCGAGGCCGGCTGGCCGCCGAGCCGCCACCTGGACGCATTCCAGTATGTGAAGCGGGAGAATTTCCACATAACCATCCATGCCGGCGAAGGATTCGGCCTGCCGTCCATCTGGGAAGCGGTTCAGTGGTGCGGCGCCGAGCGGCTGGGGCATGGCGTCCGCATTGTCGACGACATCGAGATCACCGATCGTGGGGCGGTGAAACTGGGGCGGCTCGCCACTTATATCCGTGATCGACGGATACCGCTGGAAATGTGTCCCACATCGAACGTGCAAACAGGCGCCGCCCCATCGATCGCCGAGCATCCGTTGCGTCTGCTGCGACAGCTGTCGTTCCGAGTGACGGTAAATACCGATAACCGCCTGATGAGCCAGGTCACGCTCAGCTCCGAATTCCACCGCGTGGCCGAGGAGTTCGGCTACGGCTGGGCCGACATCGAGTGGCTCACGGTCAACGCGATGAAAAGCGCCTTCATCGGCTTTGACGATCGCCTGCACTTGATCAACACGGTGATCAAACCGGGCTTCGCGATCGCACGTGCAAAGAGTGACGCGGTAGTGCGAAGTAAATTTTTATACGAACGTACTGCCGTGCGTCCTCCACAATGGTTCTTGTGAGCCGCTCTGATCCCCAGCGAATCGGACCCTACTCTGTCCTCAGACGTCTTGGCGCGGGGGCGATGGGCCAGGTGTACCTGGGGCGGTCGGTGGCGGGTCGCCTGGTGGCGGTCAAGACGATCCGGCCCGAACTGGCCGAGGAAGAGGGTTTCCGCACCAGGTTCGCCCAGGAATTCGCGGCGGCCCGCCGGGTGAGCGGCATGTTCACCGCCGCGGTGGTGGACGCCGATCCGGATGCCGAGGTGCCGTGGCTGGCCACCGCGTACGTCCCGGCTCCGTCGCTGCGCCGGATGGTCCAGGTGTGCGGGCCGCTGCCGTCGTCGTCGGTGCGGTGGCTGGCGGCGGGCTGCGCGGAGGCGCTGGAGTCGATCCACCGGGCTGGACTGGTCCACATGGACCTGAAGCCGGCCAACGTGCTGGTGGGCAGCGACGGGCCGCGGGTGATCGACTTCGGCGTGGCGCGGGCGGCGGCCCGGATCGGCTTCGGGCGCGATGTTGCCGCACGGGGCAGGGGCACGATCGGCACCCCGGCTTACATGGCGCCGGAACAGGCGCAGGACCCCTCCCAGGCGTCGGTGGCCAGCGACGTGTTCTCGCTGGGCGCGACGCTCCTCTACGCCGCCACCGGGCATGCGCCCTATCTGGGCGAGACCACGGCCGATGTGCTGGTCCTGCTGGCCACCGAGCCACCCGACCTCGAGGGCCTGCCCGAGGAGCTGACCGACCTGGTCATGGCCTGCCTGGACCGCACGCCCAGGCAGCGCCCGTCGCCGGCCGCGCTGCTGGACCGTCTCGGTGAGTTCACCGAGGAGCGGTCGTATCTGCCGGAGCCGGCGCTGGACCTGATCGACCAGTTCCGGCATCCGTCATCCCGGCCGCTGGACAGCGAGCAGACGGATCCTTCCATCCCTGCCCTGCCCGCCTCGGCCAGGCCAGAGGTCCCGGCGCCGTCGTTCCCTTCCCTGAAACGGTGGAAGCTGCCGGCCTGGGCGGGCTGGGCCATCGGCGGCGCGATCCTGGTGGCGGGCGGCGTGGTCCTCGGGGAGACGCTGTCCGACTCGGGCACCCCGGCGCCCAGCTCCGTCACCACCGGCGGGGGTCCCCCGCCCGCCGCGCTCGGCCCCGCGTGCGGCTCATCGCAGGGCAGTGGCGTCCCGGCGTTGTGCGTGGATAAGGTCCAAGGCTCCCCATCGACGATTTTCACCGTGCGGAGCAGTGGCTTCAAGCCGGGCACCAGCGTCAAGCTGATGTTGATCTTCTACCCGCCGCCGACGGGGGGCGGTCCGCCTTCCCCGCAGGTCCTGCGGACCTTGACGATCGCCGCCAACGGCCAGGTACGGCTTGATCAGCTCCAGCTCGGGCTGTACAAGATCGGGGCACCCGGTAAAGGCGCCCACACCGTCTTCCGGGTGGTGCCACAGGGACCGCCGTAACGCCTGCGCCCACCACAGGTCCTCCTGGCGGGAGCACCACGCCGGGTCGTTCAGCCGGTCGAGGTCGGCGGTGGTGACGATGCCATGCTCGATCAGCACCCGGACGGCGACCTCGTCCGACAACCGCACATCGGGCGCGATCAGCCCGCGATCGCTGATCTTCCGCCGCAGGACCTTGAGGTGCTCGGCGACGCGCGCCGAAAGCCGGTCGCGGAACTCCTGATCACTGTCGAACCGCTCCAGTTCGTGGTACGCCCCGGTCGCCTCCAGCGCCGCCTGGGCGATCTCCGGGGTACGCGGAAGCGGCGTGGTCGCGCTCGCGTCGGCCAGCCACGGCCGGCACCACATCAGCGCGACCAGGAACAGCTTGGTCATCGGATCCAGGTACAACGGCAGCAGCGTCCCGTCCCCGTCCATGTGCCGGTCGCCGTCGGCAGGAGCGGTAGCAGCCGTGCCGGGCACGAGGACGGTCAGCGGCTGCGCGTCGTCGAGCATCGCCCGGGAGCCGATCAGGGCGGTGCCGCGGCGGACGAACCAGCCGCCGGCCGGGTCGTCGTCGGCCTCCAGCCGCGGCAACCTGATCCGGTACCCATCGCCCTCGACGTACAGGGCATGGGTGTGGCTGATGTTGGCGATCCAGGCCCCGGCCGGGAGCACGGTGACCAGGCCGGCCCGGCGGGACAGTCCCCGGCCCGCCGAGACGACCAGGTCAACGCCAGGCCCGCGACCGAAGATCATCCGATGACCCTCGTCTACCCGCACGGTCTGCCCCGAAGCGGTGCTGACGTGCGCTATCACCCGGTCAGTCTAGAACCGGGGCGGCGTGCCGGGCGATACCCCGGATTCGGGGATGGTCCAGGTGCGGATGTACCGATTAGCTATGACATGCAGGGCACTGGACTCTGTCAGGATGGATGCGCCCGGCTGGACAAGGGGGGGCTGTCTGAGAGCCGGACGTGTCCTAGGGCCGAGCCGGTGGTATCCGTGGCCGAGTCCGGTGCCCCATGCGTGTCACCACAGACCGTTCGTTCATATCTTCCCGAACAGGCGGTCACCGGCGTCACCAAGCCCAGGCACGATGTAGCCCTTGTCGTTGAGCCGTTCGTCGATCGACGCCGTCACCACGCGCACTGTGCACCGGCCGTCCTCGGAGAAGGTCTCCTCCACATGCCGGATGCCCTCGGGGGCGGCGAGCAGGCAGATGGCGGTGACGGCGGTGGCGCCCCGATCACCGAGCATGCCGATGACGGTGGCGAGCGTCCCGCCGGTGGCCAGCATCGGGTCGAGCACGAAGGTCTCCCGGCCGGTCAGGTCGGTCGGCAAGCGGTTCGCATAGGTGGACGCGACCAGCGATTCCTCGTCCCGGACGAGCCCGACGAAGCCGACGTCGGCCATTGGCAGCAGCCGGGTCATCCCCTCCAGCATGCCGATGCCGGCCCGCAGCACGGGCACGATCAGCGGCACCGGCCGGGCCAGCTTGAAACCGTCGGCGATGCCGACCGGTGTGGTCACGGACACCGGTTGCACGCGCATCTCGCGGGTGGCCTCGTAGGCGAGCAGCGTCACCAGTTCGGCGGTCAGGCTCCGGAAGGTCGCGGTATCGGTCGCGACGTCCCGCAGCGCGGTGAGCTTGTGGGTGATCAGCGGATGGTCGACGACGAGCGTGCGCATGACAAGCAAGTGTGTCAGGGCCTGGGGCGGAGTGTCAGTCCGGGTGGGCGCGGACGGCTCGGGAGCGGGCGCGGGCCAGGTCCTTCTCGATGTTGCGCGCGGTGGCCAGGAGGGGCTGGAGAAGGTCTTCGACGATGCTGTCCAGGGTGCGGCGGCCAGCGTGGGTCGAGACGTTCACCGCCGCGATGACCCGGCCGTCGGCGTCGTGGATGGGGGCGGCGACCGAGCGCAGGCCTTCCTCGAGTTCCTGGTCGACCAGCGCCCAGCCCTGGGTCCGGATCCTCCGCAGTTCCCGGCGCAGGGCGGCCGGATTCGTGATCGTGTGCCCGGTGAGGCCGCGCAGGCTGGTGGAGCCGAGGTAGGTCTCCAGGCGGTCCTCGGGCTGGGCGGCCAGCAGGACGCGGCCCATCGAGGTGGCGTAGGCGGGGAACCGCGTGCCCACGCTGATCGTGACGGTCATGATCCGCTTGGTGGGCACGCGGGCGATGTAAACGACCTCGTCCCCGTCGAGTTCGGAGACCGACGAAGACTCGTGCACCTGCTCGACTAGCTGCTCCAGATGCGGCATCGCGACCTCAGGCAGCGTGAGGCTGGACAGGTACGCGTAACCGAGTTCCAGGACCTTCGGCCGCAGCGCGAACCGGCTGCCGTCGCTGCGCATGTAGCCAAGCTGCACCAGTGTGCGCAGGAACCGCCGGGCGGCGGCGCGGCTCAGCCCGGTGCGGGTGGCCACCTCGCTCAGCGTGAGCATCGGATGCTCCGTGTCGAAGGCGCGGATCACGGAAAGCCCTCGCTCGAGCGACTGCACGTAGTCCGCGTCGCGTGTCTGCTCCTCGCTCGGCAACTCGTCGCTCACTGCCCGACCCTCCTGGCAAGGAGGCCACGCCTCACTGGTCGATGACATCATAGACCTGGCCTCCCTCGTTCGCTTTATGAACTATCGTTCGGTTCACGGACCCATATGGAGGGGGGCGCGCTGACCCGATGGCTGATCGCACCAGGACCCAGGTAGGCATCGTCGGCGCCGGGCCGGCCGGTCTGCTGCTCTCCCATCTGCTCGCGCTGCGCGGCGTCGACTCGGTAGTGGTCGAGAACCGCAGCCGGGCGTACTGTGAGGCGCGACAGCGGGCCGGGCTCCTGGAGGCGGGGACGGTCGAGTTGCTGCGCACGGTCGGTCTCGGACAGCGGCTGGACGCCGAAGGTCTTGAGCACGGCGGCATCTACCTCCAGTTCGCGGGGGAGCGGCATCACATCGACTTCCGTGAGCTGACCGGCGGCCGGTGGGTGACGATCTACGCTCAGACCGAGATCGTCAAGGACGTGATCCAGGCTCGGCTCGCGGCCGGAGCACAGATCGAGTTCGAGGTCTCGCAGACCGAGGTGGACGACCTGGACAGCGACAGCCCGGTCCTGCGCTACACGGACTCGGCCGGAATCCAGCATGAGATCGTCTGCGAGGCGATCGCGGGTTGTGACGGTTTTCACGGCATATGCCGCGATGCGATGCCGGCCGGCCTGCTCACCACCGTCGAACGCGGCTATCCGTACTCGTGGCTGGGCATCCTGGCCACGGTCCCGCCGTCAACCGACGAACTCATCTACTCCCGGCACGAGGACGGGTTCGCGCTGCACACCATGCGGACCCCGCAGGTGAGCCGGCTTTACCTGCAGGTGCCGCCCGATGAGGACATCGCGCGCTGGCCCGACGACCGGATCTGGGGTGAGCTCCAGCACCGGCTGGGCCTGCCCGGCTGGGACCTCAAGGAGGGCCCCATCACCGAGAAGGCGATCACGCCGATGCGCAGCTTCGTGGCTTCGCCTATGCGCTTCCGGCGGCTGTTCCTCGCCGGCGACGCCGCCCACATCGTCCCGCCGACCGGGGCCAAGGGCCTCAACCTGGCCATCGCCGATGTGACCGTGCTGGCGCGCGCCCTGATCAGCCTGGTACGCGATGGTGATCCGGCACTGGCCGACGCCTACTCCGACACCTGCCTGGACCGCGTCTGGCGCGCCACGCACTTCTCCTGGTGGATGACGTCAATGCTGCACATCGACCCGCACCACGACCCCTTCGACGCGGCGTTGCAGCTGTCTCAGCTCAGGTACGTGACCACTTCCAGGGCCGCCGCCACCACCCTGGCCGAGAACTACAGCGGGTATCTATCCGCCGTCTGGTTAGCGGGTTAGCAGACGTCGAGGTGGTGGCGGGGGCGGAGGGCGCGGGCCAGCAGCGCGGAGAGTGCCGCGGCGACTCCGGTCTCGCTGAGGGACAGCCGGTTGCCAGGCTCGGAGCCGAGCAGCTGCAGGGCCCACAGCCGGTGCCTGAGGTTGTACAGCTCGGTGCGGATCGCGCTGGACAGTGCTGCCTGCGGGGCATCACCCTGCCAGCCCTCTACGGAGTGCATGCCGGTCAGCGCGACCGTCAGGCTCTCATAGCTCGCGGGCCCGCTGACCAGGATCGTCAGCAGCGCCGCCTCGCGTACCGCGACCGAGAAGTCGGGCCGCGGGCCGTCATCCGGCCCGATCAGCGCCGCGGTGCCGATGTGCCACCTGGCCGCGGGGTCGGCGGCCATCAGCTTCCCAGCCCGGGTGAGCACCAGGTTGGTCCGGCTGCGCCGCATGGCGCTCATCTCGTTCTGTGCCATCCGGCGCAACGTGTGGAGGGGGAACACGTCGAGTTCGGTGCGCAGCGCTCCGGTGAGCTGGTTCCGCCAGCCGAACGTGTCGACCGCCTCGGTGACAAGCGCCGGGGCGATGTAGTGGCGGGCGGTGAGCCGGAGGCCTTCGGCGGCCCGGTCGAGCAGCCAGCTCAGCGTGGGAAGGGGATCGAGCGGCATCGCGGGGGGTTCCAGCAGGCGCGGGATCAGGGCTCGGGCCAGCCGGGAGCGCTCGCTGGACCGGCCGCGCGCCCAGGCGTCGATGCGCTCAGCACTGATCTTGCTCAGCCACGTGTCGTTGCCATCCGATGGCTGCCCGGTGAGCCACCGGTTGACCAGGTCGATCCGCTTGGTCCGCCAGCCGCGGCTGCCGACGCTCAGTTCCCCGGCGGCGAAGGCGAGTTCCAGCGCGGCCGCGCACGCGTCATAGGCGGCACGTTCCTGAGGACCCATGACCGAGCCCCAGGCCAGCAGCTCGGTATCGGGCGGCGCGGCGTTGGAGGCATCCACTGCCTCCGCGTACGCGGCTATGCCTTCTTCGTGACCATCCGCGTACGATGTGATGATCTTCTCGGTCCCGGCCGAGGCGCATACCCGCGCGTAGCGTTCCATGCCGGCCAGCATCAGCACCCGGCCGAGCGCGCGGGCCACGCCGACCTGGGCGTCCGTCGTCATCGGCCATTTCACCGGCAGCGCGTACCACAGGAACTCCTGCAGCCTCAGCAGTGAGATCGCACCGAGACCATCATCACCAGTCAGCCAGGCCAGGGCGGCTCTCGCGTCGCCGGCCGCGTCTGGATCCTCGCGGGCCAGCGTCGCCAGCGCCTGGGTCTGCGTCATCATGGCGACAGTCTGCCGCAGCCCGGTGCAAGAGGCTAGTGCACGTGCGCCGGAATCTGACCGGCCGGCCATGATGGTCATGTGGCCGGAATCTACGATGAGCCCGAGTTCTATGCTGCTGCCTGCGCCTATCGTGACGTGTCAGCCGACACGAAAGCTTTGTTGCGTTGGTGGCAGCGACATCGGGGCGATGGGTATCCGAGCACGCCACGCTCGGTTCTGGAACTTGCCGCGGGTCCGGCCGAGCACGCCAGGGATCTTGCCCGCCAGGGAGCGGCGGCGACAGCCCTCGACATCAGTCCGGCGATGTGCGCATTTGCCCGGGACCAAGCGGCGCAGGCGGGAGATCCGCTGACCGTGGTACAGGCCGACATGCGGAACTTCAGCGTCGGCGAGGCCTCCCAGCCACGGCAGTTCGATCTGGCGATCGTGATGCTGAACTCACTGTGTCACCTGCTGACACTTGATGATCTGACGGCCAATCTGGCCTCGGTGGCCCGGCATCTCCCAGACGGCGGTCTTTACATCCTGGAGCTGGCTCATCCGGCTGATTGCCTGTCCCACGCGCCCCGGACGAGCAGCGACTGGGTCACCGAACTCGACAGCGGGTCCGTAACCGTCCACTGGGGCGGCCAGCGCGACGCCATCGACCCGGTCACGCAGATAACCTCCGAACACGTCAGCGTCACCTACCGTAAGGCGGACGGCTCAGTGCGTACCGTCACCGACGTGGTGCCGAACCGGTTCTGGACCGCTACCGAGCTCGATGCCGCGATCCGGCTCGCCGGCGGCTTCGACATCGTCGCCCGCTACGGTGACTTCGACGATGTCTCCCTCGACGCGCCCAGCGCCTGGCGCATGATCCTGGTGCTCAGGAGGTCGGCCGCGCCGCCCCGTGACGGCGATTAGCACGCCGGTCATCATCAGCGCCACCCCGGCCAGCTGGCTCGCGGACGGGCGCTCCGACAGGGCCAGATAGCCGAGCAGCACCGATCCGGCGGGTTGTACCAGCAGCACGGCGCCGATCATCCAGGCGGGCAGCCGGGGCATCGAGGTGGTTATCAGCAGCCAGCCGATCACCTGCGACGTCACGGCGAGCAGCGCCAGCCAGCCCAGTGCTGGCCAGTTCAGTGTTGGCCAGTTCAGTGTTGGCCAGTTCAGTGTTGGCCAGTTCAGTGTTGGCCAGTTGTGGGCCGGCCAGGCCGGTCCCAGCCGGAAGTCGCCCACGGTCAGCCCCAGCACCACCGACGCGGCGGCCGCCCCCAGCGTGGCCTGGGTCAGGGTTTCCAGCGGGGACGGCTTGTTACCAATAGAGGTGGCCTGCCGCAGCGTGAAGATGTAGATCGCGTAGAGGACGGCCACCCCGGCCCCCTCGGCGACGCCGAGGGCGGGATCGGCGCCGTAGGCACGCGATCCGGTCAAGCCCCCGACCAGGGCGAGGCCGGCCAGCATGGCGGGGGAGGCGAGCACCAGCGACCGGCGCGGACGTTCGCCGGCCACCAGCCAGGCCAGCAAGGACACGATGAGCACCTGAAGGCTTGGCACTACGGTGCCGAGCCCGGCGCCGATCGCGGAGATCGAGTGGCTCCACAAGATGAGGTCCGCGGCGAGGAACACCCCGGACAGCCGGGCCAGCCACCGGCTGCGGCCAGCCAGCGGCCGGGCGCCGCGCCGGCGCTCCAGAAGGATCAGCAGGCCGAGCACAGGCAGCGCGAATACGCAGCGGCCGAGCGCGGCCACGCTGGCCGACGTGTCCGCCAGCTGCATCACCACCGCTGAGCTGGAGATACAGGCCGACCCGGCCACGGCGAACGCCAGCGGCCGTCCGCCGTCGTCCGGCATCAACGGCCTCCTGTCATGAGTAAAACCGCGTTATGCTTATGACCCTAGCTGGGAGTTCGGTGAGCCTGGACGGGTGGCCGCTGTGACTTCCGGGCCAGCGGCACCGATGGCACCATCAGGCACGCTCTAATAGCGTTACTGATCGGTTTGAGCGGCACCGATGGCACCATCGGCATGCTGCTCACTCTGGCGGAGCCGCACCCAGACCCGCGGGCCTCTCGGGCCGGTCGGGCATGCCGTGCCGGAGGTAGCGGTCCAGGATCGTCTCGACCACCTGGCTGAGCGAGTGGCCTTCGCGCGCCGCCGCCCGATGTGCCGCCGCGCGGAGCGCATGGTCGATCTTGATCGTCAGGTGCGGCCGCAGGCTGCCCTTGCTGCCCTGGCGGCGGCGCGGAAACGGCGGCGGCGGCGCGCAATCCGCCGCGCGGTCACGGAGTTCGGCAGGTACCCGCCGCCTGATCCTGGCCTGCACCGCCTGCCGGCTGACGCCGAGCGCTTCGGCGAGCGCCGGCAGCGGCCACCCGTCCGCGTGCAGCGCGGCCAGGGTCGCCGACAGCGCGCCGCTGCGCCCGGACACGCGCAGTTCTCGCAAGCGCCCCGCCGTGGCGGCCGGCAGTACCGGCCGTTGCGGGTCAGCCGGCCGTGGCGGATCAGCCGGGTCCGGGCTGGTGACCACCGTCGCGTCCCGTGGCGCGTGGGGAGGCTGTACGTACTGGCGCAGCCCGCTGGTGATGACCTCGGACATCGTCCGGCCATCGGCGGCGAGGCGCGTCTTCAGCCGCTGCCGCTGGTCGACGTCGAGCCGGAAGGTCAGCAGCAACGCCCGGCTCTTGGTGGCGGAGCCGCCGCTCATCCCGTCGCGGCGGCGGCGCGACTGCCGTTGCCGAGAACCGCGTGCTCGGCGGCCACGAAATCCAGATAGCGGGCGATCTCGGCGGCGCGATTGCGCCGGCTCCAGCCCAGCAGCTTGCCCATGATCGCGGCGACGTCGGCGACAACGTCGGCGCCCGAATCAGCCGACTCCATGAACAGCCGGATCCGCCGGAGCAGGACGTCGTCGACATGAAGCGCGCATTCGTGCGTGACCGCGTACGCGACCTCGGCCCGCAGGTACGGACGCCCGTCGGCCAGCGCACGGCCCAGCGAAGGGTCATCGCGAACGAGGTCCAGCACGTCGGCGGCGAGCGAGCCATACCGGCCGATCAGGTGCTCGACCGTAGCCCGCGACACGCCGTAGTCCTCCGCGAGCCGGCCCGCCGCGGCCTTGACGGCGGCGAGGCCGTCCGCGCCGAGCAGCGGCATCCGGTCGGTGACCGATTCGGGGCCATCGACCACGGCGTCGACGACGTCGCGGGCCATCAGCCGGTAGGTGGTGAACTTGCCGCCCGCGATGCTGGCCAGGCCGGGGACCGGGACGTCGACCACGTGCTCACGGGACAGCTTGGTCGTCGGCTTCTCGGAGGCGGCCGCCACGAGCGGCCGCAGGCCGGCGTAGACGGCGATCACATCCGACCGCGCCAGCCGCCGGGCCAGCACCCGGTTGGCGCAGGCGAGGATGTAGTCGATGTCCGCGTCATCGGGAGCGGGCTCGGCGCGATCGCCGGACCAATCGGTGTCCGTGGTGCCGACGATCCACCGGTCGCCCCACGGGATGAAGAACAGCACGCTCTTCTCGGTCTTCAAGATCATGCCGGAGTCGGCCCGGATCGCCTCCCGCGGCACCACGATGTGCACGCCCTTGGACATGCGCACCTGGTAACCGGCGGGCACCCCCGCCAGCTCGTACACCTGGTCCGTCCACACCCCCGCGCAGACGACAACCCGGGAAGCCGACACCGAGATCTCGCGCCCGGTTTCGGAGTCGCGCACCCGCGCGCCCGTCACTCCCGAGTCCGAACGCGACACCGAGACGGCGCTGACCCGGGTGGCGATGACCGCGCCGTGCGCGGCGGCGGTGCGGGCGACGGTGAGCGTGTACCTGGCGTCGTCGACCTGTGCGTCGTAGTACCGCATGGCGCCGGCCAGCCGGTCAGGCGACAGCGCCGGAGCGACCTTGAGCGCGCTCTTGGCGGTCAGGTGCCGGTGGAACGGAACCGGCCGCTTGGTGCCCTCCATCGCGTCGTACAAGACCAGTCCCGCCCCTACGTATGGGCGCTCCACAACCTTTTTATAAAGCGGATAAAGGAACGACACTGGTTTCACGAGATGGGGAGCGAGCTTCGACACGAGCAGGTCCCGTTCCCGGAGTGCTTCGTACACCAGCTTGAAATCGAACTGCTCCAGATAACGCAGCCCGCCGTGAATGAGCTTGCTTGATCGGCTCGACGTTCCCGACGCGAGATCACGGGCCTCGACCAGGGCGACCCGCAGGCCACGCGACGCGGCGTCCAGGGCGGCCCCAGCCCCGGTGATGCCGCCGCCGATGACGAGCAGGTCGAAACGTTGCGTGGCCAGCCGCTCTAGCGTGGTGCCGCGCGAGCGGGCATCCAGGACGGCGTTAGTCGGCATCAGCTTCCCCCATAGGGTGGCACACAGTCGTTCTTAGTATGTACGTCGTCAATCTTAAGCGGGAGATACCGGAGGCTTACAGATGGCGGAATTTACCGGGGCGGTTGATCAAGGCACCACAAGTACTCGTTTCATGGTGTTTGACCACGGTGGAGCGGTGATCGCGAGCCACCAGCTCGAGCACACGCAGATCCTGCCCCGGCCGGGCTGGGTGGAGCACAACCCGGTGGAGATCTGGGAGCGCACCGGGGCGGTCGTGCAGACGACGCTCAACCAGGCACGGCTGCGGGCCGAGGACCTGGCCGCGCTCGGCATCACCAACCAGCGGGAGACCACGGTGGTGTGGAACCGGCGGACCGGCCGGCCGTATGGCAACGCGATCGTGTGGCAGGACACCAGGACCGACGCGATCGCCGCCGCGCTGGATTCCGGCGCCGGAGGCGACGTGATCCGGGCCAAGGCCGGCCTGCCTCCCGCCACCTACTTCTCCGGCGGGAAGCTGCGCTGGATGCTGGACAACGTCGAAGGCCTGCGCGCCGACGCCGACCGGGGAGACGCGCTGTTCGGCACGGTGGACACCTGGCTGCTGTGGAACCTCACCAGGGGTGAGGCGCACGTGACGGACGTGACGAACGCCAGCCGCACCATGCTGATGAACCTGGCCACCCTCGACTGGGATGACGAACTGCTCGGGTTGTTCACCGTGCCGCGCGCGATGCTGCCCCGGATCGTGCCATCGTCCGGCATGTCGGCATACGGCACGACGGCCGCGCTCGGGCCGTTCGGCGGCGAAGTCATCATCGGCGGCGTGCTCGGCGATCAGCAGGCCGCCACCGTCGGGCAGGTGTGCTTCGCGCCCGGTGAGGCGAAGAACACCTATGGCACCGGCAACTTCCTGCTGCTGAATACCGGCACCACCGCGGTGCGGTCCACCGCCGGGCTGCTCACCACGGTGTGCTACAAGTTCGGCGACGCTCCCGCCGTCTTCGCCCTGGAGGGGTCGATCGCGGTGACCGGTGCGGCCGTGCAGTGGCTTCGTGACCAGCTCGGCATCATCCCCGCCGCCGCGGACAGCGAGATGCTGGCCAGGGCGGTGACCGGCACCGAGGGTGTGTACTTCGTGCCGGCCTTCTCCGGGCTGTTCGCGCCGTACTGGCGATCGGACGCCCGCGGGGCCATCGTCGGGTTGTCCCGCTATCACACCAGCGCGCACATCGCGCGGGCCACGCTGGAGGCGATCTGCTACCAGACCCGCGACGTCGTCGACGCTATGGAACGCGACTCCGGTGTGAAGCTCGACGTGCTGAAGGTCGACGGCGGGGTCACCGCCAACGAGCTGTGCATGCAGCTTCAGGCCGACATTCTCGGGGTGCCGGTCAGCCGCCCGGTGGTGGCGGAGACCACCGCGCTCGGCGCGGCGTACGCCGCCGGGCTGGCCACCGGGTTCTGGAAGGACACCGAAGAGCTGCGCGCCAACTGGCGCGAATCCCAGCGCTGGCAGCCAACCTGGACCGCCGAGCGCCGCGCCGCCGGTCACGCAGGCTGGCGCAAAGCCGTAACCCGCACCCTCAACTGGATCGACATCGAGTAACCCCACCCCCACACCCCCCCAATCCCACCCCCCCA
>Ga0213881_10000333_pt1 | contig 33353 bp, 12 predicted proteins | sample BarmaccoBMER_R08_FD_160104 | JGI IMG/M metagenome (GOLD analysis project Ga0213881, IMG submission 160104) | Barbacenia macrantha exposed rock microbial communities from rupestrian grasslands, the National Park of Serra do Cipo, Brazil - ER_R08 ...
TAGTGCGACACGCCACAACATGGAGGTGCACACCTCTACTCACTCCCCCTTGTATTGTGTCGATCTAGCTGGTTCGGCTGGCCTGCCAGGTCGGTCGTCGTAAGAGGGAACCCGGTGCGAGTCCGGGACTGCCCCGCAGCGGTGAAGGGGAACGACCGCCGTCAACGAAGCACTGCGCGTGAGCGTGGGAAGCGACGGCCAGTAGGCCCACCGGTCCGCATGACCGGTGATTGCCCGTGAGTCCGAAGACCTGCCAGCCCACCCGCACACCGTGCGGGTGTCCGCGCCCCGAGGGAGGGCGGCAGGACACGTCGATCCCGCCATGCCGGGCGGATGATCGCTGTCCACCTCCTCCGCGTCGGGGCTCGGTCCCGCCCCGAAGCTCGCGAGGAGAGAGCTGTGAGGGTCACCGATCCGGCGGCGCCGCCGGTCACCATGCGGGTGCGTAAGCGCAACGGGGACTTCGAAGCGGTCAACGTGGACAAGATCGTGCGCGCGGTCAGCCGCTGCGCCACCGGGCTGACCGAGGTGGACCCGATGCGGGTGGCCACCCGGACCATCAGCGGTCTCTACAACGGCGCTACCACCGCCGAGCTGGACCGGCTGTCCATCCAGACCGCGGCCGAACTGGTCGCCGAGGAACCCGCCTACTCGAAACTGGCCGCCGCGCTGCTGGCCACCTACATCGACAAGGAGGTACGCGGCCAGGGCGCGCACTCGTTCAGCCAGAGCATCGCGCTCGGCCACGCCCAGGGCCTGATCGGCGAGGCCATCGCAGCGTTCGTGGCCGCGCACGCCCGCAAGCTCGACGACGCCATCGACACCAGCGCCGATCAGCACCGTTCGCTCTTTTCCGGTCACACCATAGCGGAGAGAATCATGGGCCAGAATCTGATACGTCCCTTTTCGATCCCGCCCTTTTGCGCCAGCTCTGCCCGCCGCGCTGGTCTTGGGGGAGACGGTCAATACCGCACTACGCCCACCGCCGAGAGTGGGTAACCCCGGGACCCAACCGCAATAGGTTGCCCAGGCCGGCTGCGATGCCCCACCGGGGCGCACGGCAGGCACCAGCGCGGCCCACCACCATCGCCGCGTCGTTGGCCCGTTGGGCTCGGTCCACGAAGGTATGCCTCGCAGGCCACGCTCGCATCAAACCGACCAACGACCTGACCACAGAGTCTGCCCGCGCTCAAATGCGCTGTCATGCCGATGAGAGGCCGGGCATCGACCGTGCAAGTCGTTCCATGATCCACGACGATGTCCAATACGGGATTCCTTACCATTGATCGCCTCAGCTCCTGTTGCAAGTCGCGCCCAGTGACGCCTGCCGGGTCTGTACGGCTAGGGATCCGCGTCCGTTGCAAGTGGCGGCAGATGTAGTCCTCGGGGAAAATCGGGCGGATATGCCCCTGACATGGCGTCTGCCGACACCGGTTGAGCCATGGCGGGCGTGCAGCGCACCTGGTGCGAGCTGGACCACGGTGGGTGCGGGGTTCGAGTTGAGCATCGGCCGCGCGTTGCCCCTGGCGAACATCGACGTTGCTGAGCGTGCTGCATGATCGGTCGGTGCTCGTCTCTGCCCTGGATGCGTCGCGGGAAAATTGGACGATCGGGCACTGGACGTGCCCGAAACCGGCGTTCTTGCAGCCGCTGCACGAGCACGAGATCACTGTGCTCGCCGACGTGCGCTCGCAGCCCGGCTCGCGGACCACCCCGCACTTTGGAGGTGACGCGATGCCGCGCTGGCTGGCCCCGGCGGGCATCAACTACGTCCACCTGCCCGAGCTGGGCGGCCGGCGGGCCAAGCAGGACGTGGACCCGGACATCAACGCCGGGTGGCGGCAGCCAAGCTTCAAAAACTACGCCGACCACACGCTCGGGCCGCAGTACCGGAACGGCATCGAGAGATTGGCGGCCCTGGCCATGGAGCATCGCGTCGCGATCATGTGCGGCGAGCCGATGCCGTGGCGCTGCCACCGACTGCTCATCGCCAACACACTCACAGCGCAAGGCTGGACAGTGTGGCACCTGATGACAGATGCCGAGCCACGACGTCACGAGCTAGACCTGTGGGGCGCCACACTGTCGGGGCACCACGGCGTTCCTCCCACGGACCGCTTGGGCACGGCCTACGCCGGCACCCGCGCGGATAGCGGCAGAAGACGATGTCGCGGGTCTCGTTTCATCCGCCCTGCGCGTGCAGGGCGGCGGTGAGGTGATCACGAGTGGGTGGGTCAAAGGCGACCAGCAGGACTCGGGTGAGATCACTCGGCGTGGAATGGATGGTTGCCACGGCGATCCGTGCCGCCTGCTCCGGGGGGAAACCATAGGCGCCCGTGCCGATCGCCGGGAACGCGAGCGTGCGCGCACCAAGCTCATCGGCAACCTCCAGGCTGCGGCGATAGCAAGAAGCCAGCACCGCTGCTTCCCCTTCAGCGCCGCCTTTCCAGACCGGACCGACGGTGTGGATGACATGGCGCACCGGCGGGTTGAGACCAAACGCCGGTGTTGCCACCGCATCGCCGGGCGCACACGGCGCCAGCGCAGCACCCGCCTGCGCCAGCCGTGGCCCCGCTGCCCGGTGAATGGCACCATCCACGCCACCGCCGCCCACCAGCGACTCATTCGCCGCGGTCACTACCGCGTCCACGTCCTGCCGGGTGATATCACCCCAGACCACCTCGATCCTCACCACAACCGAATACTGCCACCACCGCAGGACGCATCGACTCCACCGGGACCCTCACCCTGTCCACCCGACGCGAACCCACCAGCCATGCCCACACCCGCACAGCCACCCGCAAGCGGCACGAACGGATGTTCCGCGGGTAGCGACCAGATACGTGTAATGGCGACATCGCCGCTGGTCAGGGGCATGGGTGGTCTGCTGCGCTGGGTTTATGGTGCCCCAACTCTGGCTCGACGGACGCCCCGCTTGGCCGAGCGCCGACCGCACGCCAGCGTTGCTGCTCAACCGCCGCAGCGACCAGCTGTCGGTCCGCGGTGCCAGCAGCATCATCCGCAGCCTCGCTGCTGACAGCGGCCTTGATGACCACGCCATCACCGCACACACCGGGCGGTACACCTTCGCCACCCTCATCCGCGGCGGCACTGACCTCGTCGTCGTGGCCGACTTACTCGGCCATGCCCGCCTCGAGACCGTCCGCGCCTACACCCGACCCACCGCCGAAGACCGCGCCAAAGCCCTCAACTTGCTCCCCGCCAACCACTGACCAGCGACGATGTCGTTATTACACGTATCTGGTCGCTACCCGATGCGGGTCTGAATTCCCGTCGCCACGCAGTTGCGGGGAAGGCTCGGCAGATCAAGATCAGGTTGTCTTTAGGCCGTCAGACGTCGGGCGGGCGCGAGTATCGGTGAGAACTGTTGAGATGTGTTTCTGCTGTTCAATGGCTGTTTTCTCGGTAGCTCGCGAGGTCGGCCTCGACCCGGTGAGAGATCACCCAGATCTACGAGGGAACAACCAGATCCGGCCACCCAGCAGATGCCATCTTACCTTTGGCGTGCCCTGTCTGACCGGTCATGGCATCAGCTATCCGGAGGAGGGTGGATGGCAGAGTTTAAGGAAGTAGAGACCTCGTTCTCCGGCGGCCGCGATTGTTGTCGATGTCAGGAGGAGGGAGTTCAAACGGCCCGCCACGCGCAAGGAGGTGAGTGCTGCGCCGGTGATGGGATCCCAGATTCGTAGCTCTCCGTCGTCATCGGCGGAGGCCAGCCAGGAGCCGTCTGGAGCGACCCCCAACGCGAACACGATATCGGTGTGACCGGTGAGGGCGTGGCGGAGGGTGCCGGTGATGGGATCCCAGATTCGTAGCTCCCCGTCATCGCCGGCGGTGGCTAGCCAGGACCCATCTGGGGCCACCACCAACGTCTGCACTTCGTCGGTGTGGCCGGTGAGGGTGTGGCCGAGGGTGCCGGTGATGGGATCCCAGATCCGCACCTCCCGCTCCTCGCTGGCCGCGGCCAGCCAGGACCCATCCGGGGCCACCCCCAACGCCACCACGGGGTGGGTGTGGCCGGTGAGGGAATGACGGGCGGTGCCGGTGGCCGGATCCCAGATCCGTACCGTCCTATCCCAGCTGGCGGTGGCTAGCCAGGACCCATCCGGGGCCACCCCCAACGCCTGCACCCGGCGGGTGTGGCCGGTGAGGGTGTGGCGGAGGGTAGCGGTGATGGGATCCCAGATCCGCACCTTCCCGTCATCATAGTCGGCGGTGGCCAGCCAGGACCCGTCCGGGGCTACCCCCAACGCGAACACCTCGCCGGTGTGGCCGGTGAGGATGTGCCGGAGAGTGCCGGTGGCCGGATCCCAGATCCGTACCGTCCTATCCCAGCTGGCGGTGGCCAGCCAGGACCCGTCCGGGGCTACCCCCAACGCCCACACCGTGCGGGTGTGGCCGGTGAGGATGTGCCGGAGAGTGCCGGTGATGGGATCCCAGATCCGCACCTCCCCATCGGCGTCAGTGGAGGCCAGCCAGGACCCATCTGGGGCCACCCTCACCGGCCACACCCCGCTGGTGTGGCCGGTGAGGGTGTGGCGGGTGGTGCCGGTGGTCGGATCCCAGATCCGCACCTCCCCATCGACATCGGCGGTGGCTAGCCAGGACCCATCGGGGGCCACCCTCACCGGCCACACCCCGCTGGTGTGGCCGGTGAGGGTGTGCCGGAGAGTGCCGGTGATGGGATCCCAGATCCGCACCTCCCCATCGGCGTCGGTGGAGGCCAGCCAGGACCCGTCCGGAGCCACCCCCACCGTGCGGGTGTGGCCGGTGAGGGTGTGGCAGGGAGTGCCGCTGATCGGATCCCAGATCCGCATCTCCCCGTCATTCTCGGCGGTGGCTAGCCAGGACCCATCCGGGGCCACCCCCAACGCGAACACCGCATCGGTGTGGCCGGTGAGGAGGTGGCGGAGAGTGCCGCTGATCGGATCCCAGATCCGCACCTCCCCGCGGCGGTCAGCGGTGGCTAGCCAGGACCCATCCGGGGCTACCACCAACGCTCCCACCGTGCGGGTGTGGCCGGTGAGGATGTGCCGGAGAGTGCCGGTGATCGGATCCCAGATCCGCACTGTCCTATCCCAGCTGGCGGTGGCTAGCCAGGACCCATCCGGGGCTACCACCAACGCTCCCACCGTGCGGGTGTGGCCGGTGAGGATGTGCCGGAGAGTGCCGGTGATCGGATCCCAGATTCGCACCTCTCCATCTACATCGGCGGTGACTAGCCAGGACCCATCCGGGGCCACCCCCAACGCCCCCACCCCGCTGGTGTGGCCGGGGGGCACCGGGGACAGGGTTGGGTCGGGGAGATCAGGTAGCGTAGTGATGGCGCGCAGATGTGGTCCCCTCAGCCCCGCGACCACCTCCTCGGCGATCGCTTTGGCCGGGCCCTCACCCGGCAGTCGGGTGGCCAAGGTGGCGGCCAGCGACCCCGGGGGGTCCAGTGGCCTGAGAACGTGGGCATTCTGGCGCACCGCGGTCTCCAATGCCCGTGATACCGGGTCATCGGACAAGGCGAGATCCGCTTCCAGTCCCGCCGGCCCGACCTGGTCCAGTTTCCCGACCAGCCATCCAGGGTGATGGAGGCACGCCCGCAACTCCTGCTCCAGCCCCGCGTTCCGCAGATGGGTCGGCAACCACGCCCACAGGTAGGTCTGCTCCGCAGGGAGCTGCCACCACGCGCTTATCTGACCGTCGTGGGGGACGAGGCTGCGGTGGGCGTCGATCAGTGCCCGGTCCAACTCGCCACGCCGGTGGTGGGTTTGTTCGCGCAGGTAGCCGCGGATCACGTCATGCACCACCACCCGCTCGGGGTCAGACCGGTACTCGCTGACGAGCGCCAGCTCCGCCAAACGCTGGCAATACCGCCGGGTCTGAAACGCCGACCAGCCACCTGTGGCCTGCCAGTACCGAGCCAGTACCGGACCGGGGATTGGTATGTCCTCCCCGAACACCGCCAACTCCAGGTAGCGCTGGCGCTGCTGGGTGGTCAGCCGGCTTACGCTGACCCCGATCGTTCGCGCCACCGCCGTATGCCGCTCAATGGCGTCGGTGACATCCAACACGGTCGGGCCCCTGGCGCGTAACTCGTGCAGGATCTCGCGCATCGAATCCTCAGCCCGCCGCCCCGCGTTCTGATCAGCCCGCACCGCGCCATTGACCAGCGCCAGCAGCACCGGCCATCGCCCGGTCACCGCCACCAACCCCGCCACCACAGCACCCGACACCCCGCTAACCCCGGCGGTCAGCAGCTGCTCGGCCTCACCCCGACTCATCTCATCGACCCGCACCAGCTCCGCTGAGTCCGGCAGCACTCCTCGGATGCGGGTGGTGAACAACCGCACCGCCCCAAGCCCCCCGATCACGAACGGCTCGACCTGGGCGGCGCTCCACACGTCATCGACCACCAGCAACACCCGCCGCGCCCCCACCATCCGCCCCAATTCCGCGCCCGCAGCCACTGGGTCCGTCACCGCCGGTCGCTTACCCCCCAGCAGGCCCACCACGTTGGCGACCTTCTCGGCCAGCTCGGGTCCCACCGCGTCTTCGCCGAGGGTCACCCACACCATTCCCTCCGGGAACTCCTCCCGAATCTCCTGGCGGTGGACCAGCAGTCGTGCCAGCGTTGTCTTACCGAACCCCCCGGCACCCCATAACCCGGTCGTCATCCCCACCACACCGGCCCCCGGCCGGGCCACCGCGGCGATCAGCTCCTCCATCACCCCCGGACGGGCCACCTCATCCCCTCGCACTGCCGGCACCGCGAACACCGGCTCCCGCCTCCCCGTGCCGCCAGACCCGCTGGGGCCAGGCTGGACCAGCGCCTGATACAGCGCCGTCTCCAGACCCTCGGGGCTGATGACCGTCATCACCGTGATCCCACGCTCGGGCAGTGCGGTGCGGAACGTCTCCTGCCGCGCCCCATGCTCAATGTCCCGGAACAACTCCGCGGGACCCTGCGTATCCTCGCCGAGCAGGAACACCAACCGGGGCAGACCCGCCTGACCGGCCTCCGCGAACTCCAACTCCGTATAGGACAACTCCGGGCGATCGCGCACCGGCGAGCCGTACCGGAACCCCACAATCCCCACGAACACCTCCGCACTGCGCACCGCCTCCCGACACACCTGCGCGGGTGGGCGCGGATCCGCAGTGAAATACGCCATATCCACCGGAGTTCCCCCAGCCCGGATCACCGCTGACTCCGCTGCGTCCACGAACGACCGACCCACCGGCAACCGACGCAGCTCCGACGTGTGGCTCAAGAACACCCGTCTCGGTGATGACATAACGTGCAGTATCCCAATAGGCCAAGGGGATGACACTCTCTCACCCAGAAGTGTCCACCCCGCAGCGACGACCACACCAGCGCCTCCAACGGGGCGCTCAACGATGACACCCGCACCACCCTCGCCCCGCCACCATGACAAGCAAGCCGGCCTAACCGCAGATCGAGGCCTCTGACGGCGCGGTGGGCACAGCCTTCCGGCTGAGGCTAGCGACCCCTGCTCGTACGCAACGACACACGCGGGCACTTAGGCGCACGACCAATCCGCGTCCATACCGAAGAGATCGAGCAATCTGAGATCAACAATCCTGTACATCCGGCATTTCCCGTCCTGTATGAACCAGATTTGATCTCAGTAAGGCTGACTTGCCGCAGGCCCCATCGAGGGGATCAAGGCCAGGCCCCGGCGGTGCGCTGACGACAGTAATGACGACAACGCAGACGACAATCCGGCACCGCCAGCACAGTGCGAACCTCGGTCGCGACGCAGATCGAGGGGTGCGGCGAGGGGTTGCGCGCCATGACGTGACGTCACTGCCTGCGTCGCGGGACGGTCGGCGGGTTGCCGGTGCAACACTGCGTTCGCTGGATGACCCGGGTAGCGGCCATCGGCAGCTCGATGCCGACTTGGTGGTGGATGCTTCCGGCCGTGGCTCCCGCGCTTCAGTCTGGCTGTTAGAGTGGAGCTACACTACGCCCCGGAAGACACAGGTCGACCCGAATGTGGCATATGCCTCGCGGATCTATCGCATCCCGGACGGGTTCGGGGTGAAGAGTTTTGGACCGGGATCCGGCGGCAGCACGTGTTTGTGCAGGTCACGGCGTTGTCTAGGGTGGGCACGCCGTCCAGACGCTCGTTATGCTTAAGGTTGGCTAGCGACCCTTTGACCAGCAGGAATAGTCTCTGGCGCCGGATCCCGGTCTAATAACTCTCTACACCCCTAGTGTAGTGTCTCATTATTGGTTTTACACTTGCTGGAGTGCGACTCGCCCGCGGGCGACCTTGGCCAGGATTTGCTCGGCGGTGGCGGTCCAGGTAAATGGTTTCGGGTTGTCGTTGTTGGCTTTCAGGTAGTCCTCGATCGCGGTGATGAGATCATTGACGCTGTGGAACACGCCCCGGCGGATGGCTTTGTCAGTCAGGTCGCGGAACCACCGTTCCACGAGATTGAGCCATGAGGAGGAGGTGGGGGTGAAGTGCAGGTGGAACCGGGGATGCTTGGCCAACCATTCCTTGACGTTAGGGTGCTTGTGCGTGCCGTAGTTGTCGAGAATCATATGGATCTGCAGTCCCTGGGGAACTTCGCGGTCAATCGTGCGCAGGAACTTCAGGAACTCGGTGTTACGGTGGCGCGGCAGGCAGCGACCGATCACCGTTGCGGTGAGCACGTCCAGCGCGGCGAACAGGGTGGTGGTGCTATGACGCTGGTAGTCATGGGTCATCGTGCCGGCCCGCCCCTTGGTCATCGGCAGGGACGGCTGGGTACGGTCCAGGGCCTGGATCTGGCTCTTCTCGTCCATGCACAGCACCACCGCCTGCTCCGGAGGGTTCAGGTACAAGCCCACCACATCGACGAGCTTGTCCTCGAACTGCCGGTCGCCCGAGAGCGTGAAGGTCTTCACCAGGTGAGGTTTCAGTCCCCGCGCTGACCAGATCCGCTGCACCGACGCCGGGCTTACCCCGGCCCGGGCAGCCATCGACCGGCACGACCAATGCGTCTCGCCCTCCGGTTTCGAGTGCAACGTTAAGTCCACAATCTCGGCCACCTTCTCATCGCTGATCGATGGTGTGCGGCCGCGTCCCTTGGCTACTTCACCGAATCCGACCAGTCCCTCTTTGGCGAACTGGCCACGCCAAGCCAACACGGTCGGACGAGACACCCCGACCACCTCACTAATTTCGGAGTTCGACACCCCATCAGCAGCCAACAGCAACGCCCGTGCCCGCTGCACCACGCGATGCGCCGTACTCCGCGACCGGGTCAAAGTTTCCAGGACTTCTCGCTGCCCATCGGATACCGCCAATGGCGCCGCCGCTCGACTCATACGGCACAGCATAATGCACTGTAAACTCAATTGAAAGACACTACACTAGCGCCGCTTTGGCGCCTAGTTGTTTGTGCTGGCTGGTCGATATGTGATGCTCGACGTGGCGTGCGATCTCGGCCAGTGCAGGTGCTTGAGCGATCTCCGCGTGGGTGCATGGTAATTGCACATTGTGGATCTGGCCGGTGACGATGGCGCTCCACTGGTCAGGCGTGGTGATTCGGTCGTGGTTGTGCGAGGCAACGAACAGCAGTGCGTCGCCGACGAAGACGGGTGGGGCGAAGTCGGCGAGCAGGGCAGCGTTGTGGCGGATCAGCGGGCTGATTCGGGCGGCCTGTTCGTCGGTCAACTCGCCCAGCGGGTGCTGGCGGTGTCTTGCTGATCGTAAAATCTGGTTGAGGTCTTGAGGGAAGTCGGGGGCTAACCCGATCATCTCGATCAGTGCGGTCATCACTTGTTTGTCGTCTGGCGGGTTTTCGGCGATCGGGTCGTGTTGTTGGAAGCTATCGAGTAGGGCGAGCAGGTCAACGCGTTCGCCTTCGGCCTGGAGTTGGGATGCTACGGCGTGGGCGATGTTGCCGCCGAGGGACCAGCCCAGCAAGTGATACGGACCGGATGGCTGCATGCCGCGCACGGCGGCGGTGTACTTGGCCACGGCATCGCTGAAGTTGGCCGGCAGGGCGCCGCCGTGTGCGATGTGATCGGACTGCACGGCCAGTAGTGGCCGGTTCGGGTCGAGTGCGCTGACCAGGCCAGCGTAGCTCCAGCCCAAGCCACTGGCCGGCGGAAGGCAGATGATGGGAGGCAGTGAGCCATGCGTGCGCAGTCGCAACACGACGTCGAATGTGTCGCGGGTGGGGCTGTCGATGTGAGCGGCGAGTTCAGCGACGGTGGGGGCGGCGAACAGCGCGCGTAGGGAGATGTCGACGCCCAGCTTTCCTCGGATTTCCGCGACCAGCCGGGCGCCGAGCAGGGAGTGGCCGCCGAGGGTGAAGAAGTTGTCCGTGATGCCGACGCTCGGCACCGCCAAGACGTCGGCCCAGATGGCGGCCAGGGCACACTCGGTGGGGGTGCCAGGCGGTGTTGCGGCCGATGGCTGGTGGCGCGGCGCGGGCAGTGCGCTGTGGTCGATCTTGCCGTTCGTGGTGAGTGGGAACGTGTCGAGCTCGACCAGGGCGCCGGGGAGCAGATGGCTGGGCAGTAGTGCGCGCAGCTGGCGGTGGATTCGGTCCGCGTCGAAGGTGCCCGGCTCGCGCATCACGACGTAGCCGCATAGGTAGCGGCCGCCGGGGCGGTCGTCGCGGGTGGTCACCGTGGCCGCGGCCACGTCGGGCAGGCGGTCCAGGGCTGCGCGCAGTTCGCCCGGTTCGGCGCGGGCACCACGGATCTTCACCTGGTCGTCGGCGCGGCCGGCGACCACCAGCTGGCCGTCCAGGGTCCAACGGGCCACGTCGCCAGTGCGATACATCCGGGAACCCGCCGGGCCGAACGGGTCGGCGACGAATCGGCGTGCGGTCAACGCCGCCTGCCCCGGATAACCACGGGCCAGGCCTGGACCGGACAGATACAGCTCTCCGGGCACGCCGACCGGCACCGGACGCAGCCATGGGTCCAGGACATGCACCCGCGTGTTGGCGAGCGGGGTGCCCAGGTTCGGGATCTCGCCCACGGCCAAAGGCTCACTCATCGTGGCACACACCGTCGTCTCGGTCGGGCCGTACGCGTTGATCACGCGGGCCGGCCCAGCCAGCCACGACTCGGCCTGGCTGGGGTGCCACGCCTCGCCGGCAACCAGTACACCCTCGACGCACAGGTCGTCGCCATAGGGCAGGTCGGGCAACACGGCGGGTGGCAGCGTGGCATGTGTGATCCGCTCGGCGGCCAGCAAGGCGCGCAATTCGGCCGGGCTGCGCTGGTCCTCCCGGGCGAGCACCAGTGTCGCGCCAACCGCCCACGCGACCACGATCTCGGCGATCGACGCGTCGAACGCGAAGGACGCGAACACCAGCAGACGCGAGTCGCGGGTCAGCTCTAGCCGCTCCGCCTGGCCGCGGGCCAAGTCGACCAGACCGGCGTGGGTGACCAGCACGCCGTTGGGTGTGCCAGTCGAGCCAGACGTATAGATCAGGTACGCGCCCTGGGCAGGATGCCGTACGCCGATCGGCTCGGCGGACGCGCTGGTCAGCCGGAGGCTGGTCAGCACGCGTCCCTGTGGCAATCGGCGGTCCGCGGGCCAGTAGATACCGCCGGCCTTCCAGATGCCTAGGATGGCGATGATCGTGTCCACCGACCGTCCGATCGCGACACCCACCACGGTTTCCGGTCCGATCCCGTCAGCGGCGAGTTCACCCGCCAGCCGCGTCGATCGCTCGTCCAATTCCTGGTATGTCAGGCGCTGCGGGCCGCACACCACGGCGACGGCGTCGGGCGTGGCGGCTGCCTGTTCGGCGAATAGGCGCACCACGTTGGGTGGGCTTGGCGGCCGGTCAGCCGGCAGCGGGGCGTGCTCGGCGAGGGTGAGGCGGTGCATCGGTGTGTCGGGGTTGTTGGCGGCCCAGCGCAGCACCGTCTGAAACTGGTCGACGAGTCGATACGCGGTCGCCGGGTCGAACAGGTTCGTGTCGTACTCCAGGATGCTGGTCAACCCGTCCTGTTCTTCCTGGAAGGCGAAGACGAGGTCGAACTTGGCCCGGTTCAGCGCCACCTCGTCGAGGGTGGCGGACAGGCCGGGCAGCACCAGTTCGGGCTGACGCGGATCCTGGAGTACCACCATCACCTGGAACAGCGGATTGCCGCCGTCGGCCCGATCGGGGTTCACCGCCTCGACCACGAGCCGCAACGGCACCTCCTGATATGCGAAGCCTGCCAGGTCGACCTCACGCACCCGCCGCACCACCTCGCGGAAGGTCGGATCTCCGGACACGTCCACCCGCAGTACCAGGGTGTTCATCAGCAGCCCGACCAGTTCGGCAGTGTCGTCCTGGTCCCGGTTGGCGACCGGGCTGCCGAGCGGGATGTCTGTGCCAGCGCCGACACCAGCCAACAGCATCGCTACTGCCGCTTGGAGGACCATGAACATAGTCGCACCGCATTCCACCGCGAGCCGGCCAGGGTTCACTGTGAACTGAATGCTGGCGCCAACTCCGTTGGTGGGCGCGCTGGGAGCACGATCGTAGGGCAGTGCCAGGCGGGGCAGGTCGGTGAGGGCTTGGCGCCAATAGGCTAAGCCGTCGCTGTAGTCGTGTTCTCGCTGCCACACCGCGTAGTCCGCGAAGCTTGGCGCTGGCACTGTGAAGATCGGGGCGTGGCCGGCGCTGCGGGCGGTGTAGGCGCGGCCGAGATCGCGCCACAGTGGACGGATTGAGCCACCGTCGGCCGCGATGTGATGTAGCACGAGCAGCAGGACGTGCCGGTCAGCGGCAGCGCGGAAGAGGAACGCCCGCAACGGCGGATCAGCGGTGAGGTCGATGGGCTGGTGGGTGGCGCGGTGCAGCGCCTCCGGCGCGAGGTCTCGAATCGGCAGGTCCGGCGGTGCGGCCGGGAGGACCCGCTGGCAGACGTGGCCGTCCTGTTCAGCAAACACCGTGCGTAGCGCGGCGTGCCGGTCGATCACGTCGCACAATGCCAGTCGCAGAGCCGCCACATCCACTTGGCCGTCCAGTCGGACCGCGAGTGGCATGTTGTAGGTCGAGTTCGGGCCGTGCAGGCGGTCGAGGAACCACAGTTGCTCTTGGCCGTGGGACAGAGGGACAAGGGCACGGTGGTCTGTGTGGTCCTTGGCCGTCATCGCGCGGTCAGTCGACGGCGCTGTGGCGACGACCACGGCGAGGTCACGCACGGTCGGGGTCTCGAACACCGCCCGCACGGACATGGACACGCCCCAGGTTCCGCGCACCAGGCCGGCGAGCCGCCCGGCGAGCAACGAGTCGCCGCCCAGCGCGAAAAAGTCGTCAGTGACACCGATCCCCTGCCGCCCCAGCACCCGCTCGAACAACTGGGCGAGCGTCCGTTCCAGTTCGGTCGCCGGCGGTTCGTGTGCCTGGGGTGGCTGGGTCGGAGCGGGCAGCGCGGCGCGATCCACCTTCCCGCCGGCCGTCAACGGCAGCTCGGCGAGTTCGACCAGCACGGCTGGCACCATTGGCGCCGGCAGTAGTGTGCGCAGCCGCTCGCGCAACCGATCGAGCTCGACGTCGTGTGCCGGTACGACGTAGCCGGCGAGGTACGTGCCGCTGGCTACGTCGGTGCGGGCAACGACCGCAGCGGCGGTCACCTCGGGCAGGCCCGCGAGCACATGCTCCACCTCGTCCGGTTCAACCCGAACGCCTCGGATTTTCACTTGTCGGTCGACCCGGCCCAGGAAAACCAGCCGCCCCTGTGCATCCACCCGGACGCGATCGCCAGTCCGGTACATCCGGGAGCCCGGCGGGCCAGAGGGATCGGCCACGAACCGCTGCGCCGTCAGCGCCGCGCGGCCAAGGTAGCCACGGGCCACGCCGATGCCGCTGATGTACAACTCCCCGGGCACACCGGGCGGCACGGGCACCAGCCACTCATCTAACACAGCCAGCCGGTAGCCGGACATCGGCGTGCCGATCGGCACCGGGTCTTCGGCGCCCGTCACGTGTTGGCGGCATGCGTCGATGCACGTCTCGGTGGGGCCGTACAGGTTCCACACCCGCCGCGCGATCCGGCGGGCCGCGAACTCCGGCGGGAACACGTCACCGCCGATCAGCAGTGTGTCCAGGTGCGGCAAGGTCGGGCCGTCGACGAGCAGGGCTGCGGCGTGGGCCGGGGTCAGGTTGAGGACCGACACTTCGTGCGCTCGCAGGTAGTCGGCGAACAACTCCGCCTCTCGGCGGACGTCCTCCGGCACGAGCACCGCGACCGCACCCGCGCACAAGGCCCCGAACAGCTGCTCGGCCAGCGGATCGAACCCCACTGCGGCGACGACGGCGCACCGGACACCGGGACCGAAGACGTTCCGCAGCGACGCGACTTTCGCCGCGAGCGCGCGACGCTCGACCACGACTCCGTTGGGTTTGCCGGTGGAGCCGGACGTGTAGACGACGTAGGAAGCCTGGCGCTCGTGCGGCACCCGGTGCGTAACAGCACCCTGCGGACCAATCGAGCGGACCGCGTCCGCTGTGAGCACGAGTGCGACCGGAGCGTCTTCCACGATCGCGTCGATGCGCGCGGTCGGTTGGGTCGGATCCAGCGGCAAGTAAGCGGCGCCGGCTTTGAGCACGCCGAGCAGCGCGACCGCCAGCTCCGGCGAGCGGTCCATGGCGAGGCCCACCAGAGCCTCGGGCCCAATCCCTTGCCGGACAAGGAAAGCGGCGATCCGATCGGACAGGTCGTCCAATTCACGGTAGGTCAGTCGCTGGGCGCCATGCACGACGGCTTCGGCGTTCGGCCTGGCCGCCGCCTGCGCGCGGAACGCGGTGATCACGTCCTGCCACTCGACCTCCGGAGCAGCGAACTCGGCCGCTGTGGTGGCCCGCAGTTGTCGCAGCGGGGTGTCAGGGCCACCGACCATGGCTTCGGCCAGCTCGGTCAGTCGTCGCGCGATCAGCTCGGCGCCGGCGCATTCGACGCGCAGCCGCAGCTGCTCCCCCGGTTCGATCGCCACCGACACCGGGTAGTGGGTGCTATCAATCACCTCGACGTCCAGGCCAGTCTGGTCGCACGGGTAGTTCTCGAACACCAGCAGCGTGTCGAACAGCTCGGGCAACCCGGTGGTGCGCATGATGTGCGGCAGCCCGAGGTGCTGGTGGCCGGACATGCGTGTCTGGCCGTCCTGGATCACGGCCAGCAACGCGGACACCGTGTCCTGGGGTCGCAGCCGGACCCGCACCGGGATCGTGTTGATGAACAGTCCGACCATCCGCTCAACGCCGTCCAACTCGGCAGGTCGACCGGAGACGGTCACGCCGAACACCACGTCAGCCAGCCCGGTCCGCTCACCGAGCAACAGGGCCCACAGCCCTTGCGCCACGGTGTTCACCGTGACGCTGCACTCACCGGCCAAGCGGTGCAGCGCCTGTGTCAGGTCCGCGGTGAGGGCGATGTCGGCGATCTCGCGGTCGCCCGAGGGCGAGAGAAGGGCCGGCTCGGTCAGGCCCGCCAGATGATCGCGCCAGGCGACGACGACGGCGGCGCGGTCCTGACGGGACAGCCAGGCGAGATACTCGGCCCAGGGGCGGACGGGCGGCAGCGCCCGCCCGTGCCAGAGGTCTGACAGATCGGACAGCAACACGGGCAGCGACCAGCCGTCGAACAGCAAGTGGTGTGCGGTCAACGCCAGCACGTGTCGATCGCCGGCCCGCACCAGCAGGGCACGCAGCAGCGGACCATCCGCGAAGTCGAACCGGCGGGCCTGTTCGACGGCCAGCACCTCAGTCGGATCGGCGATCGTGATCTCCCGCCACGGTATGCGGACGCCCCGCCGTACCACCTGCACCGGCCGCGTCAGGCCGTCTCGCTCGACCGCCACGCCGAGATTCGGGTACCGCGCGATCAACGCGTTCAGCGCGGCGCGCAGCCGGCCACCGTTCACTGGACCAGTGAGCGTCACTCGCACCTGGACGGCATAGGCGTCGGCGGCGTCCATGGTGGTGTGGAACAGCATGCCTTCCTGGAGTGGGGACAGCGGCCAGACATCCACCACGTCCGAGTGGCGCGCCTCCAGTATGTCCACTTCGGACTGTCTGAGCCGGACGAGTGGGAAGTCAGACGGGGATCGGCCGCCGGCTCCGGATTGACTGGCCAGCGCGGACAGGTCCATCAGGGCCTGCTGCCACAGTTCGGCCACTTCGGCGGCCTGTGCTCTGCTCAGGTGTCGACTCGCCCAACTCCACTGCGCGCTGAGCACCGGTCCGGTCGGCTCGTCCACCGTGATGGCGTTGACCTCCAGCAGGTGCCACAGTGGCATGTCGGCGTCGGCGCCACCACCGATGTCGTCCCGCCCTCCGCCGGTGGACTCAAACCGCCCCAAGTAGTTGAAGCCCAGTTGCGGCGCCGGGTGGGTCGCGAGGCTTCGGCCAGCCGCATCGTCGAGCCAGCGAAGGAGACCGAAGCCGATCCCCTGGCGGGGCACGGCCCGCAGCTGTTCCTTGATCCGCTTCAGCGCGCTCGCCAGGTCCGTGACGTCGCCGAGATCGAGGCGGACCGGGTACAAGCTGGTAAACCAGCCGACGGTGCGGGACAGGTCGATCGTGTCGTCCAACGGTTCCCGGCCGTGGCCCTCCAGGTCGATCAGCAGCGAACGGTCCTCGCCGCCGCGCCATGTCGTGACCGCGACAGCGAGGGCAGTCAACAGCACATCGTTGATCCGGGCGTGGAAGGCGCCGGGCACATCGGTCAGCAGCGCGCGGGTCACGTCGACCGGCAGCGTCACGCGCAAACTGTCCTCGCTGGCCATGACGTCAAGTACCGGGTCCAGCTCGGCGTCGGGCAGCACCAGGGCGCCGTCGCCCAGACACCGCTGCCAGTACGGCAACTCGGCCTGGACGATCGGGGTGGCGGCCCCTTGCTGGAGTTGCCGCGCCCACAGCCGAAACGGCGTGCTGTCCGGGATTGGCTGTCCCGCCAGAGCAGCTGCCAGATCCTCGGCGAGAATCCGCCAAGACACGCCATCGACGGCCAAGTGGTGGACGGCGACGAAAAGCCACTGCCCACGCCATGCGACGTGCAGACCCGGACGCTCCCGCACGTCCACGCTCCACGCGGCATCGCCGATCGTCACGACGTCGTCGGCCTGGACGCTGCCGCGTGGGAGAATGCGCAGCACCCATTCCCCGCTGTCGTCACGATACGCGCGCAGCCGCAGCACGTCGTGCCGGTCCACAAGTTCCCGCACCGCCGCACGCAACCGGCGCTCAGTGAGGTCCGGCGGGACCGGCAACCAACGGGACTGGTGGAAGTCCCTACCCGGGCCGCCGGCAGCCAGCAACTGCCGCATGATCGGCGTCGGCGGCACGATCCCAATGGCCGCGCCCTCGTCCCGCATCGGCGAGCCGCTGTCGGTCACGGATTGCGCGACCGTGGCGAGGTCGGCCGGGTTCGGGTGGTCGAAAACATCCCGCAGGGTGAACCGCAGTCCGGCTCGGCGCGCCCGGCTGACCAGCAGTAACGCCAGGATGCTGTCCCCACCGAGGGTGAAGAAGTTGTCGTGCGCGCCGACAAGGTCGCGCCTGAGCAGTCTCGCGAACAACTCGCACAGCGACGCCTCGATAGGTCCGGCCGGCACCCGGTATGCCTCCTGCGCCTGCCACTCGGGCGGTGGCAGCGCGGCTCGATCAACCTTGCCGTTGGCGGTCAACGGCAGGCAGTCGATCGCGACGAATACGGCCGGCACGAGATGGCCGGGCAGCCGCTGAGCCAATTCCCGCCGCAGGCGGTCGCCGTCGAACGGGTGGCCCTGCTCGGGCACGATGTAACCGGCCAGATATTTCCCGACCGGGCCGTCCGTGCGCGCCAGCACCATAGCCGACGCGACCTCGGGCAATGACTCTAACGCCGTCGTGACCTCGCCCGGCTCAACCCGGAAGCCCCGGATCTTGACCTGGTCGTCGTTGCGGCCGACGAACTCCAGCACGCCGTCTGGCGTCCAACGAACGAGATCGCCCGTCCGGTACATCCGGGTACCGGACGGGCCGAACGGGTCGGCCACGAATCGCTCGGCGGTCGCCGCACCGGTCAGGTAGCCGCGAGCCAGACCAGCACCGGTCAGGTACAACTCGCCGACGACACCGACCGGCGCCAGACGCAGCCAAGTGTCCAGGACGTAAACGCCGGTTTGCCCGATGGGCGTGCCGATCGGAACGCCCTCTGTCAGGTCTGCCGTCCGTGGGACGGTGTAGCAACACGCGAATGTGGTGCTTTCCGTCGGTCCGTAGCCGTTCACGACCCGACAGTCCGGTCGTGCTTCCAGGAACAGGCGGACGTGATCGGCGGACAGCACGTCACCTCCGGCCAGCAGTTGCCGGACCGACGGCAAATGGTGGCGTTGCTGTTCGACGACTCGGTTGAACAGTCCGGAGGTCAGCCATAACGTGTCCACGTCGTGTCGGGTGACGGTGGCGGCGATGTCCTCCGCCGACGCCGGACCCGGCGGCATGACGACCAGTGTGCCGCCGGTGAGCAGCGCACCCCAGATCTCGAACGTGGACACGTCGAAGCTCAACGGCGCGAGCTGCAGAAGTCGGTGGCCGGGACCCAGATCGGCGTATCCGCCGTCGAGCACGAGCCGGAGCACGCCGCGATGCGGGATGCCCACGCCCTTGGGCGTGCCGGTCGAGCCCGAGGTGAACACAATGTAGGCGAGCTGGTCGGGATGCAGTCGGGGCAACAGCGTGGCTGATGGCGGATCGGCGAGCAGGTCGCGGTACCAGTCGGCGGTGATCATGTGCCGCAGGCCGAGACGGGCCACTCGGTCGGCGCGGCGGAGTTCGGGCAGGTCGACGCTCATCGGCACATAGGCTCCGCCAGCCTTGAGGATGCCCAGTAGTACCGCGATCAGCTCGAACGATCGGTCGAGCTGGACACCCACCGGGGTGTCTGGCTTGAGGTCGAGCCGGTGGGCGACGGCGTCGGATGCCGCGTCCAGGTCGCGGTAGGTGTGGGTCTCGTCGCCAACGACCACGGCGACGGCGTCCGGCGTCACCATGGCCCGCTGGCGGAAGATATCCGGAATGGACGATGGGTTCGGCCGGGCTGGCGCCTGTGCCGGCATGGCCGGCGCGCCGAGGCGGAGCAACGTGACGTCAGCGACGGCGTCCAGAAGGTCCGCGAACAGCGTGAGGATTGACTCGGCGGTCACGCCTACCGGCAGTCGGGCCTGATCGGCGTCGACCCGGATCTGGAGCCGGTCGCCGGGTTCGACCACCACGTTCGTGGTGTAGTGCGTGGTGTAGGTGCTCTCGATGCCGACGACGGCCGCCGTGCCGAGTTCAGGCTCGCCGAGCGTGTCGGTCGGGTAGTTCTCGAATACCAGCAACGTGTCGAACAATTCCCCGTCGGGCGAGATCCGGGACAGGGCGAGGTGTTGGTAGTCCACCAGTTGGGCCCAGTCGTCCTGAATGGCGGTCGTCAGCGAGCTGAACGTGTCGTCCGGTCGTAGGCGCACTCGCAACGGAACCGTGTTGATGAGCAACCCGACCATGCGTTCGACCCCGGTCAAGCCGGCCGGACGCCCCGCCACGGTGACGCCGAAAACGACGTCGTCGCGGCCGGTCAGCCGGCGCAGCGCGAGCGCACACACCGCCTGCACGACCGCGTTCACCGTGACGCCGTGATCGACGGCGAACCGCGTGATGGCGGCCGTGGTGTCGGTCGACAGGCGACGCTCTTGGCTGTCGAAGCTTCGGCCGCTGGTCGCCGGTCGGCCGAGCAGCGTGGGGCCGTCGACTCCGGCGAGGTGCTTTTGCCAGGCGAGCCCGGCCGCAGCCTCGTCGAGGTCGGCGAGCCAGCCCAGATAGTCGGCGAAGGACTCGGCCGGCGGCAGTGGATCGCCGCGGTACAACGCCCACAGGTCGGCCAAGAGCACTGGCATCGACCAGCCGTCCAGCAGCAGGTGATGGTGGGTCAGCACTAGAACGTGCCGGTCGACGTCCTGCCGCACCAGCACGAATCGCAGCAGCGGGCCGCTGGCGAGGTCGAAGCCGCGGGCGCGTTCGGCGGCTAGTAGGTCCGGCAACACGACCGGACCGTCCACTTCAGACCATGCTGCCGGCGCCTCGACGTGAGGCACCTGCACGGGTCGGTCCAGCCCCTCCCAGGCAACGGTGACGCTGAGGTTCGGATAGCGCCGTAGCAGCGCCTGTGCCGCCTCGCGCAGGCGGGTCGGGGCGATGTCGCCGGCCAGCTCGATCCATGTCTGCACCGTGTAGACGTCGTCGAGCAGCGAATGGGCCAGTAGGCCTTCCTGAACGGGTGGCAGCGGCCAGACGTCGCCCAGGTCACGGCGGATGTCGTCCTGCGGCGGCGCGGGTGCGCATGCCGTGGCCAGGGCGGTGACCGTGGGGTGGTCGAACACGTCCCGTGCGGTGAACGCCAGCCCGGCCCTGCGGGCACGGCTGACCAGCAGGATGGACAGAATGCTGTCGCCACCGAGCCGGAAGAAGTCATCCGTCCTGCCTACCCTGGGCAGCTTCAGCAGTTGGGCAAACAGCTCGCACAGCGTCGACTCGACCGCGTCGCGGGGCGCGTGGTATTCAGCGCGCGGACGTCGATCAGGCGCCGGGAGCCGGCTGCGGTCGATCTTGCCGTTCGGCGTCAGCGGCAGGTCGTCCAGTACGACAAGGGCGTCGGGAACGAGATGGCTGGGTAGCCGGTCGGCGAGCTGGTCACGCAGCCGGTCGACGTCGACGTTGGCCGGCTGCGTCATCACCAGGTAGCCGGCCAGGTAAAGGCTGCCTGGGCCGTCGTCGCGGGCCACCACGGCGGCGCTGGCGACACCGGGCAGCCCGCGCAGCGCGGCCACGACCTCGCCCGGCTCGACACGGAATCCGCGGATCTTGACCTGGTCGTCGACCCGACCGGCGTACACGAGGACACCTTCCGGCGTGCTCCAGGCGAGATCACCGGTCCGGTACAGGCGGGTGCCCGGCGGTCCGAACGGGTCGGCCACGAACCGCTCCGCCGTCGCCGCGGCGCGGCCGAGATAGCCGCGCGCCGACGCCGCTCCGCCGATGTAAAGCTCTCCGACCACGCCTGGTCTGACCGGCCGCAGCCAGTGGTCCAGCACGTGGATGCGGGTGTGTCGGACGGGCGTGCCGATGGGCACGGTGTCCGAGGGCAGCGGTTCGCCGGTATAGCGGTAATGGGTGACCTGGATGGTGGTCTCGGTAGGACCGTAGAGATTGACGACCGGGATGCCGACCTGGCGAGCCAGCTCGGCCGGCAACGGCTCGCCACCGACACCCAACCAGCGCAGGCCGGCCGGCAGCGCACCGTTCAACGCGGCCAGCAAAGAGGGCGTGAACTGCGCGACGGTGACACCGGTTGTCTCGGCGAACGCCCGCAGGGCGACCGGGTCGCGGGTGACCGTGTCCGGCGCGACGCACACGGCGCCGCCGGATAGCAGCGGCAGCCAGATCTCCCACTGCGCGGCGTCGAAACCAATGGCGGTCCGGGCAAGCACGCGATCTGCGGCGGTCAACGGATACTCGGCCACCATCCACGCCATGTGGTTGGCCAGGGCGCGATGCTCGACGACCACGCCCCGGGCCTCGCCGGTCGAACCCGACGTGTAGCAGACATAAGCCGCGTTGTTCGGATGCACGGCCACCTTCGGCAGCACCGGCGATTCAGCGAGGTCGCGCAGCATCTCGGGTGTGAGCACGAGTGCGGCGTCCGCGTCGGCGACCATGCGGTCGATGCGGCCCTGCGGATATGCGGGGTCCAGCAACAGGTAGGCGGCGCCGGCCTTGAGCACGCCGAGCATGGCCGCGACGAGCAGCGGCGAGCGCTCCACCGCGATGCCGACGACGTGTTCTGGACCTACACCCTGGGCCGTCAGCCTGACGGCCCAGCCATTCGCACGACGGTCGAGATCCGCATAGGACAGTTGACTGTCCGGTGCTAGCACGGCGATCGCCTTCGGGGTTCGCGCGGCCTGCGCCTCGAACGTCTCGACCACACCCGGAACGACGACGGGCGCCTCGCCCGTGGGCTGCTGCGGGATCGAGGCCAGGCGGCGCAGCGGACAATCGCCGTTGTCGGCCACCGTCTGGGCGAGTTCACGTAACCGTTGCGCCAGTTCGGCCGCCATCGACACCCGCTGCGGGTCGTAGGACAGGCGCAAGCGCAGCTGCGTACCGGGTTCGACGGCCACCGCGACCGGGTAATGCGTCGCGTCGCTGACCTCAATGTCGGCCAGCCGCAGGGCGCCATCTTCGGAGACGCCGGCTCCGCTGTCAGCTGGGACACCGGCGACGTCCATCAGGTAGTTCTCGAAAACCAGCAACGTGTCGAACAACTCGCGGGCGTGCGTGATCTCCGACAGGCCCAGATGCTCATGATCCATCAGTCTGGCCCGATCGGCCTGGATTCGAGCCAGTGTCTCGGCCAGCGCCTCGTCCGGTCTCAGCCGCACGCGGCGGGGCACCGTGTTGATGAACAGGCCAACCATGCGTGCCACGCCGTCGAGTTCGGCAGGCCGGCCGGAGACCGTCACACCGAAGACGACGTCATCCTGACCAGAGAACTCGCCCAGCACCAGCGCCCACAGACCTTCGACCACCGTGTTCAGCGTCAGGCCGCGTTCGCGCGCCCACGCCACCAGCCGGCCCGTCGTCGTAGCGTCCAACGCAACCTCGTGGTGCTCCGACGCGCTGCGGACGACGTCAGCGCGGGCAGCGAGCAGCGTCGGGCCGGTCACATCGGACAGATGGTCCTGCCAGGCCAGGACCGCCGCATCGTGGTCGCGGGCGGCCAGCCAGGCCAGGTAATCGCCGAACGACCGTGCCGGGGCGAGTTCGCCACCGTCGTAGAGTGCGCGCAGTTCGGACAGCAACACCGGCAGCGACCAGCCGTCCATCAGCAGGTGGTGGTTGGTGAGCACCAGTTCATGCTGCTCGGGCGCCCGGCGCACGAGCATGAACCGTAACAGCGGCCCAATCGTGAGATCGAAACCAGCGACACGTTCCGCCGCCAGGTCCAGCGCATCGCACTCGCGCCACGCCACCGCCGCGCCCGGTCTGGTCACCTGCACTGGATGATCGAGCCCGTTCCAGGCAATCGACACGCCGAGGTTCGGGTGCCGGTCCAGCAACCCTTGTGCCGCCGCGCGCAGTCGTGCCGTGTCCAGCGGGCCGTGCAGTCCGACGCGTACCTGCACCGAGTAGACGTCGGGGGCGTCGGCGTCGTACAGCGAGTGGAACAGAAGTCCTTCCTGGAGTGGGGTCAGCGGCCAGACCTGGACGACGCCGCCTTCTGCGCTTTCGGTCGCCGGCGTTTCCACTGCGGTCGTCTCGACGGCGACAGCGGCCAGCGACGCCACCGTCGGGTGGTCGAAGACATCGCCGGGCCTGATCGACAGGTCGGCTCGGCGCGCCCGGCTCACCAACATGATCGAGACGATGCTGTCGCCACCGAGACCGAAGAAGTTGTCCGTCACCCCGACCCGGGGCAGCTTGAGGATGTCGGCCCAGATCTCCGCGAGCACGCGTTCGGTGTCTGTACGCGGCGGTTGGTACTCGCCCCTCGGGACGCGGTCCGGCGCCGGCAGCGCTCGACGGTCGATCTTGCCGCTGGTGGTCAGTGGCAGTTCTTCCAGCGGCACGATCAGCGCGGGCACCAAGTGGGCGGGCAGCCGCGTGGCGAGGTCCTCGCGCAGGTGGTCGATCGTTGATCCGGGGGCCGGTACAACGTAGGCGGCGAGGAACTGTCCGCTCGGGCCGCCGTCGTGCGCGACCACCACCGCACTGAGCACCGCCGGCAGGCCGCTCAGCACGTGTTCGACCTCGGCCGGCGCCACCCGGAACCCCCGGATCTTCACCTCGTCGTCGGCCCGTCCGGCGAACACCAGGTGGCCATCCCGGGTCCACCGGGCCAGGTCGCCGGTCCGGTACAGGCGGGAACCTGGCGAGCCGAAAGGATTCGCCACGAACCTCTCGGCGGTCCGAGCAGGCTGGCCCCGGTAGCCGCGCGCCAGGTTCGGTCCCGCCAGGTACAGTTCGCCGACGACGTTCGGCGGCACAGGCCGCAACCACCCGTCCAGCAGGTACGCGCTGGTCTGCGGCAACGGGCTCCCGAGCGGCGGCACACCAAGGTTGGTGATCGGGTCGCTCATCGTGGCGCACACGGTCGCTTCGGTCGGGCCATACGCGTTGATCACCCGGACGCCGCCGGCCACCCACGACGCCACGAGATCACCGGTCCACGACTCCCCCGCGACCAGCACAGTCTGCAGGGCCATGACCTCATCCCACGGCAGTTCGCGCAGCACGGCCGGCGGCAGCGTGGCGTGTGTAACCCGCTCGGTCACCAGCAGTTCGCGCAATTCGACGCCCATCCGCCGTTCGGTGGGCGCGACCACGAGCGTCGCACCCACTGCCCACGCCGCCACGATCTCGGCCACCGAGGCGTCAAAGGCGAAAGAGGCGAACACGAGTGCGCGCGACTCGGGCGTCAGTCCCATCCGGTGGGCCTGCGCGCGGGCGAGGCCGGCGAGGCCGGCGTGTGGTACGACCACCCCCTTGGGTCGGCCGGTGGTGCCGGACGTGTAGATCAGGTACGCCGCCTGCTCGGGGGGGCGCGTGCGGGCCGGCGGTGGCTCAGACGGCAGCGCCGATGCGTCCACGCTGGTCAGCACCATTGTGGGCCGGGCATCGTCGAGCAGGGCGGACAGCCGCGCTGGCGGGTCAGCGGCGTCCAGCGGCAGTACGACGCCGCCGGCTTTCCAGATCGCTAGCAGGGCGGCCACAGAGTGCACTGAGCGTGGCATCGCGACGCCGACCACAGTCTCGGCGTCGACGCCGTAGTCGGCCATGATCCTGGCCAGTTGGTCGGTGAGCCGATCGAGTTCGCCGTAGGTCAGCGCCTGTTCGCCGCAGACGACGGCGGTCGCATCGGGGGTGGCGCGGGCCTGTTGGATGAACAGGTCGACCACGTCCGGCGGTGAGCCGGCGGACAGTTCCTCGGTCGATTCCGACGATGGCACCTCGGCGAGAGCCAGTCGGTGCAGCGGTTGATCCGGGTCATTTAGTGCCCACTGGACAACACGGTCGAGGTGGCGGGCCATCGCTTGGATGGTGTCTTCGTCGAACAGATCGACGCTGTACTCGATGCCGACGACTAGGTCCGCGCGTTCTTGCACGGTGAACACGAGGTCGAACCGGGCTTCGCCCGAGGGTAACTCCTCGATGCGCCCGGTCAGACCGGGTGCCGTCCGGACCGGCTCCGGCGGCGTCTGCAAGACCACCACCACCTGGAATAGCGGATTCCGGCCGGCCACCCGCTCCGGGTTGATCGCGTCCACCACGTGCTGGAAGGGGACGTCATCGAACTCGAACGACGCCATGTCCGCGGCCCGCACGCGCGCCAGCACATCCCGAAAGCTCGGGTCACCGGAGAGGTCCACCCGACGGACCACGGTATTGGTGAACGAGCCGACGAGGTCACGCAGGGCCGGGTCACGCCGGCCGGAAACCGGGGTGCCCAAGGGGATGTCGACACCGCCGCCCAGCTTGGCCAGCAACACGGCGACGGCGGCCTCCATCACCATGAACAGCGTGGCGCCGTTGGTGGCCGCCAGTTCCCGCAACACCACGATGTCCAATCGCGACTCGACCAGCCCGCTACGTCCAGTCGTCCGATCACCAGGCGACCAGCCGTGGAACGATCGGTCGTAGGGCAGGGCCAGCTGGCGCGGCGCGTCAGCCAACACCGACTGCCAGTAATGCACACCAGGCGTAGTTTCCCGTTGGTAGAGTGCGAAATCCGCGAACTGGAGCGGCAACGGCGCGAAATCCGGCTCACGCCCGGCGGCGCGCGCCGTGTAGGCCGTCCACAAATCGCTCCATAGTGGACCGATTGAATAGCCGTCCACTGCGATGTGGTGCAGTTCCAGCACCAATACATGTCGGTGAGATTCGGCCTGGTAGAGCGTCGCTCGCCAGGGTGGCTGGCACATGATGTCGATTGGTTCGCCGAAGCGAATGGGCAGTGAGTGCATCCGCAGTTCTGGTCGCTCGCCGCCGGGCAGGATTCGTTGCCATCCCGTGCCGTCGTGCTCCGGGAATATCGTGCGCAGCACGTCGTGTCGGTCAACGACATCGCCGAGCGCGGCCTCCAGTGCGGTCACGTCCAGGTCGCCGTCCAGCCAGATTGCCAACGGCAGGTGGTAGGTCGAGCCCAGCCGGTGCAGGAACCACAGCTGTTCCTGCCCATAGGACAACGGCGCCAGTTCACCACGACCCCGGGCCACCATGCTCGGCGCCGCCCGCGGTGCCGACACGATGTCGTCCAGCAACGAGCGCACGGTGGGTGCCCCGAGAACCGACCGCACCGGCACCGTGACACCGAGCACGTCCCGGATCCGGCCGACCAGTCGCATGGCGAGCAACGAGTCACCGCCCAGCGCGACGAAACCGTCCGCCAGCCCGATCACATCGCGTCCCAGCATCTCCGCGAGGAGGGCGCACACCGCTCGTTCGGTCTCGGTGGCCGGTGCCTCATAAGTGCCGGCTGGCGGAACCGGTGCCGGCAAGGCCGCGCGATTGAGTTTCCCGTTCACCGACAACGGCAACGCCGCGATCTCGATCAGGACCGACGGCATCGCCTGAGCCGGCAGGAAATCCGCGAGTGAGCCGCGCAACCGCGGGGCGTCGAAAACGCTTTCCTCGCGCATCACCACGTATCCAGCCAGGTACGCGCCGCGCGTGTCGTCCTCGTGGACCACGACGGCCGCGTCGACGACCTCGGGCAACCCGGCCAGTGCCGCCTCGACCTCGCCGGGCTCGACGCGAAGCCCACGCAGCTTCACCTGGTCGTCAACCCGAGCGATGAATTCCAGTTGCCCGTCGGCGTTGCGGCGCGCGCGATCACCAGTCCGGTACATCCGCGCGCCTGCTGGTCCGAAAGGATCGGCCACGAACCGTTCCGCCGTCAACGCGCCCCGAGCACCATAGCCGCGCGCCACGCCAACGCCCGCGATATACAGCTCGCCCGCCTCACCATCGGGCACCGGGGCGAGGCGATCGTCCAACACGTACGCCCGGTATCCGTCCAGTGGCACGCCGATCGGCACCGGGTCCACGGCGTTGTCCACGCGGAACACAGTCGACCAGATCGTTGTCTCCGTTGGCCCGTACAGGTTGTAGACAGGCCCGCCCAGTCGAGCCGCGAGATCCGCAGACAGCCGTTCCCCACCGCACAACAACCGGACGCCACGCAGGTCCGGCGCCGAATCGGCCCACAACCGCCACAAGCTGGGAGTCGCCTGGACGGATGTCACCGCGTGCTCCCGCACCAAGGCCGTCAACCGTGCCGGCTCCCACGTGTCCGCCAGCACCACGCTGGCGCCGCGCAGCAGCGGCACCACCATCTCGAGTATCGAAATGTCGAAGGACAGCGTCGTGAGCGCCAACTGCCGATCGCCGGGCCACAGCGGCACGTGTTGCACGATGCCGGCAATGAAGCCGGACAACGCGCGATGCTCGACGACCACTCCTTTCGGCCTGCCGGTCGAACCAGACGTGAAGATCACGTAGGCCGCGTTCGTGTCCCGCAAGGGACGAACGCGGTCAGCGTCGGTTACGGGCGCTGCGGACAGCCCGACGATGTCGTCGGGAACCAGCGACATCGTCGGCGCCGACGCGATCACGCGACCGGGATCGTCGGTCAGTGCGAGCATCGGCGCCGCGTCCTCAACCATCAGCTCAGCACGACGCGGCGGCAGAACCGGATCCAGTGGCAGGTAAGCGCCACCCGCCCGCAATACGCCCAACACCGCGACGACCAAGTCGACCGACCGTGTCATGGCGATGGCCACCACAGACTCCGGCCCGACGCCGCGGCCGATCAGCAGCCGTGCCAGGCGGTTCGCGCGTCCGTCCAGCTCGGAGAACGTCAGTCGGGTGGCGCCGTGCCACACAGCCACCGTGTCAGCCGACGGTAGGCAGAGATTCCCAACAACGCCGTGCCCCACAGAGCGTCCGATTTCCACCCAGGTCCTCCGAATAATCGCCCTCCACCCAACCTGCGGTATGCATCCCTGGCTTCCCGCAGTGGGCCCACCTATAGTAATTGACGGATTCCGCTCGGAGCAACACCTCCATATGACCGAAGGAGCAGCATCATGTTGGACCGGCCCGGACTCGCATTCCCCGAAGTAGCCGGCATCGGCGATCCGCGGTTACGCCGTTCGCTGCCCGCCGCTACGCCGTTCGCTACACCGTTTCCCGCTGGTACCACTGTTGTGTCCGCAGATGGGCACTGGCTTGAGGGCGATCTCTGGATCGACCGGTTTCCACCTCACCTCAAGGATAAGGCGCCGCGCATGGTGTTCGAGAACGGTGGCTGGCAGATTGTTGTCAATGGACAAAAACCGCCATTTCCGGATGAAGCAAAGATGCTCTGCCAGGCGTTTGAATGTCGCCAGGGCATGAGTGACGTGCCGGCTCGGCTGGCCGACCTGGACGCGGAGGGCATCGACAAGGAGCTGCTCTTCCCGCAACGACTATTCGGCCTGTATGTCGCGGGTGACATCGACCTACGGGAGTGGGTGTTCGGCAGCTACAACCGGTACATGTCCGACATCTGCAGCCAGGCACCGGACAGGCTGTACTACTGCGCCATCCCGAACTACTGGGATCCAGCGGCGGCACCGGACTCGCTGGCCGAGATCAAGGACCTCGGCGCCCGCGCGGTGATGGTGCCGATCCAGCCACGCAAGGACGTCGACGGGGAGCCGATCGTATGGACTAGCGAGAAGATGCGGCCGTTCTGGGCTGCGGTGGAAGCGTCGGAGCTTCCGTTGTGTTTCCACATCGGTGAGAACCTGCCGATCCACCTGCCGGGCTCGATCCCGGCGTTCGTGTTGAACCAGATGGCCGGTTTCCGCCCCACGTGGGGCACGCTGACGTTCGGCGGCTTGTTTGACCGGTATCCGAGCCTGCGGGTGATCTTCCTCGAGGGTGGGATCAGCTGGGTGGCAAGCGCGATCCACGACGCCGACATGATCTACCACTCGTTCGCTAGCCAGGTGGATCCGAAGCTGGCGCACGACCCAAGCTGGTACTGGTTCCACCACTGCTACGCGACGTTCATCACCGATCCAGCCGGACTGGACCTGTTGCCGCGGATCGGCGCGGACCGGGTGATGTGGTCGGCCGATTACCCGCATTTCGAGAGTTCACTGGGCTACTCACGTAGTTCGTTGGCCGCCGTGTTCGAGGCGACGACCGTCGCGGACGCGCAGCGGATTGTCGGCGGCACCGCCCTCGAACTGTTCCGGATGTGAGCCGATCATGACACCAGAGCAAAGAGCCGCGTTCGAACGTGACGGCTACCTGGCGCCGCTGCAGATGTGTTCGCCTGCGGAAATGGCGCACCTGCGCGCCAGGATCGAGGCGGCGGTCGCGGCCAGACCAGGGCCGCACGGTGGTGACATATGGTCGTCGCGCCATCAGGACTGTCGTGTCGTGTACGAGTTGTGCGCCAACGAGCGGATCCGCGATGCCGTCGCGCAGGTGCTTGGCCCGGACCTTGTGGTCTGGAATTCCGTGTTCATGGCGAAAGAACCCGGCGCCGGCGAGGTGCCCTGGCACCAGGACCGGGACTACCTGATGCTGGAGCCTGACATCAGCCTGGCCGTATGGCTGGCGATCGACGACGCAACCACAGCCAACGGCTGCCTCGACCTGCTCCCCGGCAGCCACCGCGAACGGTTAGCGCACACCCCGCGGCAACGACCCGACGAGTTTGACGCGAGTGTGTCCGACGACACCGCCACACGACGCGCCTCGGTGCCGATCGAACTGCGGGCCGGCGAGTTCCTGTTGTTCTGCAACCGAATCTTGCACCACTCGGCGCCGAACCGGTCCACGCGACGCAGGCTCGGTCTGGCGATCCGCTTCACGGTCCCCAGTGTGCGGGTACGGACAGACCAGCTCTTCCCCGGGCACAGGGTCTATCCGGTGCGCGGTACGCATCGGTCCGAACGCAATCCGGTCGGCCAACCGCCACTAACCTGACTGGCGACTCAAGCCCAGTAAGCCAGTTGCCGGGCCCGGCGCCGGACCTGGTCTCGCGCAAACTCCCTTCGCTGCCACCACCGCCGGGTCACTGAGGGCCCGTCCGGCGAAGTGCTGTAGAAACCTGACAGTCCGCCGGCAAGAAAGTCTTCGACCTCTATGAACCCGCCGAGTCGGCGGTCGGGGTCAGCAGCCATCACCTCCTGCGCAGCCGCTACGGACACCTCCCGCACCGCGCGATACTTCGCGCTGGCGCTCCAGTATCGCTGTCCGGCCGCGTCCAACACCCGCTGCGCCGCCCGGCGACCGGCGTCGGCCCGGTCCGGATCACGGGTGGCGACGATGATGGCCTGTGTGTGCTGGTCCAGATGCACCCGGCGGATCAACTCCCTGGCCAACGGGTCCTCGACACCACCGAACCGGAACGCCACAGACAGCGAGACTTCCAGGTAATCGAAGTGGTGCCAGATAAAGGCCGGCATGAACAGGGCCTCGCCCGGCAGGAGTTCGTGCTCCCAGCCACCGGCGTAGTCGAGAAAGGCCCGGCGTTGCCCATCGGACATGGCGGCCAGCCGGACCGTGGCAAACCCAGCAACCGGATGGACCAACGCCGCCGAAGACGAGGGCACCAGACACACCCGCTTGCGGCCAAACCCCTGGTACAGCACCACATCGCGACCGTCCCCATCCGTGTGCAAATCCGACGAGTTGCCCAGCCCCGCAACGAAGAACAAGGCGTACGCGGTGTCCGGCGACGTCACCGCATACGGATCGACGTTGCCGCTGACCACACCGTCCACATCCAGCGGCGACAAGTCGATCCCATCGAGCAGCTCCGCTGGCGCCGGCTCCTCGCTGATCACCTGACGGACCCCGACGCGGTCGCCCACCAGGTCAAGATACGCGCCGAACGTGCTGCGCGTCCGGCCCATCCTGCGCGGCATCGGCGCGCCGCGCAGAAACCGTCGTACCCGCTCCAAATTCGCGTCCACGTAGTTGGGACCGACCGACACCGGCACGTTGCGCAGCAGTTCACGCGCGCTCGGCCGTGCCCTGGCCAACTCGATGGGGTTATGCCGGAACAGCCCGACCACGATCGCGGGCAGGCCGCGCTGACGCAGCTCCGGCAACCGCTTCGGCAGGTCCTGCACATCGATCCGCTCCAGCACGCGGGCAGCCACTACGGGTCCCCATCCATCGCCGCTCGCAGACTGTTCGGCCGCAGGTCTGTCCAGTTGACATCGATCCAGCCCAAACACTCGGCCCGAGAACCGGATGGCCCCACCGCACGCCACCCGGCCGGCACCTCATGAAACGACGGCCAGAGCGAGTACTGCCCCTCATCGTTGACCAGCACGAGAAAATTTCCCTCTTCGTCGTCAAACGGATTCACCACGGACGACCCCTATAGATTCGGTCACGTTACGCCACCTGATACTGAACTCGGCACTCGGCACAACCATTCTCGTTGAGCCATTGCGTGGTGTCAATGATCGAATGGTTCCACGAGCCATTTAGTCATATTCCGGCCATTGACCAGAATCTGTCACGTGGTCCGGCGACTTCCCCTGGATACGAGAGCGGTACTTTTTGGGGGAGGCAGGCGACGAGCGCCCGGATGATCTACCTGTCGGGTTGGGGTGTACCTCGACACGACGTCAACCAGCACCCCCGACACACGTCCAGTTAGGGGTCCTGTTTCGGATTGATTGACACCCGCCCGTCAGGCTCTCCGATGTCAACCTGACACATCGGTGCGGACCCTGGAGGGAACATCGTCACCGGGCAAAGGCGTCGAACTCACGTCCGGGTGTCCTCGTTGCTGACGGGGTGTCCTGGGTGCTCAGTTCCGGTGCCCGCAACCAGATCCGTGGGTGGTTTGCACCAGTCCCAAACAGCGGGGATCCAGGCACAGTCTGGCGGGGCGATGAGCGTCCCAGAGCTGTGCGTTGTCGAAGACCTAGCCGCTGGATTCCTACCTCGAAGGCGTGCCCTGCTCATCGTCGTCGAACCGAGTCGGCCAACGACCTCGCCGCAGGCCGGCGGAGTGGATTCGGATCATCCGATAGGTGTGTCTTGAGAGAAGAGTCGTGTTATCAAAGCGATGCCGCCGTTACCCGGCAGCACAGGGAAGAGCCCAGTCCAGAGCTGGTGAGGTTCACCGGATTTCGTCACGGGCAGCGGGTCGGGTGGCGTGTGAGGTTGGGGGTTGCGACGGGCACAATCGGTTGAGCAGGGTGTCGGGGCACCACGGCGTTCCTCCGACAGGCCGCTGGGACACGGCCTACGCCGGCACCCGCGCGCGGACAGCGGCATGTGAGTACGGTTGGGCACTGCGACTTGGCCGCTGGCCTCATCAACTTTTCTGAGGAGTTGTCAGCATACCGTGGTAGGCCATCAGGTGATGTATTCAGAGACGGTGATCGTTGATGTGTGCTCATGGGGTGGTTCGGTCGAGGAGAAGGGCAGATGTATCACCGGTGCTGGCGAACCTGTTCCTGCACTATGCGTTCGGTGCGTGGATGGCCCGGGAGTTCCCGGGTGTTACCTTCGAACGCTACGTCGATGATGCGGTGGTGCACTGCGTCAGCCAAGCCCAGGCCCGCACGGTGCTAGCGGCGATCGCTGAGCGAATGGAACAGGTCGGGCTGCGACTGCATCCCGACAAGACCAGGATCGTGTACTGCCAGGACAGCAACCGGCGCCGCTCCTTTGAGCATACGGCGTTTACGTTCCTGGGGTTCACGTTCCGCCAGCGGCAGGCGCGGAACAAGCAGGGAAAAAGGTTCAGTGCATTCCTGCCCGCGATCAGCAAGGACGCCCTGAAGAAGATCAGCGCGGAGGTGCGGTCCTGGCGGCTGCACACCCGCATCGGCCACACCTTTCAACACCTCGCACGGTGCATTAATCCGATCGTGCGAGGATGGATGCAGTACTACGGGGCGTTCTACCGCGCCGCGCTGTACCCACTCCTGGCGCGCATCAACGCCTACCTGGTGCGCTGGATCCGCAAGAAGTACAGACGACTGCAGGCCAAGAAGAAGGCCCTCGAGTGCTGGCGAGGGATCACCGTACGGTACCCCCGCATGTTCGCGCACTGGGAATGGACCCCTTCAGTCCCTCGTGTCTGGTGACCAGGGTGACAAGAGCCCGGTGAACCGCGAGGTTCACGCCGGGTTGTATGTCCCGCGCACGGTTATGTTGAGGATGGGTCTGGAGGGCGGGGTTTTCCCTGCTGGGTGCGTTTTAGGGTGGTGATCTGCTCAACATAATTAGAGGGTCTGCAGCCAGGCGAGTACTGG
>Ga0213881_10000335_pt1 | contig 33037 bp, 21 predicted proteins | sample BarmaccoBMER_R08_FD_160104 | JGI IMG/M metagenome (GOLD analysis project Ga0213881, IMG submission 160104) | Barbacenia macrantha exposed rock microbial communities from rupestrian grasslands, the National Park of Serra do Cipo, Brazil - ER_R08 ...
CGTCGAAGAGGTGCACGAACTCGGAGCGTCGCTCTTTGCCCAGCTTGAAGGACAGGGCGACCTGGGCGTTGGTTGATGTCTTAGCCGTCTCACGGCCGGAGCGGATGATGCTTAGGCCGAACTCTGCCAGGTCCCGCGAATCCTTGTCTGGGAAGCTGACATCCAGCCGCCCGGTCTGCGTCAGGCTGTTGAGCGAGGCATAGAGGAACCGGGTCTTACCAGCCGAGATATCGCCGAACACCGGGATCCGGATGTCGCGTACGGCGCCCGCTCCTGTCGGCAATGGCGTCTCGCAGCGCTGGCACAAGGCGGTGAGTCGCCAGGCCGTGCGGGACGCCATTGTGGGCAGGTGCGTTCCGCACTCACAGCGGCGGCTGAGCAAGCCGAGCCGGCCGGGGCGGACGTCGTGGTGCGCGTTCAGGCAGGCCGGGCACTGGTAGGCGGGCCATTGGGTTACGTGGAAGCACGCCATGCAGGCCGCCTGGGTCTGCATCCGCCCGCGCCGCCGGCGTTCCGCCCAGCGCAGCATCGTCGCCGCCGGCACGAGAAACGCCTGGCTCGCGCCGCTGCACAGCACGGTGACAAGCGCATACACCATGAAACAGAACGCGCACGCCAGACTGGCCATGACCAGGAACGAGAGGATCGCCAGCGGCACCGGAAACAGCACCCACCAGCCGCGCGCGTCGCGGAAGAACGCCCGGGCAGGCCGTCGCCATAGCGCAATGCCCATGTCCACGACGTTCTCGCGCGTCCGCTCCAGGTCGGCCCAGCCCTGCCGGAACGGATAGAACGGCCAGGCGAGATCCGGTGGGAACTCACCGGGGCCGGCCGGCTTCACCTTCAGCTGATCGGCTCGTGCGATCGCGGGCACGATGAGGTCGGGATCGCGCACGAGCGCCTGGACGAGCCCGATCGCGAACACCGCCACGCCGGAGGCGAGGGCGCACGCCATCTCGACCGCGAGAGGAGAGATGTTCACGATTGACCGCCACCTCTGTTGATCCACAAACTCTTCCGCGAGCGGGGTGCCTCTTCGGCGAAGATGGCCTCCCACACCGCACGCTTGTCTGGCCAGAGCTCACGGGCCACCTCGGCGTGCCACCGCTGGAGCTCCTGCGTTGTCAGCTGCCGCGCATAGGCGCGCAACGCGGCCGTTAGCTGCTCGTGCCGCTTCGCCGGCAGATATTCGTAATCCAGGCACCTGACGCACCACAGTGCATCGCCGACCAGATCCCTGGTGCCGAGCGTGCTGCCCCACCGGTCCACGAGCAGCCGCGGCAGCGGTGACTTGGGGGAGGCGAGGACCTCTGGGCCGAGTTCCGGATGTCGGGTCTTCAGGCAGGCCTCGAGCACCTCGTCGAGCCGTGCCTGGACGACCGCAGTGTCCGCTTGGCGCAGTATGGTGATCGCGCCGCGGAAGTACTTGCCGTCGGTCAGCAGCTTGTCCTCGAACGCGCGGTGCAGGAAAGTCCGCACGTACCGGTCGTCCTCCAAGAGGCGGCCGAGCGGGCCCGAGTTCGGCGCCTTGCCGCGTTTGTCCAGGCTGGCTAGCAGCTCGAGCAGTTCCCGCGAGGGTTTCGCGGACATCTGTGTGAGCTGCTCCACCGCCTGCTGCGAGATCACCGGTTCGACCTCGAGCGAGTCGGGCAGCCCAGTGAGGATGGTGACGGCCACCTCGCCGTCGACGGCCTGCCACCCGATGAGCGCTCCCTGCAGGTTGGCAGCCGCGGCAGCCGCGGTCACCGTGGGGGTCGGCGACCGGGCGAGCTGGCCGATGTGGTCGAGCAGCCGCCGCAGCCGCTCCAGCCGCGACTGCCTGTCCTCCAGGTCCCGGCCGGCGATCAGCGACGCCTGAATGTGATAGTCAAGCAGATCGCTCAGGTCGGCGCGGCCAGCGAAATATCGGTTCAGCTTCCTGATCGCGTCCACGACGCCCGCCACGCCCTGGGCATCGAGCCGGTCGTGCAGTTCGTCGTGTGCGAAATCGAGCAGCGGCACACGCAGTGCCCAGCTGTCCGGGCGATAGGCGCCGGGCCGGTCGAGCCAGCTACCCACGAAGTCGCGCAGCCGCCGCTGGAGGGGCGGTGCGAGGTCCAGGTCGATGCCGTGCCGGCGGGCCAGCCGCAACAGCACATCGGTCTGCCGGTCTGAGCCGAGCAGGATGGCCGACGACACCTCGCTCTCCGCGTCCCGGTGGGCGCTGACGTCGAGCTGCACCTGGGGAAGCACATCGACGGGAGGCACGGCCCGCTCGTCGCGGATTCCGGCGAGTTCAGCGGCGAGCAGCTGGACGCGCACGATCGCCGGGTCGAAGTCCAGGCGCTTGCGTCCCACCGCGCCGTCGATCCATCGCAGCGCGTCGGCTGACGGGATGCCATCAAGGATCATGGCCGTCACCGCTGGGCCATGCTCGCCGAGCAGTCCGGGGTCGGCACCCTTCAGCCACCGGACCAGCGCTTCCGGCTCCGGACGAGGGTCGTGCGGCCTGGTCAGCGCCCAGGCCGTGAACATGGCGTCCCGCCCGCCGCCGAGCACGTCGGCGAGCTCGACGGCGTCCACGACGTCATACGGGTCTTGGTCGGTCGCGAAATGGTCGGCGAAGAACATTGCCCGCTCGCTGGTCTGCGCCTCGTCCGCGGCACCAGTTCTGACGTCGAGGACGAATCGCTGGCTGACCAGCCCCGGTGCGATCCTCGGGAACAGAGCGGCAGGCGCGGCGACGACGCGGTGAGGGGCATCGAGCGGGGCCGCGCTGAACACCTTGAACGAGATGCCAAGCGCAACCCGCGATGGCAGCAGCAATGTGGCCGCTGCAATCCATGTCAATGCCTCCTCCGGGTCGTCGGCCGTAATGACCACACGCTTGCCTGCGGGGTCCTCGAGGATGCTGAGCAACCTGGCGAGAACCGCGCTGCGCTCGGGCGCTGAGCGCGCCCAATCCGCGAGCGCGTTTACCGTCAGCGGCCCGGGCTCCAGTTCAGCTGCGTCGAACTCCGGGCAATCCTTGCTGTCCCACGGCTCAGCTCGCCACAGGTCGGACAGCCACAGCTGGGCAGGCCGGACCGCTCCGTACAGGTCCAGGTCCCCGGTCAGCAGGCAGTCGGCCAGGTGGTTGCCGTCACGGCCGCCGGTGGCCACCTTGCCGAGGTACCGGCTCTGCGCCGTCCCGTACCCCTCGCCGGTCATGTGCGCGAGCCCTAGCGGGAATTCCTCGACCGGGCGGCGTTGGGTGAGCCACGGGATCTGCACTTCGTACAGCAGCCCGCCGACCGCCATCTTCGACTGCGCCGCGTCCACACTGGCCGACTGGGCCTGTACCTGGAATCCGCCGCCCGCCCCCCGTCCGGCGCCTGGCTTGCAGTCGGTGTACAGCAGGCGCCCGAAGAGACCGGCGGTCATGCAGCCCGCACCGTCCCAGCCTTGGACAGCAGCCAGAGCACGGGGTCCTCCACCCGGTGCGGCCGTACCCCGCCCGCGGCGACGGTCCTGGTCTCATAATCTGGCTCGGCGCCAAGCGCGGACACCCCGAAGTACCGGAAGTCCGCATAGTTCAGCCGCATGTGCGTGTCGATGTCCTGCGCGTTCCACTCGTGCATCAGGGCCAGCACGTGCTCGTGCACCGCCAGCCCGTCCGCGTTGTCGTAGCCGGCCACCGTTGGCGTGGCCGCCATCAGCGGGTTTCCGCGGTTCAGCGCGGGAAAGAACGCGTCGATCTTGGTGAACACGACCGCTACCGGCAGGGTGAGCTTCCTCCGCTTCTTGATCTCGTGATCAACCTTGAGCATCTCGGTGATGTTGTTCACCACGTCCAGCGGCGCGTCATCGTCGACGTCGACCGCCGCGTCCGGCAAGTTCAGCCTGGCCCGTGCGCCTGGCAGGGCGAACGGGTCTAGGACGACAATGAGCCCGTCACAGACCGACAGATACTTCAGCGTGAACGCCGTCTGCACATCGTTCAGGTCCTCACCCGCGGTATCAACAAATGACAGCAGGGTCGATCTGACCGACGTCCGCCCCAACCGGGTCGTCTCCTGCTGCCAGCGCAGCAGCAGCGGCGCCGCGTGGCCCCGTGCCGCCATCTGGTTCGTGGTAGGCGGCAGCACGCGATCCTTGTACAGCGGAGCCTCGCGCCTGGCCTGGTAATCGCTAAGGCCCTGGAGACCGTCCGGATTGTCGGTAGCGAGCCTGATCGCGGCGTCATACCGCTTCCCGACCACGTCCTTGAGTTGCTTAACCAGCACCGTCATCAACACGGTCTTGCCGCTGCCCTTCGACCCGACCAGGCCGATCATCGGGCTCCGGGAGTCCCCGAAGTCTGACGGGAGCGCCGTATGACACTGAGGGCAGGCACGCAGGTTGGTCCTCCCGCCGCAGGTTGGACAGAACGCGGCGCCGGCCACCCTCTCCGGCGGAGGAAACGTCGGATACGTCTCCCGCGTACTCTTGGTGAGCTGTTCGCGGGCCTCGTCGGCCTCCTTCTTGCACTCGGTGTTGCCCCGGCCCAGGCACTGGTACCACAGCCGGGAGGAATCGATCCGCTGGAAGCAGAACGGGCAAACCGCGTTGGAGGCCACTGTTACTCCTTAAGGCTGGTGATTGGCGGATCGATGAGCCTGGCCTGCCCTCCGACGATGAAGCACCGGACCCAGACCGTCTTGCGCGGGACGGCTACCTTGCGCTCCTCAGCGACCCCAGACCGTAGTGTCAACACGGTGTCGAGGACGGTTTCACCGTCGGACGGGCTAGTAGGCATCACCCGGCTGGGGGAGGCCACCATCCGCACCCGCACCCCGGAACACGCCTGCTCGGCGACGAACACCACCTTCTTGGAGCGTCCGCGCAGGGGCCCGACCGATGGAAGAAGATCGAACACGTCGTAGCCGATGGCGGCCTCTACTACCTGGGCGATCTTGGCTGAGACAGGCGGCGAGGTGAACGACGTCCTGCCGACCGTTATCACCGCGCGTACCTCGACCTCACACGGACCACGGCCGAGCGGGATCTTCACACCGCCAGCGGACCGGTACTGCCCGCGGTCGATGTACACGACGTCTTCCTCGCCGTCCAGCCGCCAGCTCACCTCGGCCACCTGAGCGCTCGCTGGCCACTCCCAGGACACGGTCGCATAGTCGATGAATGGCGTCACCGATAGATCACGCACCGGATCGGTCACCGCTACTGTGGTGGGCTTACCCATGACGATGCCAGTGCCGCCGATTGAGAACGGCACAAGACGGTGCACGCCCGGCGGAAGCGCGGTTTCAAAGCCGGTCTCGCGCCCTGCCGAGATCAGGGCACCGGTCACCTCCGTGCCAACGCGCGCCATCTCATCCGCGGAAACCACTTTTCCGAACGACATCGCTGGCTCGCGATCCGTCCGGAGGATCCGCACTTCCGAGTTGTCCACCGGCAGCCAGGTGACACGCACGCGGATCGCGCCGTCCGTGCCGACGGGGTGGGCTCGCAGCGTCGAGATCGGCCGGGCTTCCGCACGTGGTGTAGCGCTGATGTGCTCTGCCGCCGAGCGCAGCTCCGCGCCGTCCGGCCCGGCATAGACCGCTGTCACCTCGAAGTGCTGCGGCTGGCCCTCGGCGAGTCCGCTGACCTGGCAGCTGTTGCCGGTCGCCCGGACCGGCACCGCGACCGCGCCGGGTGCGGTCCTGGTCACCTTGACCTGGGCGTCCGGATGCGCTGACCAATGCAGCGCGACAGTGGCCGGACCAACCTCAGCCTGAAGCTGTGACACCGGAGGAAGCAGCGTGACCGCGACGGACGCCGGACGAGAACTCGGCCTGCCGTCGCCAGCGGCGAACACTGCGTACTGAACGGGGCGCGCCACCGGCGCGTGTGTATCGGCGCACGTGTCGCCGCGGTCGCGATGCACCTGTTCGCCCTCGGTCGGCCCGGTGAGCAGGCGCGTCTGCGTGGTCCGGCGGACCACGTAGACGGTGTCCTGATCGTGGCCGGGCGCGGGCCGCCAGAACAGCTTGACCGAGCCACCCTCTCCGACCGCGCGCAGGTCCGCGGGCGGCGGCAGCGGAACGGCCGCGAGCTCAACGGCGGCGTCCTCGACGCTGAGCAACCCCGCCTCCTTGAGCAGCGACTCGGCGCGCATCTCGTCGGGGACCGCGAGCGCCGCCTTGGCCGCCGCGATCAGCTGATCCAGCCGCTGCTGCGCGGCCTCGACCCGTTGCATCGCATCCATGCGCTCGCCTTCGGAGGGCAGGCTCGCCGCGGCGGCCTTCGCCTCACGCAGCCGTCCGGCAGCCAGCAGCTCCGGCACCCGTTCCGCTCCGGTGCCGGTGCTCGCGCCGTGCTCGGCCACCAGGACCGCGATGACCGCCGCGTCGCCGGTATCGAGTCCTGCCTCGCGCAGTTTCCCCGCCGCGATGTCAGTCGACACCGACGCCGATTCCCTGGCGATCGCCATCATGTGGTACAGCGCGAGGTCCCGAAGATCTACGCCATCCCGTAGCGCTTTGCGCAGAATCTTGAGCGCGGTTCGTCTTGCGTCCTCCGTCGCCGAGATGCCCCGCTTGTCGGCCTCGGCGCTCTGTGCGTCCACCGCCACGGCGTCCAATCGCTTGCGCGGATCGGTGAGGCACTCATACCTGTCGATGAGGCGGAACGTGCCGGAGCCTGGATGCACCAGTTCAGGTACCGATGGCACGGCGCACTCGGACATGCTCTTGAGCAGGGCGTTGAAGTTCCCGATCGGCTCGGTCATGGGCAGAGTCACATTGCCAATGACAGTCAGGTCGGCTCGTTCGGCTGCTTGGTTTGCCTGAGCGGCGCTGAGGCCGAGTTTCGCGGCGAACTGGCCGAGCAAGCCGGAGGTGACGACACCGAGCGTGCCATAGCGCCGTCGTAGGTCATCGGCCATCACGGTGATCGACGCCTGGGCGGTCTTCTGCTGATCGGACTGCCGGGCCTGCCACCAGGCGCGCGTCTCCATCTTGGCGCCATGCTCGCCACGCAGCCGCTCATCCTCGGCCCGGCACAGTCTTGCCACGTGGGCAATGGCGGCCTTGCCGTTGTAGACCTTGTTCCAGTAGGCGCGAACGGCCTTGACCTGCGCGCTGACCTCCGCGTCTGTGGCCGGAAGCGTGATCGCGTACCGCGACATCAGGTCGCCAGGAGCGGTTCGTGCGCCGCGGTGCTTCTTGAGGAACTCCTCGCGGTACTCCGTCTCGTCGAAGCGCATGGCCGCCTACGAGGTGCCGATGGTCAGGCCGCGGTGGATCTCCTTCGCCTCTTCAACCTGCTCTTGGGAAAGGACGCTGATCCGCACGTTCATCGTCAGGTCCTTGCCGCTCCTGGGCTCGACGGCATGCAGAAGGACGGTGCCCTCGGCATCGACGCTGATCTGGATGTTTATCGGCGAGCTGGCCGGCAGGGCGAACGGCGTCAGGCCCTCGATGAGGCCCGCATCGTCGACCCGGTGGTTGGCCGCCAGGTCGCGACTGGGTGAGGCGCCCGCCTGCTCCCAGATCTCGATCTCCACCCCGGATTGGTTGGCGACCACCGTATTCGCGACCAGCGTCTCGGGACCGCAGGGCACCTGGGTCTGCGCGTCGATAAGGTGCTCGATGTAAGACGCGGCCTCAGGGTCGCGTTCCCAGTCCGGCTTGGTGGTGTCGATGAGCTTGACGCCGACCGCCTTCGGCAGCACGTTGACGACGGTACGCTGCGCGATGCCGCGCACCTTCTCCTCGTCGATGCCGGTCCGGTCGGCCACTTCCCGCACGGCCGCCTCGGAGACCGGAGCGGCGGCCGCCAGGCCCGTGCCACGGCCGCTGGCACCGGCCGCTGCGGTTCCCGAACCGGTTTGCGGGGCGACTTCGTCGGCCTCCGCATACCTGACAGTCTGACCGGCCGCGTACAGCGCCGCGCCTTTCGCCACCGCGAGGTCGGGGTCGGTGAGCCGCGGCTCCCAGCGGAACTCCTTCCTGAGCCGTTCGGCCACGGCGGGCATCCAGCAGGACCCGCCGACTAGCAGCAGCTCGCTGATCTGGTCGCGGACGCCCGGGTACCGCTGCTCGGCCTCGTCCAGCGTCCGGTTGCTGATGCGTATCGTCTCCTCGAGCAGTTCGGCGGTCATCTCCTCGAACTGCTTGCGGGTCACTATGAACTTGGCTGATGTCCCTGTGTAGCGCCGGATGATCGTCTTGCTCTCGGCCTTGGACAGGTCCTTCTTGGTCTGCTCGGCGATGGTGCGCAGCGCTTGGAGTTCCGCTTCGTCATCGCGCACCGACTCGTCGCCCCACTGCTCGATCAGCTGGTCGAGGATGTGGTCGAAGAGCTTCTCGTCCCAGTCGGCGCCGCCGAGCTTGTGATCGCCACCGACCGCGAGCACCTCCACGGACTTGTCCGTCATCCGGATGAGGCTGATGTCGAACGTCCCGCCGCCCAGGTCGTACACCAGGAAAGTGGTGCCGTCCGCGCTTCCGGTGACCCCGTAGTGCAGCGCCGCGGCCACCGGTTCAGGAACGATCCCGATGACCTTCAGGCCCGCGATCTCCCCGGCCTGCCGGGTGGCGTCCTTTTCGAGGAGCCCGAAGTACGCCGGCACGGTAATGACGACCTCGTTGACCGGGCGGCCGGTGTTGGCCCCCGCGTCCTTTGCCAGCGCGCTGAGGATAAGCGCCGAGATCGACGGCGGTGTGTACTCCTTGCCGAAGAACTCTCTGCGCCACTCACGGTCGCCCATCTCCCGCTTGATGAGCGACACCACCTGGTCGGGGTAGACACCGGCCGACTCCTTGGCCACCTTGCCGACGACGATGTTGTCTTCGCTCTCGAAGTACACCACCGAGGGCGTCGTGTCCTGACCGTCACTGTTGCGGGTGACCGCCGGCCGGCCCGTCTCATCGATATAGCCGACGACCGAATAAGTGGTGCCCAGATCGACGCCGTAAATTCCGCGCTGTGGCTCGCTCACTGCTCTCCCTTCCTGGCAGCGAAGACGCTGACCTCGGCTGGCACGATCGGGCTGTTGGCCTCTATGTCCAGGTAGCCGTCACGCCGGACTCCCGCGATGTGCCCGGTTCGCGCCGGGTCGTCCGTCGGCTCGTCGCCGACCCGGCGGTGCATGCGCGGGTTGAAGGGATCACCGTCGTCAGGCGCGTATGTGATGACGCCATTGCTCTCAAGCGTGAGTTCGATCGTTTCCGCGTAGGACCGCAGCAGGTGGGCGGCCTTCGCCGCATCGAAGTCGCTAGGTAGTGTGGCAGCCTGCTTCAGCAGGTCATCGCGCAGGCGGCACAGGTCCGCCAGCATGGGTCGCAGCAGGCCGCGGCGTTCCCCGCGTCGGAGCCTCTCCACTTCCTCACGCAGATGATCGATGACAGCCTCTCGCTGTTCTGCCCGGGCGTGGTAGCGCCGCGAGAACTCGGCGAGTTCCTGCATTGCGACGGAGATCTCGGCCATGGGGGCGGCTTGCTCGGCCGGCTGCCCGGGACCATCCGCCGGCCCAGCCGTGACAGCCATCGCCGAGGAGCATTGTGCTTCCCGGGCGGATTCCAGGCTGTCTCCCTCGATGACTTCCAGATCGTTTTCTTCAACCTCTGAGGTTTCTGCTTCAACGACCTCGGCTTCCCGGCCTTCTCGGCCTTCTTGCCGTTCCGGCTCTGCGGTCGAATTCAATTTCAGTACCACTCGCATCTTCCTTCCGGCCATAGGTCAGGACAAGATCGCTTGACCTGTGCCATGGGCCTGGAATCCCGTCCCCAGTTGCTGGCGCTCTCGATAGGAGACGTTGAAGCACGTATCCCGGTTGACAGGAAAATTACCAATATGATGGTGTATGCAAAACGTTACAGCACGCCAGGGAAGATGCAGCTATGGATTTCGCGTAATAGGACAATTGCCCCATCCGTGAGGCTGCGCTAGGCGGTTGCAGGCAAGGGCAGACGATGGCCAATCCCGGCTTCAAGGCTTCGGCCGTGACTGGCGCATCAGGAACCCGCGCATCCCCACTTCCCCTCCGTAGCCCCTTCCCTGACGTGCTTGCTTCCGTTTCCTACGCGAGTCGGTGCGGTCAGGGCAAGGGGAATGTCCGACTTATGGTTAATTGCGGCAAAGTCATAGGTTGACCGTAGGGGGACTGCGGAGGTCAGCGCATACGATCGGGTGTTTTGTGTAAAACTTTGGATAAGTCGGTCGGTTCCGACTTGGGGGGGTGGTGCTTCATGGGGCGTCCAGAGAAGCCACTGGACAGGGACGGCTCGGCGGTACGTGAGTTCGCGTTCTGGCTTCGTGATCTTCGTAAGCGTTCCGGGCTCACCTACGATCAACTTGGGAAGAATGCGCATTATGCGACAAGTACAGTGCAGGCGGCCACCGCCGGAAATCGGTTTCCGACCCTCCGGGTGACGATGGCCATCGTCAAGGCGTGCGGCGGCGACACTCGTGAGTGGCGGGACTACTGGACGCAGATCCAGCGCGCGCTCGACCGCGGCGCTCCAGATGGTCTCGAGCGCCCGATCACGCCGCCATGGGCGTCACCCGCGACGACTGCCATCCCGGTGCCCGTATCCACACCCGAAGGTTCCGCAGCCACCTCCGAGGTCAAGCCGCAACGCCGTGAAGCCGGGGACGGCTGGTTCACCGAGTCGTTCACCGCGCTGCTGAGACTCGACATCGAGCCGATCGAGGCAATGGAACGGCGGCTTATTGTCGCGACGACGGATGATCTCACCGAACTCGCGACATCCGTGAGCGTCCCCCGGCACCCGGATGACGTCAGCGGCGGACACGGCCTGGACTCGGAACTCCTGTACGGCGGTTCACTGGAACTACGCGAGCAGCCATACGAAAGCTACTTCAGGAACGTGATAGTCCTGCCACGGCCATTGCGTCAAGGCGAACGGCACGAATACGCGCTGCGCCTCCGGATTCCGCCCGGACAGCCCATGGCACCGCACTATGTGTATGTCCCATTCCACCCTAGCGATCATTTTGACCTGCGGATCCGCTTCCCTCTCCGTGATCCGCCGAGGGCTGTCTGGGTGCTTCGAGCGGTGCCGACGGCAGTGATCTATGAAGGCAAGCCCACTGCGGAAACGTTGGTCCCTGATCGCTTCGGCGAAGTTCATGTCAGCTTCCACGACCTGCAACTCGGTTTCGGCTACGGCCTGTGCTGGACCGAATTATCTGACTGAGTCGGTAACCCATCGTCGACCCGATGTCGACCGGATCCTGACCAGACCTCTGACCGGATGCGCGGTTTCACTAGCTGTGCCTGGCCCATCTCAGCCAGGCGCCTCCAGTGAAAGGAGCCGCGCAGATGCAGCCGCACATCATCCAGTTCCTGCTCCTGCTGCTGGGCATGCTGGTCTGAATGAGGGGGTGGGCAGCTCTCAGAGCTGCCAGCCGACCGCAACGTTGTGGTAATTCCCGGCCGGTGCATTGCCGCGTCGGCCGGGAATTACCGCCCAGGCAGATCTACCGACTGGGTTTACCGGCCCTGGTAGGTATACGCCGCCCAGGTATCCACGGCGTCCAGGTCGAGGGTGCGCATCTCTTCCGCCAATGCGGGATCAATACTGTCTGGCAGGACACGGTCCGGGTCGAGCATCCACAGCTGAGTGGCGCGCAGCGCTGCTGCGGGATCCTGGTGTCCGGAATTCAGTTGCTGGTGGAGCACTGCCATGAACACGGCCGTCGGAACATCCTTGACCGGCCAGCGGGTTCCAACCGCACCCACCGCTCCGAGCGCGAGGAACGTGGTGGCCAGTGTCAGCGCCTCGTCATGGGCGCGGCCGGTCAGGTCTGTGCCGCAGGCGGCCAGCACCATGAGGCCGCCGGGAATTTCGGTTGGCCTGCCGCGCGCCTGATGCAGCAGGTCTGTCATGGACAGGGATTCGTTGCGGTCGAGTCGAAGGCGGGAGCCGAGCGGGTGCGCGGCGGGTTCCGCGTGAGCGCCCACGTGCAGCAGCGATGCTCCAGGCGAACCTGGACCGGGCAGCAGCGTGCGTACGTTCTTGGAGTTTGCTTCTGGTCCCGCTAGGAGCAGCCCGTCAGGGTACAAGCGCCGGTGGATCCGGCTGATTGCCCTCGGTGCCCAGTACCCGCTGTTATCGACGGTGACGAGCGCCGGTTCCGCCTTCCAGGGCCGCGGGATCTGCCGCCGGGCGGTGACATACTGCCGGGCGGAGGCCGCATACCAGATGATCGCGTCCTGGCAGGCGTACCGGTGGGCGCCATACGGTCCGGCCCGCCGCGCCGCGTGCCACGGCACGAGTCCGAGTTTCCCGACCGGGACGAGCACCACGCGAGCCGGGTGGCCCTGTGCCCCGGGCACTGCGGCCAGCAACGTATCCATGCCTGCGGTCCACGCCCAGTCGCACATATCGGCTAGGGCACCCCGCCACCGGCGACGGGCCGGGATTGCCGCCGTCTCATCCCCGGCCCGCTCCGCCTGGAGCCATTCCCGCTGGGCATCGGCGAATGTAGCGACTCGGGAGTGCGGACCCATCTCGAGCTTGGGAAGCGGGATGCTGTGCACCCGCCCGTCGGCGCCGACCAGCACACCAAGGCCTTGAACGTCCTTCTGCCCTGGCAACAGATAGGCAAGAGCGTCCACGCTGGCCACGCGAAGCGCGTCGACGATCTCCCCAACGCCCGGGGGCGTGAGCAGGCTCCGCTCCATCTCCGTATCTTCGATCGCCGCCATGACGCGTTGCCGCAGGTCGCTCGGCAGTCGCGCTTGCGCGAGACCGGCCAGCGAGTCGGCCAGTTCCTCCGGGTCCGCGGCGCCATCCCACGGCACTGGGCCGCTCCCGTCGGCCATCTCCCACTCCGCGGCCAGGTCTGGTCGGCCGACCTCGCGAAGCAGTGCCGGCACGGTCGCCTCGGTGGTCGCGGCATGTAGGACCATGCCCCGGCCCATCTCGAGCGCTTCGACCGCCGCTTCGGCCATGTCGGCATCCAGGCACCAGCGTGCGATGACGGATGCCTTGTCTCCTGCGCTTAGCGCCGCGTCGAAGGCGCGGTCGGCGGTGCTCTGGAGCAGAACGTCCCTTACGTAATCACGCAAGGCTTCAAGCCCTGATTCGGAAGCGCTCCGGCGATCCCTCAGGTTCGGGTCATCCCGGCAGCGGTAGGCCATGGCCAGTTGATAGGAGATGACGGCTGAAGTGAGGCCCGGTGGCCCGGCAACTGCTTCCCGGCGCGCGTCCTTCAGCCGGGTGATGCCGTTGCTGAGATCCGCCCGGTTTCCCGTCAGCTTATACCGTACGCATAGCGCCGAGCCGAGCGCGCTGAGCGCCGTCGGGACGTTGGGCCACCACTGTCGTTCCGGTGGCGCGGCCCGGGCCGCGCCCAGGGCATCCGCGTACATAGCGAGGCCCGCGTTGAATAGCTTCAGGTCCCGGCGCGCGCACCCCTGCATCACTTTGGCGTTCCCCCTCATGACAAGGGCGAACGGAAAGTCGTCCCGGTCGGGATGGACATCGGGTATATCGAATACGAAGTGTGCGAGATCGGCGGCCGCGGCGAGAAATGTCCTATCGATGTTTTCCGTGCGAACCGCTGCGCTAAGCGTGCTGCCAACAGCGCGCACCTGGCCTCTTGCATGCTCGACGAGATCAGACAAGTGGCGATCGGACAGCGGCGCGGCTACTTCGTCAAGTCTCCGGGTGGCCTCCTCCACGAGCTGGAGCACTTCATGCCGGTCCAGATTCCCCAGACGTCGCCGGAGGGGGGCGATGGCGAGATGGCATTCGAGGCCGATCGCCCGCTCGGTCGTCGAAGTCCCGGCCGCCTGCATGGCCTGGAGTGCCGCGCGAGCGTAGTGATCGGACGCGTCAAGGAACTCCAGCCCTCCTTGGACGTAAAAACGGTTGCCGAGCAGGGCGGAGATGGCGCTGAGAATGCTGCCTCGCAGCCAGTGTTCCTCCGGTACCAGCCCTGCGGCGTACCTGAGCTGGTCTATCGCGGCATCGAACCGCTGAGCGTCGCCGCCCAATGCCGCAGCGGCCCCATCCACCATGCCGAGCAGGTAGTGGTTCATCGCCTTGTTTGTGTCGTCCGCCGCAGGGTGCGAGATCGCATCCTGGAGCAGCGCGCGTATCCGGTCGAGATGCGTAGCGGAATGGTCGAACACACTGTGCTTGAGCAGTGCTTCGCCCAGCCGGGTAAGTACTTGGACGCGCGCCGGATGGTCGCTGGGGATCTGCCTCAAGGCGCGCTCCGCCAGTTCCGCCGCGGCGGTGCTGTCCGAGGGGGAAGCAGGTGTTCCAGGGTCGTGGGCCTCGACGGACACACCGAGCACGCCCAGCACGAGTGGGCGGAGCGGGTAATCCCGGTCCAGTTTCTCGGCAGCCACTGTGAGACCCTCAATCAGTTCGCGGTAGCCGCTCTGGTCACCGGACTGCTCGGCAAGGATCGCGCGTATCTGAGCGAGCTGGCCCTGTCGCATGCCGAGGTCGGGGTTCCCATCTGGGGTCAGTCTGATGGCCTCTTCCGTGCAGGCGATTGCCTGGATCAGATCTTCCTCGGCTGGACCGCCTTCGCGCTGATGGATCAGCGTCCAGCCCCGGAGTTCGAGGATCTCGTACGCGGTGACCGGGCTCGCCGAACCCAGTTCCGGTATCTGGTCTAGGTGCTCGAGCGCCCTCCTCGCGTCCGCAGGAGCGGGGCCGACGGTCGTCTGGGATGCGGCCATGAGCCGTTTGTGGGCCGCATAGTCATACCGTGAAACTGCCCGCCACAGGCCATCATCAAGTCCAGAGGTGACCAGTGCCAGAGCACAATAGTAGTGGCAGTGAGTGGCTATGGCCGGGTCGCAGCCGGGCGTATTGCCGATTGCCTCGAGCTCGGACAGCGCCAGGTCGCGGTCTTCGCCGGTGCCGCCGAGCACTGTTGATCTGAGCACTCTCATCAGCGCTGCCGCAAACCGGACGCGAAGTCGCAGCGGATCAGCGTCGGGCAGTCCGGGCTCGGCTTCGGACAGCAACCGAATCGCCTCATCTACGCGCCTGCGCAGGGCATTGCTCGTTCGGAGGGAGCCGGACAGCGTGCCGATCCGGACCGTAAGCGCGATCCCGTACCAGGCCGTTACCTCGGGGTGCCAGTGATCGTCCGCCGCGAGTATGGCCTGCAACTGGCCGAGGCGGGTGACTGCGGCGTACGCGTCGCCCTGAGCGCACACCGGGTCCATATCAGCCCGCAGGAGGTGGCTGACGCCCAGGGAATATAGCGCGGACTCCCGATCAGATGAGTCGTCAGGGAGCAGCGCGAGGGAACGCTCGGCATACTCGATCGCATCTGTCATATCGGTAATGTCGGAGTGCTGCTCACCCCTAGCGGTAAGCATCTCGGCGAGCGCGACGAGCAGTGATGGGTCGCTGTCATCGGTATCGCAAACCGGCCGGAGAACGGATATCGCCTCATCGCGGTCCACGTCGGTCTGGTCGAGGTCATATCGGTAGGCGAGCGCTCGGCCCAGGTCCGCGGCGACGGCTAGGTCCGGATCTCCTTCGGCGGCATACCGCAGCAACCGGATAGCGTCTTCGATGTCGTCGCGGACTCGCGGCTCGAGCTCGAAGCGCATGAGGAACAGGTAACCGAGTTCACCAGCGATCCTTCTGCTCTCGTACCCCGGCGCCATGTCAAACGCGCTGCCCATAGCCTCGATCGCACGACTGAGATCGTCCATCGCGTCGGCGAACGAAACGGCGTCATCGCCGATATTCTGGAAGAATCGCTCGGCCAGCTCGTCGGCGCGGGCAACGTGCTCACGGAAGTCATCTGGCTGAGCTTTCATATGCGGATTACCCCGGATCTCAGCATTTCAGCGAGTTTGCCTCACCGTGACCCAGGTGAGCGACGATAATGTCTGCCGCTGCCCGTCGGCGGGTGACGAAGTGTATTTCCCAGCCGCCATCCTGGCTGATCTCTCGCTCCATCGTGGTCCATATCCACGCGAAGCTGACCGCTGGATCGAGGCCGCCGCGGCCTGCCCCTAGCAGCGGGAAGACCAGCGACTTCAGGCGCGGGCGGAACAGCTCGCGTTCGGACCTGGCGATTGCGAACGTGTTGCGAACGGCTAGCGCGATCGCGGTCGGATCTATGTCGTAGTCGTTGGTGCCCAGCCTCGGCGAGACGATCGCGGCGTGATAGATCCTGCGGATGCCCTGCTGGCTCAGGACACCGGATGAGGTGGGGGCCACTGTACCGGCAGTGACCGGCAGGCCGGGTCGGCCGTTGTCTCGCATCCAGGCGTGCAGTTCATCCCTGACCGAATCGGTGACGATGGTGCCGTCCAGTGCGCGGTCCGCCGTGGCCCGCCTGATCGCGGCAGAGACCGACGCCTTGTACGGCTGCGGCATCTCCAGGTAGGTGTTGGTCGGGGCGACCACCACGTCCACGTCGCGTAGCAGCTCGACTGGCTCCACGTGCACAGTGACCGGGAACTTGATGTCCCCCGCAAGGTGCTCCAACGTCGTCTCGCCAGCCAGTTCCGACGGTTCCGCATCCGGATCTCGTCGGCCGGGCGCGGACTGGCAGAACTTGAGGATCTCCTCGGCGACCTGCTCGATCACCACCCGCTCGTGATATTTGCGGAATCGCTCGACGCTGACGCCGTAATCTTGCGCCGCCCGGCGACGACGATCTTGGGCGGGCCAGTCACGTGCGCCGCGATTCAGGCCGAAGGTGTGCGCCGCCGCCGAGGCGAGTGTCCCTTCGCCCAGGTTCTCGACGGCGCCCCTGAGCAATGTCTCCACGGCATGCGGCCCCCGCTCACCTGCGGGGAGGATAGCCGCGTGCTCTGCTGCAAGACGCAGCGCGGCGAGGTCGGTGTGCCGGATCCTGACCAGGCCACGTTCTCGGAGAAGCCTGAGATCGGCAACGATGTCTTCTAGCGATATGGGGTCCCGCGGTCTGGATGGGGGTCCCGGCTGCTCGGCCACAGCCCTTGAGCATGGCCCGGTTCGTCGGCCTTCGCAACTGCGAAAAGCGGACGGCTATTGGTATTTTCCACGATTTGCCATAAATCTCCGCACTATCCCGTTACCGCCCTCGTCTATGGTGCAATTCTCGGTATGGTTTTCAGCGGCGAAACCGGACCGGAAGGCTACGCGCCGGAAGGCCATGCGGTTCCAGAGGGCAAGGGGGTTTCGGAAGGTGAAGAGCGGGTTACGGACGAGCCGGACGACGGTGAGCCCGACGTGTTCGGAGAATTCCGAGCTTCGCTCACCAAGCTGGCCGGTGAGGTAGCCAGGGAACACGACCGTGCGGAAGCGAGAGAATCCGTCATTGATCGGCTGCACTCCGAGGTTGAGCGGCTCCGGGCCGGGGAGGTGCGTTCACTTCTACGGCCCGTAGTGACCGATCTGCGGCTGCTCCGGGACGATCTGGCTGCGCAAGCTCGCTCGGTGCCGGAGGGAATGACGAGGGGAGAGGTGGCAGCGCTCTTGGAATCGTACGCCGACAGCGTCGCGCTGATCCTCGAACGGTGTGGTGTCCTACCCGTTCGGCCGGTAGCGCAGGAGACGACGTTCGACCCGCGTGAGCAGCAGGTAGTCGGCGTGGTCGGCACTGACCAAGCTGATCTGGACGGGATCGTCGCCGATGTCGTGAGCGACGGGTATGCCGACGCCGACACCGGACGACCGATCGCGCCGGCCAAGGTGAAGGTATTCAAGGCGACGGCTGATCAGCTCGCCGGAGATGGGCCGCCGAACGGTCAGGACCTGTGACGAGCGATGGGGGAGACAGCGGGTTCTGGGAAGGTGCGCTAGCTCTAGAGGAGATCATGGCGCTCGGATACGAACACCTGGATCGGGCGGTGGGCCCGGACGGCCGCCTAGACGACATCGAGAACGCTGGCGCCGCGCTTACCGGTGCGTTGGAACGGATGCCGGCTGGGCATCCCGAGCGGCTTCGGATCACCGTACTGCTCGCTCTGCAGCAGGCGACGCACTATGCGTCGTTCCAGGGCACCGATAAGCACCGTGGCGCGGCCTTGTCGTACGCCACTGCCTGCCTAGCTTCTCCGGATACCGACGGCAGCACGGCCGATACCTGCCGTCTCATCATCGCCTGGATGACGCTGACCAGCCGGCTGACCCGCTCGCAGCGTGCGGTCATGCGAATAAGACCGGGTCTGGAGGCCGCCCGACATGATGGCGCGGCGGCCGCTACCCTGCTCGCCGAGCTCGGAACCTTCGAGATCACGCCCGAGGACGCCGAAATCGCGGTCTCTCACCTGCGCCAGATCTCCATCGCCGATCTGGCCGACGAACAGCTACGGGGCATGGTGCCCATGCTCTGGGGCCTGGCGCTGCTCGTCCTGGCTCGTGCCGGGCGGACCACCGGCGACATCGCCCGTGTGGCCGACGACCTACGGCTCGCGGCCAGCCAGACCGCTTCCCAGACGCCTGACCACGCGGAACTGCTCACGATACGTGCGGCGCTGCTGGCTACTCAGGCGGAGGGATCCGGCTGTTCAGACGAACGGAAATCATCCGCCGATGCCCTCCGCGATGCCGCTACCCTGCTGCCAGAGGGCCATCCAGCGCGGAGCGCCCTGCTCAGCGGCCTTGGGATGACGCTAAACCAGCGGGCTGCAGCCGCTGGGTCGGCGGACGACGCGGCTGCTGAGTCGGAGTGGATCGTGGAAACGCTGGAACGGCTGCCGCCAGATGCTCCCGACTATGAGCGCACGCTGGCGTCCGTAGCGACGCGCTTGCTCACGCTGCAGATATCGAATCGGAACGCGGTACCGGTCGACCGAGTCATCGCGCAGTTGGAGCAGGCACTGGAACGGCTGCCGCCGGACGGCCTGGCCAGACCTTTCGCCGAATTCATCTACTGGGGCGCGATCGGCATGCGGGCGGCTAAGGATCACCGGCCCGATATCGCCGACAGTGCCATCCAGCAGCTCATGCGGTGCGAGGCCGCCCTCCCAGCCGGGCATGTGTACCGTCCCTTCGCAGCCATGGGCGTGGCGTGCGGCCTCGCCGACCAGTACATCATGACCGGTGAATTGCGGCATATCGAGCGAGCCGGTGCATATCTACGGGAGGCCTTCAACCGGATCGAAGCGGAGGGAATGCCTCCCGGTACGGAACGGGCCTACGGCCACATGCTGCACCTGCGCGGTCTGCTCGGCCTGATGCTCATCCAGTACGAGCCCGCCACCCGTATTCCGGCGGAGACCGTCAATGACCTGGAACAAGCCGTTGAGCTGGTGGGGACCGGAGATCCGATGTATCCACGGATCATTGCCAACCTGGAGATGGCACGGGGCCTGAGGGGGATAAATACCGCTCGATCCGGCTCTGGCGTCCCCTTCGGGGACTCCGAACGCAGGCCTTTCGATCGGGCCCTCGTCATGGCGGAGAGCATGAGCCGGGAACATCCCGACTTTCCTGGAATCGCTGGAGGCGCTGCGGGGAGTCTTATACTTCGTGGCGTCGCCGAACGGGACATGTCCCTGATCGGTCGAGCCATTTCGCTGGCCGCCGAGGCATGCGCTGTTCCCGGTCTTAACTTCAGGGAGCGGCCGCGGCTGCTGAACGTGCTCGGCGCAGCTATGCTCACCCGCTATCACTTCACTCGCGCCCCGCGTGACCTCAGCAACGCCATCGACCGCCTTCAGGAGGCTCGGCGAGCTGTCGAGCAGGAAACCGGTAGCCCGCATGCGGGGGACGTTATGGAGTCTCTTGCCCGTGCCTACCGGTACCGGGCTGATGTCACCAGGCTTGCACCCAGTGACTCCGATGATCAGAGGCACCAGGCCAGGGAGCGCGCCGACACGGACCGGGCGGTGGATGTCGGCCTGCTCTCCCTGCGGGAACATGCCGGGGACGTTCTCCTCCAGGACAGCGACGAGAACGCGCTGGCTGTAGCACGGCGCAGCGCCAGCGACGCGGTGGAGATGGCTCGCTGGTTCCTGGATCGCGATCGGCCTGGGTCGGCCATCGCCGCGCTGGAACTGGGTCGGGCCATGGTGCTTCACGCCGCCACCACCGGTTCCGGGGTCGAGGAGGTGCTGCGGGACACGGGGCACGGCGACCTCGCCAGTGAGTGGGTCCACGAGGTATCGGCCGGGAACCCGGCCGGCGACTTGAGATATCGCATCATGACCGCCATCGAGGGATCGTCGGCCGAAGCTCGCCTGTTTTCCCCTCCGCCCCTGGCCGAGATCGCGGCGGCACTGACCGAGCGCGAGGCGGACGCTCTCGTCTACCTGCTGCCACGCGGAGATGACGGGACCGGCCTCGGGATCGTCGTCGAGCCAGACGGACAGGTGCGGCAGCTGGCGCTTCCTGATCTGTACGCCGGTGTCGGCAGCCCCGCCGGGGCAGCCCTCCGGGCACGGCAGGAGGCCGATGCCGCGGCCGCCGATAGGCACGGCGACCCGGCGCGGCTTGCCGCGGCCAGGAAGAACTGGCTGGAGGCTCTAGGGGAGCTTTGCGACTGGGCCTGGCCAGCTGCCATCGGGCCCGTGCTTGACGCCATCCCGGCCCGCCGGGGCGGCGGATCGGGGCGTCGCCTCGTGCTCGTCCCTGGCGGCGAACTCGGCCTGGTGGCCTGGCATGCGGCGCGTCGGCCCGACGGCGGCGGTTATCGGTACGCCTGCCAGGATGCCGTCTTCTCCTACGCACCCTCGGCACGCCAGTTCGCCGATCTGGCGGGGCGCCAACCCCGCCTGTGGGCCCGCGATCCCGTGCTAATCTCCGATTCCGCGGCTTCCCTTTATGCCACCACGACGGGTATCCGCTATCTCCATACTGAGCACTACGCCGCAGGGTCGGTGTTCGGATACGCGCACACTCGCCTGGCCCCGGGAGTTCCGGGGTCGGCCGCCGCCACTCCCGCAGATGTGCTCGACGCGCTGCCGCACTCGATGTACCCGGGAGCGTCGTTGCTGCACTTCGGCTGTCATGGGCGTGCACAGATACCCGTCATGACCTCGGGGCTGAGCCTGGGCCAGGGCGGAGCGATAGCGGTGCGAGATATCTTGCGGCAGGGCCGGAAACGGCAGGCGGGACAACAGTCGGCCGACTCTGGCGGGCTGGTCGTCCTCGCGTCCTGCCTCAGTGACGTGACGGAGGCCGACTTTGACGAAGCCCTCACCCTGGCGACAGCGTTCATCTCCGCCGGGGCAACCGGAGTGGTCGCGGCCCGGTGGACAGTGGCGGACGCCTACACCGCCCTGTTCATGACGATCTTCCATCGCTACCTGAACGGCGCGTATCCAGACCCGGCCCGAGCGCTTCGCGCCGCCCAGCTCTGGATGCTCAACCCCGGCCGGATCGTGCCGGACGGCCTGCCTACCGTACTGCGTGACGAGGCGCGAGGCTCTGTTCCAGCCGAGCCTGAGGCATGGGCGGGTTTCGCCTATCAGGGCCGGTGAACATCGAGTGACAGTGATGTCTGGTGACAGCTACCACGAACCGGCGAGGTGAGATGACTTTCGGAATCGATCTGGGCACGACTCATTCCTGTGTCGCGCATATCGATGACGCGGGCAAGCCGGTCATCATCAAGAGCGCCATCGGCGAGGACACGACTCCTTCGGCCGTGTATTTCGAGTCGAGGCAGAACGCGATCGTCGGCCGCGCGGCGAAGAACGAGGCCCTGCTTGCGCCAGACTTGGTCGCGCAGCTGGTGAAGCGCGATATGGGAACCAAGGCTGAGTACATGTTCCACGGCGAGCGCCACACGCCGGAGACCGTCTCCGCGCTCATCCTGCGCGAGCTGGCCCGAACGGCCGCTGAGCACACCGGCGAGAACGTGCATGACGTGGTTATCACGGTCCCCGCGTACTTCGGAGTGGCCGAGCGCGAAGCCACCCGGGCGGCCGGGCAGCTGGCCGGCCTGAATGTGCTCGACGTGCTGGCCGAGCCGGTCGCGGCCGCCATGCACTACCAGGCTGTGACAGGCGGGTCCGCGAGCGCGGAGCACATCTTGGTCTACGACCTCGGCGGCGGCACGTTCGACACTACGGTTATCAGCCTGGAAGGCGACGACATCGCAGTGCTGTGCACCGATGGTGATGATCGCCTCGGCGGCGCGGACTGGGATGACGTGATCGCCGGCTACCTGCTCAGCCAGCTGGAGGCCGCGCATCCGCACCTTCGTCCCCATGATGACCCGCAGTTCATGCAGGATTTGCTCATCTCCGCCGAACGCTTGAAGAAGGAGCTGAGCATGGTGCAGGCTCGTCGGCACATCATGCGGTTCGGCGGGTCGGTTACGCAGGTGGAGTTCACTAGGGAGCAGATGGAGGACCTGACCGCGGCGCTGCTCGAGCGCACGGTCGCCGTGACCGAACGGATGATCGCGACAGCGCGTGCCCGGGGCGTCGGGCATTTTGATGACGTCTTGCTGGTCGGCGGTATGACTCGGCTTCCGGCGGTCACCCGGATACTCAAAGAGCGGCTGGGCCTGGACGCGCGCCACCACGATCCCGATCTCGCGGTGGCCAAAGGCGCGGCCCTGTTCGCGCTGCTGCGCCAGGTCCGTCCGGACCGCGAGCAGCCCGGCAAGGCGGAGGACGTGGCGGCCAGGACCGGTCTGACGGTCCCCGAAGTGCAGCAGATCGCCGCCAAACGAGTGACCACCGTGGTTCCCCGCGGGTTCGGGACCCGAGGGATTGACGCCACGGACCCGCTCTCGGCAACTGATCCGGTGAACGCCCGGACCATCGTGCTCCACCTGCTGCCCGCGAACACGCAGTTGCCCGCCGACACGGGTCCGTACACGTTCTACACCGTCATCGACAATCAGCGAGCGGTGGGCGTCGAGGTGTGGGAACAAGCGGGCCCAGTGGAATCGCCGGACCTCAACGACAACCGGAAGATCGGTGAGGGGATGCTCAGGAACCTCCCGGCCCGGCTGCCCGTGCGGACTCCCATCGAAGTCACTTTCTTTATGTCCGAGACGGGACTGCTGACCGTCCATGCCACAGAACCCCGGTCAGGCACGGATCTGCGGTTCGACCTCCAGATCGGCAACCTCGATCAAGCCGGGATGGAACAGGCGCGCAAATCAGTCGACGGCTATGACGTGAGCGGGTGAGAGATGGCCGTAGAGGATGCCATGGTGGCCTTGCGGGAGCACTGGGATGACGTCATGTCGCGCCTCCCGGGTGCCAAGGGCGAGCAGTTCCGTGTCCTTGTCGAGAACATGGGCGGAGCGGATCAAGCCACTATCGTCACCGAGATTGCTGATTTCCTGGTCGAGAATCTGCCCCCCGAACATCCTGTCCGGCGCGCGCTGGCGGAAGGCTACCTTTTCCAGTCCACCGCGATCGACTGGACAGCCCTGGAGCTGGACCTGCGTGGCAAGGCGAAGGACGGTCCCAGCTCAATTGGCGGCTTGATCCTGCGAAGCGTCGTCGAACGGCTGCTCAGCGCGCCGGCACTGACTGAGGATGAGGTACGGCAGCGCGGTGGTGATCCTGCCGACCCTGGCCTCATTCGGCTGGACAGGGCGGATGGGTCCAGGCAATGGCCGCAATTCCAGTTCGCGGTAGGAGCAGGGCCGCTGCCTGTGGTGCAGGCGGTGAACCAGGTGCTCGGTGCGGCGGCGGATCCGGTCGGAGCGGCTGACTGGTGGCTGAGCAGGAACGGCTGGCTCAATGGCGAGCCCCATCAGCTGATAGGCAGGGTGCCCGACGATGTGCTCATGCGGGCCGCTCGCGCCATCAGGTCGGAGGTGTGACGTGCCCTTGACCCGGCCTCCTGCCCATTTCGACGGGACTCCGAACCGTAATGCGCTCGGCCGCGGTACCTGCCTCTGGCGGGTCCACACCCGCGCGTATCCCGCGCATGCTTTCAAGCCGGTGCCTTCCGACTTGCTGTTCGGCGGTGCGCGATTCGATTCGACCGATGCCGACCCCTATCCGTACTGGTACGCGGCGCTCGACGAGACAACGGCTGTGGCCGAGACTCTGCTGCGCGACCTGCATCCCGATGAGCGAGGGACTCGTGCGCTGACGCGCACTCACGTCGAGGATCGTAAGCTGTCCGGGCTGATCCTGACCCAGAACCTCAACCTGGTGAGCCTGCTCACCGGCCTGGACCTCGCGGCTGTCGCGCAGGATGCCTGGCTTGTCACCTCACCAGGGCACGACTACCCGCAGACCAGAGCATGGGCGCACTGGCTACGCGGTCATGCGCCGTGGGCGCACGGCCTCATCTGGTCTTCGCTGCGCAACCCTGGTCGGCCTGCGATCACCTTGTTCGGGGACCGCTGCGCCGCGGATTTCGGAGCGGACTACGAAAACAGCTTGCTCCATGAAGTCCCCGAACTTGCCGTCGACCTGGACGACAAAGCCGGTATCGAGTGGCTGAACGGGCTGCTGGAGCCTTACCGGGTCGCAGTCCCGGTTCCGTGAAGCTCTCATTGGCAGATGGACATAAAGTTCGCCGCGATTGCCGTACTGGCACGCAAAGCGCTGGCCCGGTCACGATCAGAGGCGAGCTCGCCGGGATGACTCCCTGGTCGTCCCGCGCCAAGCGACAGCCCTGTTCGCGCGCGAGGCGGGGGAGATCCTGTACCGGATGGCCGACACGCACCGCCGGACGTTCTCTACCCGAACACGTTCTCCATGGAACGAGGAGGACAGTGGCCGGATGACTTCGTCCTCGAACCACGGCAGGAAACCGTCGCCATCTGCATCCAGCACACCGTAGGTGGGGCTGACTACGGGGAGTTCGCCCGTGTGTAACCCGATCCAGTTCACCTAGATGACGACTACGCGCTCGCCGCGAACATCGGTCAGGTAGACAAGCATCAGCGGCCCTCGCTGGATGGTGCGCAGTCCTGGCGGATCGCCGGTGAATGCCGCGCCGTCGAGGAAGATCATCGATTCGCGGACGGTCAGTTCTTCGGCTAGCTGTCGGATCGCCTGCAGGGCATGGGCGCCAGCCCGTCGAGCAGGTCATCAGTGACAGGTTCCCAGTGCCAGTCAGCCACCCGCGACCTCGCGGTAGGCTGCCTGGACGATCTCGGCAGCTTCCCGGATGGCCCGCTCCCGGACCTCATCGTCGGGGTCGGCGAGTGCGCGCTCGGCGGCGCGCAGTCTCGCGGCTACTGAGGGGCGACGTTCGATGGCGACCGTGGCGCCCCAGCGCTGGTAGAAGTGCCGGATAGGGAAGACGCTGTCTTCGTCTCCGGCCTGGCTGAAGGCATCCTGGATGTCCTGGAAGAACTCAGGGAGTCGGGAGGGCGCGACGTCGCCACCGCCTGGCGCAGGGCGTCGAGCCTCAGGGCTGGTATGGGGACCAGTGGCTCGTCGCTCTGCGGGTGTTCGGCCGTCATCCGCGACGCCTCCTCTCGCATCCAGCAACAGGATAACCGCGCCTGACCTCACCTGGCCTCGCGGCGGGGACGCTACCCGCCGCTTCAAGCCGCACCACCAGGGACGAGGCCCGGCCGTGGGACATTTGTGGGACAGCCCCCTGCCAAGCCCGACACAACCTGGCCCCGCCGCAGGTCAAAGCCCCCTTTCCCACCCAAACGGGAGCGGGCCGTAAAACTGTCGGCTCGCAACGGAGGCATACGCATGAGATCATCCCGATGCGCTGGTTGGCGATCTCTTCCTGGCGATGAACGCTTCTAACGCAAATGCGGAGGAGGAGCCCAGGCGTCACCGATTGCGCGGCACACGAGTCGGGAGAGTAACAGACTGCGAATCGGCGTGGCGAATACCGATGTCGGCCGGATGGCAGGACCCGGCGCAGATCATCGTTACCGGGCGTTGCTGGTGTGGCATCTGACTTGATAGCGGTTCGGGCGGAGAGCAGTGGCCATGGCGGCGAGCCGCGCGGGGAGGTGCTGGATTACCGGGCCGAGTCCCGCCGACGAGCGGTGTGAGCAGCGCCCGCCTGATCTGTGCGTGGTCCTGTGCCGTCACCGCGAGCCGGATGACCTCGCCCACCACGCCTGTCCCGCCGCCGGCGGCCGGTCATGGCCAGTAACGGCAGGCTTCAGTGCTACTGCAGCCAGTGATGCCGTTGGCTGCGGCTGCTACCAGGTCGGCGAAGGGCCTGGACAGGAAGTCGGCATAGGAGGGACTGTCGGTCGCACCGCCAGTCTGATATCCGCCTGTCAGCCCGATAATCGTCCCGGTACCTGTCTTCGCGCTGAACGGATCGAACCATGGCCCGCCGCTGGTGCCATCCCCGAAGCCGGGCGTGCTCGCCCGCAGTACCGTGAAGCCGCGACCGACCCGGACCGCCTCCGCACGGGTCACGCTGATCCGCGCCTTGAGGCTGCCCAGCGGTATGCCGACAATCTGGACGGGCGCGGTCTGGCCAGGTGCAAGGGAGAAGCTGGAGTTCCAGGAGTCCTGTCCGGTGTAGGCGCTGATATCGCGGCCCGCTCGTGGATTAAGGACGACGACTGCGTAGTCCAGTCTCGGGTCGAACGTCTTGATCCAGCCCTGGGCGAGGTAGACGGCGCGTACGGACCATCTGCCGTACGGGAACTGATTGTCGTGCCACATAGGCGCGAACATCCAGCCGGCGGTCGAGTACTTGACGCCAGACAATGTTCCGGTGAAGCAGTGCGCCGCAGTGACGATGATGCTGGACGCGATAACGGCGGCTGTGCAGCTGAACTTGAGAGTAAGAACGCTGACGAAGAACTTGCCGACGGTCTTGTATCCGTTGAAGTCGCCGGCTACGACGGACTGGCTCGCCGCAGGGCTGCTACTGGCGGCCGAGGTCGGCGCGACCGGGAGATGGCTAGTGCCGCTGACCCCAGGTGCCGGGTGCGCGGCGCTGCCGCACGCGCTCAGCGCTGCCGCCAGCAGGCCAGCTGCCAGTAGCTTTTTCACCCACAGGGCCTTTCAGTCAGTCCACCGGACAGCGAACCAGGCAATAATTTCCAACCGGCCATACGCGTGCACCGCGAAACAGCCACAGCATAACGTCCGCGGCGCTCCCCGGTCATGGCCTTTCACCGCGTCAGCATCCGCGCTGCCCCGCGATGTCGGCGGCAAGCCAGCACCACGCAGAACATCCCCGTCTGCACCCGTAGCCAGTTACTTGATCTTGACCCTCAAGCCGCGTGTAACGGTCCGCGTGCGTTGGCCGCGTCTTTTGGCGTGGTGTATGAAATGACCACGGAGATCACCCGCCCGAAAGGAATTTCCGTGCATCCCACGCTCACCGTACCGGCCCGCTTCCTCGCTCTTTCGACCGAACGGCATCGGTTCCTCCCCCCAGTCCCGCTCAACGCCACCAGCACAATCGCCGTCCTGACCATCACGCCAATCCTCGCCGCGTTTATCGCCTGGGCGATGTGAGATGACCAGCACTCGTACGGTCTTGCCGCTCCTAGAGAGCTCCTCCGAGTTGCCTGAGGCGATGCTGGCTACTGTCGCAACGGTCCAGGCCGAGCCATAGGAGATCTCTACCAGCAATGCTTCACCCAGCTAAGCCGGTCCCACGAGCCGCTGCTTAGCCTCCGCTGTTCATCGCTAATGGTCAGCTGAGTGGCACGGCGGCCTTCGTGTGGCTGTGAGCTGGGATTTCGCGTGGCGGCGCGGATGGGTTCGCGTGCACCTTTTGGGTGCAGGGGAGCAACGGGTGATCTCAGAAACAGCGCACTGGCAGCTCACCAGCAAGCCGCACGCGGCCTGACGCTAGCCGAGCGGGGGGATGACTGGCAGGCCGGGCCCGGCCACTTGCAGGTTGCTGCCGTCGTTGCGGCCGGCCAGCCAGGCCAGCAATGCCGCCGGCGGGCCGGTCACTTCGGTTGGCGGGCTGGTTTCGATGTGCAGCGTGCTGGGACTGGTGAGCGTCATTGGCGGCGCATCGGAGCGATCGTTCATGAACGTGGTCACGCCGGTCAGCTCGGTGCTGACAAACTCATCAGGCCAGCTGGCGGGCGGATAGCCGACGGCCAGGTCCACGTGATGGTATTCCAGTTCCCGCCGCAGGCTCGGGACGACACCACGCACTGGCCGGCGGCCCGGGCCGAGCCATATGCCAGGGGCGTCCCAAAGCTGGGCCGGGTGCTCGCGGATCGCGGTCAGGCAGTCCTGGACGGCGCGGTCAAGGTCAGCGCGGATCACCGGCGCGGGGCGCCGGGCACCGGTGTCGATGGCCTCCGCGCGGGCCTGCTCGGAGGGGTATTGCCGCCCGACCTGCCCGGCCCGGGCGGCTCGCAACAGGCCAGTGCGCGAATCGGCGGCCTGAGCCACGTGGGTCAGCAGGTGTGCGCGCGTCCACCCCGGCAGTGCCGAAGCCTGGCGCACTTCGAGGTCGGTCAGCGCCAAAGCGGAATCCAGGAAGCGGGCCGCGCTTTCCGCCAGGGCCGCCCACTCAGCCGGATCCATCCCGTTCACCTATCTCTGCCGGGCCAGGCGAGCATGCGTGCTGAGCTCGCGGGGAGCCTCCTCGGCCATGTGATGACCGTAGTCGATGGCCTGGCCGCCTACGTCGCCGGCCCACCAGCGCCAGATCGCCAATGGGTCGCCGTGGAGGTCTTCCAGGTCATCTTCCGCGGCCCGCAAAACAGCACCAGGCAGGTGATCCGCCGCCCGGCCGCCTGGCCGGCATCGTCGTGCTCGCGGTCGATGCCCAGGCCCGCGCGGTACTCCTCGATCATGGCATGCACCGTGCCGGGGTTATGGATGGCCCGCTGGTCGCGGCGACTGTGTCCTAGGTGCGGTCGATTCCAGTGCCATGGGAGGGATTCGCCGGCCCGTTCCACTAGCCAGGCAACGTCAGGCCTGGCTGTAGCACTCTGAAATTGACACGGCCATTAGGCCTCCTAACGGCGGATGATATCGAGCGTGCTCGCCGAGCAGTTTCAGATTTTCAGGCTACGGACTCGCGCTGGTGGAGGACCGGCGCCCACCGCGCTCCCGGGCCGTCCCCCGATGTGCCGCCGGGTGGTCGGTCGGCACCGCGAACTGAGGCCGAAGTAAACGGGGAAGCTCCTCACAGAGAGCAACCCTAGGCCGTTATGCTCCGCGCAAAGAGCCGCCCTTATGGTCAGCTCCTGCATCTGCAACCGCAGTGCAGCAGGCAACCAGAACGAACGTACTGGCGCCGGGGCAGCCGTCCGGCCAGGCGGTAACGGCATAAAAGACTTGCGGGCTTTCCCATGCCAGCGCCGGGAAGCCTATCGCGGTGGCCAGCGGACGGGGCTGGTATTCCCCGCGGATGAAAGGAGGCGGGCGATGCGCGGTGTGCCTGTCGGGCGGCTTCACTCGCAGGCGGCCAGCCCGGCCGGGGCCTCGCCGGCCCGGCGGGATGTGCCAGCCCCCGGGCGGGTCATGGGCAGGCACGCTGCCTGGCCGCTTAGCTCCTGGGCGGACGGATCGGGGGCGAAGGGGCGGTTGACCGGACCGCTTTCAGGCCAGCGGCCGCATGAGTCTGGTCAGGGGCTGGCCTGTTGGAGAGCCGCGTGGAGCTGGCTGCGCGAGGTTATTCCGAGCTTGGGGAAGATCTGGCGTAGGTGGGCGCCGACGGTCCGGTGTGAGATGTAGAGCTGCTGTCCGATTTCCCGGTTCGACAGGCCTCCGGCGGCTAGGCGGGCGATCTGGAGTTCCTGCGGTGTGAGCTGGTCCCATGCGTCAGGAGTACGGCGTCTGCTTGCCTCTCCAGCCGCGTGCAGCTCCCGGCGCGCCTGCTCGGCCAGGTGGGCAAGACCCAGTGCGTCAAAGCTGTCTCGAGCCGCCCGCAGCGGCGCACGCGATTCGGCGACTCGTCGCTGGCGGCGCAGCCAGCCGCCATACCGCAGGAGCATCCGGCTTCGGTAGCCTGGCCAGCCGGTGAGTTCGTGGCTGAGCGCCGTCTGGTAGAGGGCTTCGGCGTTCTGGTTGCCGGCCAGCAGCGGTCGCGCGTACGCGGCCTGCGCGCGCAGCAGCGATCCCGATGTCGTCGCCGCGAGTGATTCCAGCTGGGTAAGGTACGCCTCGGCGTCGGCCTTGTGCCCGATGTGAACCGCCGCCTCGACCAAGTCCGCAAGTCCCCAGGTACCGGAGAACGGATGGTAGGCCGGGTCGGCCGGGTCAAGGCTCCGCCGTAGCTGCTCGAAGCCTTCCACGTAGCGCTGCTGGGCCATGGCGGCACGTCCGCGGGCGAACTGAGCCAGCGCCAGCAGCGGATTCCTTCCCGAGGGCAGCAGCTCCGCTTCGGCCTGCCGCACCATCGTCTCCGCCATCTCGAGGTTGCCCTGCTCGGCGGCCACTGTCGCGTGCGCGAGCTGCGCCGTTATCGCCCACCGCGGCTGGCTGGTTTCCCTGGCCAGCCGGGCAGCTTCCTCGGCTGCTGATACGGCCAGGTGCTTACGGGCCAGATGTACGCCCGTCCAGGCCTGGGAGACTAGCGTCTGGGCAAGCAGCCCGAGCTTACCGTGCGAGCGCAAGCCGTCCGCCGCGGCATCGAGGAACACCAGCGCCCGGTCCCAGGCCCACACTGCCATGGCCGCGGTGCCGAGCAGCAGCATCCCCTCTGGGTCTGCTGAGTCTGGCACCAGGCGGGATATCTGCTCGTTCACCAGGGTGCCCTGCGCCACGGGATCCGCCAGCGCGAGAATGCCAAGCAGGGCCGGCTCGTCCCTCGCCAGTGGCATGCGCTCAGCCGCCGCCACCACCATGACGCGGGTCTGCGGGCTGGGGTTGCCCCAGTAGCAGTGCAGGCTGATGGCGAGCAATGAACGAACGGCGAGGCCTGCGTGCCCTATGGTCCGCATTTGCTCGGCCTGCTCGACGATCGACTCGATCTTCGCCGCCCCGGACCAGCCGGCTTCCCCGTAGTTCTCGCGAATCAGCGACACGCGCATCCGGTCCGCAGGGACCATGGCAAGCGGCTCGGCCGCCTCCAAGAGCAGCCTGCCGAGCCTGTAACGGCCGGAATCAAAGGCCATCTCGGCGGCGCGCAACAATCGTTTGCCCCGGCTTACCGGGTTCTCGCTGAGTTCCGCGGCGCTGGTCAGCGCGTCGATTGCCACTCCGGCTGCGCCGCGGCGCCCGGCACGCACTGCGGCGTCCTCCAGCGCCGCGGCTATCTGCTCGTCCGGTGCCAGCGCGGCTGCCGCCACGTGCCATACCTGGCGGTCACGCTGGCCGGCCAGAACCTCGGCCAGCGCGGCGTGTGCGGCCCGGCGTTGTGGCAGGCTCGCGGCCTGATAGATCGCCGAACGCACCAGCGGATGACGGAACACCAGCCTGGTCCCGTTGATCTCGATCAGCCGGGCCGCGACGGCCGCCTCCAGCATGTCGGCCGTCACCCGCTCACCTGCCAGGGTGGATGCGGCTGCCAGCACCTCCGCCAGTACGCCGTCTTCGTCGGCGGCCGCCGTGAGCAGCAGCGACCGGGTAGCAGCAGGCAGCCCGGACCCCTGCGCCGCGAACGCCTGTTCCAGGCGGGCGGTGAGCGGCAGCCGCCGGGCCAGCGCCGCGGCCGGGTCGGCCCGCACGGCATCCGGCAGCTCGGAGAGCGCGAGCGGGTTGCCCGCCGCCTCCTCGATCAGCCACTCACGATGGGCGGGATCAAGGTCAGCCGCCCGGACAGCGAGGAGTTCCCCGGCGGCGGCGGTGGTGAGTCCGGTCAGCCGCAATTCGGGCAGCCCCGCCTCATCGAACGGGCTCGCGAGTCCATCCCGCACCGCGACCAGCAACAAGGCCGGCTCAGCTGCCAGCCTGCGCGCAACGAATGTCAGCACGGCACAGGTGGGCTGGTCAAGCCACTGCGCGTCGTCGGCGGCCATCAGCACCGGCGAACCGCCGGCCGCCTCGCCGATAAGCTCCAGCGCCGCCAGGCCGATCAGGAAGATCTCCGGAGCGGCCGCCTCAGCCATGCCGAATGAGGCCAGCAGCGCGCCCCGCTGCCGACTGGGCAGCCGCCCGGCCAGATCAAGGACCGGCCGCAAGAGCTGGTGCAGGCCCGCAAACGGAAGCCGGGCTTCCGACTGAACCCCGACCGCAGACAGCAGCCGGAATCCGTGCTCTGCAGCCCGCGCGGCCGCGGCCGTCAGTAAGGCTGACTTCCCGATCCCCGCTTCGCCCCGGATGACGAGCGCGCCACCCGCCGCATTACCGGCCCGGTCGATCAGCTCAGTGAGCAAACTCGATTCGCGCTCGCGCCCATACAACCGGTGCGCTCCAGCGCTGCCGACCGCGAGAACGTCCCGCAAATGCGGATCCGGTGCCGGTTGATCAGCCATCGTATGGAACCCCTCCACGGGAAGGCTAACACGCCGGCATGGCCGCAAATGGTCAGTTGACCGATGCCCGCGCCAGGGCCATGCGGCAAAGCTGGCATCAGCCGCTGCCGCACCGCAGCAGCGCACGAAAGGAAAGGATCGGCGATGTCCGACCACACACGTGAAGTCGCACTGGCCAAGGGAGCTCTGCCAATCGTTGGACACGGCATATCGCTGCTACGGAACGCTCGGAGATTCCTTTCGTCTCTGCCGGAGCAAGGGGACGTGGTTGAGCTCCGTCTTGGTCCGTCACGAGCGTACGTAGTCTGCAATGCGGAGCTCACCCATCAAGTACTCGTCAACGATCGGATCTTCGAAAAAGGCGGTCCGATCGTTGAACGCCTGCGGGAGTTCATCGGCGACAGTGTCTCCACAAGCCTGCGGCCCGAGCATCGCCGATTGCGTCGGCTCATACAGCCGGCATTCAGCAGCAATCGGCTGGCCGACTACATGAAGACGATGCGTGACGAGACTGTTGGTGTCATCGAACAGTGGCAGGACGGAGAGGTGCTCGACGTTTACGCTGGCATGCAGGCCATCACAGCTCGCATTGCCGCGCGGACGATGTTCGCTGCCCCGGCGTCCAGCGCGCTCATCGAGCAGGCGCATGCTGCCCTGAACGAGATCGTGAAGGGCGCGGGCCGACGAATGCTGATACCGCCACCGTTCGATTGGATTCCGACCCGCGGCAAGCGCCGATACGACCAAGCCTGCCGTAGCATCAGGGGCGCGTCAAAGTCGTGGGGTGCGTTTTAGCCTGGTGAGAGTTCTGTGAGATCGAGCAGGTTGAGTGTGCGACGGGGGTTTTGGTGGTTGGCGCGGGTTTCGGCGGCGAACTCGGTGACTC
>Ga0213881_10000336_pt1 | contig 33005 bp, 32 predicted proteins | sample BarmaccoBMER_R08_FD_160104 | JGI IMG/M metagenome (GOLD analysis project Ga0213881, IMG submission 160104) | Barbacenia macrantha exposed rock microbial communities from rupestrian grasslands, the National Park of Serra do Cipo, Brazil - ER_R08 ...
GGACCGCCAGACACGCCACTACATGATCCGCATCAGCCAGCCACGATCAAGCCGACACTCCGCAGCCGTCCCAGACAGCTCAGCGATCACTTCCATCCCGAACCTGCTGAATAGCTACGCATGATCCCACCGAAGAGATGCTGTAGGGGGCAACCAAGATACGAGTAAAACCGGCAATGGGATGATCTTGTGTCGGTGAACCTGCGGGGTGAAGTTGTGACTGTTGTGGGGGCGACGATCACCACGGCATGAGGAAGATCCGGTGCTACGTCGTAGCCGGCGGCAGTACCGCCTCTGTGCTCCGTCAGCGATGGACAGTGATGTACGCATCGCCTTATCGTGTCGATCAGTCGAAGGCTGTCGCCGCAGGCGAGCCCTGAGTTGCGGGCTGTCCGCGCGTCAGTTGGCGGCAGCTCTCTGCCAAACGTTGCTCGGTTGTCCCGCTGAGTGTGAGGCACCGCGGGCCAGGGCCAACGCGGTGCCTCATATTTAAGGAGACGGGACAACCGTCTCCCGTCTCCATAATTTTAACTTGTTGAAGCCGTTACTTTCCTGCGGGAAACGTTCGCTTCACGATGTAGGTCCACGCGGCGAGCGAGGGGGTAACAATGACTCCTAAAGCAACTTCTGCAAATTGTTCATCGAACCAGTGGTCTGCGACCCCGCTAGCCAGTACTAAAAAACGATCAGTGCTTCGAGCAGCACCAGGGCGAGACCGATCAGGGCTCTGTTTTGCAGTTTGTGGATGTTACGTTGCTCCCGGGTGGCGTACTCGTCAACTGCTGTGATCGTGGGGTCGTTGCGTATCTCGTCGTGATGCTCACGGCCCCTGAGTGTGACCTCTTTGTCGGATACCTCCAGGTCTTCCTTCGCCCACGCGTAGCTGATGCGGCGCCTCGGCTTCTTCTTGTCCATTGCCCGACCTTTCGTTCCCTGTGACTGTCTGTTACCCCCGGCGAGGCTCGCTGGAGCTGGTCAGACTCCCGTGGCGTGTGCCGTTGAGTTGACCAGGGAAACCTGACTACCAGCGATGACCTCCACGGAACGATGTGTGTTGCACATCATATCCTCGTTGTTGATGCGGAAGTTGTTCAGGTACCGTGTGGATGATGAACTGCTACTCTGTGTACACAGCGTGTATAGTAAGCTTCAAGTGTGTGATACAGGTTGACAAGGCGCGCCAACAAGGCCATGCTGGTTGTCGGCGCCACCAGTTTGTATACGGGGGGTGCGCCGAGCGGGAGGCGCCTAGCGCGGGACTGGTGCAAGCGGCCAGGAGGAGCAGGTGCCGACAGGCTTCTCCCGGCAGAGGAGCCCGGAAACCCGGCATTTTTCTTGGGCTGCGCTTTTTACCTCATCCAGGACGGGAAGGATGGTCGGGGCTCGTTGAGCCTCAAAGCCAATGGTCCTAGTCGTGACGAAAAGGAGTCGACCTGATGCCTAAGTTAGAAGCCTCTGACACTTTGTTAGAAGAGGGTGGCGGTGCTCAGAGGACAGAACCCCCACCCCCTCGTCGCATCAACGTCGCAGTCAACAGTGACATGCTCGCCGCAATTGATCGTGTGATTGAACGCGAACAGGTAAGCCTGACCGAAGCCGTCCGCAGGTTGATCAGCTATGGGGATTACGTGTACCGTGCAGTCAAAGAAGAAAATTCTACCTTTGTGGTACGCCCTAAGAACGGAAAGGAGCGAGAAGTAGTTCTCGTTTGATTGATGAACTCGCCAACAACTACCGGGAAAAAATGATAAGTCCATCATGGTCGGGTGCCCCAGAGGCCGGTGTCCTCTGACGGGGTGCTGACCAGGCCCGCACCGCCCGGGTGGCCCTGTGGGGAACACCCGACTGGTTGGAGACGATCGCATCTGAGATCCCGTTCCTGGCTGGCTTGTCCCCGCTTGGTCCGTCTCGCGCAGTGGGTGATGCGGTCGTACCCGGGTGGTGTGAGGACTCGTGGTGGTCAAGACAGGTCCCGCCACCTGCGGGTGTTGATCGTGTCAGCGGAGGGGGAAGGGACACCCGATGACCTCCATCGAGCGGACCGCCTACCCGCGGTTCCGTCGTATGATCACGGCCGCTGAGCTGCACAATCACTTCGCGGTCAAGCGCGCGGAGGTGATATGGGCAACAGAGCAGACTGATTCGGATCCTCATCTGCTGGCGTTGGTGTTGTCGTGGAAGTGCCTGGTGAAGATGGGCCGCTTCCCGAGCCTGGGCGAGATCCCGGTGCCGGTGGTGGACTTCGTCCGTCGGGGTCTTGGCTTGCCCGAGGGCACGATGCCCGAGTGGGGCAGCGACCGGATCGGCCGCCACCACAAGGCACTGCTCCGCGAGCGGGTGGGCATCACGAATGACCAGAAGCTGGCCCGTCAGATCGCTGAGACCGCGATCCGCAGCGAGGCCGCGCGCAAGAACAACCCACCGGATCTGATCAACGTCGCGGTGGAGAAGCTGATCGAAGCCTCTCTGGAGCTGCTCGCGTTCTCCACGCTGAACACGATGACCGCGCGGATTCGCACCGAGGTCAACCAGCGCATCTTCCACACTATCGACGGCCGTCTTTCTGCTGGCGAGCGACACGGCCTGGAGCGCCTGCTGGTGATCGGGCCGGAGGGCACGAGCCTGTTCAACACCCTCAAGCAGCCCGCCAAGAGCCCGACCTGGTCGCACTTACGGGAGCAGGTCGCTCACCTGGCCTGGGTCGACTCCCTGGGCGATACCGATACATGGGTGGAGGGCATCGCCGCGAGCAAGGTCTCCGATTTCGCCGGTGAGGCCCAGGCGGCTGATGCTGCGGTGCTGGGTGACTACGGGCGGGTGAAGCGGATCGCGCTGATCGCCTGCCTGGTGCACAAGGCCCGCCAACGCGCCCGCGACGAGTTGGTGGCGATGTTCTGCAAGCGGGTCGCGCTGAAGGTCAAAGCGGCCAAGACCGAGCTGGAGGCCATCCATCAGCGGCAGCGGGCGTTGACCGAGGCACTGGTGAGCAAGTTCAAGACACTGCTGGGCCAGATCGATGATGACTCCGCGGTGGCCGCGATGAACACCACCGCCGCCGAGTTGGCCACTCGGACTATCACCGGTCTGGGCGCCCGGAAAGCCCCCGACGGTGCGCCTGAGTCGGTCACCTTCGACAACCTCTCGGCGTCTTCGGCACCGGCGGTCGCCGGGTTGCTGCGGGCGTTTGACCTGCAAGCCGCCGGGATGGACCGAATCGCAGCGACCGTGGCCGGCTTCGGTGGGTTCGCCGAGGTCTACTCCGACATCGACTTTTGGTAGCGCGGTTTTTACTCAAGAGCGACCGGGCGGCCCTGTTTGACCTGGCTGGCCTGCTGGAGCTGATGGCGACCAGTGATGACCGGCGGGTGCTGGATGCCCTGGCGCATGCCCAGCGGCACCGGGACAAGACCCGGGACTACATCACCGACCGGGATCCCAGCGGAGCGCCGATCGATATTGGGTTCGCCTCGGAGAAGTGGCGCACAGCCATCCGCGACCCCGCCCACCCTGGTCAGCTGGCGCGGCGGCATTTCGAGGCCTGCGTGTTCGTCCATCTCGCCGCCGAGCTGCGCACCGGTGACATCGCGGTGACCGGGGCGGATGAGTACGCCGACTGGAACGCCCAACTGCTGTCGTGGACCGACTGCGCCGCCAAGCTGCCGGGTTACCTGGTCGAGGTCGGGCTGGCCGAGAACCTGGAAGCGGCCGGGCGATATGACGCCACAGCATTCCGGGAGCAGTTGTTCGGCAAGCTCACCCAGGCTGCGACCAGCGCCGATGAGGGCTACCCGACGAATGAGGACTTTCAGATCAACCCCAAGACCGGCGTTGCGAGCATCAAGCGGCACCGCCGCCGGCCCGGCCGCACCTCGGCGGCGAAACTGGAACAGCTGATCAAAGCCCGGATGCCGCAGCGCTCCCTGCTGGGCATCGTGGCCCGCACGGCGTACTGGCTAGAGTGGTGGCGGCGGTTCGGTCCGGCCTCGGGCTCAGATCCCAAACTGGCCGACCCCTTCGGCAAATACGTCATCGCCACCTTCGTTTACGGCTCCAACATGGGCCCTTACGAAGCGGCCCGGCACATCCACGGGATCACCGCGCATGAGTTGTTCACCGCCGGGTCCCGGCACGCCACTATCGACAAGCTCAACGAGGCGATTACCGATGTGGTCAACGGCCACGCCCGGCTGGATCTGGTGCGGGCCTGGGGTGATGGGACGATCGCGGCCGCTGATGGCACCCACGTCGAAACCTGGCTGGACAACCTGCTCGCCGAGACCTCGATCCGATTTGGCAAGCCGGGTGGGATCGCCTACCACCACATCTCCGACCTGTATGTCGCCTTGTTCACCCACTTCGTCCCCTGCGGGGTGTGGGAGGCCGTCTACATCATCGAGGGCCTGCTGGCTAACGCCTCAGAGGTCCAGCCCAAAGTCGTGCACGCCGATACCCAGGGGCAAAGTTTCCCGATCTACACCCTGGCCCACCTGATGGGCTTTGAGCTGATGCCCCGGGTACGCCACTGGAAAGACCTGATCTTCTACCGGCCCACCGCTTCGACCCGCTACACCCACATCGACACGCTCTTCGGCGAAGTGGGCCGCAACACCATCGACTGGGAACTCATCCAGACCCACTTCCGGGACCTGATGCGGGTAGCGATCTCGATCCGGGAGGGCAAGGTCTCCTCCATGACGCTGATGCGGCGCCTATCGTCCAACTCCCGCCGCAACCACATCTACCAAGCATTCCGTGAGGTCGGCCGGGTCATCCGCACCGTGCAGTTGCTACGTTTTCTCTCCGATGCCCCACTGCGCCGGCGGGTGACAGCAGCCACCAACAAAGTCGAGTCCTACAATGGCTTCTCCCAGTGGCTGCAGTTCGGCAAGCGCGGTGTCCTGGGCGACAACGACCCCGCCGAACAAGAAAAACTGATGAAGTTCAACCAACTGCTGGCCAACTGCGTGATCTTCCACAACACCCTGGACATGATGGACGTCATCCGCCAGCTGCAAGCCCAGGGCCACCCGGTCTCACCCGCCGACCTCGCCGAGATCGCCCCGTACCTCACCGAGCACCTCACCCGCTTCGGCGAGTACTCCACCGACGAACTCACCCTGACACCCGAGGACTTCGACCCCCACCTCGACCTTGACTTCGAAACCCTCCGCGCCGAGCAGCACACTGACACTGCCGCCTAACCCACCCGCGACTTTAGAGAATATTTCTTCTCTAAGGTAAGCTCCCAGGAGTGACTTTAGAGAACGCGGCGCGGCCGGACGCGCAGCCCACGGGATCAGCTTTAGAGAATACGGACACCACTCCGCGACTCCGGCCGGGCAGACGCCCGGTGCCCGTTCCCGGCGATCTCACCGCGGTGTTGGATGAGTACACCGCGAAGCTGGCCAGGGCGCCGCTGTCCGCGCAGACCCGGCGCACCTACGCCGCCAAAGTCCGCCAATACCTGGTCTGGCTTGAGGCCGCTGACACCGCTGGCGACCCGCTGCGCGAGCCGGCCGCCCGGGACTGGGCCGTGCGTGACTACCGCAGCTACCTGAACACCATCACCAAACGGGCACCGGCCACCGTCAACAACGCCCTGGCCGCCATCGATGACTTCTACACCCGCGGGGGCTTAGGCCCCGCCCGCGCCAAACGCGCCGGCCTGCCCACCACCGCGCCCCGGGCGCTGACCCGGCGAGCGGCGGTGGCCTTCCTGCGCGAGGTCGAGCGCTGGCCCTCCCCCCGCGACAAAGCCGTCGCCCTGGTCCCCTACTACGCCGGCGCCCGCATATCAGAGGTAGTCGGCCTCGACGTCGACGACGTCCGCCTGTCCGCCCGCAAGGGCACCCTGCGCCTCTACGGCAAAGGCGAGAAAGTCCGCGAAGTACCCATCCACCCCCCACTGCGGACCGTGCTGGACGACTGGCTGGGCGAACGCCCCGACTGGCCCGGCTCTAGTGGGCCCGCACTGTTCCTCAACCAAAAAGGCGGCCGGCTCTCCGCCACCAGCGCCCACACCATCATCACCACCATCGCCACTGGCACCGGCGAGAAGATCACCGCTCACACCCTGCGTCACACTTTCGCCACCACCCTCGTTCGGGCCGGCACCGATCTGGTCACCGTCGCCGAGCTGCTCGGCCACGCCGGACTCGACCACGTCCGCACCTACACCCACCCCACCGAAAACGACAAGATCAAAGCCCTGGACCACCTCATCACCGACGAATAACACCCCGCAGGAACCCCTCCGCGGGATGACCGGTGGGCTCACGAGCTGAGCAGGGGCTGGGGTGGATGATGACGCGCATGTCCCGCTCTGGCGCCGGTACGGCCCATCGCGATGATCTCGGTGCGCGGCTGCTCGCCGAGCATCCCCGCGGCGAACAGTGGCGCCAGCTCGACGTCACCGTGACGAACCTGACCTTCGACCAGCTCGACCGCATGGCCAGACTGGCTGACACCCCCACCGCCCGGGACCGCGCCCGCACGCGGCTGATCGACGGACTCACCGAGGGTGAGCTACTCGGGCGGCTGGAATCGCGCTGGGTGCGCTGGGCGTCCACCTTCGGACTGCCGCAACCCACTCCGCACAGGCCACCCCGCCAGATCCTGCGCCACCCCTACACCGTCACCGACGATGAGCTGCCCGCCGCCTACCTAGCCGGGGTGCTGGGCATCTTCGACGCCGGCCTGGCCATCGCCGCCGCGCCGATCGGCACCGCCGAGTACGACCTACTCACCGCACCCTGGCAGCGGGCGTGTCTGCCCTCGCGCTTCACCCCCACCACCGCCTACGGGCCATACACCCAACCAGCGCTGGCCCTGCTGCGCCACGCCCGCACCCTGCCACCGGCCTCGGTCCAAGCGATCCGCCATTCCCGGACCAGCGCAGACCACGACCACTGGGCCACGGCCCGCGACACCCTCGAGGACAGCGCCTTGCACTGGGGCTACCCGTTCCGCTCGCAGTGCTTGTTCTGGGAAGCCGTCCCCGCCGCCGAAGACGCCGCCGGACAATCCCCCACCGACCCCTACCTCGCCGACGCCCTCTGGGGCGCGGCGGCCACCCAAGCCTTCACCGGCAGACTCAGCGCCCAGACAGTCACCGTGCTGGCCGCGCCGTGGCGCTCCGCAGGCCTCACCCTCCCCAGCTGACCAGCCACAACACCCCAGATGCCGAGCCCTCAGCCCGCCGCCGATGCCAAGATCATCCCATTGCCGGTTTTACCCGTATCTTGGTCGCCCCCCCTGTACGCCTCAGTCGTCGCCGTCAGCCTCAGGGCAACGTGTGGCGCACCTTCGCCGCGATCTCATCATCGAGCACGTTGTCTGTGTTGCCCAGTACAAGATCGTGCCGACCAGTGATGTCCCGGCCGGGATCATCATAGGTGTAGCTGTAGCCGCCCACGCGGTTTGCCACGATCTCCCACCAGTTCCCGTCCAGGTCCAACAGGTAGAAGGAGTACACGCCGTGCTGACGTCGGACAGGATGGATCTGCCGGATCCGGTATTTTTTCTTCACTGCGGTGAGGGTCGCATGGGCGCGATCCACCTCCTCGGGGCTGCCGACGTCGATACCGTTGTGGTTCATCAGGCTCATCTTGTGGTCCTCTTTGCCGGTCTCCACCACAACGTAGGTGTGCTCACCACCCTTGCGCAGCAGCAACGAGATCTTGCTCAGCTGAACCACCTCAAAGCCGAACACCTCCTCGTAAAACCGGCGCGACTCCTGCAGGTTCACCGCGTCCAAGGTTCCATGGGAGATGAACCTGATGTCGACCAACGGGCTAGTGCGGATACTGCGCTCGGTGATGCGGGCCATGTCCCTGAGTCCCTACTCTTCTCCTCCGGCACCGTCCTCAGTTTGTGCCTCAATGGGTACATCGAGAGCGCGGATCGCTTCGAAAAGTCGATCCGAAGCCCAATCTGGCTCAATCTCGTTGAGCAACACGGCTGCTTGGCCCAGGGTGAGGGTAGCCCTCCGAGTGGCGTCATCGATCTGGACGAAGTAGCTGATGAAGGTTGGACGCCCTGCACCGGCAGGGACCTTCTCGGGGCTCATCTCCTCGGACTTGACCGTGGCCTTGACTCCCTGACAGGCGCTGGCGTTGAGGTATTCCTCGATCCCGGCGGCGATCCTCCGGGCATCGTCTCCAAGCATTGGACTATCTCCTTCGCAGAGTCACTACGAACATACCGTAGACGCTTATCACCCTGCTGGTAGCGGCGGTCCTGCGCCCGAAGGCGCCTTCCGCCTCCGACGAGCGCGGCACGTCCCGGCTCCTCCCCCAGGTCCGCACACCGGCTGGCCGCCATGCGCCAGCGGCCCGGCCCGACCCTACGCGGCGTCGCTGGAGGCGAAGGGGCTTGGTGTCACAGTGCTTCAGCGCCCCGCTCACCGGTTCGGATTCTGGCCAGCGCTTCGACGGGCGTGATCCAGATACTGTCTGGGCATTCTCGTAGGGGCGCTACTTTCGTGATGATGTGGACTAGGTCGGGGATGTCGTGGTCGGAGGCGATGAGATCGATGCGGACATGGGGGAACAGATCGACGTGGAATCGTTGGCCGCGGTAGATCCGGTCTCGGCCGCCCGTGACGTCGCGTTGGAACACTTCGGTGATGGTAAGGCCGGCGACACCGAACGTGTTGAGCGCTTTTTTCACGGCGTCGAACTCTGCTGGGGTGACGACGGTGGTGATGAGTTTCATGGTCACCCCTTCTCGGAGCTGGGGTAGTGCGGCCGGTCTGAGCTAGGTGCTCGGTCCTGGATTGGGCGAGGTCGGCTGGGCTTGCGGCACCGCGGTCGCCGCGTCTCCTTCCGTTGGAGCCGCTGGGCGGGTGCCATCGACGCGGATGAGGGTGTCGGTGGGATAAGCCTCTTCGTCATGGACGGCTAGGTCACCGGTTTGCAAGACCGCGTCGGGTAGCCGCAACTTCATGAACAGGCTCAGGAACTTCAGGATGATGAAGGTGATCAGTGCGTCCCAGACAATAACTGTGAGCGCCGCTCCGGCCTGCCAGAGAACCTGCCGTGGGTTTCCATAAAGCAGCCCGGTGTAGGACACGTTTGCGGTCGATCCGGTTCCCAGGTACACGATGATGTTGGGGTCGGCGAGGAACCCCACCAGCAGGCCACCGCACAGTCCGGCGACACCGTGAGTGTGGACGACGCCTAACGTGTCGTCCACCTTACGGAAAGGCCTGACCTTGCTGAGCTTATTCCACGATATCCAGACCACGCTGGAGGTGATGAGTCCTATGAGAAGCGCACCCAAACCGTTGACGTAGCCAGCGGCGGGGGTGATGCCCACCAGCCCGGTGATCATGCCGTTGATCGCGCCGAGGAAGGTGGGTTTATGGTCGATACCGAAGCACATGTCCAGCACGACCCACGCCAGCAGCGCGGCCGCGGTAGCCAGATTGGTATTGATAACAGCCGTGGAGGCATCGGCGCCGGCGAAGTATGGGTCCCCGCCGTTGAACCCGTTCCAGCCGAGCCAAAGGAGGCCAGCACCAGCCGCGGCCATGGGCAGGTTGTTCGGTATCGACCGAGCGCGATCGCGAGCCAGCCGCGGCCCGATCACCGCCGCCGCCACGAACCCGGAGGTCCCCGCAGCGAGGTGGATAACGTAGCCACCGCTGTAGTCCAAAGCACCGCGCTGGGACCACCAACCGCCGCCCCACAGCAGGAACGCATTGACCGAGTAGGCCAGCGTGGACCAGAGCGGAACAAAGATCAACCATACCTTGAAGTTAATCCGGCCGATGACGCTGCCCAGAAACAGCAACGGGGTGATGCCGGCGAAGACGAACTGGAAGTAAGCAAGCGTGGACAGCGGGAATCGGAATTTCGGCATCGTCCCGTTGAGAAGCGGTATCTGCGCTTGGTTCTGGGAAGCGTGTCCCAGGATCGGACCTGGATGCCCCACGAACTCACCGAGGATGCCGGAGCCGAGCTTGAGCGGGCTGCCGAAACCCATGTTGAACACCCACAACACCCAGACCACCAGCACCAGGGAAAACCCGGTGAAGGCCATCAGCATGGTGTTGACCGCCCACTTGCGCTGCACGATCCCGCCATACAAGATCGCGATACCGGGGATGCTCATCAGGCCGACTAGAGTCGCGGCGACCAGCTGCCAGGCGTTGTCTCCGGCGTTGAGCCACGGAGGGTACGGGACCATTGCGCACTCCCTTACACCCATGTGGGGCGCAGCGACAAGATCGCCGCACCAGCCATACACTTTCTGCGAGCAATTAACCAGAAAGAGTGAATCGTTCATGTTTCGTCGGTGTTAACGCCGATGACGATACTGTGAACGCTCGGTAGTAGCTGCTTGGATCAGCACGGGCCGCGACGGAGAGTCACCGACCCGCGTCGGAGTGGTCCTCGGGCTGGCGAGTTGGCTAACGCTGAGAGAGCAACCGGTCGCACGCCTTGTCGTCGTAGGAGGAGAAGAACGCGTGCAGGTCCGCGAGCATCTGCTCGAACGACGTGGCCGCAAACAGCACCGGCTGGTAGTGCGTGATGTCGTATTTCTGCGTCGCCATGGCGAGAAGATCCCATCCCCGGATCTCTGCGTCGCGGAACGTTTCGATCTCACCATAGGATGACAGGAGACCGGCGCCATAGGCCTTTACCGCGCCGTCCTCATGGACTACGCCAAACTCGAGGGTGAACCAGAAGATGCGGCTGAAGACATCGAGCGAGACGTCGGTCGTAGCCCGCAGCGAGGCTCGTCCAGCCAGCTCGTAGAGTTCGGTGAATATCGGGCTGGCCAGCATGTTGGCATGCCCGATGATCTCGTGAACGATATCGGGTTCCGGTGTGTAGAAAGGTACCGAGTGATGGCGGATATACTGCGTCGAGAGGAATATCCGCTCCCCGAGGGACCCGTAGAAGGTTCGGGTTGGCACGAGGCCCGGCACTGGGTTGATGTGGAAGCCGGTGAGGCCATAAATCCGCTCGTCAACCTCCCGCAGCTGGGGAACGCGCTCCCGCGGAAGGACAAGTCTGTCCGCGCTGGCGAGGTACTCGGCGCAGGCGTACTGCCGGTGCTTGCCAGCCAGCTCGGCGGACACCAGCCGCCAGACTTCGTCCTCCTCGGCACTGTAGGTGACGTCGGGGATCGGATCGCCGCGGCGGTAGGCGGCGCCGACCTCGGCGATCCGGGCCCGGCGCTCGCGATAGGCCGGGTCGCTAAAACCGGGATGATCCTTGGGAAGCTCAAACCGCGGGGGTGCACTGGGTAAGGCCATACAGATAGTTTCCGCCTGCGGATACGATCGTTCAACGTTTCAGGCTTCTTGCCAGACGGAGGCAGACCACCACAGAACCCCTTCCGGATCGTTCGCCATCACCGAGCCTTGTCCTGCTTGCCACTACCTACCGAGCGTTGGTCCTCCTTGAGCAAGGACAGCTGGGGCCGGCAACGCTCTGCCGCGCGCAGCTGGCAGCCGAGGTTCACCCCACCTGGGGAGCAGCGTGGCCCGCTCACCACAGGCGGGCTCCAGATGGCGGTGAGCTGGTGTGGGCGCCCCCGCTCCCTCCCTCAAGACAGTGGAAACCCATCTCGGACACATCTCCCAAAAGCTAAGTGGTCGCTCCCGTAAGTCCGTCGGGGCAGATCGCGGGTGCAACCACGCTGATCTTGGGTGGATCTCGCTGTCTTGTCGCCGAGTTCGACAGTAGAGCTGGGGAGGGGAAGGGAGGGCAGCGCTGGTGTCGAACTCGGCGACAGCAGAACGATGACGGTGCCTTCCCCGCTCAGCCGGGTGCCCGGGAATCCCGCTAGACCCCCGACGGACTCGCAGCGCCGACCACTAAGATCGACGCTGTCACCACCGGCACCACGATTCCCGACGATTCCCGGGGCAGACCCTGTGATCCTTGACACAGTAGATGCACCCTGGCACAATAATGACGTCTCCTGCGCGATTCTTGATAATCAATGTACTACGGTTCGTCGAGACCAGCGGAGGTCGAACATGGGCGTTAATGACGATCGACACAGTCGCCGACACAGTCACACTGTCAGCGAGTGGCCCGTGGAGGTGAGCCACAGCGACCCAGAAACACGCCGACCGTGGGTAGCGCCGACCTGGGAGCGACTGGAAACTCCCATGGAAGTCACGATGTACGCAGGCCGGCGCTAGAGTCGCGCCAACAGCCCAGCGCAGATGCTCGTTCGCATCCTAGGTTCTGCGGCCGGCGGCGGAGTACCGCAATGGAACTGCGGGTGTCCCGTATGCACCGCCGCGCGGTCGGGTTCGCGCCCGGTGAGGTCGCGACGCTCGTCCACCATCGCCGTCGGTGACGGTGACGGCGAGTGGTTTCTCGGCAACGCCGGCCCAGAACTCGATGTTGCGCTGCGCGAGTGTGCTCCCCTCTGGCCTCAACCAGGCGATCCCACGGCACCCATACACGGCGTGTTTCTCACTGATGCCGAACTGGACCACACGCTGGGTTTGCTGTCGCTTCGTCAGGCCGGGGAACTGCACGTGTACGGCACTGCGGCGATGCGCATCCTGCTTTCCCAGTGTGGGCTACTGCCGACGTTGGAAAGCTACACAGTGGTGCGCTGGCATGAAATCCAGCCAGGAGAGCGATTTGCGCTACAATACCGCAACGGTCTCGCCTCGCCGTTACGGTGTGAGGCGCTCGATGCCACTAGCGGCCGGTTGCCACGTTACGCCCGCGGCTCCGGCCCGACCTCCGGTGTCGTTATCGGTTACCGGATCACCGACGAGCGCACCACTCGATCCGCGGTGTTTCTGCCCTCAGTAGCGGCGCTGGATGGAAACCTTCTCCAACAGCTCGGCGGGGCCCATCTGGTTCTTGTAGATGGCACGTTCTGGACCGATGACGAGCTGCGCCAGCACGGGCGCGGCAGCGCTACAGCTCGATCGATGGGCCACCTGCCTGTCAACGGCGAAAGGGGAAGCCTGCGGCTACTTCGCCAGCTGACCGATGCGCACATTGTGTATACCCATCTGAACAACACCAATCCGATTCTATTCGAAGACGCACCCGAACGAGCGCGCCTCGCCGACGCTGGCGCAAGCATCGCGCAGGACGGCGCCGAATACGAACTGTAGCACAGGGGGAAAGATGGGCGACAACCGACTGATTTTAGACCGCGCCGAGTTTGAGAGCATGTTGCACACCGCCGAGCGCGGTTATTGGAACAAGCACCCCTTTCATCAGCGGATGGATTCCGGCGAGCTCGACGCATCTCATCTGCGGGCATGGGTGGCCAACCGGTGGTATTACCAGCAAAGTTTGCCGCAAAAGGACGCCGCCATCGTCGCAAACTGCCCACTGCCAGAGATCCGCCGGCGATGGCTGCCGCGAGTCATATACCACGACGGCACCGCGGGTGGTGAGGGCGGCTGCGCCCGGTGGCTGGTGTTGGCGGAGGCGGTCGGATTGAGCCGGGCGGAGGTCACCGACGAGCGACACGTGCTCCCGGGGGTGCGCTTCGCGGTCGATTCCTACGTCACTTTTGCTCGGACTCGGCCATGGATAGAGAGCGTCGCGTCTTCCTTGACTGAGCTGTTTGCCCCCCAGGCGATGGCTACGCGGACAGCCGCCTTAAAACGGCGCTACTCGTGGCTTGACCACGACGCGCTAGAATATTTTGACTCCCGCATCAACCGAGCCCGGGAAGAAGGCACCGACGCGCTGGACATCGTGTTGTCATACTGTACGTCAAGGCAAAGTCAGGACGCCGCGATGCGCGCGCTGAAGTTCAAGACTGACGTGCTGTGGAGCATGCTCGACGCAATCGAGCATTCACTGCAGGAGTGTCGATGACGCCAGCATTATCGCTCACCGATCAGCCACGGCTACGCCGCGGGGTGCGTGCCGGGGCCGACCCGCTCAGCGGTGAGACGGTTCTGCTGTTCCCCGAAGGTGTGCTCCTCCTGAATGAGACGGCGGCCGCCGTCATCCGGCACTGCGACGGCTGTCGCAGCGTGGCGGAGGTGGTCCAGGAAGTGGGCACAGTGTACCGCGATGTCGTCCCCGAGGACGTCATGTCGCTGCTGTGGGAGCTGATCACGCAGAATCTGCTGGTGGTCGACCGTGGATAGACCGCTGGGTCTGCTTGCGGAGCTGACCTACAAATGCCCACTGCACTGTCCGTATTGTTCCAATCCCGTTGCTGCCCCGGAAACGGCGGAATTGGCGCTGCACGAGTGGTGCCGCGTGCTGGAGGAAGCTCGGGGGTTGGGCGTGCTGCAAGTTCACTTTACCGGAGGCGAGCCGCTGGCCCGGCCTGATCTCACCCCACTCGTTGCCCACGCCCGCGACCTGGGTTTCTACGTCAATCTGGTCACCAGCGGGGTGGGCCTCGACCAGCGGCGGGCGAGCCAGCTCGTGCGAGCCGGGCTCGACCACGTCCAACTCAGCATGCAGGACACCGACCGCAGGGCAGCCGACGAAATAACGGGGGCTCACGTCTTTGACCATAAGATGGCCGCTGCCCGCGCGGTGAAGGCCCTGGAGCTGCCGCTGACCATCAATGTCGTGCTGCATCGCGGAAATATCGACCGGATCGGGCCGATCGCCGATCTCGCTGCGACACTCGGTGCGGACCGGCTCGAACTGGCACACACGCAGTACTACGGCTGGGGGCTGCTCAACCGGTCCGCGTTGCTGCCGACACGGGACCAGGTCGTCGCCGCCGAACAGGCCCTCGCGCAGGCGCGGGCGGTGCATGGCGACACCCTCGAGATCCTTTATGTCCTTGCCGACTATTACGAGCCGTACCCGAAGCCATGCATGCATGGCTGGGGACAGCGGCACATCATCATCGCACCTGACGGACGGGCACTGCCCTGCCCGGCGGCAGCGCAGATCGTCGGACTCGGCTTCGACAACGTGCGCGAGCGCTCCCTGAGCGCAATCTGGTGCCACTCCCCTGCCTTCACCCGGTTTCGGGGAGATGCATGGATGCCGGAGCCCTGCCGCAGCTGCCCGCGCAAGGGAATCGACTTCGGCGGCTGTCGCTGCCAGGCCTTCCAGTTCACCGGGGACGCCGCCCGGACGGACCCGGTATGCCAGCTGTCGCCCGACCATCACCTGGTCGAAGCAGCTCTGCGGGCCGCCGGCCCGCTGCACCAGGCGTTGCGCCCCCGGGTGAATCCCCGCTGAGAGCAGGGCAGGTTTGCCACCACGACGCGATGGGTACTGAGCGGTAAACACAGGTGTCATAGGGATACCGCTTAGGACCGATCGACCAGTGAGGACAGTGTTGGAGATGACGGACACCCGACGACTTCCGAAACCGGTCGCTCACGAATGGGACTGGCAGCTCAGGGGCTCCTGCCAAGGCCTGAATAGCAGCATCTTTTTCCATCCTGACGGCGAACGAGGTTCAGCACGATCTCGCCGCGCTGACCGGGCCAAGGCGATTTGTCAGCACTGCCCAGTTCTGGAGCAGTGCCGCCGCTACGCGCTGGCCGCGCGAGAGCCGTATGGGGTCTGGGGAGGGCTGACCGAAGAGGAGCGCCGCGACCTGTGGACCGGTCAGCATCACCTCATGGTGAGCTGACAACGCGCTGTTCCAGGGGGCCGGGCAGGATCACGTGTATCCAGGTTAAGCCCTCACACCGGAGGAGCGCATGGAGCACGTGGTGGTCGTCGGCGCTGGGCTGGGCGGTCTGCGTACCGTTGAGTTCCTGCGCGCCCAGGGGTTTGCCGGGCGGATCAGCCTGGTCGGGGACGAGCCGCATGAACCCTATGATCGGCCCCCGCTGTCCAAACAGATCCTTGCTGGGCAGTGGCCCGAGCAACAGGCGGTGCTCCACCGTGGTGGGCTGACCGGTCTTGATGTCTCGGTGTATCTGGGCTGTCCCGCGGTCGGCGCTGACCACGCCGCCGTCGAGCTGGGCGACGGAACCCAGCTCCGCTACACCGCCCTCGTGGTGGCAACCGGGGTGCGTCCACGGCGACTACCCGGCCAGCCCGACCACCCGGAGCTGCACGTACTGCGTACGTTGGAGGACTGCCGGGGACTGCGGGACTCGCTGTCTCGGGCCCGCTCAGTGTTGGTGGTCGGAGCTGGCTTCATCGGTGCCGAGGTCGCCGCTACCGCCCGCACGGCCGGCTTACAGGTAACCATGCTGGAGGCGCTGCCGGTGCCCTTCGCCCGAGTTCTGGGCGAGCAGATGGGCCAGCTGTGCGCGCAACTGCAGACCGGCAACGGGGTCACGGTGCGCTGTGGGGTGGCCCTGGAGGATTTCCTGGACCCACGTCACGACACCGGCAACGGCGGGATCGCCGTCCGGCTGGCCGACGGGAGCATCGTGCGGGCCGACTGCGGCGTGGTGGGAGTGGGTACCGTGATCGACGGCGGGTGGCTCGCCGGGCTCGGGGTGCCCACCGAAGGCGGGCTGCCCTGCGATACCACCGGTCTGGTGGAGGGCACCGACAACGTCTATGCGGTCGGCGACATCGCCGCCTGGCGGCACCCCACGAGGGGAGACCGGCTGCGCATCGAGCACTGGACCTCGGCCGGTGAGCAAGCCGCAGTCGTCGCCCAGCGAATCGCCGGAAAGGAGATCACCCGCCACGCCGACGTCGTCCCGTACTTCTGGTCCGACCAGTACGGGCTGACCCTGCAGCTGGTCGGGCGCTGCGATCTGGCCACCTCCGTCGAGGTGTTGCATGACCCCGGCGTGATCAAGGGCACAGTGGCGGGCTACTTCGCCGACGGTGTTCTCGTGGCTGTGCTGGCCTTCCACGCGCCCCGCCTGCTCAACCGGTACCGCAAGCTGGTGGCCGCAGGCGCCAGCGAGCACGAGGTCAGCTCCATCGCAGCCGAGCTCACCCGCGATCGCGGGTGAGCTCGGCTGCGATACCGGGACGGCACTGCCGGCTCTCAAGTGCTCAGGGCAGCCCTCAACTTGAGGGTTGGCATCGAGTTCCCTCAGCCGGAAGCGTAAGGCTGGTGAGGTAACTGATCCCGGCGTGATCGACGCAGTTGTTGCCCTGCAAGAAGGCGGTGTGTTGAGTGCTTTCGAAAGTCAGCAGGCGGGCGTTCAGGTCGTGGGCGAGGTTGACCCCGGCCTGGTAGGGCGTTGCGGGATCATGCGTCGTGGAGATCACCATCACGACAGGCAGCCCGGGAGTCTGCGGGCGGTGCGGTCGGCTGGTGGACGGCACGGGCCAGAAGGCACAGTTATCGAGAGCAGGCGAGGGTGGCTCTCCGGTGTCCAGGAATGGGGCGACCTTCCGGTACTGGGCGTCGACGTCGCGGGCCACGTTCCGGTCTTTGATGGGCGGGTTGTCCACGCAGAGAACAGACTGGAAGACATCCATCTCGGTGGAGTAGGTACCGTTTGGTGCGCGTCCGTAATAGTTATCGGCAAGACGTATGAGAGTGTCCCCGCGGTGCTGGGTCAGCTCATGCAGACCATGGTTCAGCACTGCCCAGAAGTCGGGCACGTACAGCGCTTGAACGGTGCCGATGGTGGCGTCGGTGTACGACAGCTTGCGCCCGTCGGACACCCCCACCGGTTGGTTGATCAGCGGTCGAACAAGGGCCTGGAACTTGGCCACGGCCTGGCTCTTGTCCGACCCCAGGGCGCAGTCAGTACGAGTTGCGCACGACGCCGCAAACGCCTCGAAGGCTTGCTGGAACCCTCGACCCTGGTCGACGAGTTGAGTAGCCGTATCCTGCGCTGGATCGACAGCGCCGTCGAGGATCATCGCGCGGACATTCTTGGGAAAGGCTTCAGCGTAGCTGGTGCCGATCCGAGTGCCGTAGGAGTAACCGAGATAAGTCAGTTTTTCATCACCGAGGGCTGAGCGCATGACATCCATGTCACGGACCACATCACGGGTACCAATGTTGGCGAGTACATCTTTTCCGGCACCTCTGACGCATCCTTCGTCGTCGGCCTTTTCTTGGGTTTCGGTCTTCGCCACACCCTGCGGTGAGGTGTCCACATTGAGGTCCATCAGACGTTCGCGGTCCCGCTCTGCGGCGGTCCGGCAGACCACTTGGGGCTCGCTGGAGCCGACCCCACGCGGATCGAAGCCCACGAAGTCAAAACGCCGTCCCAGATCATTGTTCGTGATCACCTCGGTGAGGCTGGCCGCGTTACTCATCCCGGACGCGCCGGGACCACCCGGGTTGATCACCAAGGAGCCAATGCGGTGCGCGGGGTCCGAGGCGGGTCGGCGGAGCAGACCGATCTTGATGGACCGGCCGCTGGGGTTGGCGTAGTCCAACGGCACGGTGAGATAGGCGCACTGCAGGCTGGAATCAGCGTAGGTCTTCTGGTCGTGCGGGGTCTTGGCGAACGAGGAGCAGGCGCCCCAGGACAGGCTCTGGCCATAGAACCGCTCCAACCCCGCCGGAACGGGACCGACGGGTCCGTGCCGCGCGGCGGTCCCCGCCGCCGACGTGCAGGCCAGTGCCAAGGACGCCACCGCTGCAAACGTCAGCCCACCGGACAGCGCACGCGCACGTTTCATCTCAAGCCCCTTCACCTACGGCATTGTGTGACCCAGTAATGATCATCTAGCCATGATCGCACTGTGCGACCGGACTCCATCGCGCGGTGAGCTTACTCATGGACGCGACCGAACGCCCCCAGCAGGTTGTCCTTGATCTCCGGCCTGCCGGCAGCGACCAGGGTGAACGTCGCCTCCCGGACCAGTCGCTGCGCATGCTGCCGCGCGAGGATCCCCGAGCTGCCCACCGCCACCACGAGCGCGCCAGCGCAGCGATAGGCAAGCTCGGAGGCAGCGGCGCGGGCTGCCGGCATCGTCTCTGGGTCACCGAGCCCGCCGTCGAGACGCTCGCGGATCACGCCGTGCTCAGCGCGCAGCAGCTCCGCGATCTCTCCTCGTCCGGCCTCGCCGATCATCCGGATGCACCGCCCGGCGACTCCCATCGCCAGGCAACCGTTCCGCCGCGAGCCCAGCCATTGGTTGGCCAGGAAATCACGGTGCGAGACCTCGGCGGTCACTCTCTCAGCCGGCACGACATAGTTCTCAAAGCGCAACCGGACAGTGTTGCTGCCTTGGGCGGCGATCATGTGCAGCTCCTCGACGGCGATGCCAGCGCCGGCCTCAGCATCGATGAGCCCGGTGACGATGGTGCCGGTAGGCTCCCCCGCCTGCAGCGCCGTGTTGCGCGCCGAAACCTGCAGCATGTCGACGATGCCCCAGCCGGTGACGAATGGAGCCTCGCCACTCAGCAGCCAGCCGCTGTTGGTGGCCGTCGCCCACAGCCGCGGAGGCTGCGGGATCGCGCCAGCGAGGGACACTCCGCCACGCAGCTCGCCCCGGATCGCCGCGCCGAGGTACTTCTCCCGAAGGTCTGCGTTTGCCGTGCCGGTGAGGCCTCGCACCACGCTGTGGTGCTGATACCAGGTGAACGCCGTGGTGAGGCATCCGCCCGACAACGTTTCGAGGATGTTGAGAAGCGACGGGAAATCGACCCCGAGGCCACCATGCTCGGGCCTGCCCATGAGACCGTAGAAACCTTGTGCGGCAAGCAGATCGAAATGGCTCCCCGGGATGGCTCCCCGAGCGTCGACCTCAAGGGCCGCAGGAAACAGCACTTCCTCCGCGATCGTGTGGGCCCGCTCCACCATGCTCGCCATCCGAACACGCTACCCCGCGCCACGGGGCATTATTGTCGCCGCTGACAACGACCCTCGATGGGGGCGACGGGGCCTGCGCCCTTAACATCGGCGCGTGACAGTTGACGGAGGACGGCTGCTGGCGCAGGCACACCGCCCAGCGGCTGAGCTCACCCGGCGGGATGTGGCCCGCCTGATGCTCAGCGTGCCCGCGAGGGAGGCGGTGGCCGCCATGCCCGAGCTGCGCCGTGAGCTGCTCGCGGCGCGTAACCCGTTCTCGGCCAGGTTCTGGGAGTCCGCCGAGTGCGTCCTGCGACGGATCGCCGACGGCAGCGCCACAGTCGGCGAGGTACACGGCTGGCTCGAGGCAACCGGGACCGAACCGACCGCGATCATCGGGCTGCATGTGTGGGACGACGAACCCGCACGGACACCACTCGCCCATGAGTTACATAACTTGCTCGTCGCGCACCTGGAGGAGCGCCTTGCCGCAGGAGACATCGACCCCGACCGGCTGCTCGCCGACGACCCGGCAGCCACCCGGAAGTACCGGGAACTGCAGGAACACTGGATGAGCTCGCCATTGCCGGATGGCCGGGTGCCCATGGACGAGCTGCTCGACGAAACGGACGAGGAGTTCTTCGCCGAGTGGGACGCTGCTGAGCAAGCCGCTCTCGACGAGCTTCGAGACATCCTCGCTGAAGTGGGCGAACGCCCTCAACCGGGCACGGAGCTACACGCCGCCTGCCGGGGCCTGCGCACCGCGCTAATCCGGGGAGGATGGCCGGCCGACCTCCTCCGCGCTGGCGGCGGGGTGGATCCGAGCGATCTGGACTCCGATGACGAGCGGCTGTGGCTACGGTTGGCTGCCGGCGTGGTGAGCCCGGTAGACGAGCCACCGGAGGACATCCCGGTCGAGCTGCTCTCCGCGACCGCTCTCGATCACGAAGAGTGGCTAGAGGCGGTCGCGGCGCTGGCGCGCGGCGGTCCCGGGACTCCCGCCTCCGCCGAGGATCTCGCACGGTTCGTCGCGGGCGCCGACGACGACGATGACGACATCGATGTGCTGGCGGGGTGGTTCAGCACTGTCGTGGAGCAATGGCAGTTGCTCGGTGCAGTGGACGATCGTGAGCGGCTTACCCCGCTGGGCTGGTGGGGCATCCCCGAGGCACTGGTGCAGGTATGGTCCCCCAACACCCCGTGACGAGGTTCAATATCGCCAGCGGTGCGCGGCCACGACATCGTCCAGGGATCTCTCGGCCGCCCAGGCCGCGTCGGAGCGGCGCACCGCGAGGAACGCGCCGAGCAGCTGTTCGCCGAGCACCGCGGTGAGCCGCTTGGAGCCGCTCAGCGCCTCCTCCTGCTCGGCCGGTGTGGTCGGCAGCCGACCCAGGCCACGAGCCGCGCGTTCCTGCTCGCTCCATCTACCGGGATCGACCTGGATCGGCTCGCCAGGATCGGCACCCTCACGCAGCCCTGCCAGGCCGGCAGCGATCACCACGGCCAGCGCCAGATAGGGGTTGGCGGAGGCATCGGAGACCTTGAGCTCGACATTGGCGTGGTCGGCGCCGAGCAGCTCCGAACCGAGGACATAGCGCAGCGGCGCCTCCCGGTTCTCCACGCCCCAGAACTGGTAGGCGCTGGCGAAGTAGCCGGGACGCAACCGAGCCAGGGACGGCACGCTCGGCGCGGTGATCGCGGCCAGCGCCCGAAGGTCGCGGAGCAACCCGCCCAGCCAGCCTGCGCCGTCCGGGCCAGGGCGTTCACCTGACGATGCATCGCCGGCCAGCAGGTTGCGTCCGCCGCGCCAGACCGAGGTGTGCAGATGCCAGCCGTTGCCCACGTCCGCGGCCGTGAACAGCGGCGCGAAGCAGGCCCGCAGGCCGTGCGCTCTGGCCGCGGCGTGAATAGTTTGGCGGGCCAGCAGCTGCCGGTCGGCGGCGGTGATCGGGTCAGCCGGGGCGATGCTGAGCTCCACTTGAGCCGGCCCGTACTCGGCGTGCAGTTGATGGACTGGCACACCGTTGGCCGCCAGGTCGGCCAGCAGGTCGGCCACAAACTCGTCCACGGCCAGCAGGGCGTGCGGGCTGTAGGCGGGAGCGTGGTAGGCAAGCCGCGGTTGCCCGCCGCCGTCTCCGGCCTCGCCAGCTTGGGTGAGCACGAACTCCATCTCGTAGCCGGCTCTGACCTCCAACCCCTCGGCAGTGGCCGCCTCGACCTGAGCTTCGAGTACCCCACGCTGGTCGTAGGGCCAGGGTGATCCGTCCACGGCGATCTGGCGCCCAGGTGCCCACGCCAGCGCGGGCTGCCCGGCGAGCCGGGTCAGCCCCCGCAGGTCAGGTACCAATCGGACGTCGCCGGACGGGGTGGCCAGACCCTGGTGGGCAAAGGTGATCGCGTCGTGGGTGTCGAACACCGCGAAGAGCGTGGAGACCCCGACCCCGCGCGTGGCCACCTGGGGTAGCGACGCGATCGGCACTATCCTGCAGCGCGGTATCCCGTTGTTGTCCGCCCACGTGATACTCACCCCGACGACGCCCTGAGCCGCCAGGTCCGCGGCGAGCGCTCCCGCATCGACCATGTCCGTCCTCCTGCCCACGGGCGCACCCGATCATGCCTGCGGCCAGGCTAGCGCGCGACCGCCCACGCGACAGCCGCGAGGGCGACCGCCCTCTCCCGCGTACCCGGCAGGGTCGCACCACTGGATCCCCCGAATCACCCTTGCGCGCCCACGCAAGAGGTGCGGTACTAGCTCCGGACACGCGATAGTCACATCGGGAACACATCGTGGACCGCGTTCGTCTGCCACAGTGGGGCCTTGGGATCCGTGGGGCCGTGGGATCCGAGTGTCGGGATGGATCCCCGAGAGCGCCACAGCCGGTTCGACCCGGCCTGGTCACACCGACCGGGCTAAGACGGAGGGAGAAGCCATGACCAGCACGCTTGCTCGCCCTGAGTTGACTGCTTCCGACCGTTGCGACCGGTGCAGCGCCGGTGCGCGTGTCCGGGCAGTGTTGCCCTCAGGGGGCGAGTTGCTGTTCTGCAACCACCATGCTCGCGAGCACTCGCGAAAGCTGAGGGAACTCGCGGCCGATATCCAGGTCAGCGAGGCCTAACCCGGTAGCAGCAGTGTGTGATACTTCCCACGCGTGTCATGATCACGATGCGGAGGCCAGAGCCGTGGACTCGACAGTCGTGGACTCGACGAGGCCGACGTAGGCCAAGCCTAACGTTGGTGAGGTCGAACTCACGGAGTGAGTCGGGCGAGGTCTCGTGGAACCCTCGGACGGCGGGGAACCCGGGCTCACTCCGTATCAGCGGCCGAAGTGACACCTGACCGCATACGCGGCGATACCGTCCGAAACTCTCCGTAACGTCGCTCCTTGACGGCACGTGCGCTCCTCCGCAACTACGGGGATCTTCCCCAAAGAAAATCCGTATACACGGATTTTAATGGCTTGACTAACCGCTTCTGCGCCGTCACCATAAGCTTGAGTGATCATTGTAGTCGGAAGGTAGCCGCAGATGCGGTTCGGTACGCGGGTTCGGCCCATGGTTGGCCCGCCCGCCCCCCTGGGCCGGTTGGCCGCGACGACTGCCACGGCAGGCCGGTGTCGTGATGATCAACCTCCGGGTGGCCTCCCAGGTTGCGCTGCCCGTGGCCGAGCTTCCAGGATCCTGATGAGAAAGGATGAGGGATGACTCTTATTGTATTAACGGTTGTCGTCGTCGCGTTGTTGATTGCCGCTTTGGCGGTTTTTCTTTTCATAATTGGTGCGCTGCTCAACCGCACCGCCAACAATCTCGATGACTGCGCACAGAATGTAAAGAATATCGCCTATCACGCCAAGGCGATCGGCCCCGGCGTCAAGCGCATCAACGAAACAGGCGGAACAGTGGTAGGCGCGCTTCCGCTGCTGTGCGAAGCCGCTGAGCGTATCGGTGTCGCTAAGGGAGCGCCCTATGTTGATCCTTCTGAGGCTCCGCCACCGGCTCCCTTCTCGGCTCCTGCTCCGGCTCCCCCCGCAGTGACCCATCAAACGCCTTCCGCGGCTCCTGCCGCGGTTCCCGCTGCGGTTCCTGCGGCTTCTTCACGGGGTGTGGGTTATCTGGACGAGGAGGGAAGTGGGGGGAATCTGGGATACCTCGATACCTGACATACCACCGCACTCAGGGAGCCCAGGCGTACGGTCATCGTAGGTACTCGGTGGGGAACCTACGCAGAATGCACCTGGCGGCTACCTACTCACGCTCGACGGCTAGGTAGCGACCGTGCGAGGTTAAGTGCGAGTGCACGTTGCCACACACTCGCTCACCGCCATAATCTGGCGTTGGCATGGTTCCCTGTTTGAGAGGAGTGGGGCCGAGATGATGCGCCGATCGACCACGATCATGATCGCTACCGGCCTAGGGTTGGGACTCTTGTTCGGAAACGCTGGATTGGCTGTGGCTCAACCCACTCCTGTCGGTCCAGGCAGCGTCGAGGAACCCGAATGCCTCAACGCTGGCGGTGCCGTGGACTACATTCCGTACACGCACACCTATTTCTGTGAAGGCGGTAACGCCAGTGGTGCGGGCCTCGCGAATACGGGCCTCGGAGGCTCCTGAAGCGAGGAATTCCTCACGGCTTGCGTGCCACGGCGCCGTAGTTGTAAACCGGCTTGATCGTGCCGACCTCGGCGGTGGCCGGCCGCCACTGGTTGACCGGCACCAAGCCGGGCTCCACCATCTCCAGGCTCTCGAAGCATTGCCTGAGCTGCTCGAGGCTGCGCTGGCGGTAAGGGACGGCTCCGGTTTCCGCGTACTTCGCGAGGGCCTCGGCGTGGGCCATACTGGCCTTGGTGCTGTCGGAGAGCGCCAGGTAGCTGCCGGAGGGAACGGCGGCCATCATGCGCGCCACGACGGAGTGCATCTCCTCGACGTCGGCGACATGGCCCAGCACGCTCAGGAACATGACCGCGATCGGCTGGTGGAAGTTCAGCACGTTGCGGGCATCGGAGATAATCAACTCCGGGTCGTGCAGGTCAGCGTCCACGTAGGTGGTCACGCCCTCGGGCGTGGTGTTGTGCAGCAGGGCGCGGGCGTGCGCCAGCACCAGCGGGTCGTTGTCGACGTAGACGATCCGGGACTCGGGAGCGACCTGCTGGGCGACCTCGTGGGTGTTCTGCATCGTGGGCAAGCCGGTGCCGATATCGAGGAACTGACGTACCCCGGCTTCACCGGCCAGGAAACGCACGACACGGATGAGGAACTGCCGAGCCTGCCTGGCTATGGGGACGATGTCTGGGTACCCCTCAGCGAAGGCGGTACCAGCGGCACGGTCCACCTCGTAGTTGTCCTTGCCGCCCAGCCAGTAGTTCCAGATCCGCGCCGAATGCGGCACATCCGTTCTGATCTTTGCGGCCAGCTCGGTGCGCGGGCCGGGGGTCCGACCGTCGGCCATGCCAAGGCTCCTCCGTGAGGGATTGCCAAGAATCGGGAGAAATCGTACAGGAACTGTCAGTTGTCCGGGCAGCGCGGGTGCCTTGGCCGGTTGGGTGTGCTACGGAGTGGGTCATTCTCGGTGGCGGGTGAGGGTGACGACGACTCGCGCGAGCGCGATGAGCACGCAGACCAGCACGATCAGTAGCAGCGCGGCGTCGTAGGACAGTTGGTGGGCGCTGGCGGAGGGCTGGTTGTAGAAAGTCCAGACCAGGTAGGTGAGGTAGGCGGTCGGGCTACCGATGAGCTGGCCGTTGGGGTAGTTGTCCGACCAGCCGACGGTGTAGAGCAAGGGGGCGGTCTCACCGATCGCGATGGCGAGGGCGACCAGCAGGCCGGTGACGATTCCGGGGAACGCTGCCTTAAGAATGATGCGCCGCAGGCTCCAGCTAGCGGGGATGCCCAGCGCCTCGGCTCCTTCGCGGTAGCTGGTGGGTACGTGCGCGAGCGCGGATTCGGTGGCCTTGGCGATATAGGGAATCACCATGACCGACAGCATGATCAGCCCAGCGAGCAGGGAGAAACCCCATCCGAAGTCGACCACGAGCGCGATGTAGCCGACGTAGCCCAGCACGATCGAGGGGATTCCGGACAAGATCTCATAGGATCCACGCAGCAGGCCCCGGTGCCAGCCCTTGCTGTATTCGGCTAGATAGATCCCGGTGAGAACCCCGATAGTGCCGGCGAGCAGCACGACGCCGGCCACGAGGATCAGGGTGCCGAGGATGGCGTTGGCCAGCCCGCCGCCGTCGCCTTTGGTGTTGGTGATCAGCACCTGCCATGACCACCCGGGTACGGCTCGCGCGACGACGCCGATCACCATCCACAGTGTGGGGGTGATCACCAGGGCAAGCCCGACGGCGCACAGCCCCCAGAACGAGGCGTTGGCGATCCGGCGGCGGAGTTGGGACTTCAGCGCGACGATGTCGGGAGGGCCGCCAGGTCGTGGAGCGCTCCCCGTGCTCACCGACGTCATCACCTTCCGGCTGGTCGCTGTGTTCTGGGTGGTGGGTTAGACACCCCGGCCTACCGGCAGCGCGGTGCCTGCGACCCTGCGGATCAGCAACCGGGCACCGACGTTGACCGCGAGGGTCAGCACGGCCAGCACGAGTCCGATCTCGGCGAGGGTTTGCACCGCGAAGCCGGTGGAATCGGTGAGCGCGGAGTCGAGCTGGGACACGATGGTCGCGGCGATGGTGCTCATGGTGGCGTAGAGGTTGGTGGGCAGGGTGCCCAGGACCGCGCCGGAGACCATGGCCACGGCCATGGTCTCGCCCAGTGCCCGTCCGAGCCCGAGGACCACCGCGCCGATGATGCCGGCGCGGATCCAGGGGATCGTGACGTGCCGGGTGACTTCCCAGTCGGTCATGCCCAGGGCTGCCGCGCCCTCTTTGGGCAGGATCGGCACTTGGGTGAGCAGGTCACGGGCGGTGGCGGCCACGATCGGGATGATCATTGTGGCGAGCACGAGTCCGGAGGTGAGCAGACCCTCGCCGTAGCCGGTCGGTCCGGCGAAGAAGCGCAGAAGTCCCACGTCGGGTACGTGGTCGGCCAGGATCGGGGCGATGTCGCGGGCCACGATCGGCCCGAAGGTCAACGCTCCCCACAGGCCGATGACCACGCTGGGGATGCCGGCCAGCAGTTCGAGGAACATCGCCACCGTCGAGGCCAGCCGTCGGGGCAGGCGTTCGGCGATGACCAGGGCGGCCCCGAGCGCAACGGGTACACCGATGATGAGCGCGATGGCCGAGGAGGCCACGGTGCCCACGATCAGAGGCAGGACTCCGTAGGAGGCTCCGGGTGGGTGGTTGACGCCACTGGTCACCACACCGGCGCCGTAGAGGTTGCCCGGTCGCCACGCGGAGCGGATGAAGAAGCCCCAGCCGTTGAAATGGATCGCCGGGATCGCCTCGATCGCTAAGGTGACGACCACGAACACCAGCGCGAGCAAGGGGATCAGCGCGGCCGCTCCCCCGGCGGCACGAAGGGGCCGGCCGCCGGAGACACGCGGTGCCCGAGGCAGTGATCTCGGCCGCACCACCTCAGCCACCGGTGCCGATCTTGGCGATCTGCGCCTGGGACTGGGTCACCACCGGCGCGGGCAGCGGCTGGAACTGCACAGGGTTCAAAAACGAGGCCGCGTTACCGCCCGAGCCCTGGATTGCCCAGGTCAAAAACGCCCGGACCGCTTGGGCCTTGCTGCCCGTCTCGGCGGCACTGTTGATGATCGCGTACTCATAGTTGATGATCGGGTACCCGTTCGGAGCCGGGCCGTAGATCAGCGAGATCACGCCGTTGGCCGGAGTCTTTGAGACAAAGCCTTGAGCTTCTGCCTGAATCGTAGCGGCGTCGGGCAGCTCGTAGTGTCCCGCGGCGTTGCCCAGCGCGGCCTCGCCGAGCCCGTCCTTGTTGGTCTGGCCGAGATAGGAGATCCCGATGTAGGCCACGCAACCGGGTGTGCTGGCGCAGCCGCTGACCATTCCTCCGTTACCGTTCTCGCCCAACGCGCCCGGCACGGTGGGGAAACTCACGGTCGTGCCGAAGCTGATCTTCTTGCCCCAGCCGTTGGGGTCAGCTTTCGACAGGAACTGGGTGAACAGGAACGTATCCCCAGAGCCATCCGAGCGATGCAGTGGCGCGATCGCCAAATTAGGTAGGTTCACCCCAGGATTGAGCCGTGCGATCGCCGGATCATTCCAATGAGTAATGGTCCCTTGGTAGATTCCGGACAATACCTGCCCGTTGAGCTTGAGGTGTTTGGTCACCCCTGGAACGTTGTAGTTGACCTGCTGGGCGCTGATGGTCAGCGGAATGTTGAGTAATCCGGGGTTCTTGTGTAGGTCGCCGGGCGACAGGTAAGCATCCGACGCGCCGATATCGACCGCTCCGGCCCCCGCCTGGGCGATGCCGGTTCCCGATCCGGTCCCCTGGGCGGTGATCGTGATGTTCGGATGCTGCTGATGGTAGGCGGGATCCCATTCGTTGAACAGCGGATACAGCAGCGTGCTGCCGGTCTCGGTCAGGGCGACCCGGCCGGAGGGGACCGCGTTGCTGGCCGGTGAGCCGTTTGCGCTTGGAGTGCCGGACGTGGCGCCACCCCCACCGCAGGCCGCCAGGGAGACGGCCATCACCGCCGCCAGTACGGCCATCAGGCCACCACGTTTTGACCACCGGTACATCGCAACTCCTATCAACCTCGTTGTCGAGCCGACGAGTCAGATCCACCCGCCGCGAACTTCAGTCGAACCGCCCAGCAATATAGTTTTCGGTCTGTTTCTCTCGGGGTCTCTGCATGACTTGTTCCGTGGCGCCGTGCTCCACCAGCCGTCCTTGGTAGAAAAAAGCGATGGAGTCGGACAACCGGGCGGCCTGCGCCAGGTTGTGCGTGACGACCACGACCGTCAACTCGGGGGTAAGCCCGCGAATCAGGTCTTCGATCTTTTGGGTCGATACCGGGTCCAACGACGAGGTAGGCTCGTCCAGCAACAAGATCCGTGGTTGCACGGCCAGTGCCCGAGCCAGACACAACAACTGCTGCTGGCCACCGGAGAGTCGAAAGGGCGAGTCACCCAGCCGGTCGGCGACCGCGTCCCAGAGCCCGACCTGACGCAACCGCCGCTCGGCGATCTCCCGCGACTCGCGCCGGGTCACAGACCCATGTGCTCGGACCCCCGAGCAGATGTTGTCCGCGATGGACATCGGGAACGGATTCGGCCGCTGAAAGAGCATCCCAATGTGGCGCCGCAGACTCAGCACATCCGTATCGGGCGCCCAGAGACTCCGCCCGCTCACCAACACGTCGCCTTGATGAAAGAACCCGCTGACCCGATCGTTCATGCGATTCAAGGTACGTAGAAATGTTGACTTCCCCGAACCGGTGGGCCCGACCAAGGCGGTAATCGACCCGCTCGGAAACGGCAGGCTCACCTCACGCAACACCGCCACAGCACCGAACCCCACCGTCAGATTTTCGACCCGCATGCTAACGGACTCGTTGTCCCCGACATCCACCGCGGCCGTCACTGATCCAGTGCCGGCCGCCGTGCCCACCAAATTTCGCTCACGCAGGTCGTGGTTTCTGTGTCTCATATTCGCAATCCACATTAGAGGAACTTCAATGCCGAGCCGATGATATGCCTGCTTAGCTGAAGGAGGGGTGAACATTTCGCTGCGCTCCGGTGAAGTCACCTGCGCCTGGCATCACCACGCGGCCAGTCGCTAGACTGAGCGCCGCACGGTGACGTCCACACTTCGCGCGGGTGAACCAAGGATGAACAATCACGGTGTGTGATCGCCCGTCACAGCCATGGGAGCATCCCGACCGGGTTTCTGCCACGCGAGGTGGTTGAGGTGCGTGCGGCCTAGTGTCCGTGATGGGCGCGTCGATGTTTCCCGGGCCGTCCTTGATAGCGAGCCCAGAGCTGGTTTGGCCGGAGAAGGCTTTGTTGTCTTTGGAGCTGATATGCGGTGATGTCCCCGGCGTGGTTCGGCGGAGAGTTTGCAGGGAATCGGTTCCCGGCCGTCGGTGGATTTCCTGGCGTCGGCGTGTGATGGTCGGTGGTCGTCTGCGGCAGCCGCTCCACCGGGGTCGGGTCGTGGGGTCTGGGTTGCAGCCGAAGGGCTGGGGTGTTGGGCGCGGCAACACCTGAGGTGCTCGCCAGGGCGGAGGCGTGACCGTTCGCGTGCGGGGCATGGCCAACCAACATGGCGGCCAGGACACTGGTAGTGAGCGGTACCACCGCTATGGCGCCGGCCAGGAGTTGGTAGCGTCCGGACCACCCCACGCCCTCGTCCTCGGGCGGCGACTGATCGGCTGGGTCATCCATGCGGCTCGGCCCCGCTGGACGCCTCGTCTGTTCCGGTGCTGCCGGCCAGCGGAGTGTCTGTTGCGATCTCGGGACCGGCTCCAACGGGAGGTCGTGGCGGGAGAGCGGCAGTGTGGGGGCGGACAAGCCGCTGGGGAATCCCGCCAGGTCAGCGGCGAGCGTGGCTAGCGCCTCCTGAGCCTGGTGCATTGTGGGGCGCCGCTCGGAGTCTCGGTGCAGCAGGCGCAGCAGCAGCGGGGTGAGCGGACCGGACTGTCGGGGCGGGATGATCTCGGCTGCGGCCACCTGGTGCAGTAGGGCAATAGGGTTATCGCTGAGTCCAAACGGCGGCGCGCCCTCCAGCGCGGTGTAGAGCGTGGAACCGAGGGAGAACACATCCGAGGGGAAGCCGGCACGGTTTCCCTGGGCGACCTCCGGGGCCAGGTAGGCGGGCGTTCCGAACAGGATCCCGGTGGCGGTCACGGTGCTATCACTGACGGCGTGGGAGACACCGAAGTCGGTGATCTTGGCCGTGCCGTCGTCCGCGAGGAGCACATTGCCCGGCTTGATATCCCGGTGCACGATGCCCGCCCGGTGCGCGGCGGCCAGCGCGGAGGCGATCTGCCTGCCGATGCCGGCGACGATGTCGGGTGCCAGCACGCCGTGGGTGGACAGCACCGTGGCCAGGCTCCTGGATGGCAGATACTCCATGATCAGGTACGGTTGGCCGCGGTGCTGGACCACGTCATGGACCGCGATCACGTGCGGGTGCGGCACCCGGGCGGTGATACGCCCCTCCCGCATCGCCCAGCAGTTGGCCTCGTCAGCCTCGGTGTCGCTCGGCCTCGACGGCAGCACCAGCTGCTTGATCGCCACGGTGCGGTCTAGGCGCTCGTCCCGCGCCTGCCACACCACACCCATCGCCCCACTGCCCAGCCGCGAGATCAGGCGATAGCGCCCCGCGATCAGCTCGCCCGCGCCGCTCACTGCTACCGCCAGGGGTCCTGGCCTACTCACCTTGCCTGCTGCGCCTACTGCAGCGACCATCTCAGGCCGACCTCCTCCACGGCGCTGACGCAGTTGCCGGAGGCACCCTATTCCGTCACGCCACAGCAGGGTGCTGCAGTCCACCCCCACCGTGGCTCTCGCGTTGTGCCTGCTCCCCGAGTTGGACTCGAACCAACAACCCTGCGATTTGAGATCGAACCTGCTGGCTCGTTCCGGACGTCGCCTGTCACTGCCCGCTAGCTGCGCGGTTAGCGAATGTGAACGCGCGTCAATACCTGCCAGTTGCCATCGTTTCTTAGGAGAACCTGGGGGTAAGGTGGGGTGTCGATCTTGAAACGATTCATTCGTGCCCTCTTCATGCGAACTCCCGGCACGGCGGTCAGTGGGGGTTGTTTTCGCTGGTCGTGGGCCACTGGCGGGTGCTTCGGGGTGGTGTTGGTCAACGCCGTTGCTGTACTTCGCTGCTGTACAGCTATGGACCGTGCGCATGCCGGGACTAGTCCCCGATCCTCCCTGTTGGGCGGCCCGTTCCGGGCTGAAAATGGGGGGCGGCTGTCCGCTGACGTCGTTGCTCTTTGATCGGGTTGAGGTCGTGGACTAGTCGGGCGCTGGGGGCTGCCTTGTGGGCTGTTCAGTGTTGCTGTGAGCACGCGGATCAGATTCGCCTGACCCCTCGCAGCTCCCGCGGGCAGCCGCTGGTGGTTGGTTTCGAGGACAGGGGAGGGTGTTGTGCTGGAGGAGGATCCGCAGGTTGAGGAGATCATCGCGCGGGTGGCGGCGTTGGATATCGGCAAGGCCGAGCTGGTCTGCTGTGTCCGGGTCCCGCACGAAGACAAGCCGGGGCGGCGGTGTCAGGAGGTGCTGACCTACTCCACGATGACTCGCTCGCTGCTGGTCATGGCTGATCATCTGCGGTGTTTGGGGGTGCGTCGGGTGGTGATGGAAGCCACGTCGGACTACTGGAAGCCGGTGTTTTATCTGTTGGAGGCCCAGGGGCTGGATCCGTGGTTGGTCAACGCCAAGGATGTCAAGCACCTGCCGGGTCGGCCGAAGACGGACAAATTAGATGCGGTGTGGTTGTGCAAGGTCGCGGAGCGGGGCATGATCCGCCCGAGTTTCGTGCCGCCTGTCGAGATCCGCCGGTTGCGGGATGTCACTCGGTACCGGATTGATCTGGTGGGGGTGCGGACCGCGGAGAAGCAGCGGGTAGAGAAACTGCTGGAGGACGCCCAGATCAAACTCAGTGTGGTGGCCAGCGACATCTTCGGAGTCTCCGGGCGGGCGATGATGGCCGCGCTAGTGGCTGGGCAGACCAACCCCAAAGCCCTGGCTGAGCTGGCTCGAGGCCGGATGCGCGCCAAACTCACCGTGTTGGAGGAGGCGTTCACCGGGCACTTCACCAACCACCACGCCCTGCTGCTGAGAAAAATGCTGGCCCGGATCGACACCCTGGACGCCGACATCGCCGAGCTCGACGCCACCATCGGGGAGATGATCGCCCCTTTCGCCCCGGCGGTGGCGCGCCTCGATGAGATCCCCGGGGTCGGGACCACCGCAGCACGGGTGATCATCGCCGAGGTCGGACTGGACATGGCCCGGTTCCCCACCCCAGCGCACCTGGCCTCCTGGGCGAAATTCGCCCCCGGGATCAAAGAGTCCGCCGGCCGCAAGAAAGGCACGGGCAGCACCGGGCACGGCAACCGCTACCTCGCCCGCGCGCTCGGAGAAGCCGCCGTGGCCGCCAGCAAGACCAACACCTTCCTCGGCGAACGCTACCGCCGCATCGCGCGCCGCCGCGGCAAAAAGAGAGCGATCGTCGCGGTCGGACGCTCGATTTTAGTCATCGTCTGGCATTTGCTGTCCGATCCCGAGGCCCGCTTTATCGACCTGGGTTCGGACTTCTACGACACCCGTATCGGATCAGAGGCCAAGAAACGTAACCACATCCGCCAACTCGAAGCACTCGGTTACAAGGTCACCCTCGAACCCGCCGCCTGACCACGGCTTCCCCCATCCCCGACTCCGCGACACAACCAACGCCGAGCCGGTGATTCCGTTCGCCCGTCCCCGGCTTGATTTTCGGGTCAGGAGTCGGGGCCGCT
>Ga0213881_10000337_pt1 | contig 32737 bp, 26 predicted proteins | sample BarmaccoBMER_R08_FD_160104 | JGI IMG/M metagenome (GOLD analysis project Ga0213881, IMG submission 160104) | Barbacenia macrantha exposed rock microbial communities from rupestrian grasslands, the National Park of Serra do Cipo, Brazil - ER_R08 ...
GGGCGGCCCTGGATGCCGCCACACCCCACACCCGCCTAACCAGGCACCCACCCAACCGGGCCCCGAACCCACCCGGCCACCTCAGCACGCCATCACCCAACCAACATCAACACCGCTGAATGTTTACTGGCGAACATGTCGCGGAACATGTGGAACTCCCTGGCGACTACCGCCAATCCATGTGAACCGATACGCTCGTCAGCAAGCGTAACAAAACCGACAGAGTAGTGTTTCATGGCGTCGTCGAGCTCAGTGAGCCGACCGCTGTCAAGCGCATCATGTACGGCCATGTGACCCTGCAGCAACTCCCATCTACCCCGCAGATCCGGAAAGTTGTAGTCTCTGATCGCCTCCTCAACATCGGCGATCCGCCCGTCGATGAGGTCCCGATAACGTTGTTCTCTGGTACTCATCCAGGCACGGTAGCTCAGCTCGAGGTACTCAAAGAGATTGGCCGACAGAAACCTGCCATCAGCGATCCTGCGGGCCTCGCCGATAGATTCGTCGAGGTAGCGCAGCCCGAGGTCAATATCGTCGACTCCGAAGATCCGGCCGGCCCGATTGAGTGCCGACGGGTAGAACCTGATGGCCAGCTCGCGGCAGATGTCCAGAGCTCGGCGGATCAGGGCACGAGCCCGGCCCAGCGGCGGCTCGTCGATGAGGCGGATGCCCTCCCGGTCAGCCTGATAAAGGCAGCTCGCCTGCTCCTGGTACACCACGCCCAGCCACGGCCAGCTTTTGAGCTCCTGGAAGATCGCCTCAGCCTCCTCGTAGGCCCGCCAGGCACGGACGAACTTGTTCTCGTAGCGGTACACCTCTCCGGACACGCTGAGCGACACCCCGACGCCATGCCGCCGGCCGAGTCGGCGGCGGACGGCGATCGCACTCTCCACCAGGTTATGGGCCTCCCGGTGGTTGCCCCGCAGCGCCTTACGTAGGCCCAGTTCGTCTGGATCGACGCCATCTCCTCGCGGTCCTCGTCGGGGCTTCCCGGTCCGAGGATCCTGGAGATCACATCGCGCGCGCCCTGGTAGGCCTCGTCGGCTTTCTGCCAGCGACCGAGGTTACGGAAGTAGAAGCCGAACTCTTTGCGTGCCTCGGCCTCGCAGCGCTCCTGCATCGGCGAGTCGAAACTTCTGGTCAAATCCAGCGCGCACTGGAAGTACTCATCGGCCTTGTCGATTTGACCAGGAATGCGCATGCAAGCGTTGCCTCGCTCGTTGGCGAGTTTGTATTGCAGATCGGGGCCAGCCGACGAGTCGGGCAGGTCACGGAGGAGTTCCAGAGCCTGGCGGGGCTGCTCGTTCTGGGTGAGGAAGCGCGCGATGCTCAGCCCGATTTCGAGGTACCGGACCGGCGCCTGGGTCAGGAGCCAGTGGTGGAATCGTTTCGCCATGACGTCCAGCACGCCGCCCAGTGATGCGGAGGTCTCGCCGTGGGGAAGGAAACGCTCGAGTTCGTGGCAGATCAGTTCCTGGAATAGCACGTCGTGGCGTGCTAACGCCTGCTGGTAAAGCTCGATGAAACTGTCGCTGCCCGCCTGGAAGTCATCCAACAGTTGGTAGTGCAGCTGGGCAGTCCTGAGCTGGTCCAGCTCGCGCCTTTCGGTGTCGAGCTCGGCGACCCGGCGGATCAGCTCAGGGTCGTCCTGTTTCTCCGGCGACCGGAGAGTCTCGGTCAGCCGCTCTAGCTCCTGCTGCAGCCGCCGGTCTGTACCGGCGGTGAGCGTGGCGTAGATGCCCGCAGCCTTGCGCCACAGCTGGCGCCGCCAGGTCTCATCTTGGTCGTGCAGCGGGATGAGCCGCTGCGCCAGTTCTTCGGCAAGCGCGTCGTGCAGCGTGACGTAGCGCTGGTTGGCCCGGGGCCGGACCCATGGCTGCTGCAACAGCAGTTTCCACGCTTGCTCCCAGCTGTCGAGCTCCTGCGGCAGCTCGCGATCATCCATGAGGCGCTGCCATACCTGCTGGTTGACGCTGTGCCGCAAGACGGCCAGCCGTTTGATCGTCTCCGGCCAGAATTCGGTGCTGCGGTAGGGGGCTATCAGGCGACGCCGGAACGCCTCGTGCAGTCGGGCTTCCGCTACCGTGGGTTTGACCATCTCAGGCGGCGGGTCGGTCTGCACCAGGAAGTCGACGGAAAGGGCCAGCCACAGCGGGTGGCCCTCGGTGAGGTCGGCTAGTTGTTCTTTCTCGTTCGCGGTCAGTGATTGTTGCAGCGCGCTGCTGTCGAGGAAGCGCAGCGTCTCCTCCCGGCTGAACCCCTCCAACTTGATCTCCGTCCACTCCAGCGGTTGGTGCGGATCGTCCAACTGGTCGCGAATGGTATCCTGGTGCTCGCGTCTGGTTATCGGCCGGCCAGACAGGATGAACAGTGTTCCCGGCAACGCCTTCATCCACTGGGTGAAGGTAAGCAGGAGATACATGCTGCGGATAGCCTCGACCGTGTCCAGCGTGATGACCACCGTGCTCCCGGTTTCGAGTACGAAGGACCGGTAGCACTCGATGAATTTCTGTTTGATACGTCCGAGATGGCTAACCAGGGTTTCGTTCCCGACGCGCGCACTGGCATAACGCGGCAGCCTCGATACATAGTCAAAATAGGGACCGAAGTAATCCCGCTCCGGGTCGAGCGTGCTAGCGACGACGCGCTCCAGGTTGAAGAGCAGCCAGTATTCGGAGTCGTCCACATCGATCGGCCGGACCCACATAGTGCCACCATGTGCCGAGTCGTGTTCACTGGCCAGGGCGCGCACCAGCCTAGTCTTGCCGACGCCCCCAGCGCCGTAGAGCAGAACGGCACGGCTCCTGCCGTCGCCCCGCACCAGGTCGACCTGCTCCCGTATGGCCGCTTCCTCACAGCGTCGAATGTAGGGGTTGTGATGCTGGGAAGCCGATCCCATCACGCGCCTCCAGCGACGGTCACGACAACCCTTTCGACGATTTCGTCAAAAAGGCCGCCGTACTTGCGCAAGATCGTTTGAAATTCTTCATCCTCCCGCAACCGTTGGGAGACGAACTCACTGAGCTCGGCCGGTTCGTAGATCGGGGACTTGGCGAAGTCGCCGGCGAGTGCCTCCGCGACGCCGGGGAGGAGGCTGGGGACGTCCGACGGCTGCTCGATGACCATCCGCGTAGCCTCGTGCCACAGGCATTCCACGAGCACGACAGGCTGCTCCTTACCGGCGTTCCGGTCTATCCAGCCTTTGTAGAACCGCCGGGCGGTGGCATGGGCCTCCCACCGGGCCTGGTCAGAATTGTAGTAGTACCGGTACAGCAGCCGCCGGATGGGCGGGTGGATAACCTGCCACAGCTCCTCCCATGGCCGCTTGAGCAGAGCGGTGCGGCTCACCGCCTTCCAGAGGTCGTCGAGTGACCAACCTGCTGCCCGGAGCGCGTTCTTAAAGTCGGGATCGGCTTCCATGTGATAGCGGAGGTGCGACTGGGTGAACAGGCGGTAGGCTACGAGCACCCGGAGTGTCCGTTCGAGCAGCTCCTTCGCCTCCGCAAGGTTATGGCCACCGAACGGCAGCAGGCTCTCGACTGACAGTAGGTCATCGCGGATGTACGGGCGGGCGACGGCGTCGAAGGTGCCCTCGCCCTCCGACTCATCGAGTTCGAGAAACTCCGTTTCTTCAGCCCACTCCAGACCCCGAATGAGCAGCGCGGGTAGCCCTTCGCTGAGCCGGTGCAGACAGTTCGCATAATCCCACAGCTGGTCAGCGCCAAAGCCTCGATGAAGCTCGGTCAGTGACTGGTGCACCACCTCGACGCCGAACTCGGTCAGCGCAAGCTGGTGGAACCGCACCCCGGAGACGGCGTTACGGCCGAGGCCCTTCCAGTTGTCGTGGTGTCGACTCCCAATCACCACGCTGAGCCGGCTCGTCCGGGTTCCGGTCTGTTTCACCAACTGATATATTCCGGTCAGCGCGGACCGGAGGTCAGCAGCACATTTCGTCTCGAGCAGGTCGGCGCTGTCCAGCAGGTAAAGCTGCGGACACCCGCGCTTGCTGATCTCTGTCGCAATGGCGCGTTGTGCAGTGTCAGAAAGCGGGGAGGCCGGACCGTCCACGTTGAGCAGCGCGCCGAGTAACCGGGTCGGGTTGACTCGCAGGTCCGCCGGACGCTTTCGCAGGTCGAGCAAGCGTACAGCACAATCGGGAACTCTGCCGGTCAACTCCTTCTGCAGCTGCCTCAGGAACCACGACTTGCCCATCCTGGGCGGCGAGATCACCAGCCACAGGTCCGGACCACCTGTCGTAGCAAGCGCGTTGACGATCGCATTGAGTTCGTCGACCCGATTGCGGAACACCGGCCTGGGTGCCCGTGGCCGAACCGGCGCCGCCGCCCCGGCCACGGGCACCGACGCCCTATCGAGGTGCAGCGCAGTCGAGACCGCGTTCAGTTTCTCGTCGTCGAGCGGAACGGTCAGGTCGAGCCAGTCGTAGCTTCTCAGGAAACCGGATTCAGCACGGTTGGTCTCGGCGATCTTGAGGACATAGATGAACTGATAAGGTAGATCATTCTCACGCTGCATGGCCAGGTCAAGCTCGCGTCGACACCATGGGGAGCTGAGATAATCCGGCGACATCAGAATGACGAAAAGGTTGGCGCGGCCGATCTTATCCTCTATCTCACCGACGAAGCGCTTTCCCCACTGCTCCTTATCCTGCCACCAGAAGAACTCAGTGCCCGCACCCGTGAACCGGGACACCAGACGGTTGGCCGTCGTCTCGTCCTCCGCCGCATAGCTAAGAAACACCCGTGTCATGGGGTAGTCTCCGTAGCCCTCATCACTACACGCCACGTTCGTGTCCCCAACGCAGCGCCTTTGCTCACGCTCCGCGAGAGCCGGCCGCAGTGGCGCTGTGTGACAGTACTCACCGGGCCGTCGGCGCTCACCAGCGGTGTTACCCGTGGCCTGCGGTTTGTCACATTCCCCTTTTCGGGAACGGTGCGGTGTGTGGTGGTCTCGCGACGTTGTTGCGCTAGCTGAGGGTGCGCAGGGCACTGTTGCGGTAGCGGAGGGCAAGGCCAGGAGGCAGTCCGTGCCGATGCATCGTGGGCTTCGTCGTGTGGTTCCGCCGTGGTCGAGCTTCGCTTCCCGCCCGAGGTGATCATTGTGGCGGTGCACCGAGGTTGAGCGCGTGCCAGAGGGGCCTGGGCGGCCTCGATCAGTCCGAACGCCATCGCCAGCCCGGCCGCCGCGAGCCCGGCAATCCGGTGATCTTCCTGCGGTGCCGGACGGTCGCCCTATGGAGCTGCTCGTAGTCAGTCTGGCCGGCCGAGTCTGACTCGTAGATCAACACCGCAGCCATATTGATCACTTCTGTCGAAGGGCGGCGTCGGCTGTCGCCCGACGCACCCACGCTGTCCTCTTAAACACAAAGAGTCGCACATCTGGGTGATGACAGTAGTACTTCTCCCTCGTTCAGGCTATCGTTGAGCGTCAAAATCCCAAAAAATTGTTCCAGAGAGTCAAAAGTTGTATCGATCAGGGGTAGCTGAGTGGTGAGCACGTCGAGGCGGCCACCCGGGAGAGCGGAACAAAGACATCCCAGGAGCTTGAATGTCAAGCTGCAGCCTCCTCGACAGGGTGTGACCATACGGTCGCTTCGTCCCAGCAGGTGCGGGTGTTGCGGCAGGCGTGGATCCTGCTGGCTAATTCCTGATCATGCTGCGAGAGCGAGTTCGAGCCGGCTCCTCAGGTGGCTGGTGCGGGTCCGATCCATGGGGGTTGTGAGGTTTCAAGGGAATCGAGTGTGGGGAGCGCAGCTGGTGAAGGCGGCTCGTTCGGCGGCCGCGGCCGCGCGCCAGCGGGTCAGGAGCTGCGCGGGCGGAGCGCCGCGTTGGGCGGCCACCGCAGCCGTGGCGGCGTCATCGACGCTGCCACCCTCGGCCAGCACCGCGTGCCACCCATGGTCAACCTCGGCGAGCCGACCCTCGGTGCTGGCCACCGCCCACTCGTCGGTCTGGGCCAGGTGCAGCACCACGTCGGCCACCGCCCAGCCCGGGCAGCGGCTGGGACGCACCCAAGCAGCGCCGGCAAGCTCCCCCAACATGGAGTCGAGCTCCTCATGCTGGGCCCTCAGCGCCGCCACGATCTCGCGCATGCTCGTCCCGTCAGCATCTTGACACGGGGCCGCCGCGGCTTCCGGGGCGCCGACGGAGCGACCGTCATGTTGTCCTACCAGCCGATCAGCCCGTGCCGTCAGCAGATCCTCCGCTGGGACGCGTCGCTGACCAGGGCAGTGCCCCCACTGTCGGCGGTTCTATCCGCCCCGGTTGTCGATGACGGCTTGGAAGGGGTTGTGGCCGCTGCTGGTGAGGATGAGTAGGGGTGGGGTGGTGGTGAAGTCGGGGGTGTCGGTGATTCCGCCGATGCGGTGGGTCTCGGTGATCAGCACGAAGTCACGGTCGCCGACGAGGTCGGTGAGGTAGCGGGCGTTGCCGGCGCCGCGGGGGTCGCGGAGGAAGCACTTGGCGGCCCCGAAGGTGCCCAGCGCCAGGCAGCCGGAGAGCAGGAACACGGTGGTGCCGGCGAGGGTGAGCCTGGTGACCATGCTGAGGTCGGCGAGCAGGTGCCCGTGTGCGGTGCGGGTGGGTCTCAGGAGATGGTCATCGGCGCCCGGGACGACCAGGCCGGGATCGTCGCCGCCGGTGTGGAAGCGGATCGGTAGGTGGGGTTGGAATTCTCGGTGCTTGCTGTTCCAGGTCGGGGAGCCGATCACGATCAGGGTGCCGGCGCCAGCGTCGTAGTACTCCGAGGGGACGAAATCGTGGATGCTGGCCTGGGGGAACAGGCGGGCCAGCCGGACCCGCAGGTAGAATAGGGCATCGAGATCGGCGAACTGGCCGTAGCGCATGAAGTACGGGTCCCCGGGCGTGGCGACGGGCGAGCGCGTGTCAGTGGGCAGTTCGGAGCACACGATGTCCACCCGGGAGGTGTCGGTGAGGCCCCAGAACTCGGCGAGGGCAACGTGCTGGCGCGCCTGCTGATCAGTGCCGCTGGGGGTGCTGTGCGGTGGGGCCGGGTAGGTTCCGGTCGCGATGAGCATCGCGAGGGTGTCCAGCGCGCGGGAGGCCGACCTGCGGACGGTCTTGGCGGTGCAGCCCAGCAGTGCGGCCAGCGATTCCTGACGTTGTCCCAGCGTGGGGTAGCTGTGCTCGCCGAGGAGGTTGAACTCGACCTGGGCGTGGAGCCGTTCGTGCTGGGCGAGGGCGTCGATGGCGCGGCGCAGCGCAGCGACCATCCGGGGCACGTCCTGGGCCTGCCCGGTCAACGACCCTTGGCTGGCCAGCAGCAGGTCCTGTAGCGGGGGTGACAGGATCCGGACCACCCCGGGATGCCCCAGGGCGGGGCCGCGCCGCAGGCATTCCAGCTCGGCCCGGATCTGCTCGATCGATGGCCGCGGCCCGGAAGCGGTCACCTGTCCATGATCTGTCCGGGCCACGCCCACATGTCCATAACAAGGCCCGGACATTGGCCTATCGGAGCGCCACTGCCGGTGACCAGGCTGATCACGGTGAACTCGGAGCCGGTGAGGAGCCTGATGATGCCGCATGACGTAGTGCTCAACCCCGATGAGCTCGGCCCGGATCCCACCGCGGGCATGGACCTGGCCGTTGCCCTGGGAATCGGTGCAGTGGAGATCCGCACCGCCTGGGGCCGCAACGCGGTGCAGCTGGAGGACGCCCAGGTGCGGGAGATCCGCCGGCGAGCCGACGAGCGGGGGCTGGCCATCGCGGCCCTGGCCTCGCCACTGTGGAAGTGGTGCCGACCCGAGGCCACACCGGGGCGGGTGGACAGCTTCGACTTCCCTACCCGGGTCCCACTCGGCGAACGGGAACAGTGGGTGCATCGCGCCCTCGAGATCGCCGCTCTGCTGGGCACCCGGCGGATCCGGGTGTTCTCGCATCTCCGGGTCGAGCCCGAGCTGACCGAGGACTTCACCGCCGACCCGCTGCTGGTCCGCGCACTGACGCTGGCCCGGGACGCCGGTGTGCGGTTGCTGCTGGAAAACGAACCGGCCTGCACGAGCTCATCCACCCGCGCACTGGCCACGGTCCTGACCGAGCACGCCCCCGCGGGGCTGAGGTTATGGCTGGATGTGGCCAACCTGCACGAGCTGGGCGAAGACACCCTCGCCGCCGTCAGGGAGCTGGCCGCGTTCGTGGACTATGTGCACGTCAAGGACTACCTGCCCGCCGAGGGCGGAGGCAGGTGGTTCTGTCCCGCCGGTATGGGGGTGGTGCCCTACCGGCAGGTGTTGCCGATCCTGGCCGCCCAGGCATCGGCGGCGCCGTGGGCGTTGGAGACCCACGTCCGCGACACGCCCCGCCAGGCCCTCACCGACGGGGCGCGCTTCCTGCACCAGACGCGGGCCGGGGTGGTGGCGTGATGCGCGCCCTGCTGGTTGGCGCCGGTGAGGTCGGCCACCACCACCTGACCGCGCTGGCCGCCACCCCGGAGCTGGAGGTGGCCGGCATCGTCGAACCCGCCCCGCTGCCCCACACCCCGGCCGGGAGAGTGCCGGTGTTCACCGACTACCGCCAGGCCCTGGCGACGGTGCGCCCGGAGCTGGTCATAGTGGCCACCCCACCGCGCACCAGCCTGGCCCTGGCACGCCAGGCTGCCGCGACCGGCGCGCGGGTGCTGGTGGAAAAACCCGTCGTCATCGACCCGATCGAGCTGGAGCACGACCTGCTCGATGCCCGCATCGCCGTGGCGTTCCAGCCCCACTTCGCGCCCGGCCTGGCCGCCCTGCTCGCCGCGTCACCGAAGATCACCCGAGCGCGGATGACGCTGTCGTGCCGCCGCGACGCCAGCTACTACCGAGGGTGGCGAGCCCGGTGGGCCACGGCTGGGGGCATCCTGCACCAACAAGCCATCCACGGACTGGCCCTGGCGGCGCGGCTGCTGCCGAGTCTGACAGTGGCCTCGTGCACCGCCGAGGTGGAACACCGGCGCCACTTCAGCGACGCCGAGGACGCGGTGCGGGCCAGGATCGGCTTCGCCGATGGCCGGGAACTGCTGCTCACCGGCCGGGTCGACAGCGACGCACCATCCCGCCACGAGGTGCACCTGACCTGCGCCTGCGGTGGCGAGCTGAGCGTCACCGGCCGCAACCTCGAAGCCGGTCTCGGTCCCCTCGCCACGGCACCGACGCACACCGAGCTGCGCAGCGCCCTCTACCGCGCCCTGATCACCTGGCACCACGACGGCCAGCGGGACATCCGCCTGTTTGCGCTCAGCGAGCTGCGCCCACTCCTGGAGATGATCACCCGTGTCTACCGCACCGCCGGCAAACAGCTTCGTCCTGCCGCATGACGCCGAATACGAGGTCGTGGAGCGCAAGGGACTCGGCCATCCCGACACCCTCGCCGATGGCATCGCCGAGCTGGCCAGCATCCGCTACAGCGAATACTGCCTGCGCGAGTTCGGTGCGGTCCTGCACCACAACCTCGACAAGCTCGCCGTACTCGGCGGCCGCGTGGCCTTCGGCCCCACCTCGGGGCATTACGTGCACCCGCTGCGGATCATCTTCGGCGGCCGGGCCTCCCACTCCTTCGCCGGCACCCCAATCCCGGTCCCGGAGATCCTGATCACCGCTGCCCGCGACCAGGTGCAGCTCGCCTTGCCCAGCTACGACCAGACGCTGGTGGAGGTACGGATCGAGACCACCGATTCGTCCAAGTTCCCGCACTGGTTCACCCCCCGTAGCCTGGAGGACCTGCCGGAGCGCACCCGGGTGCGCTGCAACGACACCGCCTACCTCGTCGCAGTCACGCCCCGCACCCCAGCCGAACTGATCGCGCTGCTCACCGAGGCGTGGCTGGCCAGCCAACCCTGGTCCGGGTCCGACATCAAGATCCTCATCGCCCGGCGACGCCGACACTTCGACGTGACGGTGTGCGTGCCGGCCCTTGCCGGCCGAGTGCACAGCACCCCAGAGTTCCGCGACCTGCTCACCACGGCAGAGAAAACGCTGACGGACCTGATCTATGACCACACACCCGAGGACATCGAGGTCGAGGTCCACTGCAACACCAAGGAGAACAGCACGGAGGGTCCGCTGTCGGCCCAGTACTTCACGGTGTCTGGCTCAGCACTCGACTACGGCGAAGACGGCCTGGTCGGTCGGGGTAACGCCCGCCACGGTCTGATCAGCCCCGCCCACGCCGCAGGCAACGAGGTCACCTTCGGGAAGAACCCGACCTACCACGTCGGCAAGGTCGGCGCCTGGCTGGCCGACCACGCCGCCACCACCCTCACCCGGGTCGCGGGCCCGTGCCGGGTCGGGCTGGCCTGGCGGATCGGCGCGGCCTACGAAGATCCCGCCACCGTGCAGATCACCTGCCGCGATCCGTCCGCTGAGGAAGAGCGGCGGGTGCGGGAGGCCCTGACCGAGCGGGACTGGCTGGCTGACCTGGTCGGCGAGCAGCGCTACCGCCCTCGCGTCGCACTGCTGGAGGACCTGCTCGCCGAGTTGGCCCATGCCTCGTGAACTGCGCCTGGACACCGGGTACGTCACCATCGCCCTGACCGTGCCCGACGAGGTGACCGAGGACGTCCTGGGCAGCATCGGTGCCGAGGTCACCCGGCTGCTGCCCGGTGGGTGGCGCACCGGCGAGGCGCCGCTGGTCGATCCGGATCTCCGGGTCGCCGTGGCGAGTACTGAGCGGCCCTCCATCAGGCTCGCTGGCGAGTGCGTGCTGGTCGGGCTGCCGCCCCCGGTACTGACCAGCGCGACGCTGGCCTACATCACCTACACCGCCGCCGAGCGCGCCCGCCAGCAGCGCGGCTTGATCACCACCCACGCTTGCGCCGTGACCACCCCGGAAGGCCAGGGTGTGGTGCTACTGGGAGACAAGGGTTCGGGCAAGACTGACACCGCACTCGCCATGGCAGCCAAGGGCTACCCGCTGTGTGGTGACGACCTGGTTGTGCTGGCGACACACCCGGAGCGGTTGGAGGTGTGGGCGGGCAAACAGGTCGTGGCTGTGCGCCAGCCTGGCGTGCTCTTCGGCTACGAGACCAAGACCGCCGTCCATTGTGGTCAGTTCGCCACGCCGGTGGTGCCGGTGGCGCTGGTGGTCCGGGTCGGTATCCACCCGAGCGCCCAGCCCACGATCGTGGCCGGTACACCGTTGTCTGTCACCGAACGGCTGCGGCTGGCCGAGAACCTGGCCCGCTACATCACCGGCACCCCCACCCCGTTAATGCTGGAGCCCGAGGTCTACGCGCCGGTCTACCCGCTGGATGATCCGGCGTGCGCCACGACCCGCGCTGCGGTGATCCGCCAGATCGCCGACGTCGGGCTGTGCTACCTGCAGGCCCCGAGCGCCCAGCAGGCCGCCGGGATGATCGAGGAGCTGCTGTGCCGGTGAGCACTCGCCGGCCGGTGGTGGCGATCCTGCCCAGCCGCGACGAACCCGACACCATCGCCGCCGTCACCCGCGCAGTCGACCTCGCGCTGGACGACGAGAACGCGCTGATCGTGCACGCCGACGCCTCGAGGAGCCCAGCGACCACCACAGCGTTCCGCGGTGTCAGCACCCGTGCCCGCACGGCGTGCCTGGCCGGGCTGCCACTGGGCAAGGGAACGCAGATCCGGCACGCCCTGACCCAGCTCGACGAGCACGGCACGGTGCTGCTGGCCGACACCGACACCCGCAACCCCGACCCCACCACCTACCGCGCACTCCTGGACGCTGTTGCCTCCGGTGCGGCGATCGCGCTGGCCGACTACCCGCGCTACTGGGACGAAGCCAACCTCACCCACTGGATCGCCCGACCACTGATCGCCGCCGCGACCGGCCACGACGTCCCCCAACCGCTAGCCGGCGACATCGCCCTAGCCGCCACCGTGGCCAGCGCGGTGCCCGCACGGTACACCGCCTTGCCGGCCGCGCTCGCGGCGTGCGTGGATGGCTACGGCATCGACGCCTTCGTGCTGCACACCGCCGCCTGCCTCGGCAAGCCGGTATCGGTCCGGCTGGCGAGCACCAAGCAGCACGCACCCTCGTTCCCGCACCTACCCGCGATCTTCGCCCAAGCCGTACCGGTGCTGCTGCACCCCGCCACGACCACCACGGCCACCGCACCCCCGGTCGGGGAGTTCCGCATCACCGAGCGCAGAATGCCCGACCAGCAGCGCAAGCAGATACTGGCCCGGTTACAAGCCCTGCAGCCAACCGAGAACCCATACGATCACCACCCGTGGCCGCGCTCACTGGCCAGCGCCTGGCAGGCCGTGGCGAGCGGAATCCCCGCGACGACGGTCACGCGCTGGCTGTGGCCGGCCTACCTGAACCGCGTCCACACCTGGCTGGCCAACGGCGAAAACAGCGACCTGGCCACACGGGCCGCGACACTGCGAGCCGCCGCCCGTGACGTCCTCACGTTACTGACCACAACCGGGAAGGACACCTCGTGACCATCACCAGCGCGTTCTGCGTGTTCGGCCTGGAACCCTTCCCCACAATCACCGAGGGCGACGACCTCCCCGAGGCGATCACCACCGTGCTGGGTGAGCAGGACCAGCGCCTCCTCGACGGGGACATCATCGTGGTCGCCAGCAAAGTCGTCTCCATCGCCGAAAAACGCTACGTCGACCTCGCCACCATCACACCCAGCCCGCAGGCCCGGGAGATCTCCGAGCAGACCGGCAAACCAGCCGCGATCGCGCAACTCATCCTGGATGAGTCCACCGAGCACTTCCTAGCCACCCCAACAGGGCCGATCATCGCCCGCCACAAACTGGGCTACCAACTCACCTCCGCCGGCGTCGACCGCGCTGGAGCGACCGGCGCGTGGCTGCTGCCGGCTGACCCGGACGCCTCCGCCCGCCGCGTACGCGACGCCCTCACCACCGCCACCGGTACCGACCTCGCGGTGATCATCGCCGACTCCGACGGCCGCCCCGACCGACTCGGCGCCACCGTCATCTCCCTTGGCGCCGCCGGAATCGCCCCACTACGCGTCACCGAACACACTGAACCCAACGGCAAGGTCAAACGGCAAGAGGAAACCCTCACCGACCTGATCGCCGCCACCGCCGGCATCGTCCTCGGCCAACGCGGCCGAGGTGCCCCCGTCGCCATCATCCGCGGCGTCACCTACCACACCAGCGACGACGGCGTGACCTCCATACTGCAGTGCTGCTAACAGCCGGTTTTCACTCCCGGTGCACGTTAGGTCGCACGCTTGGTTCGTCGTGATGCGGTGCACACGATCACTGGTTGACTATTGAGGGCGTTGGTTCCCAGGTGATGGTGTCCGGACGTTGGCGTGTGGCTTGCTGGAGTTGTTCAACAGGGATCAACGCGCGGGCCGCGAGTTGAACTCGTTCCCCGTTGCAGAGGTTGTGACGTTGCGGAAGCTGATGAACTCGTTGCAGGCCCGGCTGTGGTATACCGCGTAGCTGGGCCGACCTCGACCGGGCGTACGCGGTAGTCGGCAATCTCACCGGTGATGCGGTCCAGGCGTCGATCCAACTCGGCAACTGTGGTAACCGGTCTCTCCTCGGCGTGGAGATCCACGACAGTGTCGGTGGCGACCCCGGGGATGAACTCACCGGCGCCTCACACTGGTCACACCGCCACAAGCTCTCGTGTCCGGTCCAAGAAGTCTCCTACTGCTGGGACTTTCGCGTGTGGCTTCATCTTGCGGTAGAGGTCGCGGAGACGCCCGATGCCGCGGGTTGAATTCAGATTCTGAGACAACTCCAGTGCCGCGATACCCTGCCTGGCAGCGGCGTCGAGATCACGCTGCGGGCCCGGATGGGCGAACGCCTCGGCCAGACGGATCGAGAAGTTCCTCCGGTCGCGGATGAAGGACTCATCGAACAGGGCGATACCGTCATTGAGCATGGTGACCGCGTGGTGAGCTTTCTGCAGTCGCAGCAGGCAGCGACCGGCACCGGCCGTGACCTCAGCCGGCCCGACCCAGTACAGGTAGGGGGGTTCGTAGTCGGGATTGAGGCGTTCGACGTGAGTGCGAGTCTGGGAGATCGCCGCCGCGCAGCCCGTAGAGTCCCCCAGGGTCGCCAAAGCGTATGCCTGCCTGCTGTAGAGCGCGGTCAGCAGTCCCGCGGTCTCCCGGCCCCGCACGCCAGCTACCGCAGTCTCGACGAGGGTGACGGCCTCCCGGGGGTGCCCCTCGCGCGCGGCCAGATAGGCCATCGATCCAAGGATGTGGGCGCCCAGCGGCCGGTCATCGGCGCTGTGCGCAGCGCGCAGGGCGGCTATGTAGTAACGCTGCGCCAGTCCCGGCTGCCCGGAGTCGTAGGCGGCCCATCCTGTGAGCTGCCCCAGCTCAGCTAATGCGACGTGAAGTGCGCGCCCCGTGGGCTCGTCATAGGAGGCCTGATCTAGCAGCTCGGCGATCACTCCGAACTCCTGCTCGGCCAGCAAGAGCACCGTGCCGCCCCCAGCGACATCGTCCATCGCCCGCAGCTCAGGAATCATGGCCCGCAACCGGCTCACTAGAGTTGCCGACACCCGACGCCCGGACAACCCGGACACCAGTGGGCCCGGTTCGTGCACCAACCATTGGTGCGCCGGTGCGGTCAAGGCCATCCCGCTCAAGAACGCGAATCCCCGGCGTTTCACCGGGTGATCACCCCCTCTCAGCACGACTGCCACCTCGACCGTACCCCGATGATTCCAAGGGGGTGCGAGCACTGGATCATGCTCAGGATCGACGGGCGCCTCGCCGGCATCCTGCGGCTGTGCGCTGCCTGGTCGTTCGTCGTCGACCGGTTGTCCTTCGGCGAGCATGGTGTCCAGCTCTTCGAGCGAGACGCCCAGGGCCTCGGCGAGTTTGGGGCGGCACCACGGCTGCGGGGAAGTCTCGCCCCGCTCCCACCGCCCCACTGTGGTGGGCTCCACACCCACCAGCCGCGCCACTGTCTCCTGGCTGTGCCCCACCACCTCCCGGCGCTGCGCCAGAGCTCGGCGCTTCACAGTCACCGTCCCCCGTAGCCGATCGATCCAGTCCGTGGTCGGCACATTAGCTCACCAGCGCCACCACCGCACCCAACCGCAGCTAGATGACCTAGGGATGTCATGAGTCTGTGCTTTGAGCACCTGCGCCCACCGGTTTGACTGTCACCCATGGCCCCAGGGTCGGGTTGACCACAGCGCTGGTGCGTCCTCCTTCCAGACGCCTGCCGCGCTTGTCCCAGTCCGAGGTCCTCGACCCTGGGTGCCACCCCAGGGAAGACGCCATCCAGACAGGCGGAGAACACGTGCATAACGAGGACAGTCGTGCCAGCCGGGGTCCCGACGGCCAGCCGCACGGCACCGGCGGGCCAGCGCAGCTCAGCATTGGGCGCAGCTTGCAGGGTGAAGCCCAGTGATGCGGGAGGACCGTGAGCTTCTGGCCGAGCTGGCTCGGCTGAACACCGCGATGGCGTCCCTGGCCATGCGGATCATGGACGGCACCGCCAGTGCTGCTGAACAGCGGAACTATGCCCAGCGCCTGATAGCTGCGGGCGAACGGTTGCGGCGACGGGCCGAGGGTGCGAATGGAGTTGTCGTCGAGGGAGAGGTTCTTGCCAACGGATCGCTGACCCTTCCGGCGCCTGCCGTAGAGCCAAGTGGGAGCGGTGGGTAACGTTTGGGAAACTCGAAATCGGCTCCTGTGGGAACAGCTTGAGCAAATGGCGAAGAAGCTTAGTGCGGAGCCATTAGAGCCGGTGGAACTCAAGGAACTGGCAGTACGGCTCCTTGCGGGCATCGTCATACTGCTCCGCCTGCACCATACCAACAAGCAGGGCCAGTGCTCTTATTGTGCATGGACGAGACGGAAACGGCTATTCTGGAACAGACGACCAGACTGCGCAGTTTATGACGTTGTGAACTTCGCCTTCCGGCAGCACCTAGACAAGGTGCGACGTCAATTGACATCGCACTTACGTTAAACCGTTTTTAACAGATGGGCGGGTGGCGCCGGCGTAGTCGTCTTTGGGGTGGCGGTAGGGTTCGATTTTCACGACTTGACCAACGTCGGGGGCGTCGACCATGAGTCCGGTGCCGAGGTAGAGCCCCACGTGGTGGATATGTGCGGGCGTGCCGTAGAAGACAAGGTCACCGGGCTGTAGTGGGGTTCCGGTAGGGAGCAGTGGGCCGGTGTTGTATTGGGTTTGGGCGGTGCGGGGGAGCTCGATGCCGGCGGTGTGATAGGCGGCGTGGGTGAGGCCGCTGCAGTCGAATCCTCCATCGCGCGCCCCATTGCCACCCCACACATAGGCCTGGCCGAGTTGGGCGCAGGCGTAGGCGATGGCGGCCTGGGCAGCCGCGGAAGGTGCTGCGGCACCACAGGGTTGCGCGGCGGTAGCGTAGGTTTTGGCTTGGGCGAGTATTTGGGTGACGTACCATTCGGCGTGGTTGTAGGCGAAGAGTGCGCCGTGGAGGTCGCGGCCATTGCGGGCACCGTTGTCACACAGGTATGCAGCGGCGGTGTAGATTGCGTCGTGGGGGTTGTATCGTGACGGTGGGCTCGCACCGCCGGGTGGGGGCGGGTGTTGGGACACGACACGGTTGAAAGTATTTTGGAGGAATTGCATTGGACCGCCGGCTCCGGCTTCATTGTGGCCGCTCCAGACACCGGGTAAAGGGCTTCTGCCGTGGCTGGTTTCGATTTTTCCGATGGCGGCCAGGATGGTCCAGTCCAATCCGGGGCAGACGGTGGCGGCTTGCCGGTAGAGGGAGAGATAGTCGGCGGGGATGTCGGCGAGGCCGGTCCGGCTGGGTGGGCTGGTGGTGCTGCCGAAGAGTGCGGAGAGGGCTCCGGTGACGGCAGCGCTGATGAGGATCACGAACATGATGATCGCGGTGGTGACACCAGCGACGATCTTCATCCGTCATTTGGTGATGCGGTAGGCGGGTGAGGGTGGCGGCAGGGGTGAGGGGGGCGCCAGGGTGGTGGCGGGTTCGGCACCGCGCTGGGATGCGGGTACGGGGATGGCGGTGGGGGGCCAGTAGTGGGCGAGGTCGGCGAGGCGCAGCCGTCCGGGCCGGTGCAGAGCGGGATCGGGGAGCGGAAGCCAGCGGCTGGTAGCGGGGCTGTTGGGTTCGGTGGTGGGGAGGTCGGCGCTGCTGGTGGCTAGGGGCACGAGGTTCGGGTGGTCCAGGTGAGAGTGGGCCTGGGCGAGTGCCCGGCGGGCGGTGGCTTCCCGTCGGGTGGTGGGCAGCCAGACCAGGACGGGGGTGGTGATGCCGGTGGTGGCGGCGAGGTGGTGGTAGCCGGTCAGCTTGCCGGCGAGGATGGGCAGGGCTTCGGTGCCGAAGTCGAATTCCAGGAAAAACTCCAGCTCACGGTCGGCCTCGTGCCAGCGGCCGTAGGCATCAGGGCGGACCAGGTCCCCGAAGTGGCGGGCGCAGCGGGTTTGCGACCACCAGGCGGTGAGCTGACCGGGAGCGCCCGGTTGGCGGCTGGCGGCTACGAGGGCGGCGAAGAATCCGTTGACGCCGATGGTGTGCGCCAACGTCAGGGAGTGGGCGAGACCGATCGCGGCGTCGTGGCGGTAGCCCAGTGCTTTGAGGGGTAGGCCGTTTTCGTGGGCCAGGGCGGTGGCGCCGGCGATGTCCAGGACGTAGTGCATGGGCGCGGTGCCGTGGGAGAGGAAGGGTTGGAAGCGGTCCAGGACCCGCCACAGGTACAGCTCCCTCAGCCGGTGGTTGGCCGCCCGCAGGGAGGGGTAGGCCAGCTGCACGATCTGGTGGGTGGTGAACACCCGGTGCTCGAAGCACATCCGGGCCAGCCACCGGTCCCGGGGGGTCAGGTGCGCGGCCAGCGTGGCGAGGTGCTCGCCGGTACTCGCCGCGCGGGGGGTAGGCCGGGTGGGCAGATGTCCGCGCAGGGTGCGCTGCGGGGTCGGGTTGGTGATCACGTGGCCTCCAGGAGGGGTTAAAACGAGCGGTTTAGGCGGCGCGGCGGTGTGTCGGTTCTGGAGGCTGGGGGGTGTTGACGCGCGCGGCGGTGCGGATCTGGCGGGCACGGCCGGGGATCGGTGGGGGCAGTTTCTCGGTGAGGGCGGTGAACGCGGGGGCTTCTTCGCCGTCGGATACCAGGCGGGCGGCGATGTGGAAGGCGCCGAGGTGGGCCAGGTCATGCTCAGCGATGCGGGGGGTGGTGTGGCGGGCGAGTTTCTTGGCGTCTTCGGGGCTGGCGGTGAAGAACACTTTGGATCGGGCGTTAGTGGAGATGCCTTCCTCCAGGTCTGGAGGGAGTTGGGCGAGGTACTGGTGAGCCAGCGTGATCGACAACCGGTAGCCGCGAGCCTCGGCGAGCATGTCCTCCAGGGGGTAGGGCAGGGTGAGGAAGTTGTGGCACTCGTCGATGTAGAGGCTGCAGTCGCGGCGCTGGTGTGGGGGGATGCGGGCTCGGCGGGTGGCGGCCTGCCAGGTGCGGGCGAGCACGAGGGAGCCCAGGAGCCGGGAGGTCTCCATGCCGAGGGCGTTGCGGGCGATGCGGACCAGGCAGATCCCACCGTCCAGGACGGTGTCCATGTTCACGGTGGAAGGGCCTCCGGCGATGGCGTCCCGGACGAAGGGGCGGAGTAGCACGCCGCGGACCTTGTTCATCAACGGGGCGATGACCTGGGCGCGGCTGGCGTCGGAGAGCTGGTCGTACCAGGACCAGAATCCGGCCAGCACCGGGTCGTTGATCTGCGCGATGGCGCGGTGGCGGAACGTTGGTGCACTCAGCAGGTGGATGAGGTGGGTGAGGGTGGGGGTGCCGGGCTGGTGGGTGAGGGTCAGGAGGGCGGAGCGCAGGATGTCCTCGGTGCGCGGTCCCCAGGAGGAGGCGTAGATCCGGCTGAAGATGGACACCAGGTTGTCGACAGTGCGGGCCTGGTCCTCGCCCTCCAAGGGATTGAGCACGGGTGGCCGGAAGCGGCTGTCGGCGTCGAAGAGCACCACGTGGGGTCCGAGGTGTTCGGGCAGCCGAGCGAGGACGTCGGAGATCAAGTCTCCTTTGGGGTCGATCACCACGAGACCGCGTCCGGCGTGGGCGTCGGTGAGGATCATGCGGGCCATCAGTTCGGATTTGCCCGAGCCGGTGGCGCCCAGGATGTGCAGGTGGTGGCGGGCGTCGGTGACGTGTAGGCCGACGGGGCGGCCGTGGCCGGAGTCGGTGCGTCCGATCGGTTTGATCCCTTCTCCGTTGGTGGCGATGCCGGGTGGGGGTGGCACGGCGCGGGCGCCGGCTCGTTGCAGTCCGGGCACGGCCTCGTCGGTGGGCAGGTGGGCGATTGCGGCCAGTTCGGGCACCGAGAGCAGGTCACCGGCGCCGAGGTGGCGGCGGGTGAGCACCCGGTGGGGGTGGTGTAGCCGGGTGCGGCGGTAGTAGTTGTGCTCGGTGAACGCCGCGAACGCTGAGGCGATCGCGTGTGCGCGCCCGCGCAGCCGCTCCCGCGCTCGGGTGTGCTCGTCCTGGGTGGCGTGTGCGGGGATGGTGGTGCACAGGGCGTAGCGGATGCGGGTTTCGTAGTGCGCGCCGCGGTGTTTGTCCACGATGGCCCGGTCCTGGGCGGCGGTTTCCAGGGATGTTTGGTGATCAGGGGAAGCGGGGCGTCGGTGGGAGGGGGCGTGTGGGGTGATCAGGTCGAGCAGGTGGCTGAGGGGCCGGGCATAGTGCCCGGCGTGGCGTGCCTTGCGCAGGCGGGCGCCGGTGACTGGGCGGGCCAGGATCTGGACCACCGCGTGTTCGTGGGGGTGGAGTCCGAGGGGGGCGCCGAGCAGCGCGCGGGTCGGGTCGGCGGGGAAGGTGGTGCGGATCGGGAGGGCTTCGCTGCGGTGCAGTCGCAGCTCGCCCCCCACTGTCACGAGCCGATCTCCGGGGGGTGCGGTGAGCGGTAACGGGGGCTGGGCTGGGTCGGTGTGGGTGTGCGCTCCGGGCCAGGCGGCTTCCAGGGCGCGTTCGACCATCCCGGGCGGGACCAGGCCGGGTACCCAGAGCTGGACGCGCACTCCGTCGTGGCTGAACACCAGTTCCCAGGCCAGGTGGGGTTGGCCGGTCAGCAAGCGCGTCCAACCTGGTCGGAGCAGGCCGACGAGGTTGGACCACACCGTGGTGGCCCCGGCTGGGTCGACGGTGGGCGGGGCGAGCACCGTGACCAGTCGACCGTTGGTGGTCAGGCGTTGTTGGCAGCGGTGCCGCCAGTACTGGCGTGCCCCGGGCAGGAGCCCGACGCTGATCACGAGAGCGGGTCCAATCGAGAGGCCCCATTGAATCGCCCCCTGGTGGAGATAATTGAGCACGAGGTGGATCGCGGCTGCCGGGTCGCGCAAAAACCGCGCGAGCCACCCGTGAGGCATTGAGTTATCCGGGGTGGTGAACAGTGCGGCAAGGAAGCGGGCACGCATGGGTTCGCGGTGTCCTTTTCGGGTGAGTGACGTTATTGCTTTACGCGGCGTCGAGTTCGATGTGCTCTGCGGTGTCCTCGGTAAACTCACCAACGGTGTCGGAAGAGGTGGCGAGTTCAGCAGGGTCTGTGGTCACCAAATGATGCTCATGACAAGAGGCAATAGCGCGAAATGCAACTCTCTGGGTTCCTGTTGACAAGAGACCCTGGCCCCTCTCAGCGGACAGCAGGAATTGTCGTTCCCCGTCGGAGAGATTGAAGGTGTGCACGATCTCGTCGATGGCCTGCGGGGCTTGGCGCAGCAGGATCTGGGTCGCAGAGTTGGTCACGACGGCTTTCCCTAACTCGGAACCGAGAACGTCGGCGGTGTCCTGGGTCGCGACCGTGAGTCCGGCCCAGTGTTTGCGGGATGCTTTCGCCATCCGGAACAGGAACTCCGCACCGGCGGGTTGTTTCATCAGCAGCCATGCCTCGTCGACCACGACGAGCCGGGGGCGGCGGATCGTCGGGTTGGTGACCCTTCGCCATACCGCGTCCAGGACCAGCAGCGTGCCGATCGGTTTGAGCTCCTCGGGCAGCTCCCGCAAGCTGAACACGATTAAGTGGCCCTCGGGGCGGGTGCTGGTCGCTCCGGTGAACAGTCCGGAGAACGCGCCCGCGGTGAACGGGTGCAGCCGGGCGGCCAGATCGGCCCCGGTGGGGTCCTCGCCTTGCGCGAGCGCGGCGGCGAGATCGGCGAGCAGGGGTGTGGGGCGGCTCCAGGTGCGGGGATCGGCGGTGATCCCGGCCCGCTGGTAGGTCGCGCTGATCGCCCGGTCCAGAGCGGCCCGCTGCGCGGCGGTGAGCTCCTCACCGATCAGGACCGCGATGACGGTGTGCAGGAACAGTGACCGCCGGATCAGGGCGGCGCGGGGTGCGCTGCGCCGCCCATCAGGACGGGTGTGGACCGGCAGGTCGAGGGGGTTGAGTCGGACCCCCGCAGCGCCGAGGGGGATGCAGGTGCCACCGACCGCGTCGGACAGGCGGGTGTATTCGTCTTCGGGGTCGATGACGGCGATCTCCACGCCGCGGTATAGCGAGCGCAGCAGCTCCAGTTTCACCAGGTAGCTCTTGCCCGATCCGCTGCGGCCCAGCACCACGCTGTTGTGGTTGTCCAGCGCGAACCGATCATGGTGGACCAACCCTGGGGAGCCGATGCTCAGCCCGTAGAGCACGCCGGCCGGGGCGGCGAGCGAGGCGGGATCCGGTGGGGGTAGATCCGGGCTGGTGAACGGGAAACTCGCGGCCAGCGCGCTGGTGTCGAAACTGCGGCGCAGGCCGATCAAATCCAGGCCCATCGGCAGCGTGGTGACCCAGCCCTGCAGGCTGCGGTAGGTGGTGGGTTTGGCGTCCATCAGCAGGCTGGCGGCCAGTGAGCGGACCGCAGCTACCTCGGTGGCCAGGGCCTGCGGGGTGGGGGCGTGCACCGTCAGGTACAACCCGAGCCGGAACAGTTTGCCCTCCCCGCGGGCCAGGCGGGCGGCCAGGTCGTAGGCGTCCTCGGTGGCCGCCTCGACCTGCGGATCGAGCAACTGGCCCTTCTCGTGGGTGTGGCGGCGTCCGGACTCCAGCTTGGCCAGCTGCCGCTGCAGCCGGTCAGCGGCGGTGAGGGGGTCGATCGGGTCGATGTGCAGCGAGACGTCAACCCGGCCGGGATAGGTGAGCAGGGGCTGTAACCAGCCCGGGTGCACCTCGCGGGGGTAGCCGACGATGGCGAAAGACGCCACGTGCTCGCCACCAACTTCCAGGTGACGTGCTCCGACCGTCAGCGCGTCGGGGGTGAACGTGCCCGCACCCTGCGGCTGTGGTGTGGGGTTGGGGCGCCAGTGTGGGCTCATGCTGCGCCTCTCCCGTGCTTCGGGTCTTCCTCGCTGCTGGGCGTGGTGGTGATGACCGCATCGGCGCCGGCCAGAGCGGCGGTCGGGGGGATTAGCGAGTCGGGGTTGCAGCTGGAGGCCAGCACAGCGGTGGCCTGACCCGCGTCCAGCGCGGTGACGGTGATCCCAGCCGGCCGGAGCAGGTCGGTGGCCTCCCGGACCCGGCGGACCAGGCGGATTTCGGTGGCCTGGCGGGCGGCCTCGTGGGCGTGGACGTGGGCTCGCAGGGTCCTGGCCAGCAGGGTGGCCACAGGTGAGGCGCCGCCCAGCCCGTCACCGCTGGTGATGCCGAGGGGTTCACGCAGCACCAGCAGCACTTGCCGGCGCAGCAGATCGTTGGTCTGCGTGAGATGCGCGAGATAGTCGGCGTGCTCGCGGGCGGCGTGTTCCAGTGCAGGGTGCGCCAGGTCGCCCGCGCAGCTCTGGAGCTGGGCGATCTGCCCGGAGAGGTCCAGACGCTGGGCGCGCACCAGCACCTGCACCGGGGCGGTGAGCGAGTGCAGATACCGGCCGAAGCCCGCGATGAGAGCTTCCTGCTCGGCCGGGGTGCGCAAGGCGAAGTTCACCGTGCTGCACACCGCCACCAGTGCGAGCCCCTCGGCGCCGAGATCCACCACACCGGCCTCGGACACGCCTGTGGCGGGCAGATCGAGTGCGGCCGGGCACTCGCCGACGGGGGTGGTGACCCGACTGGCGAGCCACTCGGGTATCGGCTGGACTCCCTCGGGGGCGCTGACCCGGTGCCGGGGCTCGAAGCGTTGGCGGATCGCGGCCAGCGCCAGGCGATCCAGGCTGATGCCATCCCGCTGCCCCAACACCAGGAGCATCGCGCTCACGCCGAGGGGGATGGCCCCCAGCAGGAACACCGGCAACGGAACCACTGCTCGCGTCACGGCCCAGGCCGCGTAGAGCACGATCACGGTCACCGTGAGGATCGCCACCTGCCGGGCGGTCAATCCGGCCAGGATCTGATCTGGCCGGTCCACATCGGCGGGGATGCGCACGGCCTGGCATGGGGCGTCGTGCCTGCCTGCCCTCGCGGGTGGGGCGGTCGGCATGGGCGTCCTCCTGGTGGTGTGTCTGTTGGGCGAAGCTGCTTCAGTGGCGGAGCAGCGTGACGGTCTTGCCGATCACGTAAGCGCGAGCGACGGTGCCGACCAGCGAGCGGCGCCCGCCACCGATGCGCAGGGAGCCGAGGATCCAGAATGGGATTTTGATCAGGATGTAGAGCAGCGCCAGCATCACCAGCAAGGTGACCAGCGCGGAGCGGGTCGCGCCGAAAGGGGTGAAGGAGCCCGGGGCGAGGAACACCCGCAGGCCGGTGATCAGGGCAAGGCCTTGGGTGAGCTGAATGGCAAGGCAGCCCCCGAACGCCCGCCACCACCAGTACGCCACACCCTCGGTCTGCGGCAGGGCGTGGCACATCATCGCCAACGGACCCCCGACGATGAGGATGAGGGTGAGCGCGACTCGGACCAGGTAGGTGATCAGCAGCACCACCAGCGCGACGACGAGGAAGACTCCAAGAAAGATGATGAAGATCCCGCCGCCGCTGATCGGTGTGAGGATCATGTTCGTCATCGTCTGGCTCACCGGGATCGCTTCCAGCCCGTCACCCACGACGGCCGTGACCAGGGCGTTGGCCAGTTCGATGGCTTTGGTGGCCAGGAACAGGTTCAGTGCCCCGGCGAGGAACCCGACCACCAGCCGCGGCGCGACTTCCTTGATCGAGTACCGGGCCTGCAGCGACTCGTAGGCCATGAGCAGAATCCCGGCGATCATCACCAACAGCGCGTAGCAGGCCAGCAGGATCTGCCAAGACTGAGTCCACAACTCCCCCACCCGCGGTAGCGACTTGGGGGACGGAGTGCTCAGCAGGCTGGCTGAGAGAAGGTTCAGTAGCGGGTTAAGCGCGGCGACTACCAGATCCCGGAAGAAGGTGGTGATCGCGTTGGTGACACAGCCGCCAATGCTGGTGATCCCGCACTCGGCCTGCCCGTCGCCCTCCCCGCCGGGTTGACCAGCCGTGGTCCCGGCGGGTGGCGGCGGGGCGGTCGTGGGCTGCGGAAGGCAGTCCTGGCCGGTGCACGGCGGTGCCGGTGCTGTCGAGGTGGGCAGCGGCGGGTTGGGATCAGCCCAGGCGGGTGGGTCCACCACGAGGGTCGGACCCACCGCCAGGGCCAGCGCCAGCATCCACGGCACGCCTCGCCGCCGGTGGGTGGCCGGGACGCTAGCGGTCATCCTCAACCCCCCACGATCCCTTGCAGGATCGTTACGACCAGCGGCGCCAGGACCGCCAGGCCGTAGCCGATCCCCGCGCTGGTGAACGCGGTTTTGGCCTTGGCGATCTCTCCGGGGTCGCCGCCGGCCATCACGTAGCGCAGCCCACCGATGGTCACGAACACCGTGGCGAGCGTGGCGAGGATGCCCATCAGCCAGGTGCGGATGTTGTTCAGAACATCGGTGACGCTGCCGGCCAGCGCGAGAACCGTGGTGGTCTCGGCGTACGCGGTGGCCACCGGTGCCACCAGCATCAGCACGGTGAGCGCGCCAACCAGCAGCCACCGCTGCTGGTGAAGGCACTGGGGGTGTGGTGTCAGGCGCATCGGGGGACCTCCGGCAGACGAGGGGCGGGCGGGGTGGTGCGGCACTCCTGAACTCCGGGTTTCGGGTCCGTTTTCCGCACCAAGCTCGACGATTTCGTCACCGATACGGGGCGGCCGTTACGGCACCGACCACTCACGGACAGTGACAGTCCGGCCTGAGGCACCGGCCGGTCGATCGGGCCGAGGAGCGCTGGGGCAGCCAGCACGGTGCCCGCCACAGGGTCCTCGGCATCGGTGTCGCGGATGGTCTCCCGCAAGTAAGCGACCAGGCGTCGCTCGGCGCGCTCCCGCGTGCTGTAGGTGGTCTTCAGCCCCGCACCGTGAGCCTGTGCCCACTCGGCCAGCGGCATTCCCTCCAGTCGGGTGGAACCGATCAGGTCGGCCTCAATCCGGGTCAGCACTCCCTCGGCCACCGCGCGGGCCAGGACCAGATCGGGATGCCCCCATGAGGTCGGGGTGCCCGAGAGCACGCCCAGCCCGGTCGGAGTCGGGCCACCCCACGCCTGGGACAGCGCGGCATGACCGCAGCGGTAAGCCGCCCACCGCAGCCGCAACATGATCCGCGGTCGCCGCAGGTCAACCACCGGCAGTTCGGTGAGGAACCCGCGCAGCACCTCGGCGTGCACCTCGGCCGCATCCCCGGCCAGCCGGGCACTCAGCCGGGCAGCCACCGACGTCAACGCCGGCAGCGCGACCCCCACCGCGCCCACCGTCCAAGCCGCCCCCTGATTGCGCGAGCGCGTCACCAGATGCGCCCACACCACGTCCCGGGTGGCCTGCGGGCACCGGCGGGCCAACAGCCGATCCCGCACCTCATCCAACGCCACCCACCGATCGGGCAGCCCCAGAAACCGGCGACCGTCAATCGACAACGGACGTGGACCGGTCACCAACAGCGTGAACGCCCCACGCGCGACATCCAGCGAATTCGGTGTGGCAGTGTCGCCACCACGAGGAAAGAAATCCTTGCAGGCCATGACGTGACTACTCCTCCGGCAGTCGAAGGGGAACGAGGACGCCGCAAGGAAGCCACACCCGGTACTACGGAAATACCAAGAAAATACTATTCCCAAATTAAGATGATCTTACAAGCGTCATCAGTGAAGTACTACGTCAGTTCCTTGGAGGACCTACACCAAGATCTACACTGTCCCCGCCCACGCATACCTAATGATCAACATTAGTACGGATTGAACTGCGCTTTTAAGGTCATCATAGCGCGGACATAGTACAGGTCCGGTCGCCCGTGGCCGAGACGAACCAACACACATGAAGATCGAAAACCGGCCAGTCGAAAAATCTTGAAGAATTTTCTGGCGTTGGTCGTGGTGACCGTGACGTAGTACGAGCGGCGCGCTCCCTGCCTTCCCGGCTCCTGGGGATGGCCTCACTCGGCGGTCGGCGAAAAAACCCTGCCCGGTGGTGCGGAAAAAGGGGCGGAAATCCGGAGTTCAGGAGCGTCAGAACAACCCCCCACTGACGGCAGGAGACATTCCGATGCCCATCCCCTGGGATTGCGGACCCACCCGGCACGGCCCCCATCGCCGGTGCCCGCGCTCGCCCCGTCCGGCGAGCGTCTGGCCGTGCGCCACCGCCAGCCACCGTAAGGGCACCGGCCTGATCTCCGACTGGCTGCCCACCGCCGTCACCCAGATCGTCACCACCTACACCCAACCCCGCGACCACGTCCTGCTGCTCATCCCACTCGGCCACCTCGACGCGGTCGCCGAACGGCCCGCACCCGGCAGCAACGGGTTGCGCGGCAATGGCGCCTTCGCCGGTCTGGCCGAGGCGGCCTGGGCCGTGGCCCGACTCGGCCGCATCATCCACCCCGAATCCAACACACGGACTGACACCGCAGCGCCGGAGCGCTACCACCTGGTCATCACCACGGTCGATCCGCGGGCCCGCCGGCTGGCCCCCACCCTCGGGTGGGCCGACCTCCTTCACCCAGACGGCGTCCTCGCAGTTATCACACACAGTGACAGCAGCGCAGGCCGGTTGATCGACCCCACCGACATGGTGGTACGTGCCGCCCGCCACGCGGGGCTGACCTACCTCGACCACATCGCCCTACTGGAAATCCCCCTCCACCACGGCCCCGCCGCGAGCACCACGCCACTGCCCTCGCGACGCAACCGGCGAACCACCCGTGCCATCCGGGCGCACTCCGACCTCCTGATCTTCAGCCGCACCCCGGGCGCGGCCATCCGCGCTGACCACAAGGAGACCCCCAATGCCTGAACAACCCCCCGCTGCGGCGTGGTCGGTATGGCCCACCGGGCAGCACAACGAAACCACCCAGCTTCACACCCGCGGGTACCTGCCCGCCACCAGGACCGACGCCGAGCGGATCCCGCCCGCCCTCGCCGCGTACGCCATCAACTACTACAGCCGCCCGGGGGACACCGTCCTGGATCCCGACTGCGGCACGGGCACGGTCCTGGTGGAAGCACTGCGCGCCGGCCGCCACACCGTCGGACTCACCACCTCCGACCGGCGCTGGAACATCACCCGCGCCAACCTCACCGCCACCAAACTCATCGGAGCCTGGCCCGACGCCTCCGTCCTCGACGCCTACCCCCGCATGCTCACCACCCCCCGCGCCGCCGGACTCACCGGACGCGTCGACCTCGTGCTCACCACCCTTCGCCACCACCCCACTGGACGCGCAGATCCCGGTGAGGCCGGCCCCGGCCTATCCCGGTTGGCCCAGACCCTCACCGCGTGTATCCCGCTGCTACGCCCCACCGCGCACGTGATCATCACCATCCGCCGGCGCCGAAGCCGCGGAATACTGGAGGACCTGCCCAGCGCCGTACTCACCGCAGGACACACCGCGGGACTGATCCCCCTCCAGCGCTGCATCGCCCTCACCACCCCGCTCCGCGGCACCCTCCTGACCCAAACGGCACCTCACCCGCCCAAGACGACCATCCCGATCAGCCTCACCGCCCACCACGACGTACTGATCTTCGGCGCCCCGGAACACCGAGCAGTGCGGCGTCGGCAGGAACGCCCCCACCCTCGCCACGCCGACACCGATTCGACGGCCGACTCAGCGCCCGGGTGCGAATGGGTGCCACGGCAGCAAACAAGCGGCATAAAACACCCCTTTCACCGGCCACACCGAAGCGCAGCCGGTCACGGACCTCATCCAGCGGGACACCGCGGCGCGGCAGGCCAGGGAACAAACGTCCCTCAATCGACACTGGGTGCGGTCCGGTCACCAACCAATCAAACGCGGTCCGCGCACTATCTAGCGGCAGTGGGCTCCGCCCTGCCCGCGCCTGATGATGTTCCTCATCGACGTTCATGAAGCGGCTCCTTTGCGAGTCGGCGAACAACGACGCCGCAAAGGAAGCCACAGCAACTACTACCGCATCGCTACCGAATCACTACCAGCCTACTACAACAGTATTACCGTTGATCTTGAAACGGTTCTTTCCGCAACAAGGAGCGATCAGCGCTCGTGGTCGCTTGTTCGTCTCTCCTGATCATAAGACGATCGCCAGTAGCAGCGCCTGAACTGCCATGATGATTCAGATGTAGCAGTCCGGTAGTAGTGCCGTAGTAGCCGCCGCTGAGAGCAAGGGAAGCATCATCGACTGGTACGGCCACATCATCACCGCGCCTCTCCTCGCGTCCGGGCTGGCGCGAGAAAAAAGCCAGAAGTCCGGTGCCGAAAATGAGCCGGAAATCCGGAGTTCAGGGATGTCATCAGCGCGCAACGCACACCTGGCACTGGAGGAATCGATGAGACATCCCGAGCAATGGCGCAACACCGGCCCGCGCACGCGAACCGACCCGACGCGCCCGCCGCGCTCACCCCGCAGCCCCGAGGGGTCGAGGGGGCCAGCGGTATCCCGCTTTGGTGGGTGCCGCTCTGGCGGTCCGATCCCCGCAACGGTGTGGGTCTGCGGGAGATTGTCGAGCGACCTCGACGCGGGGTGGCCGCTGCCGGTCGTGGAGAACATCGTCACCTCCTTCACCGACACGGGAGGGCACGTCCTCCTGCTGCCCTGGCCAACCCCCACACCGATCACCCCAGCACTCCCCGACCACGAGCTGCGGGACGCGCTCTCCACGGTGCGGAGCCTTGAGCGCATCGCGCAAGTGATCCACACCGAACCCGAGCCAGACCAGTTCGGTGGCACGGCGGGGGTGGACATGGTCATCACGAGCCTGCACTCCGGACATAGCGGAGATCGAACCAGTGACCAGGTCGCGTTGGCGGCGGCACGGTGGTTGCGCACCGGCGGCGTCCTCGCCGTACTCACCAACAGTGACTGGCCACAGGGTCAGCTCATCGACCCGACCGGTGCGGTGGTGACCGCCGCACAGAACGCCGACCTGCTCTACCTCCAACACATCGTCCTGGTGCACGCCCCGGTCCACGACGGCGAATTCCTGATCGAACCCGAGACCACCACCCGCGCACCGCAGCACGGGCAGACCGCCACCCACCGCAGGATCCACACCGATCTCCTGATCTTCGCGCAACCGCATGATCACTACCACCAGGCGGGACCCCTCCTGTGACCCATGTCCCCAACTTCCTCCCATCCGGCCGTATCGAGAAGGGAAACCGCATGCCTGACACCACTGCGGAGCACTCCGCCGCGCCGATCGGGCGTGCGGTGATCGACCAGGCCACCTGCCAGGCATCACCCCTGCCGGTGTCGGTGTGGGCTACTGCTCAGAACTCCCCGGCATCCCAGCGCAGGGGCCGCTACATTCCCGAGTCGACCGCGCACCCCGCCAAGATGCTCCCCGCCATCGCCGCGCACGCCATCGCCCACTACACCCGCCCCGGGGATCTGGTGCTGGACCCGATGTGCGGGATCGGCACCACCCTGGTTGAAGCCCTCCACCAAGGCCGGCGGGCGATCGGTGTTGAGTACGAACCGCACTGGGTCCAGATCAGCCGGGCCAACCTCACCCTGGCCCACGAAGCCGAGATCGAGGCGGACGCCCAGGTGATCCACGGCGACGCCCGCCAGCTGCCCACCTTGCTGCCACCCGAGCTGCTCGGGCAGGTCGCGCTGGTGCTCACTTCGCCGCCCTACGGGCCCTCCACCCACGGGCAGATCACCGCCACCCCCGGTAGTGGCGTGCACAAACGTGACCACCTCTATGGCAACGCCCTCGACCGGGGCAATCTCGCCAACATCGGCCACCACCGCCTGCTGTCCGGCTTCACCAAGGTCCTCGCGGGGTGCGCGGCGTTCCTCCGGCCCGGCGGGCATGTGGCGATCACCGTGCGGCCCTGGCGCGAGCACGCCGAGCTGATCGACCTTCCCTCCCAGATCCTGGCCTGCGGCCGCCAGGCCGGGCTGATCCCCGTTGAACGCTGCGTCGCCCTACTCGCCCGCGTCGCCGAGCACCAGCTCATCCCCCGCGGGTCGTTCTTCCAGCGCGACTTCATCCGCAAACAACGCGCCGCCGGACTCCCCCTGCACCTCATCGCCCACGAAGACGTGATCATCTTCCAGCGAGCACAGACCCCAGCGGAACGCCCAGGCTCTCCCCGCTTGGCACCGGCGCCCGCAGCGGCCCTGGGACGGGATGGCCCGGCCCCGCAGGAGAGGTGGGCGGCCTGAGCACCACGGGCACCACGACAGCTGAGGGCGGGGCGGCATTACCGGCACCCCGCCCTCAGCCGTGCCACCGCGCTTGACCATCGGGGCGCACGGAGCGTGGATACACCAGTACCGCCCCTACTGCAGGGCGGCAGACCCCTAACAGTGACCAGGCTACCCCGACAGCAAGGCCATTCGACGAAGGGAACGGGAATGCCAACTCTAAGCAATTTCCTTACCGTCGCTGAGTTTTGTGCCGAACTTAACATTGCCCGCTCCACATTCAACGACTGGAGAGCGAAGGGTACCGGTCCGCGTTGCATCAAGTTTCCCAACGGAGCTATTCGTATCCGCCGGACCGAGCTGGACCGCTGGCTCAAGAGCCGCGAGGAGGCCGCGTGATGGAAACCACCTACGCCGTAAGTATCTGGAATATAACCGTCTACGAGGGCAAGAGGAGGAAGACCTACAACGTCCGATGGAAGGTCGGCAAGCAAGAGTTCAGGGTGCCGTTCAAGACCCGCGCCCTGGCCGACAGCTTCCGGTCGGAACTCCTCGTCGCAACCAAGAAAGGCGAACCGTTCGACTCCTCGACAGGTCGACCGGTATCGGCGCTGCGGGACGACAACAACACTGATTGGTTCGCATTCGCGAGTGAGTACGTCGCCATCAAGTGGCCAGACGCGTCACCCGAGCACCGACGAGGCATCGCCGAGGCTTTGACCAACATCACGGCTGCGCTGCTGGCGAGCGGACGGAACAAGCCAGATGACAAGATTCTCCGGACGGCGTGTAAGGCAGCGTTCAACCTGAACCTTCAAGACTCGGCAGCCAACGGCGAGACAGCCGTCGCCACCCAGTGGCTCGAACGAAATACGTTGCCAGTCGCTGACCTAGCAAAACCCGACGTCCTGCGAGCGGTGCTCAAGGCCATCGCCTCCACCCTGGACGGCCACCCGGCAGCGACGAGCACCGCCCGACGTAAGCGCATGACGTTGCGGAATGCGCTGGATTTTGCGGTCGAGAAAAAACTCCTGACGGTCAACCCACTCCACGAAGTCAAACTCTCGCCCAAAACCAAGGCACCCGGACTGCGACACATCGACCGCCGGTCCGTGCTCAATCCGGTGCAGGCACGCACGCTGCTACGGGCACTCGCGGACCTGCCACCGAGCGGTCCCCGGCTGGTCGCGTTCTTCGCCACCATGTATTACTCGGCGTTGCGTCCCGAAGAGGCTGCGGCTTTGAGCAAACACCACCTGTCGCTGCCAGAACAGGGATGGGGCGAACTTCACCTTGAGCGCGCCCGGCCGGAAGTGGCACCAGAGTGGACGGACAGCAACAGCCCCAGCGAGGAGCGCGGCCTCAAACACCGTGACCCTCGCGAAGGGCGAACGGTGCCGTGCCCACCGGAGCTGACCGCCCTCCTCCACGAGCACCTGGACAAGCACGGCACAGCGCCGGACGGCAGGCTGTTCCGCGGCACCCGCCAGGACGGCCGCATCAGCAGCACGGTCTACGGCCGCACGTGGGCGGCCGCCCGGGCTGCGGTATTCACCCTTGAGGTCCTGGCATCGCCACTGGCCAAGCGACCCTACGACCTCCGACACGCTGCTGTCTCGACATGGCTCAAGGCGGGCGTGGAGGTAACCAGGGTCGCCGAGTGGGCCGGCCACAGCGTAGCCGTCCTGATGCGCGTCTACGCCAAATTCATCGACGGCGGCGAGCACAACGCCCGCGCCCGTGTCGAGCAGGCCCTACAAGGCTAGCAATCTCCAGGAGACCTGCCAGGGTGCCGAGCACCAAGCGCTCGCGGGTTAGTCCCCTTGGACCTGGTATCCGGCTCGCCCCGCAGACCGTGGTTCACCTGCTTCGCCGCGGCGCGGCCCTCGGTTGCTACTGGCCGTCCAACCAGGCCGCAACTGAGCACGACCGGGCCTCAGTCGCGCGGACGGCGCCTGAGCCGGGGCCTAGCGAACTTTGCCGCGTATTTGACGCAAGCAACCGGTTTCGGCCGAAGCCAGCCGGACACAGCCGAACAAAACAAGATCACCTCTGCGACCCGTTCGGGCAGGTCGCAGGGCTTTTACCACTGCGTGGCGGGTCAAGGATTCGAACCTTGGAAGGCATCAGCCGACGGATTTACAGTCCGCTCCCATTGGCCGCTCGGGCAACCCGCCTGGGGGCCGGATGCACCGGCCGCTCGTCACGATACACAGCCCGTGACGTCAGAGCGGATCGGGGCCTGGCGGGTAAGGT
>Ga0213881_10000338_pt1 | contig 32693 bp, 30 predicted proteins | sample BarmaccoBMER_R08_FD_160104 | JGI IMG/M metagenome (GOLD analysis project Ga0213881, IMG submission 160104) | Barbacenia macrantha exposed rock microbial communities from rupestrian grasslands, the National Park of Serra do Cipo, Brazil - ER_R08 ...
CCCTGCGACCAACCGGTAACCTTCACCGTCAAGGTGCTCCTCAACCTGGCAGAGATAACGGCGTCAACACCCTTATCGTCCCAGGTCAGGAGCACCTTTTACGGTCGACGCGCCGATCAGCTACATGTCCGGATGAAAAGCCAGGGCTAAAGCGAACCGATGAACGTTTGTCAACACTGGACCTGGTTGGACGGGGTGCGTGTTTCCTGCTGATCACAGGGCCGGACGGGACAGCCTGGCGCGAGGCGGCTGAGCAGGCCGCGGACAGGTTCGGCATCGTGATCCGCACCGCGTCGATCGGCGTTCACGGCGACTGGGCCGATGCGGAGGGAGTGTGGACACGCGTCCGGCAGATCGAGGACGGCGGCGCAATCCTGGTCCGCCCGGATAACCACGTGGCCTGGCGCAGCTCTGCCCCGGCCGACGCCCCGGCGCAGGTATTGACCAGCGCCCTGCAGGCAGTACTGGCCTGCTGAGCAGAGATCTGGCCGTTCCATCATCCGAGTAGTGTTGGTGATGGTGTGTTCGTGCCGGATGGTGCCGGGTTCAGATCCGGGCGCCGATGGGCGAGGAAGCTTCCAGATCATCGGCTTGGCTCAGGGAAGAAAGGGTATCGATGTCCTTCACCGAGGAAGAGATCGCCTACCTGCGATCGCAGCCGCTCGCCCGTATCGCGACCGTCTCCGCTGACGGTCAGCCCGACGTGGCGCCGGTCGGCTTCGAGTTCGACGGGACTTATCTCTACGTCGGAGGCCACGACCCAGTGCACACTCGCAAATTCCGCAACGTCCGAGCCGGCAACAAGAGCGTTGCCCTTGTCATCGACGACCTGGTGTCTACCGACCCGTGGACGCCGCGCTTCCTCCGCATCTACTGCACGGCCGACCTGATCGAACGGGAAAGCCGGTTCGGACCGGCCCCGTACCTTCGGCTCGCCCCCACCATCTCGTGGAGTTGGAACCTGGACGGACGTCCCTTCACTGACCCCGCCAACCAGTTCAGCCCCCGGAAAACCGTTCACCAGACCCCGGCCCAAAGCCACTGACAGACATGACGATGACCAACACGGCGACGGCGGCACGTCCAGCCGGGGTTTGGACGATGCTACGCCGAGGCATCTGTGTCATTGTCAAAGATGATGGGAGCCACCCCCGGGCCGACACCTAGCCGACGAGTTCCACGGATCAGGCCACTGAGGCTGGATTTCTCCAGTCGCAAGATCGACGCCAGCTCGGCCATCCCCATGTCGCGGTCACGGATCGGGAACAGGAGTCGGATGTGACAGTCAGTGTGGTGATCATTGGGGGTGGTTACGGGGGGATCTCGTTGGCCAAGGCACTGGACGACGCCGTCGATGTGGTGCTCGTCGATCCGAAGGACTCCTTCGTGCACTCAGTGGCGGCCTTGCGGAGTCTGGTCAGCAAGGAGTGGGCCGAGCGGATGTTCTTCCGGTACGACGGGCTTCTCACCCGCGGTCGGGTAGTTCGTGACCGTGCGGTAAAGGTCGACGCTCAGGGCGCCACCACGGCGGGTGGCCAGCGGATCGGCGCAGACTACGTCGTCCTGGCCAGCGGGTCGTCATACCCGTATCCAGCGAAGATGGACGTTGATGACACTGCTGAGGCGTTGACCAAGCAGGCCGTGACCCGTGAACAGCTCGCCTCAGCATCGCGGGTGCTCCTCGTCGGTGCCGGTCCTGTCGGTCTCGAGCTCGCGGGTGAGATCACCGACGTGTGGCCCGACAAGGAGGTGACCATTGTCGACGTCGCTGACGAGGTTCTGAGCGGTGCCTACTCGCCTGAGCTGCGCGACCGCCTGCGTCGCCAGCTCAGGCGAGCGCGGTGTCCGGCTGGTCCTCGGTGCTCCGCTGGTCGAGGAGATCACCGTCGTCCCCGGCGTGAACGCTCCCATCTTGGCCTCGACCACAGCCGGCGTCGAGATTGATGCTGACCTCTGGTTCCGGTGCTACGGCGTGGTCCCGCAGAGCGACTATCTCGCGGGGGAGTTACTGTCGGCCCGTCGTCCCGACGGCTTCATCGACGTCGACGACCGACTCCGAGTCGCCGGACACGACAACGTGTTCGCCATCGGTGACGTCACCGGCATTGCCGAATCCAAGCGAGCCGCTGCGGCACAGCACCATGCTCAGGTGGTCGCGGACAACATCGCCGCCATGGCCCAGGGCCGTGCCCCCGAGGCGACCTACCGGCCGGGCCCCGATGGTGTGCTCATCCCGCTCGGAGCCACCGGGGGAGCTGGCCAGTACCCCACGGCGGAAGCAACCGTAGTGGGCCCGGAGGAGACCGCCCAGTTCAAGGGCCGTGATCTGATGGTCGGTCGCTACGCGGATTTCTTCAGCGGCAGCAGATCATCGCAGACACCAGGGGCGTGACCAAAGCGCCACTACTCGCGACGGCACCTATGACCAGGATCGAGTACAAACTGTCTACGGTCGGGAGAAGTACCAGCGGTTTCCGTCGATCTCTAGCGGTGGGTCTATTTTCCGGAGTGATGGGAATGGGGCTGTGAGCGACGTACGGATGTCGGCGGTCGGGCATGGGAATGGGCCGACGCCTGACGTGATTATGCAACTTGGGACCGCGTTCTGGGGTTCGAAGACGCTGCTGAGCGCTGTTGAGCTGGGGGTCTTCTCAGAGTTGGCGAGCGCGAGCGCGCTCGATGGCGAGGTGCTGCGTGAACGCCTAGGTCTGCACCCGCGCGGCGCAACGGACTTCTTCGACGCGCTGGTCGCGTTGGGTATGCTCCAGCGCGAGAACGGCCGCTATGCCAACACGCCCGCAACCGAGCTGTTCCTTGATCGGGCCAAGTCTTCCTATGTGGGTGGCTTTCTGGAGCTGATGAATGCGACTCACTACGGCCACTGGGGGTCTCTGACGAAGGCTCTGCGAACCGGACTCCCCCAAAACGAGGTGGCCAAAGACGAAACGGGAAGGAAACCCTTCGAGGTGCTCTACGCTGACCCGGTCAGGCTAGCGCAGTTCGCACGTGCGATGACCGCGCTCAGCGCCAGCAGCGCGCGGATGATCGCGTCCAACTTCCCCTGGCAGAAGCACAGCAGTGTGATCGACATCGGTTGTGCAGAAGGTGTCGTTCCTGTCCAGGTCGCCCTGATGCACGAGCACATCACCGGCGGCGGCTTCGATCTTCCCCCGCTCGGGCCAATCTTCGATGCGTACGTTGCGGACTTCGGGCTCGGTGAGCGGCTGAGCTTCACCGGCGGCGACTTTTTCACCGACGCACTGCCCCAGGCGGATGTGCTCGTCATGGGGCACATCTTGCACGGCTACGACGTCGCCGGGAAACGCTTGTTGCTGCACAAGGCCTACGATGCCTTGCCTAGCGGCGGTGCAGTGATCGTCTACGACGCTATCATCGACGACCAACGGCGCAGCAGTACGCACGGTCTGCTCATGAGCCTCAACATGCTGATCCAGAACCCTGGGGGATCCGAGTACACGGGAGCGGATTGCCGTGCTTGGATGCAGGAGACGGGCTTTCGCGAAAGTTATGTCGAGCACCTCGTCGGGCCCGACTCGATGGTCGTCGGGATCAAGTAGGCGATCTCGTCATCCCGATATCACAACGTCACAACGGATCTGGAGACACGGATGAGTGACCAGGCCAATCAGGCGATCACGGCCCTGCGCACCGGTCACAACGAGCTCGCTGATCTGGGCAACAACATGAGCCCCGACGATCTCACTCGACCTTGGGCTCGGTGGGACGCGATAAGGACACCCACCGAGCGTGCAGAGGGTTTCCTACTCGCCAATGAGGCGTTGGTGCAGCGTTTCGAGACGCTGGATAAGACCACCAGAGCACAACTGCGCATTGACCTCGGGTTCCTGCCTGCACCTGTCTCGCGTTCGACCCGACGGCGGTACTGGCCCCTGCCGCCGTTGAACTGCTCGTCGATCAACTCGGTGTGATCATTGGATTCCTCGGGCACGCGGACGCGCTCGATGGCAGGCACGTGAGTCTCGTCTTGGAGACCACTGCGCCCGACCAACTCACCAGCGAGTCCATCACCCTCGACGACCTACGGCGAGTCTTCCCCGGTTTTTGACGCAATATCGCATCTTTGCGGTCTTGGTGGGCCACATCCTATTACGCCAGGCTATCGATCCCACCGAAATCACCAGCAGCTACATACACTTGGCCGAGCCAGCTTACCTGACCGGGACGATCCTCACTGCGGACGCTGGCTTTACGTCGGGGTAGGGGATGATATGATGACTATTCTGGGACGGCGCGGCACCTGAGCGATCGGGCAAAGCGTGGCCCTACTTGATGCCGACCACCATCGAGTCGGGTCCGGCGAGGTGCTCGACGTAGCTTGTGCGGAAGCCAACCTCCTGCATCCAGGCGCGGCATTGCGCTCCCGTGTATTCGAACCCCCCCGGTGAGTCAAGCAGCATGTGGAGGCTCATCAGCAAGCCGAACGTGTTAGTGCGCCGCTCGTCATCGATGATCGCATCGTAGACGATCAGTGCGCCGTCCTCGGGTAGGGTGTCGTAGGCCTTGTTCAGCAACAGCCGTTTCTCGTCGATGTCCACACCATGGAGGATGCGCCCCATCACGAGTACATCGGCTGGGGGGAGGGGGTCGGTGAAGAAGTCGCCGCCGGTGAAGCTCAGCCGTTTACCGAGCCCGAAGCTCTCGACGTAGGTATCGAAGATCCTCCCCATCGCGGGGAGATCGAAACCGCCACCGGTGATGTGCTCATGCGCCAAGGCGATCTGAACCGGAACACCCCCTTCGGCGCAGCCGACATCAACCACGCTGTGGTGCTTGTGCCAGGGAAACGTCGCCGCGATCGTACGTGCCGTATCAGCGCTAATTACGGTCATTCCGCGGGCGAACTGTGCCATTCTTGCTGGTTCGGTGTAAAGTTCCTCAAAGAGTTTCTTGGTGTCCTTTGTCTCATTTTGCGGGAGTCCGGTGCGCAGCGCCTCGGTCAAGGATCCCCAGATACTGTAGAGACGGGTGTTCTCGATCTCCAAGATGTCACCCACGTAGGAGTGCTTGGAGCGGTCGAGGAACAGTTCCGTGGCGGGCGTGTTGGCGTAGCGGCCCTCCTCGCGCTCCAGCATGCCCAGCGCGACCAGCGCGTCAAAGAAGTCTCTGGCGCCGCGCGGGTGCAGGCCCACGCGTTCGCGCAGTGTCTGGGCATCAAGCCTGCTCCCCCCCGAGAGCGCGGAGAACACGCCCAGCTCGACGGCGCTCAGGAGCGTCTTGGAGCTGCGGAACGCCATGCCGAGTTTCATGATCGCGGCGGAGGTCGTCTGATTCTCGGGCGCAAGCGCTGGCCACTGTCCTTCGCTCATACCTCATCCCTCACTTCCATGTCTGAAAGTTCCGAAAGTAGCGCTGTTGCCTAGCGTAGGACAGCCGCCGCGATCTGCGTAGTGTCAGCTAAGTGGCCAATATCTGAACTACGGTGCTGTAAGTTAGGCTGTGATCTCGGCGTGGGGAAGTGCTAAGTTTCCCGTGCTGTCGTGCTTGTTGGAGGCTGGTGTAACTCGGTGTTCCCCGTTCATGATTGAGTTGTCTGGGTAGGATCGGGCTGTGCTTGAGTAGCGGGCCCTTGCCTCTACCGCCCCGCATCATTAGGTGGGCCCGTAGCGCCATCCCAATTCGGCGTGATGTGGTGGTTGGCAGGCGGGTCGTGTTGATCTCGGGCTGGGTCCTGGTGATCATGGCTGGGTGAGTTCATCGTCGTCCCCTGCGCCGGAGTGCGGGGCGTGTGCGGGAGGGGATCGGGTGATCGCGGAGCAGGCCGGGGCGATCGAGGAGCAGGCCCAGCGCGCGCTGCGCAGCCTGATCCACGCCGCCCACCAGACCCGCGACACCGGCGCACCCCAGATCCCCGCATCGGTGGCCGAGCCCCTGATCAGCGAGTTCCGCCACGCCATCCGTGTCGGTCTCGTCCAGATCCCTCGCATCCCCGGCCCGAAACACGCCACCAAACAACGACCCGGACGAGACCTGCTGGAATTCTGCAGATTTGTTGCCAGGCCAGGTTGCGCTGCGCGGCCTTGGCAAACCGCAAGGGCTCAAGGAGACTTGATGACATACGTATTCGATGAGGAACTGGTCCCGTGGCTGGATAGAGTGCCCGAAGTGCGCCTTTTTGACGAGGCGAGCCTGGCCGCCGAGCGTGAACGCATGAGCGAGATGCTCGACTCAATTCCGCCCTACCACCCTAGCCGGTCGGTGAACGTGTGGGATACCACCGTGTCAAGGTCGGCGAAAGCGCCAGAGGTGCCGGTGCGGGTGTACCGACCGGAAACGGGCGAGGAGGCCGCGCCTGGACTATTGTACATCCATGGAGGCGGGTTTGTCCTCGGCAACGTCGACATGGTGCACACCGAGGTGTTACAGATTGCCGACGAGGTCGGCGCGGTCGTGGTATCGGTGGACTACCGACTAGCACCCGAACATCCGTTCCCTGCCCCGATCGAGGACTGCTACGCCGCGTTGACCTGGCTGGCCGACCACGTGGACGAGTTGGGCGTCAATAGGTCACGGCTGGGCGTGGCTGGCGAGAGCGCGGGCGGCGGGCTCTCCGCGGCGGTGGCATTGCTGGCTCGCGACCGGAGTGGTCCCCAGCTGTGCTTCCAGTACCTGGGCATGCCTCAACTGGACGATCGGCTGGACACGCCGTCCATGAAGTCATACCTGGATACTCCACTATGGAATCGACCGAATGTGGTGTTCAGTTGGACGTCCTATCTCGGCCACGGCGGGAACCTGGATGTCTCCCCGTACGCGGCACCCGCGCGCGCCGAGGACCTGTCGCACCTGCCGCCTGCCTATGTGGCCACGTGTGAGTTCGACCCGTTGCGAGACGAGGGGATCACCTACGCGCAACGCCTGCTACAGGCCGGGGTGAGCACCGAACTACACCACTATCCGCGCACCTTTCATGGTTCGGTGATGATTCGCAGTGCGCGGATCACCAAGCGGATGGTGGCTGACGCGCGGGACGCGCTTGGTCGCGGTCTGGGGGTGGGCGGTGTCAATTGGCGATAGCGACGAAACGACGAACCAGGCTGTCGTCGGTGATTGTAGCTAGCGCCGCCGGGGCCCAGCTGGCGCGAGTTTCATTGATAGAACTCCACCTTCGTCACGGCGAGATTCGGCTTGGTAGGCCCGGACGGCGCGCGCTCAGCGACGCGGGGGGCGAAGCGAGCCGAGCACCAGCAGCAGCCCGACGATCAGTGCCAGCATCGCGATGACCCACCGGGGATCCAGGTCGGGGAGTCGGACGATGCCGCCGAACAGCGCGGTGCCCGCGATTCCCAGCGTGCCCAGCCCGGCGAGCAGGGTGAGCAGATCCGGCCCACGCCGCGGGATCGGAGCGCTCGCCTCCTCGGTGTCCTGCGGTGCTGGGTGAGCGATGGGGTCCGTCTCGTTCATGATCCCCGTCTCACGTAGATTTGGCCGACGCCGGATCGCGCGTCCAGGATCAGTGTGCCACCGCCGGGGCCGTCAGGGCCGGGGTCAGTGACGTTCACGCGGGACGGATGGCCAGAGCCTCTCCGCCCGAGGCAGTGGACCTGCCCGAACTGCGTCTGGCAGCTCACCTGGACGTCGACGTTCGGCGGTACGATGACATGGGTCTGCCCGATGCCCACCGTGACCCGGGTAGTTACGGTCTGGCCGTGAGCCAGCCGCAGCCCGGTGAGGTCCAGCCGGGCGTTGCCCAGGGTGACCGCATAGCGCGGGTGCACCTGGGCGGCCGTGACCGGGTCCCAATAGCTATTGCCGACCTTGAAGCCAGCCGTTGGGGTGGCCTGCAGCATCCAGGTGAGCAGGGCCAGGGGGACGGCGACGAGGATCAGCCCCCGGCCGCTCTGCACGAGTGAGCCCACCACCAGGCCGAGCCCGACCACGCCCAGCAGCAGTGCCGCGAGCTGGGCGGCCGCCAGCCCGGGCACGAACGCTACCGCGATGCCGCCGGTCAGCAGCGCGAGCCCGAGGGTGATGGGGGTGACCTTGAACCGGGCACCTCGTGGTGCAGGGGCGGGCCCTGGCGGCGCTGAGGGCTCCGGGAGGTCCCAGGCAAACGGTGCCACCCCCAACGGATCCCACGCTGGCGGAGCGGACTGCCCGGCACCGTCGGCCGTGGAGCTCGGAGCCAGCGTTGTCGGAGGAGGGGTCGGCGTACTAGGGGGTGTGCCGGGGGAGGGGGGCTCTGCAGGCGCGGAGGACCCCGGACCCTCACCCAGCGCGGCCCGCGAACGGTGCAGCAGCACCAGCGCCCCCACGGCCACCGCGAGCGCGAGCACGCCTGAGGCGCCTCCACCGAACACCGCCCCGGTCACCGGGATCAGGAGCAGAACGAGCACGATCATCAGGACTGCGGACATCAGGCCGCGGCGGGCCCCGAGCCCGTGTTCCCTGCCGTGGGCCTGGGGGGTCTCGGCTGGCAGCAGCAGCCAGCCCAGCAGGTACAGCAGCACCCCCGTCCCGCTGAACAGGGCGGTGACCACGAACGCCACCCGAAGGAGCACCGGGTCGATGGCGTACCGCCGGCCGATCGCCGCCGCGACTCCGGCGACCTTGGCCTCGCTGGCTCGCCGATGTGGCCTGCTCGCCCAGGCATCCCGTACCGGGTGCGCCGCCCTGCTCTCGCTCACACCGGTGAGCGTGGCCCTTCCCGGCGGTGAGCGCATCGGGGACGACCCTGATTCCCTCCCCAGATCCCCCAAATACCAGGGCCGCCCCTGATACCCGGGACACCGCTGCGCGTGTGACCATGACACGCGTGAGTACACCGGCAGATCAGGCGGGGCGAATCGGGTCGCCCGCTGGGCCGCCTGCTGTGTCGCTCGCTGGGCCGCCACCGTTGCGCCGTCATCGGTCGGACTCGGTCATCGCCGGGGTGTCCAGCGGCATCGCCGAGCACCTGGGTGTGCCGGTGTTGTGGGTGCGGGTGGTCTTCGCCGTGCTCGCTGGCCTCGGCGGGGCCGGGCTGGTCGGTTACGCGCTGCTGTGGGCGTTTCTGCCGGCGACCGAGGCCCCCTCCCGCCGGCCGGGCACCGCACGGGACAGGCAGCAGGCGGTCGGTCTGGTCGTGCTCGGTGGGGGCCTGACCCTGGCCGGGGCCGCGCTGGGCACTCCCTGGAGCGGCTGGGTGACCGGACCGTTGGGGATCGCCCTGGTCGGGGCGGCGGTGGTGTGGCGAGAGGCTGATGCTGGCCAACGGACCCGCTGGCGCAGTGGCGCGGGACTCGTCCTGGGGGGTGGCAGGACAGCGCTGCTCCGGGTCCTGGCCGGGATCGCCTTGGTGACCGGCGGGATCGCGGTGTTCCTGTTCAACCAGGGCAACCTCGGCCAGGGACGATTCGCGCTGCTGGCCGCCGCCGCGACCCTCGTCGGGGTGGCCGTGCTCACGGTGCCCTGGTGGTTGCGGCTGATGCGCGCCCTGGGTGAGGAACGCCGGGCCCGGATCCGCACCGAGGAACGGGCCGAGATCGCCGCGCACCTGCACGACTCCGTGCTGCAAACGCTGGCACTGATCCAGCAGCAGTCCGATTCGGCCCGGGAAGTTCGCCGGCTGGCCCGCAGCCAGGAGCGGGAACTTCGCGCCTGGCTCTACGGACCGCAAGGCCACGGGCGTCCAGCGCAGGTCCGTCCCGATGGCGCCAGCGCGGCGCCATCGTTCGCCGCGGCCCTGCACGCCGCTGCCGGCGACGTCGAGGACACCTACGCGGTGAGCATGCAGGTCGTCGTGGTGGGTGATTGCGCCCTAGAGGAACCGTTGCCTGCGCTGGTGCAGGCCAGCCGGGAGGCGATGGTCAATGCGGCCAAGCACGCGCAGGTCACCGAGGTCAGCGTGTACGCCGAGGTCGAGCCCGGGCAGGTGCACGTCTTCATCCGGGACCGGGGCACCGGGTTCGACCCAGCGGCCGTTGCCACTGACCGGCACGGGTTGGCCGACTCGATCCGCGGCAGGATGGAACGCCACGGGGGTACCGCGACCCTGCGCACCGCGCCCGGTGAGGGCACCGAGGTCCAGCTGGCCGTCGTTCGCCGCAAGGGCGGTGAGCCGGCATGACGGCGCCCACCAGCACTGAGCTCCGGGGCATCCGGGTCTTTGTGGTGGACGACCACGCGCTGTTCCGCACCGGCGTGAAGGCCGAGTTGGCCCGGGCGGGGAGCGCCGAGCCGGGCGCGCTGCCGGTCGTCGTGGTCGGTGAGGGCGGATCCGTGGACGAGGCGGTCACCGGGATCGGGCACCTGCGCCCCGATGTGGTGCTCCTCGACGTCCATATGCCCGACGGGGGCGGCGCGGAGGTGCTGCGCCGGGTCCGTCCCGAACAGCCCGAGGTGGTGTTCCTCGCGCTGTCAGTGTCCGACGCGGCCGAGGACGTGATCGCGGTAATCCGGGCCGGAGCCCGCGGGTACGTGACCAAGACGATCTCCGGACCGCAGCTGGCGGACGCGGTGCGCCGGGTGCACGGTGGTGACCCGGTGTTCTCCCCCCGGCTGGCCGGTTTCGTGCTCGACGCATTCGCCCAACGGCCCGGGGCAGCACCGGTGGGTAACCCGGAGCTGGATCAGCTCACCCCTCGAGAACGTGACGTGCTGCGGCTGGTGGCCCGGGGCTACGCCTACAAGGAGATCGCCACTGAGCTGTTCATCTCGATCAAAACGGTGGAGACCCACGTGTCGTCGGTACTGCGCAAAACTCAGCTGTCCAACCGGTACGAGCTGTCCCGCTGGGCTTCCGACCGGGGCTACGCCCCGTGAGTGCGTAACAGTGTTATAGCCCGCAACGCCACTCACGGGTGTACCACCCGCGCGGCGGACTCGATCAGCACTCGACCGTTAGGCGCGTTGCCCAGGGTGAGCCGGTAGCGTTCGAACGTTCGCGCCCGGTTTGTCGGCTCGAACACCAGGTTCACCAGCACGGTCCTGCCCTGCACGGCAATGGGCCCACGGATACTGATCCGGCTGATCCCGCTCCAGAAGTCGTGGTAGCGCTGGAAGCCCTGGGCGCGTTCGGCGGCGCCGAGGTACTGCCAGGCCACCGTGGTGTCATCGGGGAGCAGGCCGTAGTAGGAGCGGACCGTCTGCTCCAGCTGCCCCGGTTCGGGCTGGGCGGGCTGGGGTCCAGGCTGGGGGGGACGGGCCGGCACCGGCGCGGGGGACGGGGCACCCGCGGGCGCCGGTGATGGCGCGGACGGGGCTAGCGCCAGGTGGCCGCGGCCGGCGGTCGGCACGACCACCTGTGAGGCGATGACCAGTACCACGGCGAGCACGAGAAGGCAGCCGGCGGCCCCGAACATCACCGCCGGGCCCGGCCGCCACCGGATCCGGTGCTCCGGGTGCTCCGGGCGGCTCAGGCACGCCGTCACGGCCGGCGGAGCACCGGCGGGCAGATCCACCGTGGTTGGTTCCATCGCAGCCGGTGTCGCCCCGATCGATGTCACGGTCGATGTCACGGTCGATGTCACGGCGGCGGGCATCGTGGTCTGCGTGCGCAGCGGCCTGCCGGAAGCGGCCACCGTACCGAGTGCCCTGGCCGCTTCCGGCATCGAGGGCCGTGCCGCGGGGTCGTCCGCCAGCAACTGCATCAGCACCGCGGACAACGGCCCGGCCCGTTGCGGGGGTCGGACCCGGCCTTCGGCGACGGTCCGCAACAGCGCCAGGGTGTTGTCCTCCAGCCCGAACGGTGGTTCGCCTTCCACCGCCGCATACAGCGTCGAGCCCAGGGAGAACACGTCGCTGGCGGGGCCGGGCGGCTCGCCGCGGGCCACCTCCGGAGCGAAGTAGGCGGGCGTTCCCGCCAGCACACCGGTGCGGGTCACGGTGGCGTCCCAGCTGGCCCGGGATATCCCAAAGTCAGTGATCTTGACGAACCCGTCCTGGGTGAGCAGGACGTTACCGGGCTTGACATCCCGGTGCACGATCCCGGCTTCGTGGGCCGCGGCGAGTGCGGCGGCGACCTGCCGGCCGATCCTGGCCGCCTCCTGCGGCGCCAGCGTCCCCTGCTCGGCGAGAACCGCGGCCAGACTGCGCGCCGGCAGGTACTCCATGACCAGCCACGGCACCACCTGGCCGCTCGCGCCGGTGGCGCTATCCAGGGCCACGTCATAGACGTGGATCGCATGCGGGTGCTTTAAGCGGGCCGCGATGCGACCCTCGCGCATGGCCCTGTCCCGGGCTATCTGGGCGTCCGCCTCGCTCAGCCCGGGCTGCATCAGCAGCTCCTTGATCGCTACTGTGCGGTCCAGCCGCTCGTCGTGCGCTCGCCAGACCACGCCCATCGCGCCTGTGCCGATCCGCCAGTCCAGCCGGTAGCGGTCGGCGACGAGTCTGGTCTCGGGGTTCACCTGCTGCGCTCCTCACTCACGGCCTCAGGTTCACGGGCTTCAGGCTTCACGGGCTTCAGGCAGGGGCCCAGGCTAGGGCCTCCGCCACCGGAGCAACCCCCGCCCGAGGGTCGCATCGGTGTCCGGTAGCTTCGACGGGACGGGCGGTGCCGCCGATCGGGTCAGCCGCCGCTGCGAGAGCGTGTCCGGGCCCGGCTGCGGACGTACTCGTTGAGGAGTCGTGGTGGATCAGCGACCGAGCTGACCACGTCCCAGCCGGAGCAGCAGCATCGCCAGCTCGTGACCTTCTTTGCCCAGTTCACGGTAGCGGTTGAGGACGGCCATCTCGCGGACGTGGATCACCCGCGGACCGCCAGCAGCTCGTCGGGCGTTGCCGATCGCCTGGGATACCGCAGTGCGTCGCTGCACCAGCCGTAGGATCTCGGTGTCGAGGTAGTCGATCTCGGCGCGCAGCGCGGCGAGGTTGCTCGCTGTGCCGTCCTGGACTCTCAGCGCCGCTTCGCTGGTCGCGTGATAGGACATCTCGGTGGTCTCCGATTTTCTGTCCCGGAGGCCGCGTTCCCCGGCAGCAACAACGCCCCAGGCCCGTGGACTCCGGTGGCGTCGTGGTGGTCGGTCTTGCGCGTCACACCATCACGGGCACCGGACCCGGCACCCGTAAAAAAAGCGGTGGCGCTTGCGCACGCCACGCAGTCTGCCACGGTGTGTCGTTGCCGTCCACCTGCCCTCCCGGGTACCCCTACTCCGATACCATGGTCGCCACGATGAGTGCTTCCGTCGCCCCGTCCCGGCTACCTGATCTGCTCGCTGAGCTCAACCCGCAGCAACGTGCGGCGGTGGAGCACGCCGGCTCTCCGCTGCTCGTCGTCGCGGGTGCGGGGTCCGGCAAGACCCGAGTGCTGACCTACCGGATCGCCTACCTGCTCGCCGAGCGCGATGTCACCCCCGAGCAGGTGCTGGCGATCACTTTCACAAACAAGGCTGCGGCCGAGATGAGGCAGCGGGTCACCGAGCTGGTCGGCCGGCGCGCCGCGGTGATGTGGGTCTGCACGTTCCACGCGATGTGCGTGCGGATCCTGCGCCGGCAGGCCGCTGCCCAGCCGGCGGCGCTGTCCGGGCTGCCCGGGTTGACGTCCAGTTTTTCCATCTACGACTCCGACGACACCCGCCGCCTGGTCGCGATGGTGGCCCGCGACCTGGATCTGGACCCGAAGCGCTACCCCGCCCGCACCCTGGCGGGCAAGATTTCCCACCTGAAAAACGAGCTGGTCGATCCCGAAGCGGCGGCCAGCGCGGCGGGAGATGACCTCCAGCGCCGGGTGGCGGAGGTCTACGCCGGTTACCAGCGGCGGCTGGCCACCTCGAACGCGCTGGACTTCGACGACCTGATCATGCGTACCGTGGAGCTGCTGCAGGCCTTCCCGGAGGTTGCCGAGCATTACCGGCGCCGGTTCCGCCACATCCTGGTCGATGAGTACCAGGACACCAACCATGCGCAGTACGTGCTGGTCCGGGAGCTCGTGGAGCCGGCCTCGGCGTCGGAGGGGGCGCCGGCGGGGGCCGATTGTCCCGCCGAGCTGTGCGTGGTGGGCGACGCTGATCAGTCCATCTACGCGTTCCGGGGGGCCACGATCCGCAACATCGAGGAGTTCGAGCGGGACTTCCCGAACACCCGGACGATCCTGTTGGAGCAGAACTACCGGTCCACCCAGACGATCCTGTCCGCGGCGAACGCAGTGATCGCGCGCAACCCGGGACGCCGGGACAAGCGGCTGTGGTCGGCCGCCGGGGACGGTGAGCCGATCGTCGGTTACGTCGCCGACAACGAGCACGACGAGGCGGTGTTCGTCGCCTCGGAAATCGACCAGCTGGTGGACCGCGGTGACGCCCGGTTTGCCGACGTGGCGGTGTTCTACCGGACCAACAACTCCTCCCGGGTCTTCGAGGAGGTGTTCATCCGGCTCGGGCTGCCCTACAAGGTGGTCGGCGGGGTGCGTTTCTACGAGCGGGCCGAGGTCCGGGACGCGCTGGCCTACCTGCGGGTCCTGGACAACCCCGAGGACACCGTCTCGTTGCGCCGGATCCTCAACACGCCACGCCGGGGGATCGGGGAACGCGCGCAGGCCGCGCTGGCCGCCTACGCCGAACGGGAGCGGATCTCCCTTGCCGCAGCACTGCGGGCCGTCGCGGCCGGGCAGGAGATCCCGCTGCTCACCCCGAGATCCCGCAGTGCGATCACGGCGTTTGGGGCGCTGCTGGATGAGCTGCGGGACACCGTGGCGGCGGGTGAGGGGGTTGCCGAGGTGCTACAGGCGGTGCTCGAGCGCACCGGCTACCGGGCTGAGCTGGAGGCCTCCGACGACCCGCAGGACGCCTCCCGGCTGGACAACCTCACCGAACTGGTGACGGTGGCGCGGGAGTTCGGCACCGAGATCGGGCTGGTGGTCCCCTCCGAGGACGGTGGTGCTGCGCCCGGGTCGCTCGCGGCGTTCTTGGAGCGAGTCGCGCTGGTCGCTGAGGCTGATCAGGTCCCGGACGACGACGGTGCAGCCTCGGGTGGTGTGGTGACCTTGATGACCCTGCACACCGCCAAGGGCCTGGAGTTTCCGGTGGTGTTCCTCACCGGCTGGGAGGACGGGGGGTTCCCGCACCAGCGCGCGCTGGGCGACCCCACCGAGCTCGCTGAGGAGCGCAGGCTGGCCTACGTCGGGCTGACCCGGGCCCGGCACCGGCTCTACCTCTCCCGGGCGATCACCCGGTCCGCGTGGGGAGCGCCTGTGACCAACCCGGCCTCGCGCTTCCTGGCTGAGGTGCCCGAGTCGCTGGTGCACTGGCGGCGCGAGGAACCTGGCCGGGCCGCCCCGGTCGGGTGCACGGTCTTTGGCGGGGGCGGGCCGTTCACCCGACCGGCGCGGAACACCCCGGCCCCGCGCACTTCGGCCCGGCAAACTTCGGCCCGGCAAACTTCGGCACTGTCGCTTCAGGTGGGGGATCGGGTCAGCCACGACAAGTACGGCCTGGGCACCGTGGTGGCCACTGACGGCAGCGGCCCGCGCGCCACCGTGACCATCGACTTCGGCTCGGCGGGGACGATCCGGCTGATGCTCATCGGCGGGGTCCCGCTGGTGAAGCTGTAGCACCCGTGATGGACCGGTAGATGGGGCGGTCATCATTCGACCCGCGACGTGCGCAGATACGGAAGCGATCTGCGCTATCTACCGGCCTATCGTGAACGGTACGGCGATCTCGTTCGAGGAGTTGGCTCCCGATGCCGCTGAGATCACTCGGCGAATGCTGGCCCGTTCCCAGTTACCCTGGCTCGTCGCCGATGACGCGGACCGGGTGGTCGGCTATGCCTATGCTCGCGGCATCGACAGCGGGCCGCTTACCGTTGGTCGGCGGACTCCTCGGTTTACCTTGACCCGGAGCACCGGTCGCGTGGCCTTGGGCGTCTGCTCTACGAGCGTTTGATCGCCCAGGTCCGCGAGCTTGGCTATGTGTCGTTGTTCGCCGGCATTGCCTTGCCCAACAAGGCCAGCGTCGCACTGCACGAGAGTGTGGGCTTTGTAGCCCTGGGCGTGTTCCGGCACGCTGGCTACAAGCACGGCTGCTGGTATGCCGTGCCGTGAGCTCGACACCACCGACGTTGGGGGGCTCTTGTCGCCGAGGTGCACTCACGATTAGGACGACGGCACACGCGGTCCACCCCGACGGACTGACGGGGGTGACCGCTTAGCGGCGTACGGTCTGGTGTGACCGGTCCGGGGCCAGCGGCCGGGATGACATGTCACTCCACACCACATTGAGGGATCATTCATGCTACGGGTCGCGGTGCCGAACAAGGGATCGTTGAACGCTCCCGCCATGCAACTGCTGAGTGCGGCGGGATACTGGATGCACCGCGAGGATAAGGCTCTGTTCGCCACCGATGTGCCAAATGACGTGCAGTTCGTGTTCCTGCGGCCGACCGATATCGCCCGCACCGTGGGGACCGGGGTGCTCGAGGTGGGCATCACCGGTCAGGATCTGCTCGCTGCCGCGGGTAACGCGGAGGCGACCATCGAGCTGTTGCGGTTGGATTTCGGAGCGTCGAAGTTCTTCTTCGCGGCTCCCCACGGGGTGGCGAGCTGCCTTGCTGATCTGGATGGCAAGCGAGTGGCCACATCGTTGCCCTCGCTGGTCAGACAGGCCGTGGCCAAGGTGGGTATCCACGTTGAGCTCGTCAAGCTCGACGGTGCGGTGGAGACTGCGGTCGAGTTGGGGTTGGCTGATGCCATCGCCGATGTGGTGGAGACCGGTGCCTCCTTGCAAGCGGCTGGCTTGCACCCCATCGGCGAGCCGGTGATGCGCTCGGAGGCGGTGTTGGTGCGCGGCGCGCAGCGCAGGCTTGCGCCAGTGAGTGAGCGTGCTCTGGAGGTCCTGATCCAGCGGCTGCGGGGAGTCTTGATCGCACGTCAGTACGTGATGATGGACTACAACTGCCCCTTGGCGGCGTTGCCGGCGGCCCGGGAGATCACGCCCGGCGTGGAGGCCCCCACGGTCTCCCCACTGCAGGCGGAAGGCTGGGTCGCGGTGCGGGCGATGGTGCTGCGCTCCCAGATCCAGGTCGTGATGGACCAGCTGTGGGCGGTGGGGGCTCGCGCGATCCTGGTGACCTCGCTGGAGGCCTGCCGGCTGTGACCGTCAGGCTGTGCCTTCAGCTGGGACTGTCAGGGTCGCCCCCTAGTATTCGAACATATGTTCGACTAAGCTCTGGGGGGTGCGGGATGGACGAGCGGTTAGGCCGGGTTCTGCGGGAACGCGTGGAGGCGTACCTGCGCGACGTCGAGCGGATGCTGCGCGCAGCGGAGCCGGGGGCGGCCTGGTCCGCGGTGCGGCTTCGGCTGCTGCCTCTGGCCACGGCCTGGCGAAGCCTTCTGGTACAGCACAGCCCTGGCCCCCGCGGACGTTGCCGGCACTGCGACCGGGCGTTGCGCTCGCGGCGCAACCGCGGCCCGCTGTGCTCGGTGTGGCGCACGGCGCACGCGTATCTGGTGGGTGGGTGGCCATCGGGTGGCGACCGGTGAGCTGGCGAGCGGTGCGGTCACAGGTCGATGCCGTGCTGGTGCAGCCAGATGATCGGGTTGATCTTCTGGCCGGCGGCGTTCCACACTTCGAAGTGCAGGTGCGGCCCGGTCGAGTTGCCCCGGTTGCCCATCTCGGCGATCTCCTGCCCCGCCCGGACTCGCTGGCCTTGCACCACGAGCGAGCGGTTGATGTGCCCGTAGACGGTGATCGTGCCGTCGGCGTGCCGGATGCGCACCCAGAGGCCGAAACCGCTGGCCGGCCCGGACTCCGCGACGACCCCATCGGCAGCGGCGACGATCGGCGTCCCGATGGCATTGGCCAGGTCGATACCCCAGTGAAACGCTCCCCACCGGGCACCGTATCCCGACGTGAAGATGCCCTTCGTGGGCAGGACGAATCGAACTCGGTTGGCCTCGGCTTCCAGGGCGACGCGCTCATCGTGCAGGCGTTGGCCCTTCGCCATCGCCAGCACGGCTTGCACCGAGGCAGGGTCGGTGGGCCCGAGGTCTGTGGGCCGAGTCACCGGGAGGTACTCCGGTGGGGAGGCGGGGCCGCCGACGCCTATCCCCGTTGGCGCATCCTGGGCGGACGCCACCAGCGTGGCATTGTCGGAGATCGTGACGGCAGTGCGGTCGATCGTCTGGCCCGCCGCCGCTACGGCGCCCGCGGCAACGGCCGCTATCACCACCCGACCGCGCGTGACGGGGGAGAGGGCCGTGATGCGGCCTGCCGCTGTGCTTCCCGAGCGCGCTGTGCTCCCCGAGCGGCCAGCCCGCAGTGCCGCCTCAACCACAGGCGATGGTTGTCGGCCGCTGGGCGAGCGGTGTCGGGCCAAGTCCTACCTTTCCGTTCACGCAGTACTCTGTTGACGCAGTACTCGTCTGTTGACGCAGTACTCGGGGCGGTGGGCCGCAGGACCGTAACGGAGGGCGGCGCGTGGGGGCAAGGCGCCGTTCCGTGGTATGTCCGGCTGTATCGGCCAGCGTCCGTTCTTCGGCGCTGGGCGGTCGGCCACCCCGGATGGGGAGGGAGCCAGTGGGCACACCAACCGTGGGCACCAGGCGCGTCGGGGGTCACCAGAGCGTGCTCGGCAGGTCACCCGACGAGCTACCCTTGGCTTGATGAGCGGACGCATCCGGGTGGTCGTCGCGAAACCGGGGCTCGACGGGCACGACCGTGGCGCCAAGATCGTCGCTCGTGCCCTGCGCGACGCCGGGATGGAGGTCGTCTATACCGGGTTGCACCAGACACCGGAGCAGATCGTGCAGACAGCGCTGCAAGAGGATGCCGACGCGGTAGGCCTGTCGGTGCTCTCCGGCGCGCACATGACCTTGTTCGCCAGGGTCATCGAGTTGCTCCGGCTCCAGGGTGCGACGGATGTGCTGGTCTTCGGGGGCGGGATCATTCCCGACGAAGACATCCCGGTACTCACCGAGCTCGGAGTGGCCAAGGTCTTCACCCCCGGTGCCGCCACCCAGGAGATCGTCGATTGGGTGCGCCAGGCCGTGACCGCCGCTGTCGTGGAGTGATCTCTTTCACTGGTGCCGGTGGGCTGCTGCCCGAGGACGGCTGGATAGGGTCAAGGCGTGGATCTGTACGAGTACCAGGCGAAGGATCTGTTTCACGCCCACGGCGTCCCGGTGCTGCCCGGGCGCGTCGTCACCACCAGCACCCAGGCGCGGGCCGCCGCCGCGGAGCTCGGTGGCACCGTCGTGGTCAAGGCTCAGGTGAAGACCGGCGGCCGCGGCAAGGCTGGTGGGGTGCAGCTGGCCGCTACGCCGGAGCGGGCACAGCGCACGGCGGCGGCGATCCTGGGCATGGACATCAGGGGCCATACCGTGCACCGCGTGCTGGTGACTCCCGCGTGCGACATCGTTGCGGAGTACTACCTCTCATTCCTCCTCGACCGCACCCACCGCCGCTTCCTCGCAATGGCCAGCGTGCAGGGCGGGATGGACATCGAGGAGGTCGCGGCGAGGACACCCGGGGCGTTGGCCAAGGTGCCGGTGGACCCGATATCCGGAGTCGATGCCGCGAAGGCCACCGAGATCGTCCAGGCCGCCGCCTTCCCGGCGGAGGTGGCGCCAGCGGTGGCCGAGGTGGTGCGCAAGCTGTGGGAGGTCTTCCGCGCCGAGGACGCGACCCTGGTGGAGGTCAACCCACTGGTTCGCGACTCGCAGGGGTCGATCATCGCGCTGGACGCGAAGGTGACCCTTGATGACAGCGCCCGGTTCCGCCACCCCGAGCGCGCCGAGCTGGCCGACTCAGCTGGGCTCAACCCGCTGGAGGCTCGGGCCAGGGCCCGCCACCTCAACTACGTCAAGCTCGACGGGCAGGTCGGCATCATCGGCAATGGTGCGGGCCTGGTCATGTCCACGCTCGATGTGGTTGCCCGTGCGGGCCGGGCGTATGGGGGAATACGGCCGGCCAACTTCCTCGATATCGGCGGTGGCGCGGACGCCCAGGTGATGGCCGACGGGCTGGACATCATCCTCGGTGACCCGGACGTGCACTCGGTATTTGTCAACGTCTTCGGCGGGATCACCGCCTGCGACCAGGTGGCCACCGGCATCGTGCAGGCGCTGGGCATCCTGGGTGATGCGGCGGCCAAGCCGCTGGTGGTCCGGTTGGATGGCAACAACGTCACCGAGGGGCGCCGGATTCTCGCGCAGGCGGCCCACCCGCTCGTCACGATGGTCGACACGATGGACGCCGCGGCGGACAAGGCCGCCGAGCTCGCCGCACTGACCTGCGCCAAGGGAGCCTGACCAGTGGCAATCTTCCTGACCAAGGACTCGAAAATCATCGTCCAGGGCATGACCGGTTCGCAGGGCCGCAAGCACACCCAGCGGATGCTAGGCGCGGGAAGTCAGATCGTCGGTGGGGTTACCCCGGGCAAGGGTGGCCAGACCCTCGACTTCGAGGGTGTCTCGGTGCCCGTGTTTGGCTCGGTGGCCGAGTCGATGGCCCTCACCGGCGCCGACGTCAGCGTGGTCTTCGTCCCGCCGCGTTTCGCCAAGGCCGCGGTGCTCGAGGCGACCGACGCCGGTATCGAGCTGATCGTGGTGATCACCGAGGGGATCCCGGTGCAGGACACCGTCGTCTTCTGCGCGCACGCCCGAACGAGTTCGGTGGGGCCCCGCATCATCGGCCCGAACTGTCCAGGGGTGATCAGCCCCGGCGCCTCGAATGCGGGGATCATCCCCGCCGATATCACCGGTCCGGGCCGGATCGGCCTGGTGTCCAAATCCGGTACCCTAACCTATCAGATGATGTTCGAGCTGCGCGATATCGGCTTTTCCACGTGCGTGGGAATCGGTGGTGACCCGGTGATCGGCACCACTCATATCGAGGCACTGCAATCCTTTGAGAACGACCCCGACACGGCGGCGGTGGTGATGATCGGTGAAATCGGCGGAGACGCCGAAGAGCGTGCTGCCGACTACATCAAAGCCAACATCACCAAACCGGTTATCGGTTATATCGCCGGCTTCACCGCCCCGGAAGGCAAGACCATGGGCCATGCTGGCGCCATTGTCTCCGGCTCGTCTGGCACCGCGGCGGCCAAGAAGGACGCCCTGGAGGCTGCCGGTGTCCAGGTCGGTACCACTCCCAGTGACACCGCGGAGCTGATGCGCGAGGTCATGAAGTCACTGTCCTGACGTACCCCGATCTGGTTACCTCGGGGCGCGTCGGCCCGGTGATCGCCGCGAGGGCACCACCAGGCTGCGAGGGTGGGGACCGTGAGCCTGCTGTCCTCGTCCCATGATTCGGCAGCCCATGAACCAGCAGCCCATGAACCAGCAGCCCATGAACCAGCAGCCCATGAACCAGCAGCCCATGAACCAGCAGCCCATGAACCAGCAGCGCAGGGCGCTCGCCCCGGCTGGGGCGCGATCGTGGGCGCCGCCTGCCTGCCTGCTGTTGGCAGCTACCTCGCCGCTGTCGTGGTGCTCGCCCTGCTCGCCGCGGCCGCTGGCGGAGCGGACAGCTCGGTGGCAGGGATGGCTCGGGTGGGAGCGGTGGCCTGGCTCGCCGCCCACCACGTTCCCCTGACCATTGACGGGGCCCTGCTCGGGGTCCTGCCGCTGCTGCCCACCCTGCTCCTCGGTGCGCTGGTCGCCCGCGGCGCAGCGGGGGTGGCGATGCGGTCCGGAATCCACCAGCCCGCCGACGCCGGGCGGGTGGCCGGGGTGATCGCGGCGACCCACGGCATCCTGGGTGCTCTCCTGGCGCTGGCGGCTACCCCAGCGACCGTCACCGCGGACCCGGCGCAGGCCGCCGTCGGCTGTGCGCTGCTCGCCGGTGCCGCCGCGGGTCTGGGTCTGGCCCGGCCTTGCGGGTTGCTGCCTGCGGTGCTGCGCCGGGCACCCGACTGGGTGCGCCCTGGCCTGGGGGCTGGACTGTGGGGCCTAGCGGTGCTGCTCACCGCTGGCTTCGCCACGGTGCTGATCGCCCTGGTGGTATCCGCGCCCCAGGTCGTCCGGATGTGGGGGCCCGACGCTGGCAGCGCCTTCGGGCTCAGCGTCCTGTCGCTGGGGTACCTGCCCAACGCGGCGATCGCCGGACTGTCTTGGCTGGCCGGACCGGGCTTGTCGATCGGGGCGCTGTCGGTCAGTCCGGTAGCGGTGCACGCGGGGCCGGTGCCGGCGGTGCCCCTGCTCGCGGCGCTACCGCAGGGCGGTGTGCAGCCCTGGTGGGGTGTCGGGCTGGCGGTGCCCCTGCTGGTCGGCGCCGCGGTGGGGCGCCGGTGCGCCGCAGTCGGGTCCGACCTGCTGCAGCGGCTGCGGGCGCTCGGGATAGCCGCCGTGGTGCTCGCGCTCGGCAGCGCAGTGCTCGGCGCACTGGCCGGCGGGCGGCTCGGCGCGGCGGCGTTCGACCCCGTCAATATCCCCTCCGGACCGCTTGCAGGGGCACTGCTGGCCGCGACGTTGCTGGCTGGCTGCGCCGTCACGCTACTGTCTTCCCCGGGGATGCCCCCCGAACCCAGTCCCTCTCCCGAATGCAGTCCCTCCCCCGAGCCCAGCACGCCAGACGGCACTGACAGTGACGATGCCGGCAGCGACGACACCGGCAGCGACGATGCCGTCCCCGCCGGCGAGGGGCGCGCCGGGTAGCCGTGGCGGCACGCACCCCGGCGCCTACCGGACGACGAAATTCACGATCTTTCCTGGTACGACTACTACCCGGACGATCTCCTTGCCCTCCACCAGCTTCGCCACCGCCTCCAGGGCCAATCCGGCGTCGGTCACCTCGGTGTGGCTGGCCCGCGGGTCGACGGTGATCTCGCCACGTGGTTTCCCGTTGACCGTGACCGGCACCACGATCTGGGTCTGCACCAGAGCGTCGGGGTCCGCCATCGGGAACGGGGTGTCATCGATCGCCTCGTGGTGTCCTAACTTCTCCCACAGCTCCGAAGCCACATGGGGGGCCAGCGGAAACACCATCAGGACCAGCGCCTCAGCCACCTGGCGTGGGCTCGCCCCGTGCTGCTGGACGTAGCGGCTCAGCGCATTGTTCAGCTCGGTGATCCGCGCTACGGCCACGTTGTACCGCAGCTCGGCGTAGAGCCGATCGACCGCATCAACGGTCCGGTGCAGGAGCGTGACCAGCGGCTCGTCGTCGGGTAGCTCGCTCGCCGGGACTCTCAGCTCGCCGGTCTGCTCATCGACGATGTTGCGCCACAGGCGCTGCAGCAGCCGGAAGACGCCCACGACGTCGTCGGGCTGCCATGGCCGGTCCACATCCAGCGGGCCCATCGCCATCTCGTACATGCGTAGGGTATCGGCACCGTAGGCGTCATAGATGTCATCCGGGGAAATCGCGTTCTTCAGGCTTTTGCCCATTTTGCCGTGCACCCGACGGACCGGCTCCCCCCGGTAGGTAAACCCGCCCTCTACCGCCGTGATCTCGGCCGCCGGGACGTAGCGTCCTCTCGTGTCGGTGAACGCGTCGGCGAGAATGTATCCCTGGTTGTACAGGCGCTGAAACGGTTCGGGGGTGGAGACGTACCCCAGGTCGAACAGGATCTTGTGCCAGAAGCGGGCGTAGAGCAGGTGCAGGACGGCATGCTCGACGCCACCCACGTACAGGTCCACCCCGCCGGCCCGCTCGATGCCCTCGGCGCTGCCCATCCAGTACCGCTCGATCTCGGGGTCCAGGAACTGCTTGTCGTTGGTCGGGTCCAGATAGCGCAGGTAATACCAACAGGAGCCGGCCCACTGCGGCATGGTGTTGGTTTCCCGCCGGTACACTCTGGTGCCCTGCCCGAGATCCAAGGCGACGTGCTCGAAACCCACCGCCCGCGACAGCGGTGGTTTCGGCTGATCACCCTCAGCTGGTTGCGGGCGGAAATCGGCCATTGGCGGCAGCTCGACGGGCAGCATCGACTCGGGCAACGCCAGGGGCAGGCCGGTCTCGTCGTAAACGATTGGGAACGGCTCGCCCCAGTAGCGCTGCCGGGAGAAAAGCCAGTCGCGCAGCCGGTAGGACGTGCGGCGTACCCCGTGCCCCGTCGACTCAAGCCAGCGCAGGATCTCGTGGGTCGCCTCAGCGGTGGGCAATTTGTTGAGCGAGACGTCGGCGCCCGCCGAGTTGATCGCCCTACCGGCACCCTCGAACGCCTCCCCCCAGCTCACCGGATCATCGGCGCTCGCGCTGGCGCGCTCGGCCAGCCAGGCATCGTCCGGACGCACCACGGCGCGCAGCGGCAGATCCAGCGCGCGGGCCACCTCGTAGTCCCGCTGGTCGTGGGCGGGCACCCCCATCACTGCGCCGCTACCGTAGCCGGCCAGCACGTAGTCGCCGATGAAGATCGGCACCTCTTCGCCGGAGGCCGGGTTGATCGCGTAGCTGCCGGTGAACACCGCGGTCTTGGTGGTCTGCGCCTGGCGCTGCCGGTCGCTGCGCGCGGAGGCCCGCTGCACGTAGGCGTCGACAGCCTCTCGCGGTGAGCCCGCCCGGCCGCCGGACGACGGGCCGCGCCAGGCGGCGGGGGTAGCGGGTGGCCACTGTTCTGCGCTCAGCTCGTCCACCAGCGGGTGCTCGGGTGCCAGCACGATGAAGGTCACCCCGAACAGCGTGTCCGGCCGAGTCGTGTACACCTCACAGCGGCGCTGCGCACCGTGTGGGGTGAGCGCGGTGAAGGACACCTCGGCGCCCGTACTGCGGCCGATCCAGTTGCGCTGCATCAGCTTCAGGGAATCCGGCCAGTCCAGCGTATCCAGGTCCGTCAGCAGCCGGTCGGCGAACGCCGTGATCCGTAGCATCCATTGCCGCATCCGGCGCCGGTACACCGGGTAGTTCCCGACCTCGGAGCGCCCCTCCAGGGTGACTTCTTCGTTCGCCAGCACGGTCCCCAGATCCGGGCACCAGTTGACCGGTGCCTCTTCAAGGTAGGCCAACCGGGAGGAGTCCACGACCCGGCGCCGGGTCGTGGCGTCCAGCTCACCCCAGGGTCGTTGATCCGGGTTCGCGGGCGAGACAGGTTCCTGCAGACCGGCCTCGAACTGCTCGACCAGCTCCGTGATCGGGCGGGCCCGGCCGCTCGCGGGGTCGCACCAGGAGTTGAAGATCTGAAGGAAGATCCACTGAGTCCAGCGGTAGTATCCGGGGTCCGCCGTCGAGATCTCCCGGCGTGGATCATGTCCGAGGCCCAGCCGCGTTAGCTGGCGGCGCATATTGTTGATGTTCTGGGTGGTCGTGGTGGCCGGGTGCTGGCCGGTCTCGATGGCGTACTGCTCGGCGGGCAGGCCAAACGCGTCGAACCCGAAGGGATGCAGGACGGTGTGCCCCTTCATCCGCAGGAAGCGGGCGTACACGTCGGAACCGATGTAACCGAGCGGGTGCCCGACGTGTAGGCCGGCCCCGGAGGGGTAGGGGAACATGTCGAGGACGTAGAACTTGCTCTCGCGCGGCTTCAGCGTCTCACCGGAGAGGGGGCCGACCGGATTGGCCACCTCGAAGGTGCCACGCTCGGCCCAGGCACGTTGCCATTTCGACTCGATGTCGCGCGCCAGGGCCGCCGAGTAGCGGTACTGATAGGGGTCGACGACGTCATGACTGTCCGGCACACCGCGACTCTATCCCGCGTGCTGATGCGCCAGTCTTCGCCGGTCAGCGCTCACCCAGGCCCATTGTCGTCCGTCGGGTTCGGCGGTCAGACTCAGCTGCTCCCAGGAGGGTCGCGCCAGCTCCTCCCACAGCGCGGTGGCGGCCTCCACTGCCGACCACAGCGGCGCTCCGGCCGCGGCAACCTGGTGCTCGCCGGTGGCCACCGGGCTCGTGTGCCACCTGGCACCAGGAGCCGTCGGGGGCGACGAGCACGGTGGACAGCGAGCCGTTGTCCTCACCCCGCACGCGCAGTGACGTCCCGGCCGGGGGGTGAAGTTGCGCGAGGAACGCGAACACCGGCTCGTCCAGCAGAAAGGGTGGGACCGTGGTGGCGCGGCGGGTGCTTGCCTCGCCGTGGGGCACGGGTACGAGGGCGATGTGCTGCTCGTGGCGCATCGGCATGAACCCGGCCCACCAGGGCAGGAACCGCCCGGACAGCGCCCCGCCGCCATTGCGGCTGAGCTTGACCAGGTTCCCGGCGGCCAGGCCGCCTTTGAGATCGGTGAGGAGCACCCCGCCAGGAGCGAGCTGGCTGATCCACGCGGCGGGGATCGCGGGGACGGCGCAGGTCGCGATGATGCGGTCGTAGGGGGCGTGCTCGGCCAGGCCGTCCCGGCCGTCGGCGGCGCGCAGCACCGGGTGGTAGCCGAGCTCCGCCAGCCGCTTCCCGGCGGCCGAGACGAGTTCGGGGCGCAGCTCGACGCTGACCACGTTGTCCTGGCCCAGGGCGGCGCACAACACGGCGGCGTGGTAGCCGGTGCCGGTGCCGATCTCCAGCACCCGCATGCCCGGTGTGATCTCCAACTCCTCCAGCATGTGCGCCATGAGCGCCGGGGCGGTAGAGGAGGACACCGGGATCTGCTGCACCCCGCACGGGCCGTCCTCGTCGACTAAGGCGGTGATCAGGGTGCGGTCGTCGTAGACCGCCTCCAGCCATCCGGGTTCGCCGCTGGGGTGCTCCCGCCAGCCCCCTCCGTCGTCGGGCGTGTAGTACACGGGGACGAAATGATGGCGGGGTACGGCGCGGAATACCTGCTGCCACAACGGCGTGCGCAGCTCGCCGGAAGCGGTGATCACCTCGACCATCCTCGTAGCTTTGGCTTGCCAGTTCGTCATACGCAGTCTCCTCTGATGAGCAGTTCGGCGATGGCGGCGGAGAGGGGCAAACTGGTCTGCCGCTCCAGCCTGGCACCCGTTGGGGTACTTCGAGCACGATGTTGCCGCCACTCAGGGCGTACGCAGAGTGTTCCGCGGAACCGCGCCCACGGGGAGCAGCTGGTCAGCTCAACCCGGCCGCCGTCAGCACTCGCAGCATCGCCGCGTTGTCGCGTTCGGCTGCGGTGAGGACAGCCCCCATCAACGACAGCAGCGTCTTGGCCTGCAGCAGAGTGTCCGGAAACATCATCAAGGCATCAAGCTCTTCCCCGCTGTACCAGCCGAAGGGATGGGCCGGATCGCGGACCCGCACCGGCGAGTCCGCGATCGCCACGTACTGGTGGTCGACGTGGACATGCGGTTCGTCCAAGTGGTTATCGGCGGGGACCGCCATCTGAGTGATCCACCACGGCTGGGGAACCGGGGCGTGCGTTGTCCCCGCCGGCTGCGCCGGGGAGGGCCACGCCAGTAACCGGACCCGCAGCCCGGACTCCTCCGTCGCCTCGCGGGGGGCGGCCTCGGCCTGCGTCTCGTCCGGTTCGACATGCCCACCCACGACCATGTGCCGGCGCAACCGCGGATGCTCGATCATTGGGCTCCGGGGTCGCTGTGGTGCTGTGCCTCAGGGAGGCTGCCAGATGGCTGAATACCGTCGCAGATCAGGTGGGGCGGGGTGGTCGGACGGTTCCGCGGAACCGTGCCGTGAACCCGAGGGCAACATTACGGGCACGGCGGGGTTTGGCGAATCGCTCCAACCCGCTCTGCAGCGCTGGCGCGAGGACACCGTCCAGGGCATGGCTGTAGGAGAGGAACGCGTCATATCCCGATGTCGCAGGGAGCTGCTCGCCGGAGGACCTCACCGGTCACTCCTTGGTACTGACCCGCAGGCCACGACCGGCCTGACCCACCCGGCCGTTTCCCAATGCCGAGGACGTCAACGCCGTTAGTTCCGGATCCACGTCCCCAATCCTGCAACCCGCGTACAGGTGCTCTTACTCCGCGTACCCGGAAGGCGTCGGACGATGCGGCTAGAGTATGCACATGGCTTCTCCCGCCGCGCTCCCGAGCCCCGCACCGGTGCCCCCACCGCCGGAACCGCAGGCCATCCGCGCGTGCCTGACGCCTGACGTCGCCACCGAGTTCGACCGCGAGTGGGAGATCGTGCTGGAGCGCGCGAAGCAGACCAAAGACCTCGCCCCGGTCCATGACCTGCTGCACAAGTGGAGGCACTTCGCGTACTCCGAGCTGAAGGAACCCGGCACCTACTTCCGCATGCTGGCTACCGCTGCGCACACGCTGGCGACCGGCAAGGCCCCGGCTGGCAGCGTCTCGGCTCCAGAGATCAAGGCGCTGATTGACCGGCGGCTGGGCCGGTAGGTGTTCCGCGGAACCGTGCCTGCCTGCTTCACCGCTGTCGTAGCCAGCGCTGTCCGAGCAGCCGGATTTCGGCGAGGTCGGTCCACCCGTCGGTGCTACCGGGATGGTGTCCAGGACCCCTGCCGTTGTGGTGTCGTCGCCGATCCGGTGGCCGTGCAGGACGTAGGCCACCAGCTCTCCACGCCGCCACCGGATGGTGTATCCCTCGTGCTGAGGGCGATCCAGAAAAACCCACCCCACCAGCGCTGTCTTCGGCATGGCTCCACCTTTCGTGGTGCGGGGATGGCACCCAGGGCCGGGGCGGGTCCGTCCTGGAGCAGCGCGCGGTTCGGGGGGCAGTGCCTGCCAGTGGGTGGCCTGCGCTGGGGGAGGAGCACGCAAGGCCAACTGGCAAGGGCACCAACCGTGCGCTGGGGTAGCCCGTACATCCCGGCCCTGGGGTCAGCAGCGACGCTAAAGACTGGCTGGTCAGAAAGCGCCGTACAAAGTGTCTAATGCCCCGATTCGGGACAGTGACGACGCGTTAGTAGGGTCTCCAACTGCGCGAACCTGCTGATAGCCTGTGCTATGCGGGAGCAGATACGAAAGGTTTCAACTAGCTCAGGGCGGCTTGGAGTACGACACGGTGTCCAGTGACGACGCGAGCGAACGGCGGCGGGAGATCGGCCGGCGGGTTGCCCAGTGGCGGGTCCGCCGTGGCCTGACCCGCAGGCGGTTTGCTGAGCTGTGCGAGCGGTCGCTGAGCTGGGTGGACAAGGTGGAGAGCGGTGAACGTGGCTTGCTCCGGCTGCCGATGCTCGAACGGGTAGCCGAAGTTCTTCATGTCTCGGTCGAGACCCTGACCGACACCACTGAGACCCGCCAAGCCGGACACTGTTTGGATGTCTTTGAGATTTCCGCTATCCGATCTGCCCTACAGTCCTATCAGGCCATTAGCCGGGTGTTCGTGCCTTCGACCGCTGAGATGGCCGAACCACCGGATCTTGACCGGCTCGCCCAACAGGTCACCTACTCCTATACCGTTTTCGATAAAACCCGTTGGTCCCTGCTCGGCCAGACGTTGCCGCGTCTGCTCACTACTGCCCAGACGGCCGTTGCCGCCTATCCGGGTGCGGGCGATCAGGCGCGACGTGCCCGCTCGCTCTTGTCGCAGGCGTACCAGGTGACTGCTTCTACGCTCTATAAGCTCGAGGAATTTGATCTTGGTTGGTTGGCCGCTGAGCGGGGTTTCGTGCTTGCTGAGGAGACCGGTGATAGTTTGCTGATCGGTGCTGCGGCACGCCAGGTTGCCCTGGGTCTCATGTTCCTGAAACATTACGATCAGTCGCTCGAACTCACGCGGGTCAGTATTGACCATTTGGAGCCAGAACGTGGCAACGGCTCACCGGCGGGCCTGTCGCTCTACGGGACGCTTTTTCTCGCGGGAGCGGTGTGCGCCGCTCGTGCTCGCAAGCCTGCGGTAGCTCGCGACTTGCTGGGTGAAGGCCACAGCGTTGCGCGTCAGCTTGGGTACGATGGCAACGAGTACTTTACCGCTTTCGGTCCGACCAATGTCCACTTGCATCGTGTCGCGGTTCGGCTCCACCTCGGTGACGGTGCTGGTGCCGTCAGTGCCGCCTGTCAGGTCACACCCGATGATCTCAGCCGGCTACCCAAGGAGCGGCGCGCTAGCTATTATCTCGACCTGGCGAGGGGGCACAGTCTCGCTGGCCACCGCGATGACGCCATAGACGCGCTGCTCACGACCGAAAACCTGTTTCCGGACGCGGTACGTTGCCGCCCCATCGCCATTGGCCTTGTTGATAGCCTCCGCCGCGAATCGCGTGGTGCGCGCACCGGAGAGCTGCAACAGCTCGCGGCGCGAATCGGATTGGCGGACGGCTGAACCGGACCAGCCGTGTGCTGTACCTCATTGTCTGCGCTTCCCCGCGGGCGGCGCGCATCGGCGAGCTTGTCGGCCGGGCCCAAACGCGGGGGTGGGCGGTGTGCGTGATCCCCACGCCGCAGGCTCTCAAATTTATCGACCGGACCGCATTGAAAGAGGTCTCGGTCTGCCGCTGGTATTGCGTGAAATGGGCGTCACGGTACTTTACGGTCCTGGTGTCTACGAACCTGGCAAGATCCCAACGGCGGTGATGAGGAGCACCTGTCGTTGCCCAAGGGGACCGGGTGAACGCGGTCAAGGTCCGATGCGACCGGCGTCCGCTCGGCGGTGCTGCCCACCGTGTGATCTGATCTTCCTCAGTGGCGGCTCAATTTCCCTCTTCTGTGGGGTCGTGGTGGCGTGGGTTACGCTCCCCGGGCGGCATGCGGGGGGCACTGGAGGCTGCGAGGGTCAATGTAAGGGGTCTTCCGGGGACGACCTGGGTGAGCGTCGGACGTCCCGGTAGCCCTTGCGGCGGTTCCAGACATTCTTCATGTCTCGTCGAGCTCTGCGGTTCTCAGCGCGCCATCGCCCGAAGTACATGCCGGCGAAGCCGGCCATCACGAGGAGCACGAGAGCCACTTGGTTGTTCACGACCCATGCCATGTTCATCTCAGGGTCTCCGTGAGAAGTGAGTTTCGTCACACGGACAGTGTGTTCCGTAAGAGTAAGGCATGAACACCCGTTCGGGCTACAGATTTAACAGGTGGTGTGTGTAGCGGGGCGGAAGGGTTACTCAACGACGGTAATTTCGCTCGTCCGTGGACTTTTTGTACTCGACGCAACACGTAGCGTCACTTTCGCCTGCTGGCCACCGGTGGCTGGGCCGGTAGGTGTGGCTGGGCCGGTAGGTGAGGAGCAACGCGGGGCTGACCGGGCGCAGGCGGATGATCAAGATCATGGGGAGCAGGCTGCCGATGGTCAGCCCCGTTGGGTCAGCAGGCGATCGCGGATGAATGTCGCCGATTTCTCTGGTGACCGCTGGTTGCAGTCCACGCGCAGCACATCGAAGCCGGCTTGGACCAAGCGGTCGGTCGCTTGGCGGTAGAAATTAACTTCGGCGTGGCTGCTGCCGGGCATGAGCTGGAAGCGGTTATGTGGTCCGCGTTCCTTTAGTCGTTCCAAGATGATTTCGGGATCGGCTTCGAGGATGACCGTGAGGTATGGTCGATCGGTTTCGGTGTTGAGCTGCCACAGGAAAGCCGGATCAACGCCGTCAAGGCGTTGCATCACCAGACCCGAGGGAATGTAGCGGTCGCTAATGACTGTTTTGTCGGCTTCTACCTGCGGCCGGATTTCATGCTCGACGTGATGATACCGGTCTGCCGCGTACAAGCATGCGAGTGCGTGCCCGGTCACCGATTCGGTCAGATCCCGGCACAGCTTGCCGATTGGCTAAAAAAGGGACGGGCCTTCATCGCTGTCGCCTCCCGGCTTTTGGTCACGGAGTTCTTGCAGCGACCGCGGGGTTCCATCGTCGCGGGTGGCGAGCCGCACGAACAGCCGTGCCGCAACCAGCACGTCATAGGTCGCCCGATGGGGCGAGAGACCGTCGGGCAAGCCGTCGGCGAGTGCGAAAGAAGTGACCAACGCGCCGAGCCGGTAGCTCATCTGGCCCGGCAGAAGGCGCTTGGCGAGCCTGAGCGTGTCGAAGACCTCGGGGCACTCCCACGCGCCCAGGTGGCGCTGCAACACGCCGACATCGACGTGTGCATTATGGGCGACAAGCACCGAGTCATCAAGACAGCGACGTACCTCATCCTCGATATCAGCGAGCGCGGGCGCGTCGGCAACGTCGTCGTTCGTCAGGCCGTGGATACGCGTCGCGAAGTACTTGATGGGACGCTCAGGTTTCACGAGCCAGCTCTTCGGCTCACCGATCGCGCCACCGACGATCGGCACGACGGCCACCTCTACCAGGTCGGGCGGTTGTTGGCCATTGCCCTCGACATCGACTACGGCGTAGCGCAGGCTCGTCCAGTCACTCATCTGTTCGGGTGCCATTCCATCCAATGTTGGCACGACCATGCCGCCGCGCATGGTGCGGGTGGCGTTCGTCGTGCATCTGGAAGCCAAGCGCGTGCTGCAGGTAGTAGCGCGGTTGTTCTGTATTCAGCCCGGACACGGCGGCTGCCCGTTCGGTAATTTCTAGAACCTTCAGCTCAGCAGCTTCAGGCAATACGCGGGCGACCTCATGTATCTGTTCGGCAGTCGGTACGCGGTGCGCGCGCTGGCATAAGTCGAGCTGAATCAGGGGGCAGATGTCGCAGAGTTCGCGGATGCCGTAGTGCCCATTGTAGTCAGGCAGCCCATGTGCGTACGACACGGCGCACGAGGTCTTGCGGAACAACGAGGTCGAATCCGAAAACGCGCTGAGCACCCGACGCTCAAGCGCCTCGGGCACGATCTTCCGGCGTGCCGTCTCGCCGTAGGGCTCAGGCAGCCCATTCGTCTGATAGTACGCGGCTATCTGGTCGCGGTAGAACAGGCCGGTGAACACCGTGGCGTCGGCGTGCTGGCTCAGCGCGTACGCGCGGGTAAGGTGCTTGTCGGTGTCGTTTAAACCCAATGCCCGGTAGTTAAGAGATTGGGCGGGCAGTCAAGGATGCCACGCGGGGGACTGGGAGGACTCGGCGCGTCGTGCTGTGAAAGTGAGTGCGGCTCCTGGTAGAAGAACGATCGACCAAGAT
>Ga0213881_10000339_pt1 | contig 32662 bp, 26 predicted proteins | sample BarmaccoBMER_R08_FD_160104 | JGI IMG/M metagenome (GOLD analysis project Ga0213881, IMG submission 160104) | Barbacenia macrantha exposed rock microbial communities from rupestrian grasslands, the National Park of Serra do Cipo, Brazil - ER_R08 ...
AAAAAATGAAGAAAGATGCTCATCGATGCCGTGTGCGCAGCCGCGTAAACGATCCAGCGATCGACTCGTCGCCGCGCACATCACGAAAATCGGCCTCCAAAGCTGGTTTTTCAGCAGCCTGCTAGTGTCCTTCGATTCCGAAGTCCGCAACGGGCGTGCTGCAGGCTCGGGCGAACTTCGGAATCGGGACACTAGGATGCCGACGGCCGTGCCGCCCATCCCACCACCGGCATTGCGCCCGCCCGCGAGCGCCGGCGTTGGTCAGCTCGCGCGGTTCCCGCCGAACCAATCTCTCGTGGCAGCAAGGCGGCCGACGCCGCAGCTTAGATGCCCATTAACCAAGGCTTCATCGATCAAGGCTACGTCTTAGTTTCGCACCTGATGCGCGCCACGTCCTCGCTCCTCTTGAAGCTCCGTTGACGTGCTCACACAGGGTGTAGGTATGGCATTGCGTTTGCGTCAAATCGCGTCCGTCTTCGCAACGGCGTGCCTTTTTCCGCTCATCCTGGCCGGTCTCGCGGCCTGTTCGACCACGCTCCATGCGCCGAGGACCGCGGTGAGGACCGGCACCGTCCGAACCCCGACCCTCAAGCAGATGGAAGCCCTCAATATGGATCGTGCGGCACCGATCCTCATCCGCATCTATAAGGAGGAAAGTACGCTGGAAGTGTGGAAACAGGATCGAAGCGGAAAGTTTGCGCTACTGAACTCATATCCTATCTGCAAATTTTCCGGTAATCTTGGGCCGAAACTTGTGCAAGGCGATTATCAGGCGCCGGAAGGGTTTTATGACATAACTCCAAATCAGATGAATCCCAATTCAAGTGAATATCTGGCGTTCAATACGGGCTTTCCCAATGCCTTTGATCGCTCTCTCGGGCGAACCGGCAGTTTTCTTATGGTGCATGGCGGCTGCCGATCCGTCGGTTGTTACGCAATGACAGATTACGCAATGGAAGAAATCTACGGTCTTGTCGACGAGGCATTCAAAGGCGGGCAGGAAAAGGTCCAGCTACAAGCTTTGCCATTCAGAATGACGGCACAGAACCTCGCGCGCCATGCGGGTGATCCCAACATGCCGTTTTGGCAAATGCTCAAGGCGGGCAATGACGCGTTCCTGGCGGCGGAGCGCCCACCGAGAGTCGCTGTTTGCGATCGACGATATGTTTTCAATCCCGCATTCGAAGGTAATTTCGATCCGAGCGCTCCTTGCCCGATCGGCATTGATTCGACGCCCATGGCCGGCGTGCTCCAACCATCTCGGCAGACTTCCGCGAGTGCGGGTCCGCCGAACACGGGAACCATGGCTCGGACTGCCGACCCGATCGCGCAAAAGATAACAGAAAGTCTGAGCGGGATTTACTGACACACAGTTGGACGAGCGTGCCGCATAGAATGTCCGGTTTGGGCCGGAAGCCTAAGGCTCAGGGGTGCAGTCCTCTTGCCCCGGCGCCGGTAATGACCGACACTAATTTAGTCCCGCCGCAACCCGGCTACAACCAATCGGAGGTTTCCCATGGCGAAGCAGACGACAGGCCGTATCCGCCATGTCGCATTGAGCGTTCAGGATCCGTGGGAGACCGCGGAGTTCTATAAGGAGGCGCTCGGGCTCCAGGAGGTGACGGAGCTCGACGGCACGCTTGCCGAAGGCGTATTCCTGACCGATGGCGTCGTGAATCTTGCCCTCCTGAAGTTCAAGACCGACGAAGCGGCGCAAGGTACGGGCAAGGATTTCGTCGGCATCCACCACATCGGCTTCTGGGTGGACGATGTTGTCGAACAGGGCAAAATCGTGCGCAACACCGGCGGCACATGGATTATGGGCGACCCGAACAATCCCGATGGCTACGAGGTCAAACACACCGACCTTTCAGGCATCATCTTCGACATCGCGGCCCATGGCTGGGCGGGGTCGCAGAAGGACCCCGGGCAACCGGACAATGTCGTGCACGCGAATCCGAAACGGCGGCTCGCTAAATTCGATGAGCGTCGCGCTTTAGCTCGCGCCAACATCGAGGCGCGCAAGGCGAAGCAGGCGGTAGCGGCTGAGTGATTGGGGTGTATCCACTGGCGCAACTTGGCGACCTACCACGGACCGGTTGAAAGCCAGCGCTCAATCATGGCGAGGCGATCGCTGCCCCAAAATGGCTCGCCATCGACAAAAATCCAGGGCGAACCAAACACGCCGCGGGCGACGGCAGCTTCGCCGTGCTGGCGCGCGATCGCCTTCACCTCGGGATCATTGATTCCGGCCAGCACCGCGTCGCGATCCATGCCCAGCAGCGACGCCGCCGCTTGTGCGATCGCATAGGCATCGTCGGTATCGAGATTATCTCGGAAATAGCCGGTGATGATATGTTTGGCTAAAAGGGCAGCGGCAGGCGGATCGGTGCGATCTATGTGATAGAAAGCGCGGAGTGCCGGTAGCCCGACCTTGGGATGGCGCTCAGGCAGCTTGAACACCACGCCTTTCAACCGAGCCAGGCGCTGCCAATCGCGCCGTGCATATTCGCCTTTCAGAGGCGTGCGGCTCAGACCTTGCGCGCCGGTGACCTCGAATGCAGCACCAAGCGTGAAGGGACGCCACAATACATTTCGCCCATGACGCCCCGCCAGCGCCTCGATCTCAATTGCCGCGAAGTAGGCATAGCCCGATGCGAAGTCGAACCAGAACTCGATTGACGGGCACCCTGGCGATGCGTTCATTTGCAGTCGTCGCGTGATCTGTCGGCGAGGCGCAATGTCAAAGTCAGTGGCGATCGAGTGATTGTCCTGTCAAGTGGTAGTGATCAACGGAACACTCTTCCATCAGCTCAGCATATCCCGGCGGCAGCATTGAATCCCGCCACTGCTCTCCAAAACGCGCTCTGACCGAGGCCGAATCCGCCCAGATCGAGGCAAAAATGAATTCGTGCCGACCTTCGCTTGCCGGTCCGGCAACCAGATAACCGAGAAAACCTGGTTGACCTTGCACTACTTCGATGGATGACGTGGCCAGCTTGTCAGCCAAAGCTCTTTCGCATCCCCGCTTTGCCTGCGCCCTGAAGACCCTCATGATCGGTACCGAGGGCCTCAGTTCGTATAATTCATTCTCTGGCACGGTATGGCTCCTCCAATATGATCGCGCGTCGCGGCATCGAAAGCTTGCGGAGTCCGGAAGACAAATGAATTCTTTGTCGCCCTGCCATGAGCTACCGGAATGCTTATCGCACCGGATGAACGATGCGACCTTCTTGTCCGCAGCCGGAAAATCGGCAAGCTACGACTCCCTCGCCTGCAGTCCAACCCGAACAAGGAACCCCCAATGGCATATTCGTTGTACGACGCGGCTGTAACCCCCTGCGTGCAGCAGCTTGGCGCACTGGCCGGCATCATCGACAAGGCCGCCGCGCATTGTGCCGCCAACAAGATTGAGGAATCGGTTTTGCTGCAGGACCGGCTCTATCCCGACATGTTCTGCCTCGCCCGCCAGATCCGTCAGTCGGCGGATTTCGGGATGAACACCGGCGGTCGCCTCGCTGGCGTTACTCCCCCTGCCCTGCCGGCTGTGGACGACACCAGCTTCGCCGCCGCCAAAAGCCGGGTCGAAACCGCCCTGGGCTTCGTGAAGTCGCTGACTCGCGAACAGGTCGACGGCGCGGAGGGCAAGGTTATCGCCTGGACTGCCGGCGCCAACAACCGGAAAATCAAGGGCAACGATTATCTGCAACAGTTCGCCCTGCCCAATTTCTTCTTCTTTGTAACGACGGCATACGACATCCTGCGTCATCGCGGCGTGCCAATCGGAAAGCGGGACTTCCTCGGCCCGGTCAACTGGCTCTAGCGCGCCTCTAGTTTTGCGCCCCACGAGTGCCGGCTCGGGCCCGGACTGGGCCCGGCCGAGTCGTGCCGATAAGCGACGGCAATTCTCCGCCGAGCGGGACCGGCCGTGGCGCCGATTCCGCCTATGCCATTCGTCGTCGTCGCGAACGCGCGTCCCGGATCGCCCATGCTGCTACGAGCACGACGATCACAGCGGCGCCAATGCCGATGGTTGCAAGGAGATGCGGTAAACTGCTGAGAAAGCCGAAAAAGTCGACATGACCCGTCTTCCAATACACCCAGTCGGCGGCGAGCGGCGCCGGGAATTCATTGCTGCCGCTCGACAGAATGACAATGCCACTGCGGGTGACCGGATCGATCCGAATTGCGTGGTAGATCGCCGGAAGGTTATTCCCATCGTGACCGAACACATGGTCAGCACCGCTTTTCGCAAAGAGCATCGTGCCGAGCCCCCAGATGTCACGGCCGTACAACTGCGCCGCCGGTGCGCGCATCGCGGCCACGGTCTGCGGCGACAATACGCTGCGTCCCGGCACGGCGCCGTCTTCACCGGGCAGATGCGCCAGCGCAAAGCGCGCGAGATCGGCCAAGTCGGAATACAACGCCGCCGCCCCCGACGATGAGAAATGGTAGTGCGCCGCCGGCACGAGAGCGTTCCGGTAAGACGTCGCGACACCACGCGCCATCGCCGCGTCCTCATCGAATGTGCTGCGTGTCATGCCGAGCGGATCAAGCACCGTCTGCTGCATGAAATGTGCAAACCGGTCATGCGTGACCTCCTCGATCAGGAGCTGCAGCAACGTAAAGCCGCCGCCCGAGTACAGCCAGCGCGAACCGGGCGCGTAGCCGACACGGGCATGTCCATCGGCGATCGGCGTGTGGTCGATCGCGTAGGTCAGCGACCCTTCCAGCGATTGCGCCGGTGTCCCGGGCGGGAAGCCCCAATAGCCCAGCCGATCTGTCAGCCCGGCCGTATGGCTGAGCAGCCGCCGCACCGTGACCCCGTCGTTGTCGAATTCGCTGGGCGGCAAATGCCATCGCGTCAGATAGCGTGATACCGGCACGTCGAGTTCGACTCGCCCCTGCTGCACGAGCGCCATGACTCCCCACGCGGTGACCCATTTACTGATGGAGGCCATTTCAAACAACGTGCCGTCGTTGACCGGATCACCAACAGAGTAGAAATACGACTCGAAAATGCGTCCATCCTCGATCAGCGCGAGCGCGCAGTTGCCGATGCCCGCACCCTTCGCGCGTTCGACAGCCACCGCCATGAAGGCCCTGCTGTCGCCGCGCGTCGCGATTGGGCTCGACACGCCCCAGAGCGCCCCAGTCACGACCAGCATCGACCACAGGGCGGAGAGGACAATCACGACTGCGGCGGCTGCCAATACCCGCTTCGTCATCGGCGTTGCCTCAGATTGATATCCTGGCGGGAACGGCTAATCATTCAGTACGTATAGCAACTCTTCAGCTTGGATTTGGGAGAAGTGATAGGGGCATCGGCATGGGCAAACTCGAAGGGAAGGTCGCGCTGGTTACCGGATCGGGGCGCAATATCGGCCGGGCGACTGTGCTGAAATTCGCCCGCGAAGGCGCGCACGTCGTGATCAACGCGCGCTCCAATCAGCAGGAGGCCGAGGCCGTGGCGCGTGAGGCGCGGGATCTCGGGGTCAAAGCGGTCCCTGTACTCGCCGACGTCGGCAAAAGAGCCGAGGTCGAGGCGCTGGCCGCGAGCGCACTGTCCGAGTTTGGCCGGGTCGACATCCTGATCAACAATGCTGCGATCCGGCCGCACATGCCGTTTACCAAAACAACCGACGCGGATTGGGAGTTGATCCGGAGCGTGGTTCTTGACGGTGCGCTCTACCTGACGCGCGCGCTGATCGAGCCGATGATCAAGAATCGCTACGGGCGCATTCTGTTCTTCGTCGGCGACGGTTCGATTTCCGCTAGCGGCAATGGCCGCACGCTTTTATCCGCAGCGAAGATGGGGCTGATCGGCATGGCGCGCGGGCTCGCCTCGGAATTCGCTCCGCATAACATCCGGGTTAACGTCGTTTCGCCGGGCAGCATCGATACGCGGCGCGACAATCCGGAATGGTACCAAGGTCACCTGCCGGACGCCGCCGGCATCCCGCTCGGCCGGCAAGGCAGCGTCGAGGAGATTGCCGCGACCTGCCTGTTCCTCGTCAGTGAGGATGCCGGCTTCATCACCGGACAGACGATCCACGTCAATGGCGGCGCCCATTATTACTAATTTGCGGCTCGCGGCTGATGGCTGGCCCAGTTGAAGGGCCAACCGGTCATCCCCCTTCGCTCTATCGCCCGGTTGATGTAGCCTAGCCGTTGAGCTGCCCTATGGGACATGCCGAAGTCCCTATTTTGAGCGGCAGCGTTTGTGCCGTCGGCGGGCTCGCACGCTGAACATCGAAATTTATCTGGTTTGGGAGGCTGCCGCCGGCAGCCGCACCCACATTCGTTTGTAAGCCGTGGTGCTCGCAACCAAGTCAGAGGCACAGTGCAAATGAAACTTCCTCGCCGCAAATTTCTGCATCTCGCCACCGGTGCCGCTGCGCTCCCGGCTTTGTCACGCGGCGCATGGTCGCAAACCTATCCGGCGCGGCCGGTGCGCATAATCGTTGGCCTCCCGCCCGCCACCGCAGCCGACATCATCGCTCGCCTCGTTGGTCAATGGCTGACGGACCGGCTTGGGCAACAATTCGTTATTGAAAACCGGCCGGGTGCCGGCAGCAATATCGGCACCGAGGTCGTCGTGAGAGCGGTGCCGGACGGCTACACGCTCCTCCTGGCCGTCACGGCGAACACCGTCAATGCGACGCTCTACGAAAAGCTCAGCTTCAATTTCATCCGCGATATCGAGCCGGTGGCGAGCATCGTCGCTACCACCTACGTGATGGTGGTCAATCCATCGGTTCCCGCCAAGACTGTTACCGAGTTCATCGCCTACGCCAGGGCCAATCCGGGCAAGATCAACATGGCCTCGACCGGCAGCGGGAGCGGGACCCACGTCTTCGGCGAATTGTTCAAGATGATGGCCGGTGTCAACATGGTCCACGTCCCGTATCGCGCGAATTTCTATCCCGATCTGCTTGGCGGACAAGTGCAGACGGCATTTGTCACAACAGTTTCGTCGATCGCCTATATCCGCGCCGGCAAGCTGCGCGCTCTGGCGGTCACCACTGCGGCGCGCTCGGCGGCATTGCCGGACATCCCTACCCTGGGCGAATTTGTTCCGGGCTATGAGGCAAGCGGGTGGGAAGGCATCGGCGCGCCAAAGAAGACACCCGTCGAGGTCATCGACAAGATCAATAAGGAGATCAATCTGGCGCTTGCCGATCCGAAGATGCAGGCGCGGTTTGCCGAATTGGGCGTCGAGCCGATGCCGATGACGCCCGCTGCGTTCGGCAGGTTCATCGCTGACGAAACCGAGAAATGGGGCAAGGTGATCCGCACAGCCAATATCAAGGCGGGGTAAGGCCGGTCGTCGCCCGCGCCGAATGAGCTGCGCAATAGGCCTGCCACATCGTTCTGTAAGCCTTTTCGACTGCTCTTGTGTAGCGGACGACGTTGCCTGCTTCCGACTGCGCAATCCTTGCCGGCAACTGCTGTCGCAGCATTTTCAAGGCCTCGGGGCTCGATGCACGGTGCAGGGCGATCCGGCGGTATTCATCCAGATCGCGCGCTATCCACTCGTTCAAACCAATCGACGCGAGGATTGCAGCGGACATACGGCTCGGGGCGCTATTTCCCAGCAGGCAGACGACCGGCACGCCCATGTGCAAGGCTTCCCATGTGCTGACGCCGCCATTCTGGGGAAAGGGGTCGAGGCAAATATCGACCCGCTCATATGCGGCGAGATGCTGTCCCCGGGAGGTAGCGCCGAGCAAATCAATCCGATCAGCAGCTATCCCGCATCTCGCAGCTCTCTCCCTCAGCGCGTCGCGCAATAACCCATTGTCGAGCACGCCGTCCTTTATCACCAGGCGCGATTGCGGCGCGGCCTCGAGAATCTGCGCCCACACCCTCAAGACCCCATCGGAAATTTTCAGGATTCGATTGAAAGCCCCGAACGTCACATAGCCGCTTGCCAATACCGGCGGATCAGCCGGCCCAAGATCCTCATCGGGACGGGCCAACGGCAAGAGGCACGGAAGATCGTAGATCTTTTCCGCAAATACGTGACGGACATCACTCGGTATCGCGACAGGATCCGAAAAGAGATAGTCCACCGTCCGCAGTCCAGTGCCGTTCGCATGTCCCCAGGCGGTAACCTGAACCGGAGCCGGCTTACGCGCGAACACTTCGAGCCGATGTCCCTCCGAGTGCCCGGAGAGATCGATGAGAATGTCGACCCGGTCCGCCTGTATTTGTGCCGCCAGCGCATCATCGGAAAGCTGCGACGCGCTCCTCCAAACACACACCGACTGTCTAAATTGTTTCGTCAGAGCATCCTCTTGCATCGTACCGGAATAGCAAATTGTCTCGAATTCCGCTTTGTCGTGGTTCAGGATCACGGGGCCGAAGGAAAAAGCGGCCGAATGCGCTCGGAAATCAGCCGACACGTAACCGACCGTCAGTCGTCGCATCGGATCGATGCTGTTGGCGTGCTTTAATTGCGACCTTGCGGCGATTTTCGACCCGATCGCCTCCCACCACAGCTTTCGCGCATTCTGTTGCCCGGAAAACCCGGCCGTGGCCGAGAAATCCATCGCCGTGAGCCGGACGGAAATCGCCTCGCTACAATCGGGTTTGATCGCCAGCACCCGGTCATAGCCGGCGATGACTTCGTCGATGTCAGCGCCCAGCCTTTCCTGCAGAAGGGTCAGCTGCAACAGCGCTTTGTAGTAATCGGGCTTCGCAGCGAGCGCGAGCTTATAGGCAGAGGCCGCCTCTTCGAAACGATAGAACTTGAACAGCACATTCCCCCGCCCCAGCAAGGCCGACAACAGATCGGGTTTGATCGCGAGAGCCTGGTCGTAACTGGCGAGCGCATCATCGAGCCGTCCCAGCTCGACCAGCGCATTTCCGCGATTGACCGACGCGTTGGCGTCACGCGGCCTGATCGCGATCGCGCGATCGCAGCTCGCCACCGCCTCATCGAACCGGTGAAGCTTGACGAGCACGCTGCCGCGATTGGCGAGTGCGTCGGCATAGTCCGGCTTGATCGCGATCGCCCTGTCGTAACTTGCCAACGCCTCCTCGAACCTTGCGAGATCCATCAGCGTGTTGCCCCGATTGCTGTAGGTTTCGGGGTGGTCCGGCGTGAGCGCAAGGGCGGCGGCGAAGCATGCCAGGGCCTCGTCGAATCGCTTCAGCTCATGCAGAGCGATCCCGCGATTGGCGTGGGCTGCGGTGGAGCGCGGATTGATTAGCAGCGCCTGCTGCAGGATGCGCTCCGCGTGTTCGTATCGCCCAGCTTGGAATTCCGTCACGCCGACGTGGTGAAGGGCCTCGAAGCGACCAACCATCTGCCCTTCGGAAACACGTCCGGTCGGGTGGAACAACGAAGCTTGCGGCCAGGCGCCGACTTGCGTTTTATTTTGCTGCTTGCGCCGTCTGGCGTTCTGAAAGGCCCGCAGCCCTATATTCTTGCCCATTTGAGGGATCCCCGAATCCCGGCTTGGTTGAGGATTCCGGTCGGTTGGTTAAGAGAATGTAAATCCGCCCGGCCCGCGCCCGCGATCGGGCGCAACGCAGTGAAAGGGGACGAACATGGGAAGGCTCGACGGCAAGATCGCAGCAGTGACAGGCGGGGCATCGGGGATCGGCGAGGCGACGGTCAGGCGTTTCGTCGCCGAAGGCGCGAGCGTGGCATTCTGCGACCGGGACGGCGAGCGCGGCGAGGGCGTGGCGGCCGAGCTCGCGACGGCCGGCGGCCAAGTCATCTTCACGCAGGCCGACGTCGGTACCGAGGGCGCATGCCTCGCCTTCGTCAACGGTGCCGCGCAGAAGTTCGGGCGCGTCGACATCCTCATCAATAATGCCGGCATCCGCAAATACGAGAAGGTCGACGAAGCGAGCGCGGCGAGCTGGAACGAGATCCTCAACGTCAACCTGATGGGCTACGTCTTCTGCGCCAAGGCCGCGGTTCCGCTGATGCGGCGCAACCATGGCGGGGCGATCGTCAACGTCGCCTCCGTGCGTTCCGTCATCGCTGGCGGCGGCAACCTGCAGTACGACACCACCAAGGCGGCGGTCGCCGGCTTGACGCGGGCACTCGCCGCCGACCATTCGCCGGACGGCATCCGTGTGAACGCTGTCGGCCCCGGCCCGATCTTCACGCCGTTCCATCAGCGCCGCATCGCCGCCGGCGGCATGACCATCGAGCAGTACAACGCCAGAGCCGCGCAAGGCACCATGCTCAAGCGCCCGGGCAAGGCCGAGGAGGTCGCCGCCGCGATCCTGTTTTTGGCCTCCGACGATGCCTCCTACGTCACCGGCACCCTGCTGTTCGTAGACGGCGGCATGACCGCGCTGTAAGGGATATCTAGTGCCCCGAATCCGAAGTTTGCATCATTCTGCGGCACGCTCGTTTGCGAACTTCGGGTTCAAAGCGGCACTAGACTCATAGAGTTGCCAGGCCGTGTACTCGTAAACGGTAACGGCGCAACTCGCGCTCGGATGTTCGCTCTTCCCCAAGAGCGAAGCGAAAGCGGACATAGCCAAGGTCGCCTAATCGCCAGTAGTGGACCTGACCGGCTGATCGTGCGTCCTGGCCGGGCCCCCCTACTGGCACGATAATATTGACAACGGTGCACAGTCGAAAATAGATTCATAGTGGGCTGATGCGGCCTGCCGTTTGCGCCCTTTGGGGTTTGGTGAACGCATCGTTCGGCAATACTCGATCCTCCGCACATTGCGAACGGGTCGGCAATGCAAACAGCTGACATTTCCGTTCGCTGAATGTGAGGAAGGATCATGCGCGACCGCCGCGATGCCAAAGCCATGGCGCAAGTCTTGCGCGACAACCTAAAAAGCAAAAACATCACCGTGTCAGTGGCCGAGAGCTTGGAACTCGTTGCCAAGCAATTCGGCTTCGCTAACTGGAACATCCTGGCAGCTAAGGTGACCGACATGGTAGCGCGTCCAAAAGCCGGCGAAGGCGTAGAGTTCTTTGCCACCATCCCCGTCATTCGCATGTTCGATGTTGGCAAGGCGAAGGAGTTCTACGTCGATTTCCTCGGCTTCAAGATCGATTGGGAGGGCCACATCTTTGAAGGCGCTCCGCTTTATATGCAGCTTTCGCGCGACGGCCTGACGCTGCATCTGAGCGAGCATCATGGCGATTCCGCGCCCGGCGCTACGACATTGGTTCGAACACGTGGTATTGAAAAGTTCCACGCCGAGCTTCTTGGCAAAGACTACAAATACAACCGCCCCAGCCTCGACATCGCGCCTTATGGCGCAAAGATGATGTATACGATCGACCCGTTTGGCAACCGCCTGCGCTTTGAACAGGAGATTCCCAAAGAAGCAAGACTGGCAGCCGGACCGAAGGCGCACGGTCGTTGAGGGTCAGTTCCGACAAAGCTAAAAGCGAGCATATTGCGTCCGCTTGCTGTGGCTGCGCGTTAATGAGTCCGCGTCCTAGTGTCCTTCGATTTCGAAGTTAGTCGAACAAACAGGAAGGCGCCCATGCCGGTCATCGACGTACAGGTTCATCCGTTTGACCGAAATCATCCGGGGCGGCCGTGGGCTTCTCCCTCGCACGGGCTCGAGTCAGCCACGGGTGAAGAGATGGTCGCCGCCATGAACAGCGTCGGCGTCGACGGCGCGATCATGGTCTCCTCGTTTGCTGCCTATGAATACGATCCGAGTTACGCGCTCGAGGTTTACAATACCTACCCGGATAAGTTTCGGGTGGTGACGCCGGTCGACGCGACCGATCCCGCGATCGACGATGTGGTGGCGAAATGGGCGGCGACGCCGGGCGCACGTGGCATTCGCATACGCATGCGCGAGGGCCTGCCGATGGATGCGGACCATCCGGGTTTGCAGCGCGCTTTCGCTGCCGCTGCCAAACATGACTTACCGGTCAATTTGCTTTGCTGGGGCATCATCGACAAAGGGCTGCCTCACATCCGGCAACATCCCGATACGATCATCGTTATCGACCATCTCGGCATGCTGCAGCCGGCTCGCCCGCCGGTGCCCGCCAACGTTTGGGCCGATCTGCCGAAGCTGCTCGCCTTGGCTCAATACAAGAACGTCAGGGTGAAGATCAGCGGCGCCTGCACGATGTCGCGCCAGCCGTTCCCCTACGACGATATCTGGGACCCGGTCCTGCGGGTGATCGATGCGTTCGGGCTCGATCGTTGCATGTGGGGCACCGACTGGACGCGAACGATCAAGATGCTGACCTATGAGCAGGGCGTGGCGCCGTTCCGCGAGACGAAACGCCTGTCGGAGAGCGACAAGGCGGCGCTCATGGGCGGAACGTTGCAGAAAGTCTACAAATGGTAGCGTTCTTGGAGGTCCGAACGGGTGCGAGATTCGGACATCGTCGCAGCGCAACAATTTGCGGCGCCTCTGCCTACTCGACCGCCTCGCCCGAGCGCGGGTCATAATGGTCCGAATGGTTATTGCTAATGGTAAGGGCGTTTTGTCAAATGGCTCGTTACGTCCTCAGCCGCCCAGTTCTCTGCAGTCGGCCCACGTATCCATTCCAACCACGCCCCGGCCGACCTACCCAGCAGCTAAAAAGGCCTGTGGAACGGCGCGAAATCGCCCTAGACGTACATCTTGGGGTTTTGTTATGCCCAGACCTATGGAAAGCTGGTTTGCCAATTGGGGACAGGTCGGGCAACTTGTCGTGGGCCTTCTTTCACTTCTCAGACGTAAGGCGACACGCCCAAATGGCGCGCTCACGGTCGCACCGGCCGTGACCACCCTTCCAGTGGTTGGCGCCGCGCCGCCACCCGTCGCTCTATCTCCGGGTCAATTCACAAGCCCGTCTGCACTCTTCATGCAAAAATCGTGTGGCGTGGGCGACTTCTGGGATGTTGATCACGGACGCTTCGTTATACGTAGGTTGTTGAAAGTAACTCCGGAGCCCGATTCGTCGCTCGAACAAGATGCGGTAGAGATAGAGTGCATTCCGAGTATCTTTTCCCGCGGCGCTGACGTAAAGCCTGGAACAACGAGCAGTCGCCATATTCTAAAAGAGTGTGGGCCTCAGACAATTTCTCAGAATAGCATTTATCTAATAACTGTGACTGGCACTAATAACCTGCTCATACGCGTGTTATGGGTAAGCCACATCAACTCTTATGCCAATACGGTTGAACTACAATTTTTTTCTTTTTTCGACAGATTGCCCTCACACTAAGGCTGAGTGCTTCGGTAAACGGCGCGCGCTGAATGAAGTGTCGCGTTTCAGACGCGTCATCGATGCGTTCGGGCTCGATCGTTGCCTGTGGGGCACCGACTGGACGCGGACGATCAAAATGCTGACCTATGAGCAGGGCGTCGCGCCGTTCCGCGCGACCAAACGCTTGTCCGAGAACGACAAGTCGGCGCTCATGGGAGGGACGTTGCAGAAAGTTTACAAATGGTAGCGACTGCGGACCGTAGGATGGGCTAAGCGGACGGAGCGCAGCGAAGGCCGCGTGCCCACTATGACCACGGATCGGACAAATATTCTGGTGGGCACCGCCGCTTGCGTCCGCTCGCGGCGTTAGCCCACCCTACAGCCCCGCTTATCAGAGATTACGGTACGGTTGCGCGCCCGGCGATCTTGTCCTGCGTCTTGGTCGCGAAATCGCCGGCGTCATGTCGTTCGTGTAATTGTTCTTCCGGCGACCCGCTGGTGCGATTGACCATCCGCCCGCGCTTGACGGCCGGGCGCTCGCCGATTTCTTTCGTCCACCGCGTCAGGTTTTTATATTCGTGCGTCTGCAGGAACTTGCGCGGGTCGTTGTAGGAGGCTCCGTTTATCATCCCGTTGCCGTACCACGGCCAGATTGCCATATCGGCAATCGTATATTCGTCACCCGCGATGAACTGATTATCCGCAAGCTGCCGGTCGAGCACGTTGAGCTGGCGTTTGAGCTCCATGGTAAAACGGTCGATGGCGTATTTGATCTTCACCGGCGCATAGGCATAGAAATGCCCGAAGCCGCCGCCCACATAGGGCGTTGAGCCCATTTGCCAAAACAGCCAGTTCAGCGCTTCGGTGCGCTTGCCGCCATCCTTCGGCAGGAAGGCGCCGAATTTATCCGCCAGGTAGAGCAGCATCGCGCCGGATTCGAACACGCGCCGCGGCGGCTGCTCGCTGTAATCCATGAGCGCCGGAATTTTGGAATTCGGGTTCACGCCGACAAATCCGCTGCCGAACTGGTCGCCCTCACCGATGCGGATCAGCCAAGCGTCATATTCCGCTCCGCTATGACCGAGGGCGAGCAGTTCCTCCAGCATGATTGTAACCTTGACGCCATTAGGCGTCCCCAGCGAGTAGAGCTGGAGCGGATGCTTTCCGCGCGGCAACGCCTTCTCATGCGTCGCGCCCGCGACAGGGCGATTGGTATGGCTATAGCGCCACTGGGGATTGTCGTTCTTTTCCCAGACCCAGACTTGCGGGGGCGTGTATTCTTGTGTGTCCGTCATGTTGAGCCTCACGTTTGTCGGAACTACGCTTTCGGTTTATCGTGACCAAGTAGCGCTTCGTACCAATGCACGAACGCGAACAGGAACAACGCCGCAGCGCCAATAAGTATCGCGGTTATCGATGCAGCATAAACGCCCCGCGAGCGCTCGACCGGCACTGCAACCGCATTCGCCGCGAGTGCGAGCGCAACGAGATCCATGGCCGCGCAGAAAAGTATCACCGGCATTGGCAAGGGCGTGGACTTCACCGCATGCCGGCGCCGTGGGAATGTCAACGCCCAGCCACCGAGAACAATCGCCATCAAGCCACTTGAAATGCGCCAAACCATCAGCGTCGAGACTTCGAACAGTCCCAACAGCGGTGGCAGGATTGAGCCGAATGTGATCATGAACCCCAATTGAACCCAGCTGCGCGCAACGAAACCGTCGAACTTGTTCATCTGCCCGCCGAGCATTTGCCCCAGGATCATTGTCAGGACTGACAAGCCGGCGAAGGACATACCGACCGCCGCCATTGCGTAGAGATAACCGGACGCGTCCACGTTAGCCCCCTAGCCCACGGTCAAGCCCGCACGATACCGGATCGTTGGGCTGTTTGAGTATTGTGTTCTTATTGCAGTAGCATGCGTTCTTGATGTCTGAGAAGGGTCAATCTCGCCCTTTGGCACCGTCCGCCGGATGGCGATTCGAAGAAAAGTCATCACGCTTTATCTGCCGCGAAGCACAACGAGGGCGTCGACCGCCTTCACCCCCTGGCCTGACGGCAGCACCATGAGCGGATTGATGTCCAGCTCCGCCAAGTGTCCTTCCATGTGCATGGCGAGGTGCGACACGCGCACCAAAATATCCGCGAGCGCCGCGAGGTCCGCGGGCGGCCGTCCGCGAAAACCCTGGAGCAAACGGGCGCCTTTGACCTCGGTGATCATCGCCTGTGCTTCCGAATACGTGATGGGACAGCGCCGCAAGGCGACATCGTCGTAGACCTCGACCATCACGCCGCCGCTGCCGAACAGCAGCACCGGGCCCAATTGCGGATCGCAGGACACGCCGACGATGACTTCCACACCGTCGCCAACCATCTCCTGCACCGACACGCCGGTGATGCGAGCCTGTGGCGCATGGGCCTTGGCACTCTCCAGGATCTCCGCATAGGCGGTACGCACTTGTGCCGCATCGCGGAGGTTCAACCGCACGACCCCGGCCTCCGTCTTATGCAAGATGTCCGGTGAATCGACTTTTATCGCCACCGGAAACCCGAGCTGCTCCGCGGCCGCAACGGCGGCGTCCGCGGACGTCGCGCGGTGCTCACGCGCGCTCGCCACGCCCCAGGCTGCCAACAATTGTTTGCTCTCGGACTCCGAGAGTGTCGGATGCCCCAAACCAAGGGCGTGCGCAATGGCTTCATCCTGCGCCGCCGTGCGCGACGGAGCGGTGGCAAAGCCATCGGCGAGGCGACGCTCACGCCATGTGTGATACGCGAGGCGGCTCTTGAGGCCGCGGGCCAACCTGTCCGGCGTGTAGAAGACAGGTATCCGCGCGTTCTTGAGCTGCGGCAGGCCACTCTTCGCGTCGCGGCTTCCCGTCCACAGGAACACCACACCCTTGCCGGTCCGATCGCGCTGGCTGATCACCTGCGCGGCTTGGCTATCCGCCCCGGAACTTGCCACGACCAGCGTCCCCATCCGCGGATCATTGATCATCTGCTCCATGATTGGTGGAAAGGACTCGCTGTTGGCAAAGCCCGTCACGTCGGCCGGATTGGCGGCCCATCCAAAGCCCTTGAGGATCGCGTTGATGCCGTCGCGCGCCTGTTCGCCGAGCGGCGGCAGATCGAGACCGGCCTGACCGCACATGTCGGCGGTGAGCGAGCTGATGCCGCCCGAGTGAGAAACCACCGCGATGCCGGGCACGCCGGGCTTGGGCGTGTGGGCGAGGAGATGCGCGACTTCCAGGAGTTCGTCGTAATCCTGGACCCGGATCACCCCGTATTGCGCAAAGATCGCATCGTAGCGGGCGTCCGCGCCGGTCAGCGCTGCCGTATGCGAGCGTGCAGCCCGCGCGCCGAGTTCTGAACGGCCGATTTTGATAAGGACGATCGGCTTGCCGCGCTCGACGGCGAGCTTGGCGACGTCGAGAAATTTATCGGCCTGTTTGAAGCCTTCGACAAAACCGGCAATGACCCGCGTATCAGGATCGTCGAGCAGATAACGGGCAAAATCCGCAAAGTCGAGGTCTGCCTCGTTCCCTGTCGAGATGATGTAACTAAAGCCGATGCCGTTCTCGACTGCCCGCACCAGGAACGGGCCGAATGCCGTCGCGCCGCTCTGACAGACCAGGCCGATCGGCCCGCTCAGACCGGAGGCCCCGCGCGAGGAAGCGGTCGCCCAGATGTCGTGCTTGACGTTCGCGATCCCCAGGCAGTTGGGGCCGCTGATACGCATGCCCGAGGCGCGGGCAAAGGCGCCCATCTCCTCCTGCAAATCGCGCCGATCGTCCACGCCGCGTTCGGCAAAGCCCGCCGAGATCACGATTGCCGATCCAGTCCCTTTGCGGTGGCTCTCGTGGAGGACGTCGAGCACCTGGTCGTAGGGCACTACGATGCCCACAACGTCGGGGGCCTCCGGCAGGTCCGTCACGCTCGCGTAGGACTTCACCCCCATGATGTCGTCATAACGCGGGTTCACGGCATAAACCCGCACCCGGTCTTTGGCCTTGAGGGCCGCGGCCAGAAACCGCCCGCCGTACTGCATGCGCGGCGTCGCGCCCACGATCGCAATGGAACGCGGGTTGAGCATTTTGTGGATCGAGGCCTTCGTTGGTTCGCTCCAGAACTCCATGACACTTCCTGAAAAGAACGCGGTCCGTCGGTGCGACAAGCACAGGCTCTACGAACTACCACGTATTGCGGTGGGACGCCGCTTGGGGAAACTGTCCGCGCACCGGAACGAGCCCGTCTATTTCTTTAAATGGTGCCATATACCGTCCCAATCTCTCGGAGGGTCAGCCCTCAATTCGCCAATCCGTTCCAAAAAGACCCGCGATGGGCCGTCGTCAGGGGTCATCCGCAAGCACTCCGCGAAGGCTGCCTCGGCCGCGTCCCAATCCTGCTTGCGATAGGCAGCGAGGCCATCGGCAAAGCTTGCGCACAGCTCGCTTCCCGAAGGCTCTAACTGTCCTGCCGACGCCAAGAGCTCGTAGATGCGAACCGGCTCAATCTTGCCCGCGACCGTGATGAAGTCGATCTCTCGCGCCTCGATTTCGGCCTGTGCGAGCCGATAGGTGTCCTCGCTGATCAGAATCAAGGTGCCATACACCTTGTTGATGCTCTCGAGCCTCGACGCCAGGTTCACGCTGTCGCCGATGACGGTATAGGAACGCGCAGATTCCGATCCAATGGTTCCGACCACCGCTTCACCGGTGGCGATACCCATTCGGATCACAAGCTGGGGCGTATTGCGGCGCATGCCCGTAATCTCCGGCAGCCGCGCCCTCAGCGATGCGATCGCTTGCTGCTGCGCCAGGGCGGCACGGCACGCGTCGCGCGCGTGATCATCCCCGACCGAGAAAGGCGCGACCCAGAACGCCATCACGGCGTCTCCAATATACTTGTCGATGATGCCGCGGTTGGTGTGAATAACCTCGGTAACCGTGCCGAAATATTCATTGAGCAGATTGACGATGGTGCTGGCCGTGAGCTGCTCGCTGATTCCGGTGAATTGCCTGATGTCCGAGAAGAAGATGGTGAGGTTGCGTCTCTCGGCTTGGTCGGCGCCGCTGGCGATCAGCCGGCTTACGAGCCTCGGATCGAGGAATTTACCGAAAGTTTCCTTGAGGCGGTCGCGCTCGCGCAGTTCCTCGATCATTCGATTGAAAGCCTGTGCCAGCTCGCCGACCTCGTCCCGAGTACGGATTGAAACAGGTTGAACGTCAGCGCCGACCTCAACTGCCTTCGTACTCGCTACCAGCTGCCGCAGACCGGCGACGACACGCGTCGATCCGACCGCACTGATACCAAGCCCCAGGCCACAAGCGATAAGAAACAGGGCGAAGCTCAAATAGGCGTTCAGCCGCTGCCGTCCCAGCACTGTGTCCGTCGATCGGCTCGTGAGATCGGCCAGATCGTGTCGGACCTGAGAAAGATCGGGGCCGAAGGCCTGGGCGAATTTGGCGAAACCGAGTGAAGCTTGCACGGCCTCGTCGCGTTTGCCTGCTGCCAGCGCCGTCAGCGTCGCCTCCCCGACGGCGATGAACTCCTCCAGGCCTTTGCCTAGATATTTGAGGACCCCGCCAATCCTCGCCAGTTCGATGCGATCCTCGGTACTGTAGCTTGCGTCCCGTGTAGCCTTGCCGATCAGATCATCGCTCCTTGCAACGGCGCTGCGCATTTCCTGCGCAAGCTGCCTTAATGAGGCCGCAGCCGTCTCAGCATCAGCGGGGGAAAGTTTATCCGGGCGCAGCGCGCGAAGAACCTGGAGTTCGTATCTGTCGGTATAGACGTCGAATTCGGCGACGAGCGCCGATACCGGCAGCTCGTACTCGTAGATATTCATGAGCTGGTTGCGATCCAGCTTTTGCGTCAGCGCCAAGGTCCCAACGACGGCCCCGAACAGAGTCAAAAGGAGTCCGGCGAGCAGAAAGAATTTATTTCGGATCGTCATTGTTCGCCAATCCCCGTGGTGGCGCAATGATATACGGAAATCAACCTCCATGTAGGCGGATCCGCAAAAACCTCGGGCGGCGCCGGTCGGGTCAGATAAAAACTCATCGCGGGTGTTCCCGCAACAGCTCGTCGCGCAGACACGCGGGAACAGCCGCCTACGCTCTACCAACTACCGCCGCGGCTCACGCCAAGCCGTATCGGTAGCTGAGGCTCGTGGTCTCGGAACATCTCGCGCTGACGTCAATGGTATCGATTGAACGAATACCGCCGAACAATTTGCGCAAGCCTGAGGTAATTCTCAACCGTGGCACTGCATTTTTTGTCGACAGCTTCGATGGCCACCGAAAGTGCCGGGGCCGACCGCGTCGTGTCCCTGAAGGTCTTCAAAGCCAGGAGCTGCCTCTCGTCTGCTTTGTCGATTGTACCGTCAGGTTCATTCCACAGTGAAGCAAGCGTGGCCGTCCTTTGCGGAAACAATTTGAGCAGGGCGTAGAACGAGTCGGCGACCTCCATCCGCTGGCCGGTTTCGACAGCGGCGATCAATACGGCCATTGGAAACAATGGCGGCTGGTCATCGCGGCCGAGAAACTCCGCGAGCTCGAAATCGGAAAGGCGAGCCCGCACGATGCGGTAAACGTTGACGAACCGCTTGACCGCACGCGGGCTCTTGCCGGCGAGATCGCCGATCACCTTGCTTGTCAAGAACGCCAGTTCCTCCGGCTCGAGTCGGACCGCCGCCAAATCGTCCAGGTCCTCATCCTCTCGGCGCATCGGTTGCGGCGCGTCCGGCAGACCGGTCGAGGAGTCGAGGCCGGGAAGATCACTGATAAGAACGCCCCTTTCGGCGGCGTCCGTCACTGTCTCTGCATCCTCGACCGCACGATCGGCAGCGGCTTGCGCTATATTCTCGGCGAACAGTTTGTCGACGTATGCTTTGTAAGTGCCGCCCGATGATCCATCCTTACCGTCTCCGGTGCTCAGCGGCTGCAGCCAAAACGCAATCTGAAATATTTTCTCGAGGTAGTCCGCTGCACGTTTACGCCGATTGGCGTGCGACTGCGGCGACGCCGCGGCCTCCCGTGTCTCGCCGCCTGCCAGATCGCCCTCGAAGTACTTCGCAACTGCGCTCTCGACCCACCCCACGTCCACACCAACGACGACGACGAACAATTCGAAAGCAAGCAGAAGGTGGATTGCCTGGAGGACGGCGTAGACCTGCTCGTGGCTGCAGCGGTCCAAGTCATCGATATAGAGCACGACCCGGTCAGGAACTTGAAACCCGGCCTCCGGCTGCGTCCCTCCGTCGGGACCTTGATTTTGCCGGGCATTTCGCTCGTGCCGCGCGGCCGCAGCTATCGCGTCGAGTTGCTCGAAAGAGCGTCTTGCCCGGCTGACAATTCCCACCTGCTTGTCATAGTCGCGGACATCCGAGTCTTCGAACAGAAAATACCGCAAAATAGTACCGGGCGCGTCGGCCGTGGCATCCCCGCCGTACTCACGTAACGGCTTCATCGCGCGCTCAAGCGCGCTCTCCGCTTCGTTGAGCTTTGCCGTCGCTTGCCGTACGCCGGAACCCCTTTGCTCGATCGCTTCGCGAAGCTTCCTACGCTCTTCTTCCGCGCCCTTTGCGTAAGTCCAGGCCCCATCCAAAATCGGTTGGGCGACTCTAAACGCCTGTAGGACCGCGGCCAACAGGGCTGCACCTCCCCCTGCCCACGCCAATGAGCCCTGAACGGCGCCCCCGAGCCCCTCCACGCCGGGATAACGCAAGCCGGCTCCGGCAATCGCCAGCAAAACGAATGACAGCATGGCCCAGCGTGTTGCCCAGCTTCCGCTCGCCAGTACCCGAACAATCAGTTTGATCTTGCCAAAGACCGTCGCCGCATCGGTAGAGGCGTCCACGAACGCATTGACGTCGGAGGGCAGATTGTCCCGATCCAGAATTTGCCCGATCCGCGCCAATCTTTGCTTCTGCTTGTCGTCTTTTTGAAATGCGTCAAAACGCTTGGCGATCTCATGTGAGGCGACGGTAAAATTCCCTGCCGCCAAGTCTTTCCGCGCCTTGTCGAGCGCACTATCCGCTGCCTCCAGGCTGCGTTTTGCGTCATCGCGCGACCTGGCGGCGTGAGCTGCCCCCGCCTCGATGCTGCGCACGCGCTGGGCCACCTTGGCAATCAGCCCCTGATAGTCGGCGCGCTGAGCACCGACCGCGCCGCCCCAGCGAAGTTGATCGAAAAAAACGGCGGTAAGGCTCGCCCACAGATTGGCATCGGCATAATGCCAGGCATTGAAGCGAATTTGGACGATGTTCGCGACGAAGCGAAGTGCGCTGTTGCGGCGCGATTCGCTTTCCTTCGCACGCCTCCTTTCGGAACTAACGATCTCCTCTATTTCCCACTGCAGCCGTTCCATGAAGCTCGATTTGCCCGAACCCCACTCGCCGAAGAGACAGATGGACAGCGGAGGTTTGGCCTGCTCGAGGCAGATGAGCCGCGCAAAAGCGCGCACATCGGGGGCAATCCCCAATGGATCGCCGCTACCGATCGCGATGCTGTCAGAGGTGAATCCGGCAAGGGTGAGCACGGGAAGCGGCGAAGGCGGCGGATTTCGCTTGATTTTGCTCCATGCAAACATTTCCTGCGCTGCCGCAGATCCATCGGCGGGCAACTCGTACTTGGTCACAAGCTGAAAAAAGGTTTCGGAAAATTCATCGAGATTGACGCCCAGCTCCTTGCGTCCCAATTGCAGCACGTCCTCGTTGGAGTCCTCCGGATCAGGCAAAATCAAGGCCGCGATGATGTGGCTGGCATCGTACTTGTTTCGATCGACGGTCTTTCTCGCTATGATCAGCGCGCGCGACAAAAGAGAGCGAGCGCGTCGCGTCAACGGAACCGCGGAGAGGTCGCGGTGGTCACCGCGGGCAGGCACCGCACGCTCGAGGAAATCAGACAAGAGCTTGGCGTTACGCCGTTTAACCCAGTCCGTCAGCGCGCCGACCGTCGACGTCGCCGGCTTGTCTTTCCCGGTCTCGAGCGCGGCGACTAACAGATCACGACCGTCGACCGATGGCTGATCCTGCGAACGGCCGAGCGAAATCCGTGCCGCCATGCGCAGAGTCTGTGTTGCATTTTCTGAATGCGCGAAATCGAGCGCCTCACCCAACGTGGCTGGTGCTCGCGTCATCTCGCGATGAGGACTCGCAGCCGCGGCACTCGTCTTTTCGTCGTATGGACGCAGCCCAGCGCGCGCCGGTTCCGGCGCGGCGGGCAAAGGCTCACTTTCCACATCCCGCGCCATGCTGCCCCCCAGGCTAGTGCCCCGATTCCGAAGTTCGCATCATTCTGCGGCACGCTCGTTTGCGAACTTCGGAATCGCAGGGCACTAGCAACTTATTGAATCTAGTGTGGCTTTGGTTCAGAAGTCCGCATCTCGGACTCGCTGCAAGATTGATGCGGACTTCTGAACCGCCACACTAGCCGAAGAAACATGCAACTAAAACGCATTCCATGTCCGACAATATCCGATTAACAAATCGAATGAAATCCATTCAGCCGCCCCCGATCCCACGATAGCCGTTCGGGATGAGCCGCAACCTCTGCCTGCGCCTGGGAGGCGCGCAACTGAGTGAATTTAAACAATGCAATTCCTCCGCGCCCGAGGCGCTTGCCGCCACCGGCACGATCGCGACCAAAAAATGAAACTTCAGTTTGTTAGCGGATCAAGCGCGGCGGCTTCGCGGCTGATCAGCAGCTCGCGCCCAATATCAAACAGGGAATATTCGTGGGCATTTTGTGAGGATGAAATATTCTACAAGCGGGCGAAACTGCCCGACCATGTTGCTCCCATGTAAGCCATATGATTTCGTTGCGCCTCGATAGCCGGCCGGATTCGAGGAGTCGATGACCGCACCATTGGCGGTACCCGTTTGCCCGCGCTGTAATGCGACCGTCGGGAGCGGAGACAAATTCTGCGGCGACTGCGGAGCGCCCCTGCCCTGGTTGTGCGGCGCTTGCGGCAGCAACAATCCGGCGGGCAAACGCTTTTGCAGCAACTGTGGCGCCGCTGCCGCTGCCGTCGAAGCCGACTCTCGTGATTCCCTCGAGACGGCGCCCGCTTCGCTTGCGGAACGGCGCCAGCTCACCGTCATGTTCGCCGACCTGGTCGGTTCGACGGCTTTGGGCGCGCGTTTGGACCCCGAAGATCTACGCGAGGTGATCGCCGCCTACCACGGCTGCATCACAGGATTGGTCGCCAAAGCGGGCGGCTTCATTGCGAAATACATGGGTGACGGCGTCCTCGTCTACTTCGGTTATCCGCAGGCTAATGAGGACGACGCCGAGCGTGCGCTGCGGGCGGGGCTCTCGATTGCCAATGCCGTTGCCCATCTCAATACGGCCGCAGGGCCGCCCGGCACCTTGAGCGGGCGCGTCGGAATTGCAACCGGGCTCGTTATCGTCGGCGATCTCATTGGCTCGGGTCCCTCCATGGAATCGGCCGCGGTCGGCGAAACGCCCAATCTAGCCGCCCGACTGCAGGCCGCTGCCGAGCCGGGCACGGTCGTCATCGACGAAGCAACGCACCGTCTCACCGGCCGGCTGTTCGAGTATCGGGATCTGGGCTTGGCGAACTTCAAGGGATTGGACTCCGCGGTCCACGTCTGGGCGGTGTTGGGTGAAGCGGTCATCGACAGTCGCTTCGAGGCACTTCGCTCCAGCCAGGGATCTCTTGTCGGGCGCGAGGAGGAGCTGGCGCTTCTGTTGCGGCGCTGGGATCAGGTCAGGAACGGCGAGGGCCGTGTTGTTCTGCTTTCCGGCGAGCCGGGCATCGGAAAGTCGCGACTGATCTCGGCGCTCGAGCAAAGTCTCGGCGAGCAGTCGCCGGGGCGGTTTCGGCTGGTTTGCTCGCCGCATTACCAGGACACGCCGCTCCATCCTGTCATCCGCCAGCTCAAACACGCTGCCGGGCTTCAGAACGAAGATGACCACGTTACCCAACACGAGAAGCTTAGCCGCTTGCTGGGGCGCACGGCTCCGGAGATCGACGTGGCGCTTCTCGCCGATTTGATTTCGATCCCGGGCGCGGCCGAAAAGTTACCCGATACGCTTACGCCGCGGCATCGAAAAGAAATGACTTTTGCCGCCGTTCTCCGGCACCTCGGCGATTCAGCGCGGCAAAATCCCGTGATCGCCGTTGTTGAAGATATTCAATGGGCGGATCCCACCACGGTCGAACTGCTCGCAGTTCAGATCGATGGCATCGAAAGCCTGCCCATTTTGTTGGTCGTCACTACGCGCGCGGAGATGCGGCCGCCCTGGGCTAGCCGCCCGCAGGTTACGATTCAGGTGTTGGGAGGCCTCCACCACCGCCAGGCCGTGTCGATCATCAACGAAGTCGCCGGCGCGGCGTCGCTGCCGACAGAGGTGGTGGAGCGAATCATCAGCCGTGCCGACGGCGTGCCGCTCTTTATTGAGGAACTGACCAAGACGGTTCTTGAGAGAGGCGAGCGGCCCAGTAAACGCGGGCTTCGGGCTCCGGTCGAGCCGCTCTCGGCCGAGATGGTGCCGATATCGTTGCAGGCTTCGCTGATGGCCCGTCTCGACCGACTCGGACCCGGCAAGGAGGTGGCCCAAATCGGCTCCGTCATCGGTCGTGAATTTTCTTTTCAGGCTGTGCTGGCGCTGGGCCGCGCTCCGGCGAAAAAAATGCAGGAAGCACTCGATCGGCTCGTGCACGCCGGACTTGCCTCCGCGCGAGGAGAGCCGCCCGATCTCGTCTACAGCTTCAAGCATGGGCTGGTGCAGGACGCCGCTTATGCCTCGTTGCTGCGGGATCGGCGCCGCGACCTGCACCTTCGGCTGGCGGAGGCGCTGGAGAAAAATGCAATACGCGGGATCGCTGCTGAACCGCAGTTGATCGCCTGGCATTTCGCAGAGGCTGGCGTTCCGGAGAAATCGATCGACTATTATCTCAAGTCGGCCGAGCGAACGACTGGTCGCTACGCTTTTACCGAAATGGTCAGCCAGCTGCGCAAAGGCCTGCGCCAGATTCAATATCTTCCTGCCGGTGCGGAAGCACAAAGGCACGAGTTGGCGCTCCAGCTGGCCCTCGGTCGCGCGCTGATCGATTACCGTGGTTCCGGCAGCGAAGAAGTGCGCGAGGCCTTCGAACGCGCTCGCGAGCTCTGTTTGGCGACCGGCGAAACCAAACAGTTACTGCCGGTACTGGACGGGCTCGCGCTGAACTACCACTTTGCCCACTCCGAATCGACAAAAATGCTGGAGTATGCCGACGAATTGTATGAGCTCGGGCGAAGCACCGGAGATGCGCAATCGTTGCTGTGGGCGAGACGTGCACGCAGCTCGGCAAATCTGCTTCTCGGTCGTTTTGAGCAGGCGCGGAACGAGATGAAGATCGTAATCGATACGTATGAGAAAATAGGGGACAAGGCAGAAGATCCGCGCATGGCGCGGGATCCCCGCGTGTCGACTTATATGAACTTTGGGATTTGCCTCACGGCACTTGGTTATGTGAATACCGGCGCCGCAATGAGTTTTCAAGGTCTCGGGTATGCCGAACGTCTGAACCAGGTTGTAAGCCTCACGACCGGACTCCGTCGTTCCTGCGTGCAAATGATGATGCAGCGTAACGCGCCGGGAGTTGCTTACTTGTCCGCCCGTCTGCTGACCGTGAATGCCGAACATGAAACATTTGCAGGAACGCACGAAGGGATCATCTTCCGTGGCTGGGCGCATTTACATGGGCATCGCGACGCCGAGATTTTCCCCCAGGTGCGGGGCGCGATTGAGGAGCTCCACGCCCGCAAGCACTGGGTTTTTCTGCCCTTTTTCATGGTCTCGGTTGCAGAGGTAATGAGCGACAACGGAGATCAGTCTGCGGCGGCCGAGTTGGTTCAGCGTGCTGCCGAGCTGGTCGATCGGACCGGCGAGCAATGGTGCGAGCCCGAGATCATCCGCCTCAAAGCGCGCATGAGCTTAAAGAATGCGGAGGAAGCATCGTCGCTGCTCCAATCCAGCATTGCCAAAGCGCGCGAGCAAAGTGCAAAGCTTTGGGAACTGCGAGCCGCGCGAGACTTGGCCGTGCTCCTGGACGGCCAGAAAAAACGGGAAGCCGCGTGCGAATTGCTTGCGCCGGTCTATGGTTGGTTCACCGAGGGCTTGGATTCGCCCGATCTCCTTGAAGCGAAAAGACTGCTGGCCAACACGTGAGACAAGCCTTCGGCCCGAGCCGGCTCATCTGGGGTGAAACTGGCTGATGGCCGCGCTGAGCGCCCGCTATTGCGGTGGGACGCCACTTGACGAAAATAGCCGCGCACGAAGACAGGGAATTGCCATGGCGCGGCAGATGAAGCTCGGGCTCTCGATGCGCGGCATCGGCTACCACGCGGCGGCGTGGCGTCATCCCGACGTGCCGCCGGGGGCGGCGCTCGATTACAATTATTATCTGCGCAACGCGCAGGCCGCGGAGCGCGGCAAATTCGACATGATCTTCTTTGCCGACGGGATCGGCATCCGCAGCCGCGACATCCCGGAAGGCTCGCTGTGCCGCTCCGGCTATGAAGTCGCCGAGCTCGAGCCGATTACGCTGTTGTCGGCGCTCGCCCCGATGACTCGGCACATCGGCCTGATCACGACGGCTTCGACGACTTATAACGAGCCGTTCCATATCGCGCGCAAATTCGCCTCGCTCGACCTGATCAGCGGCGGACGCGCCGGCTGGAATGTCGTCACCTCGTGGTCCGAGGCGGAAGCGCGCAATTTCAACCGCGAAAAGCACCTCGATTACGAGACGCGTTACGACCGGGCGAAAGAATGCCTCGAAGTCGTGCTCGGGCTGTGGGACAGCTGGGACGACGACGCCTTCGTGTTCGATAAGGGCGAGGGTCTCTATTACGACCCGGCGAAACTGCACGTGCTCAACCACAAGGGCCGGCATTTCTCGGTGCGCGGGCCGCTCAATGTCGGCCGCTCGCCGCAGGGGCATCCGGTGATTGTCCAGGCCGGCGCTTCGGAACAGGGGCGCGAGATGGCCGGCGCCCGTGCCGAGGTCGTGTACACGCTGCAATTCACGCTCGACGACGCCAAGGCGTACTACGATTCCGTCAAATCTTATTTGCCAAAATTCGGCCGCGCCGCCGAGGACATGAAAATCATGCCCGGCTTCACCCCGATTGTCGGGCGCACGCGCGACGAGGCGCGCGCCAAGTTCGACCGGCTGCAGGAACTCGTCGAGCCGCTGGTGGGGCTTGCGCGCATCGCCCCTGATCTCGGCGACCTGTCGGGATATCCGCTCGACGGGCCGGTGCCCGAGGCCAGCGGCGACGTGAAATTAAAGAGCACGGCGGCGCAACTGCGCGAGCGGGCGCGGCGCGAACACCCGACGATCCGCCAGCTCTATCTCGCCGTGGTGGGCGGCCGCTCTTTCAGAGAAATCGGCACCGCCGCCGATGTCGCCGACAAAATGCAGGAATGGTTCGAGGCGGGAGCCGCCGACGGGTTCAACATCACGCCGACCGTGCTGCCCGAGGGCATCGACGACTTCGTCGAACTGGTCGTGCCCGAATTGCAGCGGCGCGGACTGTTCCGCAGCGAATACGAGGGGCGCACCTTGCGCGAAAATCTCGGCCTGCGGCGCCCGGTCAGCCGCTACGCCGGCGCGTATGCCGGCCGGCAGCTGGATGCTGCGCAATAGGCAAGGATCTGGACGGAAAACCGGGAGCATGCTGCCGCTGCGCGATCTTGCGGGGTGGACAACGCGAGGCTGTTGGATAAAGCTCGCCTACGGCGAGCGTTAACTAGAAAATCGCCCTGGGAGGTACGACATGAAATTCTTCTCACGTCTTATTGGCGGCGCGCCGGCCGAACCGGCGCCGAACCGCCAGCAGGCGAGGCCACAGCCGTCGAGCGCCCCGCAGACGCCGCCGCAAACGCAAATTGACGATGCAAACGCCGCCGCGGTCCTCAGCGCGGAGTTGTATGCCGCGCAGCGCTACGCCGAGGCGCTACCGCTCGCGGAGTGGGCCGCGACCATGTTCGCGCAGACGCTGGGCACCGATCATCCCCATGTCGCCCAGATGCGTGTCAATCAGGCCGCCATATTGTGGAAGCTTGAGCGGTTCGCGGATGCCGAGCAGGCATACAAGCTCGCCCTCGCGGCGCGCGAGAAGAGTTTGGGCCGGGACCATCCCGAGACTGCGGACTTGCACTTCAGCATCGGCAGCTTCTATGAGCAGCAGCGCCGGTTTGCCGAAGCGGAAGAGCATTTCGCGCGCGCTCTCGCCGCTCGCGAAAAGACCCTCGGCCCGGCGCATATTCAATGTTCAATGCTGTTGTTTGCGCTTGGTCGGATGAACTTCGTACAAGGACGTTATTGGGACGCGGAAAAACTGCTCAGGCGCGCTGTCCCGATCGAGGAGGCCATACACGGCCCCGATGACAAGAATGTTGGTGCGGTCCTGAGCATGCTCGCGGTGGCCCTATTGAGAACGGAACGGCCGCTCGAAGCTGAATCTCTCTACAAGCGCGTTCTTACGATCTACACCGCAAAACTCGGGGCTGAGCACCCGGCAACGGTCGACATACGAGAGAGACTCGCGGAAATCTCATCGTCTTATCCCTTCCGTTCGGAAGACGAACTTGCCGCCGTGGCGGTCAAGTCATTCATCTATTGGTTGGGCTACTGTCATCACCGCAAGGGCTATGCGAGCATCGCCGACGCGGTTGAATTCTGGCTGCGCTATGATGCAGGCAAGGGGCTGATGGCGAGCCGCTACGGCGCATTTCTGGTCTTTTGTCGCAAACTGCTCGACGATCCCGCGTATGCCGACGGCATTCCGGTTCGGCTTGATGCGAATTCGATGGCGACGGTGCCGCGCGGCGGCGCCGGAGTCCCGCTGTTCAATCAAGCGACGTTTGACGCTGCGACCAAATTCGGTGATTGAAGCGGGCGCGCAGTTTTATTGATCGCCCTAGGCGAAGAGGAGATTCACAATATCGGAACCCTTTTCGGTCAGCGGCCGCGCTTTCAGAGAAATCGGCACCGCCGCCGATGTCGCCGACAAAATGCAGGAATGGTTCGAAGCGGGAGCCGCCGACGGGTTCAACATCACCCCCACCGTGCTGCCCGAGGGGATCGACGATTTCGTCGCGCTGGTCGTGCCCGAATTGCAGCGGCGCGGCCTGTTCCGCAGCGAATACGAGGGGCGCACGCTGCGCGAAAATCTCGGCCTGCGGCGCCCGGTCAGCCGCTACGCCGGCGCGTACGCCGGCCGGCAGCTGGATGCTGCGCAGTAAGTGACGGAGGCCGACGTGAAAGTTGGGGTGTTACAGTTTTTCGGCTGGCGCGACCGGTCGGTACCGTTGCGTTCCATCTACGATATGGCGCTGGATGACCGCGTATTGGTACCGCAGCGCTGTCCCGGCGATGGGGCCGTTGTGAAGCTGCGGGCGGGCCTTCCCACCTGAGAGCGGACATCCGGGAACGGTAGAAAACCGGCGGCAACAGACGTCAACTGCCTATGCGCCTCCTACGAGGTGCTTGCCGGGGCCTCCGACCGGGAGCTACTTGCCATCGTTCCAGATATCGGCCGCGAGCTTCCAATCGTTTCCGACCTTCTCCCACACGACGAGATATTTGCCGGTAACTTGCTGCGGCGGGGAAGCTTTCGTCATGAGAGTGAAAGTGCCGATCTCGCGCGCGGCGGAAGGACCGAGAGCTTTGACCTCGAGCGTCGTGAGCTGCGGATCGCCGACCTTTTCCGCCATGCCCTTCCACAGCGCTTCGATGCCGGGCCTGCCCTTGACCATTGCGGAACCCGGTGGAAAAGCAGTCGCATCCTCGGTGTAGAGCGAGCCGATCCCGGCAAAGTCGCCCTTGTTGAAGAAAGCGATCCATTTTGCATTCACCGCCTCGATCTCCGCCTGTTGGGCGAATGCCGGAGAGACGAGACCGACCGCGAGGGCAAGTACAAGGATCACTTTGCGCATGACACATGGCTCCTGGACGGAACAGTTAAATGCTCGCGCTTTTCACGAGTTTAGGCAACTGCATCGAGGTCCGCTCTACTCCCACCGCCCATCTTTAAGCGAATAGCGCGAGGTCGATTGCGTCGCCCATTTTGCAATAACCACCGTCGCTCGGATGCAGTCCGTCGCCGCAATCATCCACGGCGCGCATCTGGGTCGGGATTTGGGGGTCACGCAACGCCGCGTCGAAGTCGGCGACACCGTCAAAGGCGCCGCTTTCCCGGATCCACGCATTGACCGCGACCCGGTGTTTCTCGCGCGTCGGGTTCCAGGCATTCGCCATATACGTCTCGTTGCCGAACGGCGTCAGCGTCGCGCCGATGATCTTGATGCCGGCGGTGTGCGCGCGCAGCGCCATCTGCTGCAGGCCGGCAATCATGGACTCGGCGGTGACCTCCTCCTCGGGCTTCGCCCACCGATTACGCAGGTCATTGGTGCCGAGCATGACGATGACGTGGGTGACGCCCGGTTGCGCCAGCACGTCGCGGTCGAAGCGCCGAAGGCCGCTGTCGCCACGGATGTCGTGCAGGATGCGGTTGCCGCCGAGCCCGTTGTTCATGACGCCGACCGGTCTGCCCGCGCGCGCCACGAGCCGCCGCGCCAATTGATCCGGCCAGCGGCAGAAGGCGTCGATCGTCGAGATGTTGCCGTCGGTCAGCGAGTCCCCGAGCGCGACCACCCCGAGCGCCTCGCTCGGGGCGAGCACGTCGACGCCGCAAAGGAAGAACCACTGGTCGGTGAGATTGCCCACCGGCATTACTGTCTCGCCGGCGAAATTCCCCGGTGGCGATACGTAATTGGTCTGCCTTGCGTAGCGGCCGGTTATCGCGAAATTCGCCGCCACTTCGCCGGGCAGATGGAAACTGACCGCAACATCGGCGAGCGGCGGAACGGAAAGCTCAACCGCATCGCTGTAGTGCACCGCCCCGGCCGCGATGACAGCCGAGTCGCGGCCGCCGAAGGTCAGTTTGCGGCCGGTGCCGGCGACGACCGCCGGCCCCTGGTCACGCAACGCGATCGTCGCGCCGCCGATGATCAGGGGACGATTGCCATAGGCATTTGAGAGCCGCACACGCAGCCGTTCGCAGCCGATGCTGATGCGGGGGTTGAGGCGGATCGTTTGGTTGTTGAAGCCGACGACGCCTTCGGCCGGCGCCGGAGCAGCCGCCCAGCTTCCGACCCAGCGTTTTTCGTTTGGCATGACCATCCTCGCTTCCCTCACAGTTCCTGCCGCGGCGGCCGCCCCGACCCCAACTCTTCTTCTTCGTACGCTACCGCCTGTGGATTACGGGGATAGGCTCGTGATAGTTGCGGCCCCTTCTTGCAGTCAGGCCGCAATGGTCGATACTCACGCTGTACCGCAGGCGCTGGTCTGAACGTTCCACTCGGTGACGCTCGGCTTGCCGAGCGAAGCCCAGCGAGAGCAGTCTGGTCTGGAATGCCGCGGTGCGAAAGACCCGTCAGGCTCATGCTTGGCGGGTCTTTTCCTTTTCATGGCGCGTGCTTCCCGCGGCAACTCGACGCTGCCCAACAGGCTGAACCTTCCCTCGGGTGACGGCCCACCCTAATTTGCCAACAAACGAGGTCTTGTTGAAATGGGCAGACAGGCAGCCGTCGTGGTTTACGTGATGGTGATGGTCGCCCTCATCGTCGGTGTCGATTTCCTGTTCTTGAGAAACCGATTCTGGGAACGGCTGATCGTGAATATCGGCATTGTCCTGGTGTTCGGAGGATTCTACTGGATATTCCTCAGGCGTGGATGACCGACGGATTACATATTGCCGTCCCGGCGCTTGGTCTTTTTGCGTGATGAACGCCAGCCGCCGTACGGCCATCTCGCCGGCTTCACCTCACCGTTAGCACCAAGCCGTTGAGGTCCGCGCTGACAATCGCGCCGACCGAACTGCCAGTCAGCGTCAGCACCGCGCCGTGCTGATTGGTCAGCACAATAGCCTGCGCGCCTCGCCCGGCGGCCGCGCCGATGTTCCCTGCGGCGTAGACACCGGACACATCCGAGGGGCGGCGGATATTGGTCACGGTGCCATGAAAGCGTGTTTCCGAGGCGCCGAAGGTGAATCCGTAGCTGATACCGCCGATCCCGATCGGGTACTGCCTGCCGTGGAAGAAGAACATGCCCGAGCCGCCGGAGCCACCGACGACAAATCCAGCCTTGATGACGCGGAAACTGATGCTGCCGCTGTCGGCGTGTGCGGACACGAAGGCCGTGCCGGCCAACGCCAGCAACGCAATCAGGCCTGCACGAAGGGTGGTCGAGGTGCGCATGGTGTTTGCTCCGGAAGATATGTGAGGACGCGAATCGGGCTTTCCCGCCCCGAATCATATCGCGTGGGCGGCCTGCCGCCTATTTGATCGCCTTAAGATGTAGGGTGGGCTAAGTGTGAGTCTGCAAGAGGTTGTTCCCGGTCAGGCCGAGGCGGCTGATGGGTGTTCGTTTGGCCAAGCTAGCATGAGGTCTGTGCCAATTGTAACGATGGAGCCAGACCGGGAG